>Ga0265298_10000228_pt1 | contig 86358 bp, 82 predicted proteins | sample AusTroGonzalo_MG_3_FD_193486 | JGI IMG/M metagenome (GOLD analysis project Ga0265298, IMG submission 193486) | Bovine rumen microbial communities from tropical cattle in Woodstock, Queensland, Australia - Gonzalo_01 | ecosystem: Host-associated > Mammals > Digestive system > Stomach > Rumen ...
CTGTGGTCAACGTCGGTAGAGACGCGGCGCACCACCTTTCCACAATGGATGTGAATTTCAAGGCCGCGAAAAACGGCACCTACACCCTGACCTTCGACATGGAGAACGTCGCCTTCGACTACCTCCATCTGATTGACAATCTTACTGGTGCGGATGTGGACCTGTTGGCCGTTGAGTCGGTCGAACGTTCGGTCGTTGAGCCTGTCGAAACGCCGACCCAAGGTAACGCCCCTTCGGCCCTTCGACAAGCTCAGGGACCGAGGACCTCGGTTTCTTATACCTTCACCGCCCTGACGACTGATTACGCCTCGCGCTTCAAGCTCGTGTTCATAGCCAACGACAATGGAGACGGCCCTTCAACAGGCTCAGGGTCCTTTGCCTACATCAGCAACGGCAACATCGTCATCAACGGCAAAGGAATGTTGCAGGTGATTGACATGATGGGCCGCGTGATTCGTTGTACAGACGTTGCGCGCAACGTCTCTACCAGCGGACTGCCTGCGGGCGTTTATGTCTTGCGTTTGATTGACGGCAAGGATGTTAAGATACAGAAGATTGTGATTGAATGAATAGACACGTATTAACCATAGCCGTAGCCTTCGGGTTACGGCTTTTTTTGTATTTTTGCAAACAAATAAATTGCCATGGGTATCACTGTCGGACTATTGATTCCATTGTTGGGCACGATGTTAGGTGCCTCGTTCGTCTTTTTCATGAAGAAAGACATGTCGGCGCGGCTACAGAAGTCGCTGTTGGGTTTCGCCTCGGGCGTGATGGTGGCCGCCTCGGTGTGGTCGCTGCTCATTCCGTCCATTGAGATGCGGGCGGAAAGCGGCAACTGGTCGGTGTTGCCCGCCGCCATCGGCTTCTTGGCTGGTGTAGGTTTCTTGCTCCTCTTGGACGAACTGACACCCCACTTGCATCTGGGCGCCAACAAGCCCGAAGGCCCGCGTTCAAAACTCTCTCGCACAGCCATGTTGGCCTTGGCCGTCACCATCCACAACCTGCCTGAAGGCATGGCGGTGGGCGTGGTGTTTGCCGCTGCCTCGCAAGGTGCCGAAGGCGTTACGTTGGCCAGTGCCGTGGCCGTTTCGCTCGGCATCGCCATCCAAAACATCCCCGAAGGGGCCATCATCTCCATGCCCATGTGCGCCGAAGGCAACAGCAAAGGGCGCTCGTTCCTCCTCGGTAGCCTGAGCGGTGTAGTGGAGCCGTTGGGCGGTTTGTTGGTGGTGCTGTTGGCCGCGTGGCTCACCCCTATCCTACCCTACATGCTCTCCTTCGCCGCCGGAGCCATGTGCTATGTGGTGGTCGAGGAACTGATTCCCGAGGCCTCATCGGGCGAGCATTCCAACCTCAGCACTATCGGTTTCGCCGTCGGTTTCGTGTTGATGATGGTTTTGGATGTGGTGATGGGATAATGAAAAATCGAAGTTGAATCATCCCTTTGTTCGGCTTATTTAACACCATATTCAAATCATATTTTGACGCGAATATTGCATTTTTTCACATCATTTCATGTGGAATACGATGGTTTTTGTATCTTTGCGGCGAAAAACAAGATGATTTGCTTCAATTATTGATATGAAAACTCCGTATTGGATATGGCAATATGCCGAATGGCCCCATTTCTGCTGGAACAATGACAGCATCATTGCTTCATTGGCGCGGGTTCGCGAAAAACAAGGCCGACTGCTGGGCCTGATGGATGGCTTGGGATTTGACGTGCAGAGTGCCTTTTCGCTTGAAGTGATGACCGAGGACGTGTTGCGCAACAGCGAGATAGAAGGTCTGCTCCTCAATGCCGAGCATGTGCGTTCTTCGGTGGCTCGTCACCTTGGCCTTGACATTGCCGGATTGTCCCATTCGGACCACTATACCGAAGGTGTTGTGCAGGTGATGATGGATGCCGTACAACAAGCCGACACCCCATTGACCGAGCAACGGCTGTTCAATTGGCACGCAGCCTTGTTTCCTACCGGCAGAAGCGGTGCCATACCCATCACCGTGGCGGCATGGCGCACGGGCGAAGAGCCGATGTTAGTGGTGAGCGGGGTTATGGGAAAAGAAAAAATCCACTACGAGGCACCGCCGTCGGATGACGTGCCCCGTCAGATGCAATGGTTTATACAATGGTTCAACAGCGAGCCTACCACCGACCCCGTACTAAAGGCCGCCATCGCGCACCTTTGGTTTGTCAACATCCATCCCTTTGACGATGGCAACGGCCGTTTGACACGCACGCTCACCGATATGCTATTGGCAAGGGCGGACGGATCGCCACGGCGTTTCTACAGCATGTCGGCGGCCATTTTGCGTGACAGGAACAACTACTATGATTTGCTGGAATATATAGGCAAACACGGGTTGGACATCACCCGATGGCTTTTGTGGTTTTTGCAAACCATGGAAAACGCCATCGACACGGCAGTTGAGAAAACCCAAAGGGTGGTACGGAAATCGTTGTTCTGGCAGGAACACCGCACCGTTGCGCTGAATGAAAGGCAAATCAAAGTCATCAACCGGCTTTGGGACGGGTTTGAGGGCAATCTCAACACCAGCAAATGGGCAAAAATGACCAAGACCTCAGCAGCCACCGCCTTGCGCGACATACAAGACCTTGTCGACAAAGGCATCCTTTGCCGCACCGAAGAAGGTGGCCGCAGCACCCATTACAAGTTGGTTGAGTAAACCGTCTATTTCGTTATGAACGGAAACTTCAAGTTGATGTTGTCGGCGAGGAACTGCGCCACGAGGTCGGTGGGGAACTGGGTGACGTTGAACACGAAGTCATAATTGCGGGCGTCGTAACGCGACACGCCGGCGATAGTCTTCGTATAGGTGTCGCGGGCTTCGTCGATTTTGTCGATGCGCATGTTGGCAGCGTCCTCGTCCAAGGCATATTTCTCCATGACACGTTTCACTCGGGCTTTCCTGTCGGCGATGAAGAAGATTTTCATGGAATATGGGTGGTTCCTGAAGATATGGAATCCCGTGCGCCCGATGATGACGCACGACTCTTGTGCGGCCAAGTCGCGGAGGATTTGCGACTCGGCAAGATAGATTTGTTGCGAGGTCACCTCACGGTCTTCCTGCTGTGTGTAGCCACCCCTTCCGGCGGCGCCGAACTGTTGGTAGAACCGGCAGAAGTCGTTCCACCAATTGGGTTTGGAGGCTTTGATGTGCTGCATTGCCTCAACGGTCAGGTTGAATTTGGAGGTCAAGGTATCGAGAATGGCCTTGTCGTAAACGTTGACGCCGAGCAGCTCGCCGAGCTTGTAGGCGATTTCCCTGCCACCCGAACCGAACTCACGGTTGATGGCGATGACGAATTTCGGTTTTTCCATGTTGCTTGTGTTGATGGGGACAAAAGTAGAAGCACCTGATTATCGCTCGTCAATAATCTTGGCATTGGGGTAGTCGGCGGGGTTGAAAGTGACTTGCGCTTCCGTCACACCTATCTTGAAGTTCTCCATAGAGATTCTAATGCCTTTTGATTTTGATTTCGCATAGATGATCGAATAATCGGCTTTGGAAACGGCCATGTCGATCCGCTTCAGGTCATCTTTGTCTTTGTTCGACTTGTTTTTCTTGCATGTGATGTACCACACCTTATCGTCGGTCTTCTTGTCGAAAGAGAGGTCATAGCCTTCGGAAACGCCTTGGATAAACTTAGGATCGCCTGAGTTGTTTGTTTCCTCTTTGGGCTGTGCATTGGTGATTCTCACCTCTTGTTTTTCGGAGTCATACTCCCATTCGGTTGTGCCGTCGATCCAACTGATGTTTTTCTTGCCCTTGTCGATAAGTTCGACCTTCAGCTTGTCGCCCAACATATAGTTGGTGCTTTTGAACTCCCCGACGATGGGGATGGACATCACAAAATCGAAGGTCATACCAAGGGAATCGCCTTTTCTTAACTCGGCGTTCATTCGCTCCACGACTTCTTTAGGGGTCTGAGCGTGAAGATACATTGAGGCTACTGATGCCCCAATCAGACAGATAATCAAAAAGATACGTTTCATTTTTCGTTCAATCGCACAAGTCTGGTTTGCAGTGCGACGCAGCAAAAATAGGAAAAAAAACGGGACAATTTTCATTTATTATTCATTCCGTAATATCAATACACGGCGTAATCGTTCCTGCATCTTTTTTTTCTATTTTTGCGGCAAATTAAATTCAAGACGAAAAATGTCAAATTAAACCTTATTACCATGAAAAAGTATTTACATCTCATTTTGTTGTTATTCGCATTTATTGGCTTCGCCAAGGCGCAAGGTCCCGCATCAACCGCCCATTGGTTTGGATACATCTTACCCTCCAGTCCGGCAGAATACAAGTATATCACTTTTACCATGCAGGATTTGGGGTCGGTGTCCGTTGCGTCGGATGTGCTTCCTGCAGTCACTACAGCCACCTTTGCCAACGGCTATGTGTGGAGTGTGAACAATGACAACAGCTATAACATTTGCAGGTCAAGCTTTGATGCCACCAATAATCTTATCGGGACACCTGAAGTGATGGTTGCCAACGTTTCATACATCAACGACATGGCCTACAATCCTGCCGACGGATTGATTTATATCATTACCAATGAACACCTGAAAAGCTTCGATCCAGCCAACCCCAGCAACATGCAAGACCATGGCGCGATAGCACATGATGGCTTCAATTTGGCTATCAACATGGATGGCAACGCTTATATGATAAGTTCTTGGGGCGAGTTTGGCTTATTGAATCTTTCCAACGCACAATTGACCGTAATCGGCCCGATTGATTTGCCTATAAAGATGGCTTTTGACCTACTGACGGGAGAATTGTTTGGCACTTACTATGGCAATTTGTATCAGCTTGACCCCAATACTGGAGCCTACACCAACATGGGGCCGCTCCATGATGGAAGCACCAGCTATGATCCGACCTGCCTGTTCATGACCTACGGCTCCAATCCGTCGGAATTTATAGTCGGGGATTTGATTTATCGTGTCAATGACGACCAAGTTTCAGTGACGGTTATCGGCCATGTCGATGGTTACAATGCACAAGGGGCTTTGAACATTCCCGAATCGGTGAGTTACGAGGGGCATAACTATGCTGTGACAGTCATCGGAAACACCGCATTCATGTATTGTTTCTATCTGACCAGCTTGTCCATCCCGAATTCCGTGACCACCATCGAAGAGGGTGCATTTGCCTATTGCTCAGGTTTCACTGGCGATTTGGTGATTCCTAATTCTGTCACCACTATTGGACCCAGCGCATTCTTCACCTGCTATAGCTTTGACGGAGAATTGGTCATAGGCAACTCTGTAACGACCATCGGCGACTATGCTTTTGATGATTGCAACGGTCTGCATGGTGTGCTGAACCTCCCGAGCAACGTGACATCCATCGGCCTTGACGCTTTCAGATATTGCGAGTTTAGTGGTATGACCGTCGCCCCGGAAAACCCTGTTTTCGATTCAAGAGACAACTGCAACGCCATCATCACGACAAGCACAAACGAACTGTTTGTAGGATGTGCAAACACGGTAATCCCAAACACCGTCACAGCCATCGGCGAAAACGCATTTTGCGGTCTTAACGGCTTGACGTCGATTGACATTCCTGAATCCGTGACTACAATTGGAGCCGGTGCCTTCTCATTTTGCTTCAATCTGACGGGCGATTTGACCATCCCCAATTCAGTGAGAACCATCGGGAGCGGCGCGTTTTTCCAATGTTCAGGCTTTGATGGCACGCTGACCATAGGATCGTCCGTTACTTTCATCGGCGACTATGCGTTTAGGCAATGCTCCAATTTCACCGGTGCTGTTTCTTTGGCCACCACGCCTCCTGAGTTGGGCAATGAGCCGGGTTGGGATTGCGTTGTGTTTGAACAATTTGGCACTCAAGTGCTTACTGTTCCTTATGGATGCGCCGCAGCTTACCAAAACTCGAATTGGTACGACCCGATAGGGTTGAATGGTTTCTATGAGTTTATTGAAGCTGAACCCACTGCGGTTTCGGAAGTGGAAAACACTATTGCTGCGGTTTATCCGAATCCAACTATCGGAACCATTAGAATTGAAGCTGAAAACATCAAAAACATCAGCATTTTCGATATTCGTGGAGCAAAAGTCTATGAAATTCCCGCGAGCGGCAATGCCTTTGAATATGACTTCAGCCAGCAAAAAACCGGCACGTATTTCATCAAAGTTGAGACCGCGAAAGGCGTTGAAACGAAGCGTGTGACGGTTTTGTAGAGGGATATTTTACAAACCAAACGACATATACGAATGAAAAAGCTAGCATTATTCGTGTTGGCAGCCACATTGGTACTGAAGCAGGACATCATGGACTTCATCGCCCGCTTCGTGCCCTACGGCAATGATCCGGTGGTCGACAAACGTCTTTCGTATGGCTACACTTTTGAGATGGACGACAGGTTTATGATTCGTAGGTAAAACGCATGGACACCGGCAAGGAAACACAATGCCCCAAATTAGAAGTCGGTTCAGACCGGCCTGTAAAAGTGATGAAATTGGAGAAATAAATCTATCATGTGGCTTTTAGGCTGCGTTTTTCATCATTTTTTATGAGCGTAACCTCCGTTTTTCATCAATAATAATGAGTTGCGGCAAGGGATAAACTGTGCATTTTTGCAGCCGTTATTAATCCAATTGTTATGGAACACCATCACCACCATCATCATTCCGCACCGGCGCAGTCGCTGAGCGGCATTTTCATCCTTTCCATCATTCTCAACGGGCTTTTCGTGCTCATCGAGGCGGGCGTAGGGCTGTGGCAAAACTCGCTCTCGCTCCTCAGCGACGCAGGGCACAACCTCAGCGATGTGTTCAGTCTGGTGCTTGTGTTGATTGCCTTCCGCTTGGCCAAAGTGCAGCGAAACGAACGTTTCACCTACGGCTACCGCAAATCCACCATCCTCATCTCGCTATTGAACGCCGTCATCTTGCTGGTGGCGGTCGGGGCCATCGTGATTGAGAGCATCCACAAGTTCAGCGAACCCGTCGAGGTGAACGGCATCGCCGTGTCGTGGACGGCGGGCGTGGGCATCCTCATCAATGGCGCGACGGCCCTACTGCTCATGCGCGGCCAGAAAAACGACCTCAACGTGCGCGGCGCCTTCCTCCACATGGCTGCTGACACTTTGGTGTCCGTTGGCGTGGTCATCAGCGGCATCGTCATTCATTGCACGGGCTGGACGATCGTCGACCCCATCGTGTCGCTCATCATCGCTGCCGTCATTCTTATTTCCACTTGGGAGTTGCTTTCCGACAGCCTGAGACTCGCCGTGGATGGCATCCCAGACGGCGTTGATTTACAAGAGGTTGAGCAATTGATTACTGCCGAAGAACACGTAAAAGACACGCACCACATCCACGTGTGGGCCATCAGCACCACCGAGACGGCCCTCACCGCCCATGTGGTCATCGACGAACTCAGCTATTGGCCAAAGGTGTCGGAACACCTCAAACACGAGCTTTCCGAACACGGCATCAGCCATGCCACCCTTGAACCTGAGACACCTGACAGCCATTGCCATGACCGAGGGTGTTGAGTGAAGATTTTTCCTCAGCCAACAACTAAGACGCGGACTGCGTCTTTTTTTCTATCTTTGCCGCCATGAACAACCCCGTCACTCTCCGATTACTCAACCAGCAACTTGTTGCGCCTCAGTTCAGTAGCCCTGCCGAAGTGGTCAGCCACATGGGTGCCATGCAAGCGCAGGAGTATCGCATGATGCGTTGGGCGGTGGCCATGCGCACCAAGAAGCCATCGGCAAAGGCGTTCAAAGAGGCTTTCGACAGCGGACGCATCATCCGCCTGCACCTGATGCGTGGCACTTGGCAGTTAGTGGCCGCCGAAGACTATTGGCCCATGCTTGAGCTTTGCGCGCCCAAGGCCATTTCCGTCATCAAAGGGTGGATGAGCAGCAACAAAATCTCCATCCCCGACGAGGAACTGATGCAGATCCGTGAAATTCTCGCACAAACGGCGGCTGACAAAGGAAGCGTGACCAAAGAGGATTTCGTTCAGGCTTTGGCCGAGAAAGACATCGAGATGGACGACCATCGGCTTTCCTATCATATCCGCATGGCCGAGTATTCGGGAACCCTTTGCAGCGGCGACCTGCTGCCCATGAAAGCCTCTTATTCGCTTGCTGCCGACAAGGTGAAACCAAGAGAAAAGACGGACAGGGACGAAGCCCTGATGCGCTTCACCCGCCAGTATTTCCAAAGCCACCAGCCCGCCACATTGGAGGATTTTGTGTGGTGGTCGGGGCTGAACATCAGCGACTGCCGAAAGGGCATTTCTTTTTTTGGTGATTATCTCCACGCAGAAACGTTTCACGAAACATCTCCGCAGCAACGCAGGGCATTCTATTTGACCGAAGACTGCCGCACAAGAGGCTTCAAAAAAGGCAAATTCCTCCTGATTTCCCCTTACGATGAATACCTTATCGGCTACAAAAGCCGCGACATCGTGCTCCCGCCCGAGCACAGCCACTATGCCCACAACAACAGTGGCATCTTCCAGCCCATCATCGCCCACGACGGCATCATCTGCGGCAATTGGTCGCCTTTCAAGAAAGATTGTGAGGTAGCGTTTTTCAACGGCAACCATAGTGCAGAAGATGTTCAGGAGGCTTGGAAGGTTTACAAAAGCACTATGATGGGTTGATGAAGGGGCTTGATTTTTCGCACTTTTAACACCCCGCAAGCACTTTACCGAAAAAATCTTGCCTTTCCCGAAAAAAACACTATCTTTGCAGCCGAAAATGTTTGCAAACCATAATAAAACAAAAATGGCTATGACGCAATTGACAGTAAGTATAGAAGATGCTTCGATGCTTGACCAAATCAAGCAAGCAATCAGCATGTTGCGTGGTGTGGTTGCGGTAACGATGAAACGCCAGCCAAAAACAGGAATGGAACGAGCCCTTGAGGACATTGAGGAAGGGCGTGTGTATGAGGCATCGAGCGTGGAAGACTTGATCAACCAATGCAAGCAATGAAGTATAGGCTGAAGTTTACAGGTGAGTTCAAGCGTTCATTGAAGCGTTGCCTTAAACGCGGGTACGATGAACAATTGCTGACAGAAGTCCTCGGCATCCTTGTGGAAAAAGGCCGACTGCCCGAAAAATATCGCCCGCACATTCTCCACGGCCAGTACGAAGGCTATTGGGAATGTCATATCCAACCTGATTGGCTGCTGATATGGGATAAGAATGACAACGAACTCATACTTTTGATGGTAGATACCGGCACCCATGCCGACCTTTTTGGAAAAAACAAACGATGACCTTCCTTGGGTCAATCCATGAATACAACCTTTTCCCCATCCCGCAAGCACTTCGACTAAAAAAATCTTGACTTTCCAAAAAATCTCCCTATCTTTGTCCCGTCAAAATTTCATTGAATTATTTACCATAAAAATCAACCCTAACCATGGACAAAGATTTACTTCAGAATGCAAAGGCGCCCATGATTGCCTTGATTGAAAAGAAAAACAACATGAAAACCAGAACAAAACGCGCCGCCGCGCTGCTCTTGATGCTCGGCTTGATAATGCCTTTGGCGGTGCAAGCCCAAGATTTTGGGAATCCAAGCAGGGCTATTGACGAATGTCGGAAGCCTACCGAACTCACCGTTTCTCAAATTACTACTAACAGCGCACAGTTGAGCTGGATAGAAAACGGCGAAGCCACCGCATGGCAGATTTGCGTCAACGACGACGAAGAGAACCTGATTGATGCCGACACCAATCCTTACGCGCTCACAGGCCTCAATCCTGTAACGGAATACACCGTGAAAGTGCGCGCCAACTGCGGCTCCGAACAGAGTGCTTGGAGCACCGGTCTCACTTTCACCACACCGTGCGAAGCCTTCGTCGCCCTGCCTTACTCCTACGGCTTCGAGAATGCCGGCAATCTGGATTGCTGGGAAGTCATTGCCACGAGTTCTCTCACGGGTATCGCCACTGTTGATGACGCCCCCGAAGGCTCGAAGGTGTTCCGTTTCTTTTGTGCCGAGCAAAACGCCTATCTCGCGTCGCCCGTGTTCAGCGGTACGGAACAGGGGCTTGATGTGGCGTTCCAATACATGAACAGAAGCATTTGGTCCCCTTACACCGAACAATTCCAAGTAGGTTACACCACCGATGAAGGTGCCGCCCCGGCCGACTTCGTTTATGGCGAGACCATCTATGGCGAAAACCAATGGGTGACGTATGAAAACACATTCCCGCCAAACACCAAGCGCATCGCCATCAAGTACATCTATCTCGGTTATGACTCAGATCCTCGCTACCTCCGCCTTGACGACTTCAATTTCGAGCCTGCTTCATCATCCTGCATAAGGCCTTTCAACCTTACCGCTGGCACCCCTGGGCCACACAGCGTTGAACTGAGCTGGACCGAAAACGGCACTGCCACTACCTGGCAAATAGGTTATCAGGCTGTTGGTGGAACAGAGCAATATGTGGAAGTTACCGAGAATCCTTACACGCTCACAGGCCTCAATCCTGGAACGGATTACAAGGTAAGAGTGCAAGCCAAGTGCGGCGACGGAGAATACAGCCCATTCACCAGCTTCGTGAGCTTCACCACACGGTGCGAAGCCTTCGACCTGCCTTATTCCTACGGCTTCGAGGATGCCAGCGAACTGGATTGCTGGGAAGTCATTGCCACGTATTATCCTTCTTTCACGGGTATCGGCAATGCCAATGACGCTCCCGAAGGCTCGAAGGTGTTCAGTTTCTGGTATACCGAGCAAAACGCCTATCTCGCGTCGCCCATGTTCAGCGGTACGGAACAGGGACTTGATGTGGCGTTCCAATATATGAACTACAGCACTACGACCCCTTACACCGAACAATTCCAAGTAGGTTACACCACCGATGCAGGTACCGCCCCGGCCGACTTCACTTATGGCGAGACCATACATGGTGAAAACCATTGGGTGACGTATGAAAACACTTTCCCGGCAAACACCAAGCGCATCGCCATCAAGTACATCTATACCGGTGGTGAGTTACTCCGCCTTGACGACTTCAACTTCGAGGTTGCTTCATCATTCTGCCCAAGGCCTTTCAACCTTACCGCTGGCCCTGGGCCACACAGCGTTGAACTAAGCTGGACCGAAACAGGCGAAGCCACCGCATGGCAGATTTGCCTCAATGACGACGAAGAGAACCTGATTGATGCCGACACCAATCCTTACACGCTCACAGGCCTCACTCCTGTAACGGAATACACCGTGAAAGTGCGCGCCGACTGCGGCTCCGAACAGAGTGCTTGGAGCAACGGTCTCACTTTCACCACCCCCTGCGGAACCTTCGCCCTGCCTTACTCCTACGGCTTCGAGGATGCCAGCGATCTGGATTGCTGGGAAGTCATTGCCACGAGTTCTTCCACGGGTATCGCCACCGCTAATGACGCCCCCGAAGGCTCGAAGGTGTTCCGTTTCCATTATACCGAGCAAAACGCCTATCTCGCGTCGCCCGTGTTCAGCGGTACGGAACAGGGGCTTGTTGTGGAGTTCCAATACATGAACTCCAGCACTACGACCTCTTACACCGAACAATTCCAAGTAGGTTACACCACCGATGCAGGTGCCGCCCCGGCCGACTTCACTTATGGCGAGACCATCTATGGTGAAAACCAATGGGTGATGTATGAAAACACATTCCCGCCAAACACCAAGCGCATCGCCATCAAGTACATCTATACCAATGGTTACTTCCTCCGCCTTGACGACTTCAACTTCGAGGCTGTTCCATCCTGCCCAAGACCTACCAACCTTACCGCTGGCACCCCTGGGCTACACAGCGTTGAGCTAAGCTGGACCGAAACAGGCGAAGCCACCGCATGGCAGATTTGCCTCAATGACGACGAAGAGAACCTGATTGATGCCGACACCAATCCTTACACGCTCACAGGCCTCAATCCTGGAACGGAATACACCGTGAAAGTGCGCGCCAACTGCGGCGCCGAACAGAGTGCTTGGAGCTACGGTCTCACTTTCACCACACTGTGCTTCGCCCTGCCTTACTCCTACGGCTTCGAGGATGCCGGCGATCTGGATTGCTGGGAAGTCATTGCCACAAGTCCTTACACGGGTATCGCCACTGCCAATGACGCCCCCGAAGGCTCAAAGGTGTTCTATTTCGATGGTATCGAGCAAATCGCCTATCTCGCGTCGCCCGTGTTCAGCGGTACGGAACAGGGGCTTGATGTGGCGTTCCAATACATGAACGCCTTCACTGGGACCCCTTACACCGCACAATTCCAAGTAGGTTACACCACCGATGCAGGTGCCGCCCCGGCTGACTTCACTTATGGCGATACCATCCATGGTGAAAACCAATGGGTGTGGTATGAAAACACATTCCCGGCAAACACCAAGCGCATCGCCATCAAGTACATCTATACCGAAGGTTTGGACCTCCGCCTTGACGACTTCAACTTCGGGAGCGCTTCCTGCCCAAGGCCTCGCGACCTTGCTGCTGACAACATCACCACCACCACTGCTGACCTCAGCTGGACCGAAAACGGTACTGCCACTACCTGGCAAATAGGTTATCAGGCTGTTGGAGGAACAGAGCAATATGTGGAAGTTACCGAGAATCCTTACACGCTCACAGGCCTCACTCCTGGAACGGTTTACAAGGTAAGAGTGCAAGCCAAGTGCGGCTACGGAGAATACAGCCCATTCACCAGCTTCGTGAGCTTCACCACCCCCTGCGAAGCCTTCGCCCTGCCTTACTCCTACGGCTTCGAGGATGCCGGCGAACTGAATTGCTGGGAAGTCATTGCCACAAGTCCTTACACGGGTATCACCACCTCTAATGACGCCCCCGAAGGCGAAAAGGTGTTCCGTTTCCATTATACCGAGCAAAACGCCTATCTCGCGTCGCCCGTGTTCAGCGGTACGGAACTGGGGCTTGTTGTGGAGTTCCAATACATGAACAGCAGCACTACGAGCAATTACGCCGAACAATTCCAAGTAGGATACACCACCGATGCAGATGCCGCCCCGGCCGACTTCACTTATGGCGAGACCATCTATGGTGAAAACCATTGGGTGACGTATGCAAACGCATTCCCGGCAAACACCAAGCGCATCGCCATCAAGTACATCTATACCTATGGTATGTACCTCCGCCTTGACGACTTCAACTTCACGGAACCCAATCCTTGCGGCAGGCCTACCGGCTTGACCGCAAGCTACAACGGCGACGGCACCGCCACGGCCACATGGGTCGGCATTGGCAACAGCTACACCATCGACATCAACGGCAGCGTGGCCGATACTGTCACTACGCCTTGCTACACCTTTGGCGTTGAGTCGTCCACCACCTACACCATCAAGGTGAAAGCCACCTGCGGCACCGAGTGGACCGCCCCCTTCAGCTTCACCACCCCCTGCATCCCCTACAAGATAACCTTGGATGCGCCTTATTTTGAAAGTTTTGAGAGTCCTGAAGGAACCCTTTGGACGCAGCACGGCCTCCTTCCTCCTTGTTGGGAGGGTTACAACAATCCAAGCTATCCCACCCCTCACAATACCATCGGGAGTTATGGTGCGCCTCATATTATACACAGCGGCGAACAATGCCTGTCGTTCTGTAACGAAGATGGCGACAGCTATGCCATACTGCCTGAGTTCAGCAACCCCATCAGCGACCTGCAAATCAATTTCTGGATGGCAACGAATGGCAACACTACAGACAAACTCCGCTTGGGCTACATCACCACGGAGGATGACGGCACCTGCAACACCTTCACGGAAATTGCCTCTTACGACAGCAATTTCGGCTCGATGGTGCAGCGCAGCAAGATCTTGGAAAACGTGCCCGCCGAGGCGTATCGCTTGACGTTCAAATGGAGCACGTCATATTATTATCTCTGCTTCATCGACGACGTTGAAGTGTCCATCAATCCCGCCGCCACGTTTCCTCCCCACGACATTGCTGCCAGCAACATCACCCCCCATGAAGCCGACATCACTTGGGAGGGCTATTGCGACAGCTACGCGCTGCGCTACCGCGAAATCCCCACGCTACTCAAAGAAGGCTTCGAGGGCGGCACGATGCCCGAAGGCTGGACCATCGAGGGCGACAACCAAGACCCGACCAAGACCTGGCGCGTGGGCGTGGGCGACCATAGTAACGGAACCGGCACCCACAGCGGCAACTACAACGCCCTGATTACGCAAAACGCAAGAAACCAAGTGACCTACTTGGTCACGCCCGCCCTCGACTTGGGCGAGTATGCCAGCGCGGAACTCTCCTTCTGGTACGTCAACAGGATTTGGAGCAACCGCACCGACGAATTCGCCGTTTGCTACCGCATCGGCAGCGAAGGCGGATGGACCGAACTGTGGAGCACCGCCGAGAACCACGAATCATGGACGAGCCAAACCGTTGCCCTGACCGGCCTTGGCGACAACTGCCAAATCGGCTTCCGCTACACCGACCACTACGGCTGGGGCGTGGGCTTGGACGACATCGTATTATGCGATCCGACCCACTTCGAATGGATTGCCGTCGGCGAGGCCGAAAGCCCCCACACGCTCACCGGGCTCACGACAGAAACCACTTATGAGGTGCAAGTGAAGAGCAACTGCGCGGGCTACGACGACTGGAGCGAGTCCGTCGTCTTCACCACCTTGGAGGCCTGCCCCGTGCCCTTCAACGTGGCGGTGAGTGGCATCACGGCAACGAGTGCCGCCGTTTCGTGGACGGGATTCAACGACAGTTACAACCTTTCCTACCGGCGAGCGCCAATTGCGGAGACCCCCCTCAACGAAGGCTTCGAGGGCGACACCATACCCCAAGGCTGGACCATTGAGGGCGACAACCAAGACCCGGCCAAGACTTGGCGCATCGGCGTGGGAGACTATAGTTCAGAGACCGGCACCCACAGCGGCAACTACAACGCCCTGATTACGCACAACACAAACAACCAAGTGACCTACTTGGTCACGCCCGCCCTCGACTTGGGCGAGTACGGCAGCATGGAACTCTCCTTCTGGTACATCAACAGAAAATGGGTCAACGACATCGACGAATTCGCCGTTTGCTACCGCATCGGCAGCGAAGGCGGATGGAACGAACTGTGGAGCACCGCCGAGAACCACGATACATGGACGAGCCAAACCGTTGAACTGACCGGCCTTGCCGACAACTACCAAATAGGCTTCCGCTTCACCGACCACTTCGGCTACGGCGTAGGCTTGGACGACATCGCATTGTTCGATATGACCCACTCCAATTGGATCACCCTTAGCGAGGCCGAAAACCCGCACACGCTCACCGGACTTATGCCCGAAACCGAATACGAGGTGAAAGTGCAAAGCGTTTGCGAAGGCGAGCCTACCGAGTGGAGCGAGAGCGCCTACTTCACCACCGAAGAGGGCCTAAGCCTCACCAAGGACATCGCAGGCTACGGCACAGGCGCAGGCGGCTACTACCTCATTGCCTCGCCCGTGATGGAAGCCGTCACGCCAACGGCAGGCAACGGCTTCCTCACCAATGCCTTCGACCTCTACCGCTTCAACCAAAGCGAGGAATTGGAATGGGAGAACTGGAAGGCGCAAGGCGAGCAATACCATTTCAACCTCGAATCGGGCCTGGGCTACCTCTATGCCAACAGCGAGGATGTTACGCTCACTTTCGTCGGCACGCCCCACCCGGCCACTGAGCCTGTCGAAGTGCCGCTTGCCTATGATGCCAACGCCAACCTTGCCGGCTGGAACCTCGTGGGCAACCCCTTCGCGGAGCCTGCTTTCGTCGACCTCGACTTTTATACGATGAACTCGGGCGGCACTGAAATCATCGCTTCCACAAGCACCACCGTCGAGGCCATGGAAGGCATCTTCGTCATCGCCGAAGGAGAGAACGAGTCCGTGACCTTCACCAAGGCAGATGATGGAGCCAAGGGCGCCAACCTTGTCCTGAACATCAGCTATGGCCGCGGCATCATAGACCGCGCCATTGTCCATTTCGACAGCCACCGCACCTTGCCCAAGTTCCAGCTCAACCCGAGCAGCACGAAGGTCTACATCCCGCAGGGCGGGAAGGACTACGCTGTGGTCAACGTCGGTAGAGACGCGGCGCACCACCTTTCCACAATGGATGTGAATTTCAAGGCCGCGAAAAACGGCACCTACACCCTGACCTTCGACATGGAGAACGTCGCCTTCGACTACCTCCACCTGATTGACAACCTTACTGGTGCGGATGTGGATTTGTTGGCCGTTGAGCCTGTTGACCACTCGGTCGTTGAGCCTGTCGAAACGCCGACCCAAGGTAACGCCCCTTCGGCCCTTCGACAAGCTCAGGGACCGAGGACCTCGGTCTCCTACACCTTCACCGCCCTGACGACTGATTACGCCTCGCGCTTCAAGCTCGTGTTCGTAGCCAACGATGGGGACGGCCCTTCGACAGGCTCAGGGTCCTTTGCCTACATCAGCAACGGCAACATCGTCATCAACGGCGAAGGCACGTTGCAGGTGATTGACATGATGGGCCGCGTGATTCGTTCTACAGACGTTGCGCGCAACGTCTCTACCAGCGGACTGCCTGCGGGCGTTTATGTCTTGCGTTTGATTGACGGCAAGGATGTTAAGATACAGAAGATTGTGATAGAATAAAGAAATACATCATACTAATACTACTATGGAAAAGATTTTTGATTTCAAGGCCCTGAACAACAAGGGCGCAGAAGTGGACTTCAGCCAATATGAAGGCCAAGTCCTGATGATTGTCAACACCGCCTCAAAGTGCGGTTTCACTCCACAATATGACGGGTTGGAGGCCCTTTATCAGAAGTACAAGGACCAAGGTTTGGTCATCGTTGGCTTCCCCTGCGACCAGTTCGCCCACCAAGAGCCGGGTTCCGACGAGGAAATCGCCGAGTTCTGCCGCCTCAACCACGGCGTGACCTTCCCGCTGATGAAAAAAGTAGACGTGAACGGCAAAGACGCGCACCCCATTTTCGAATACCTGAAACAGCAAGCCCCCACCGAAGAATACAATGGCATCAAAGCCAAAGCATCACACACGCTATTCAAGACCATCAGCAAGAGCGTGGAGAAAGACAGCGACATCATGTGGAATTTCACCAAGTTCCTCATCTCGCGCGATGGCACCGTTATCAAGCGCTTCCCTCCCACCACCACACCTGAGGAGATGGAAGACGACTTGAAGGGGATGCTGGGATGAAATTAGGGGGTATCACCCACTTCAAAGGGCAACATTTAGGACGGTTTCGACCATTTGTAAATCAATGAAAAACAGGATGAAATACTTCATCGTTGACGCTTTTACTGACCAACCTTTTGGCGGCAATCCCGCTGGAGTGGTCTTGCTTGACGCTCAGACCTTTCCGCAAGAGGATTTGATGCTGAAAATCGCTGCCGAACTGCGCTATTCGGAGACAGCTTTCATCAAACGGCATTCCGCGCAGGAGTTCACCCTCCGCTACTTCACCCCAAAGGCGGAAGTGGAACTGTGCGGCCACGCCACCATCGCCTCATTTTCCCTGTTGCATCGGAAGGGTCTGGCTTCGGGGCAATGCCTCTGCCACACCCTTGCCGGCGACTTGAACATCGAAGCGGGCGAAAAAGTGATGATGCAGATGGCGAAGCCTCGCATTGTGACGACACTTATCGAAACAAGGGAAATCTATCAGGCTTTGGGCATGAAGGGCTACCATCCGACCATGCCCGTGCAGGTGGTTTATGCCGGTTTGCCCGACATCATGCTGCCTCTGCCCGATGTGGCCACGCTCCAGTCGCTTCAACCCGATATGGAAGCCATCGCGGCCATCACCAAGCGCCATGAGGCAGTCAGCATCCATCCTTTTGCCTTCAGCAACGACGGCTACACCGCCCATGTGCGTGACTTTGCGCCGCTGTACGACATCCCTGAGGAGTCGGCCACCGGCACCGCCAACGCCTCATTGACTTATTATCTACAGCAATCCGGATGCCTCGGCGCCGAAGCTGAATGCGCCTTCATTCAAGGCGAAGCCATGGGCCGACCATCGGTAGTCGCCACACGGATTCAGGCCGATGGAAACGTTTTCGTCGGCGGCACGGCAACAGTGGTGGCTGAAGGGGAGTTGATGCTTTGAGGTTGCTTACTGCTTCCTGTCCTCCTCCAAAGTCTCTACGATGGCGTCTATCAGATTATAGGCCCCGTCGTAAACATCCTTCAAGGTGGCATCCAGCATGTAGGCTGGGGTGGTGAACACCAACATTTCATTGTCGGCGCACACGTCGCCATGTTCGGTTTGCACATGGTAGGCTCCCATTGCGCGGATGTTGTCGGCATCGGGCGTGCCTTCGTTGCCCAAAGTGACGCACACGCCGGGCAGCAACTTGGCGAACATCACCGGAGCGATGCACATGCCCCCGATAGGCTTCTTGGCCTCGCGTGTCTCAACGATGACACGAGCCACATCGGGCTGCACCTCCATATCGGCACCTTTGTAGGCATAGTCACACAAGTTTTTGGCCACGCCATAGCCGCCACTGAACAAAAGACCGTCATAATCCTCGGCCTTGTATTCCTCGATGGGTCGAACATTGCTGCGCGCCAAACGGGCGGCCTCAGTGAGAATGTTGCGCTCCTCCTTGACTTGTTCATCCGTCAGGTGGTCGATGACCTCTATCTGTGGACGATTAGGCGCAAAGCACTGGTATTCACAATGATGTTGCTCGATGGAGAGCAAAAGGGTGATTGCCTCGTTGATTTCGCTGCCGTCTTTCCGACCGCAGCCTGCTAAAACTACTGCAAATTTTTTCATGATAGACTCGATTTTGAATTTGAGGCAAAGGTAAGGAAAATCCCCAAAAACTACGGAAAATGAAGGCAAGTTTTTGCGAAAACACCCCTTCAACTCTGCGGAAAGTGCTTTTTTTTGATAGATTCCGCAGCGTTGAAGGCATATTTTATTACTTTTGCAGCATCAAATCCATGCAAAATGATTATCGGGAGAGCCAACGAAAAAGAAAAGATGATTCGGGCGTATCAGTCTGAATATTCGCAATTTGTGACTGTTTATGGGCGTCGGCGTGTAGGCAAGACCTTCTTTGTCAGGGAAACTTTTGGCTACAAATTCACCTTCGAACATGCTGGTTTGGCCCACACCGACATGAAAGGGCAGTTGGCGGCATGGAAATCATCGCTCCACGACGCGGGAATGGCCAAACCCAAACTCCCCAAAAACTGGATCGACGCTTTCGACATGCTCAAAGACCTCATCAAGGCCTCAGGCGAGAAGAAAAAGGTCATCTTCATTGATGAAATGCCTTGGATGGATACCTTGCATTCCGGCTTCATTCCTGCCTTGGAGCATTTTTGGAACGGATGGGCTTCGGGGCGAAAAGACATCCTTCTAATCGTTTGTGGTTCAGCTACTTCATGGATTATCAACAAACTCATCAAAGACCACGGCGGACTTAGGGGGCGCGTCACCGCCAAGATTCTCATCCAGCCTTTTACCCTTGCGGAATGTGAGCGTTATGCCAAAGCCTTCAAGTTGGGCATGAGTCGTCGGCAAATCGCTGAAGCTTACATGGTTATGGGCGGCATTCCTTATTATTGGTCGTTTTTGGACAGGCAAAAAAGCCTTGCACAGAACATCGACGACCTGATATTCAACCCCAACGGCGAACTTTACAACGAATTTGACGCGCTTTATGCCTCGCTGTTCAAGAATCCGGAGGCGTACATCCAAACCATCACCATCCTCGGGAAAAAGAAAGCCGGCATGACCCGCGAGGAATTGATTGAGGAAGGCATGGACGACAACGGCAAGCTCACCAAAATCCTTACCGAACTTGAGTATTGCGGTTTCATCAGAAAATACAACAGCATCGGGTTCAAGAAGAAAAACGCTGTGTTTCAACTGATTGACCCCTACACCCTGTTCTATTTCCGATTCGTTTCCGAGAACATCCGCTCCGACAAGCATTTCTGGTCGGAGAACCAAAACGCGCCGCTGTATTACAATTGGTGCGGTTTGGCGTTTGAGCGGGTTTGTTTTGCCCATGAAGAGCAAATCCTTCAAGCCCTGGGCATTTCGGGCATTTCAACCGCTTTCTATTCGTGGCGCAGCGTTCCAAGCAAAACGACCGAAACAGGCGCACAAGTCGATTTGGTCATCGACCGCATCGACGGGGTCATCAATCTTTGCGAAATCAAATTCACGAAGGAACCTTTCACGGTAAATGCCGACTATGAATCAAATTTGGAGACGAAAATCGCCCGTCTTTCCGAAGAAATCCGCACCGACAAAGCCATCCATTTGGTGTTGATTTCAGCCAAAGGTTTAAAGAAAAACGAGTATTCAAGTATCTTCCAGAATATCATTACTTTAGAAGATTTATTCAAAGCATAAATCCCTAAAAACACCCCTTCAACTCTGCGGAAAGTGCTTTTTTTTGATAGATTCCGCAGCGTTGAAGCACTATTTTTGGTCCCAATTCGGTTTCCGTTTCTCGAAAAATGCCTTCATGCCTTCCTGTCCGGCAGGAGAGACACGCTGGGCGGCGATGAGAAGCGAAGTTTGGTAAAAGACGGGATTGTTCGGGTCGTCGGCGCCGCTCACCATGCGGAGCAGATTCTTGCACTCGGCGATGGCATCAGGCGAGGCATGAAGGAAATGCTCGATGTAAGCGCGCTCGGTGTCAACCATTTCCGATTCATCGACAACGGCATTCACCAAGCGGAACGCCTTAGCCTCCTCAGCGGTGAAACGCCGTCCCGTCAGCATCAGTTCCTTGGCAGCCGTATTGCCGATTTTGCTCACCACAAAAGGTGAAATCGTTGCCGGAGTGATGCCCAAACGAACCTCGGAAAAAGCAAATTTCGTCTCCCGTTCGGTAATCACGATGTCGGCGGCGGCGATGATGCCATTAGCCCCACCGATGCAAGCACCATGCACATCCACGATGACCGCCTTGTTGCAATAATAAATGGTGCGGAACAGTTTGGAAAGTTTTTCGGCATCGGCAATGTTTTGGGCATGGCTGAAGTCTGCCATCGCTTTCATGTAAGCCAAATCGGCGCCGGCACAAAACGCCTTTCCGTTGCCTTTCAATACAATAACGCGGATATCGTCGCGGCTGTTAAGCCAGTCGAAGGCCTCGGTCAGTTCTTTTATCATGGTGTCGTTCAAGGCGTTGCGCACCTCAGGGCGGTCGAGGTTGACCCATGCCATGCTTTCGCCCAATTGCACCTTTATCGTGCTGAAATCCATAACTTCTTTGTGTTTGAGACTGCAATAATCGCAAAAAAATGTCAATTTGTCGCAATCATTCCGCGAAAAAAGCGTTTCTTTGCAGGCGGAATGGAATTTGATTGACTTTTCAGACCTTCCCCATAGATTGCCACGCTACGCCCGCAATGACATGGGGACGAACAAAACAAGAACACAATGGACGAAAACAACTTCAATAACGACCTCGACAACCTCTTGAACATGTTCAAGAAACTTATGGAAAACCAAGACTTGGAAGCTATTCCGGGCATCAACGAAGAACAAAAGGAACAACTGAAGATGTTTCTTGAGGACTTCGACGAGCTGAAAGACGACATGAAGGTGGAGATTTACAAACTCGACCCATTCACGAAGCAGATGGTGGGCATGGTGATGGGACATCTGAAAAACTTCACCGGCGACCCGCAACAAGTCGCAAACCAAACCGCCGTCATCCAAGAGCCTGCACCCAACAAGGAAAAGCCCATGACCGACATCCCCGGCACCACCGAAAACCTTGAAGCCCAGCTGGCCGCCATCGACAAGCAATTGCGCAATCCCGAGCTTTCGGACGATGAGATGAACCGCCTACTCGACGAACGCAGCGCCATCATGGAAGATTTGAAAATTTGACACAAACAATTAAACGAATACACCAAACTCATGAAAAAAGTTCTTTTCACCTTTATCGCATTAATCATTTCGGCAACCTCGTTTGCCCAACTCATCGCCAACAAGACTGACAAGAGAATCACCCTCGGTTTTGATTTGTTCAGCGACATCCAGCTCAGCCCCAGCAGCAATTGGGATCCTCGCGGCTTCAACCAAGGCGTGAGTCTCGCCCTCACCTACAATTTCCCGTTGGGCGAAAGCACGAAGCACACCGTCTCCGTCGGCTTGGGCATGTCGTCGCACAACTATTTCTCCTACAGCCGAATCCTCAACCCCTACACGAACGAAGACCTGATCCTTTCCGAATCGTTTCGCGGCAAGGAAGGTTTCAAGCGTTATAAGGTCAATCCGACCTACGCCGAGGTTCCCTTGGAGTTGCGTTTCCGCATCAAGGACGCTTGGAAGATTGGCGTAGGCTTCAAGGTCGGCGTGATGCTTGCCACAAAGACCAAATACGTCGGTCCCGACGATGAGGCTGGATTGCTCACGGATGGCAGCGGCGTCACCGTGCACGAGAAATACACCTACATCAGCAATATGGAGCGTTTGGCTTATTCGGCCACGCTGCGCGTAGGATACAAGTGGGTGAGCGCCTTTGCCGCCTACCAGTTCTCGCCCGTGTTTGCCGTCGGCCATGATGCGCCCGTATTCCATCCCTTGTCGGTTGGCCTTTCCTTTGCTCCGTTCTGATGCTCTCCCGTTGGATCATCGCCGAGGCCGAACAATTGGGCTTCGATGCCTGCGGCATTGCACAAGCGACGGCTTTGGAGGAAGAGTCCGCCAACATGGAGCAATGGCTTGAGGCACGGCACGAAGGCGAGATGGGCTACCTGACCCGCAACAAGGAAAAACGCTACGACCCTCGACTCTTGGTGGAAGGCACCAAGTCCATCGTCACCGTGCTTTACAACTACTACCCGAAACAACGGCTTGCCGAGGCCGACAATTTCAAGATTGCCAAATACGCCTACGGCGCCGATTACCATGATGTGCTGAAACGGAAGATGCGTCAGCTTTTGGAACGCATTGAAACCCAGACGGGCAGATTGGAAAACGTCCGCGCTTTTGTCGACTCGGCCCCCGTCTTGGACCGTGTTTGGGCTGTGCGGTGCGGCTTGGGATTTATCGGGAAAAACACCACCTTGATTCACCCTAAAAAAGGCTCATTCTTCTTCATTGGGCACTTGTTTCTGCCCATCGCTTTGGAAACGACCGGCCAACCTTTGTCCAACCGTTGCGGACGCTGCACCAAATGCTTGGACGCCTGCCCAACGGGTGCCTTGGAGTCGCCGTTCCACATTGACGCGCGCAAGTGCATTTCGTACCTGACCATCGAATACAAAGGCGACCTGACCGGACAAGACCCGACAAAATTCAAGGACTGGATTTACGGCTGCGACATCTGCCAAGACGTGTGCCCCTACAATCGTTTCTCGTTGCCCAATACGGAGCCAGAGTTTCAGCCTTCGGAAAAACTCCTTTCCATGCGCAAAACCGATTGGAAAAACCTGAATCAAGCTGATTTCGGGGCACTTTTCAAGCATTCCGCCATGAAACGCGCCGGATATGAAGGCCTGAAACGCAACATCGAGTTTATCTCACAGGAGAATTAATGTTGTAGGTCAGGGTGAACTGGATGACCTTGTTGTAATACTGGCCGTAAAACCATCCCGGATTGCCCGTAAAGCGGATAGGCACCACCGAATACATGAACCGTGCCCCCATGCCCCAATGGTCGTTGAAAGCGAAATGCAAGCCCGCATTGCCCGTCATGGAGAAGAAATTCCAGCGCGAGGTGGTCACCTGATAATCGCCGTCGACATCCTCAGTGGCTTTCAAGCGGAAATCGAGGCTGACACCCGCTTCCACCGTGATGAAATCCAACGCTTTGCCATTCACTTGGAAATAACCCAAATCGTAGCGCAGCATCAGCGGCAATTCGGCGTAATGCAAGCGATGGTTGTAAGGCGTGTAATAGTATTCCGTCACTTCCTTATCGGAGGAATGCGCCCCGAGCAGCGAGTATTTCATCTCCATCTGAAACAAGAGATGGTCCTCCACAGGAAAATTGACATAAGCCCCCGCCGTGAAACCCAACTGATGGTAACCCGCGTAATGGTCGCCGTCCACTTGGCAGAACGTGGCGCCCGCAATCAGGCCGCCGTTGAAGGACTGCGCCTCCATCACCTTAACGCCCGAAAACGTCAGGGCAAGAAACAAAAGCAATCGGTAGATTTTCTTCATGATTTATTTGAATTTCATTCCATTAAAGCTTGATAATGATGATACCTGTCCATGATGTCCTCCACGAAGCGATAAGTTTGACCGCCTCTGAGGAAACCGAATTTGCAGCAGGTGTCGTTGATGTATTTCGACTTGTTGAGGATGAAATAGTCGACATTGTCCTCCCACACGTCGGGAGCCTTGCCGTATTTGGCGGCCAACCTTTGCGCGTCAAGCACATGCCCCAAGCCCGCGTTGTAGGCCGCCAGCACAAACTTCACCCGCTCCAAACTGTCAGCCACCTTGTCTCCCAAAGCCTTGTCGAGATACTTGATAAGTTTTCCGCCCGCCTCGAGCTGCTCCTCGGGAGACGAGTCGTAGGTGACGCCATACCTTTTCATCACCGAAGGCATAAGCTGCATCAGGCCGAAAGCACCCTTCTCGCTCTCCAAATCGACCTTGAAACGCGACTCCTGATAAATCAGTGCGGCCAACAAGCGCCAGTCCCAACCGATTTTGTTGGCCGTTTTCTTGATGGCCCCATCAAAGTTTGAAAGGCGGCTGTTCGACGATTCGCGCCGAGACGAAACGTAACGCCCGTTCTTGATATACCGCAGCATGATCTTGTTCAGATGCTTCCTTTCCTTGTTGTCAATCCATTCATTAATGGCCATCAGCAAAGAGGAATCACTGTCGTGTCGCCTCACTGCCCATCCGATGGGTTGTTCGAGGCTCAGTCCGAGTTTCGTATCCAAACCGTTGAGATTGTATGACCCCATCTTTGCAATGTATTCGTCAGCCACGGTATAGTCGATTTGGCCCTCGTTAACCAAGCGCATCAGTTCGATGGGGTTCAGCGTGTCGCATTCCACCACATAGATGGTGTCGCCGATTTCCTCAGAAAGGTGTTCCAATATCTCGGCACCATGAAGTCCCTTGGTCACATGCACGGTCTTTCCCGCCAAGTCGAGGGGCGAACGCAGCAATTGGCTTTCCACCTCATTTTCGGTCGACATGGATCCCCAGCCTTTGGGCATACGCTGCACGAGAACGGTCTTTTGGGTGAAAATTGGTTCTGTCAAAAAATAGCGTTTTTTCAGGTGCTTGGTCAAGCCCACCCCCGTAGCCACCACATCGACCTCGCGCGAATCCAGCATACTGAAACACGAATCCATGTTGTCGTTCACAATCACCTCGAGTTTCAGATGATGGCTGTCGCAAAAGTCCTTCAGCAGTTCATACTCGAAACCTGCCGGATGGCTATTGTACATATTATAATTGATGTCGCTGCAATTCGTCACCGCCGTCAAGACGCCCCTTTCCTGCACATGCTCAAAATAAGTCAAAGTATCCTCGGGCTGTTGTGGTTCCTCCATCACCACCGAATCTTGTTCTTCTTTAATGCTTTCACTTTCGGTGTTTTTGTTCGTATTGCCCGCATTATCGCAAGCCGTCATGACGAAAAAAGCAATGACGATTCCAAATAAACCATAGATTTTATTCATCATAGAGTAGGTTTTTGAGGCGGTAAAAGTAGTAAAAATAACAATTTGATTGAAAAAAGAGTACTATTTTAAAGGATATTTGTAATTTCGCAGTTTCATTCGCAATCAGAAATGGCCAAGAAAATACAAGATCCGAACTTTTGGTATTCCATTCTTCTGCCCTACGTGAATTGGCACACGCGCCGAGCGTATCGCCGATTCGAGGTGCACGGCAAGGAGAATCTCCCTAAAAACGGAGCCACGATATTTGGCGTCAACCACAGCAACACACTGATGGACGCTCTTGTGCTGCTGTCGTCGGACAATATCAGGAAGGTGTTCATCGCGCGGGGCGACATTTTCAAGAATCCCATAGTCGCCAAGTTATTGAATTTCTTCCGCATCCTGCCTATTTTCCGCATCCGCAACGGTGTGGCTGCCGTGCGCCAAAACGACGATTCACTGAATAAAGCCGTCGACGTCATCCACGACCATGTCGACCTCTACCTCTTCCCCGAAGGCACCCACCGCACCAAGCACTCACTGATGCGCATGGGCAAGGGCTTGTTCCACATCGCCGTCGATGCCAACAAGCAGTTCGGCGACCAAAGCCCCGTCTACATCATCCCCACCGCCATCGAATACGGCGACTATTTCCGTTACCGCAGCACGGCCATGATCAATTTCGGCAAACCCATCAACGTGACGGAATACTTCAAGCACACCACCGAGGAAAACGAGGCCACCAACATCAACCACCTGAAGGACCAACTCCACGACGAAATCTCGAAACTCTTCACCTATATCCCCGACGACGAGGACTATGACGCCATCTGGGAAATCGTGAAGATGAAGAACGAGAAACGCGCCGGCGGTCTCTACCAGAAGATGCTCCGCAATCGGAAAACCGTTGACAAGGTACTGAAATTCAAGGAAGAACAGCCTGAACAAGCCAAAAACCTCTTCAATCGCGTGATGGATTTTGCGCAGGAGCGCGTCAGGCAGAAGATTTCTGTCATGTCGACGGCGAAGAAATACCCGCTGCTCAACTCGTTCTGGAAACTTGCCGTCTTGTTGGTGGGTCTGCCCTATTTCGTGGCCTCGGCCATCGTCAACCTGCCCATTTGGCTGACCACCTGCATCATCAGGAGCAAACTGAAAGACCCCGCCTTCGGCAACACCGTCAGCTATGGCGTGCAGTTTGTGCTTTTCCCGCTCATCTTCATCGTGGGCACCATCATCCTGTTCTGCAAGCTGCCTTGGCTGTGGGCCTTGGGCGGCGCGGTGCTGCTCTATTTCTCTTATGTCGTTTTCGTGGATTACTGCGAACTTTGCCGCCGTTGGATTTCCGACGTGCGCTGGACCTTCAAGACGAAGCTCCGCAAACAATATGAAGCATTGAACCTCAATCAGTTATTCTAAAAACATCATACCATGTCACAACGCTGGATCATCCCCGACATTCACGGCTGTCCGCAAACCCTGCAAGCCCTGTTCGAAAACATGCTCAAGATTACGAAGCACGACCAACTCTATCTCTTGGGCGACTACATCGACCGTGGCCCCGACAGCAAGGGTGTCATCGACTATCTGATGCATCTCCAAAAGGAGGAATACAACGTCCATTGCATCAAAGGCAACCACGAGGACATGTGTGTGAAGGCATACGAGGCCGACAAGAAGAAGAAACTCTTCGGCAGCAAGCACATCGAGCAGAAGGAATGGGAGGCCGTAGGTGCCAAGGAAACCTTGCAAAGCTTCGGCGTGAAGCATCCGCGCGAGATTCCAATAGAATACATCGAATGGATGAAAGAGTGCATGCCTTACGTGGAGCTGGAGGAATACATCCTCGTCCACGCCGGCCTGAACTTCAGCATCGACAACCCTTTCGAGGACGAACACAGCATGATGTGGACCCGCAGGTTCAAGGTGAATTACAACAAGTCGCACGGCAAGAAAATCATCCACGGGCACATCCCCGTCGACTACAGCTTCATGAATCTGGTGATTGAGCAAAACGAAAACTACGACTTCATCGCCTTGGACAACGGCGTTTTTGTGACCGACAAGCCCGGCTTGGGCAACCTCACCGCCTTCAATCCCGACACAAAACAGCTTGTGGCACAATCGAATATGGATTTGTAAAACGGCTACCGCACAAAAACAACGAAAGGCGACCCTCAAATAATGAAGGCCGCCTTTTGCGTTGGTCTATAATCTGTTGTTGGATATTATAGTTGTGTGAAAACAAGCGTACTTTGAGTGAAATTACCGCGTGGCCACCACCACGGCATTCTTGAACTGCTTCACCTTGCCGCTGAAGTTGAAGACCTCGGTCACGACGACATAAACGCCCACGGGGACACGGTTACCGTTGTCGTCCGTGCCGTTCCAAAGGGCGCTGCCCTCCTGCCCCACCAACTCACCCTTCACCAAATGGCGGATTAATTGTCCCGCCACATTGAAAATATAGGTGTTCATCGTGTAGCCTGACTCGTCGAAACGGTAATTGATGAAACAGGCGTCGTCGAAGCCATCGCCATCGGGAGAGAAGATGTCGGGGTTGATGGAGATTTCGTCGTTGGAAGGTTCCGCGTTTTGCATCATCGAGTTTTCGTAGCCCGGCGTGCCGAAATGCACCCGCTCGGCGGCTGAATGCCAGTTGTCGGCATCCATGGAAGGCTGGTCGAAACTGACGCGCTCCAACGAAACGCCTTTGGTGACCTTGAGCAGCGGATAGTGCATCTTTTCGGAAAACGCCATTTGGTCAACCACGGTGCCACCCTTGCCCATCAGGATAGCTGTGCCGCCCGCGTTGGCGTAACTGGGGAACGAGGCCATTTGCACGAAATTATCGGTCGAACAATCGTATTGCTGGCCGACAATTTCGCTGTTGGTGGAAAGCAAAACATAGGTTTTGGGCAAAAACAAACGGCTGTCCACCGTGATTTCCTTCAAGGTGGTATCGGCGGGATTGGGAAAACTCTCCTTAATGACCCCAAGCATCAAAGTGCTGAGGTCGAAGGTCTTGTCGGTGTTGTTGTAGAGTTCCACATAGTCCACGCCCGGCGCGATGGGGTCAAACAAAATCTCATTAATCAAAATTTCGCCCTCAGCCATTTCGTTGGGAATGCCGAACTGGATGCGCGTGTCGGCCTCGATGAGGTTGCCCACGCAGTTGACGACACCATTAATAACTAAGGTATAAACGATGCCCTGCTCAAAACCTTGTTCGAAAATCAATCCTACATAATTGGGATTCAATGGGTTAATTTCTATTTCTTGGGGATGTTTACTCGTTTCTTCCACAAGATAATGCGCTGTTTCCATCAGGCTGTTCGCGTCCATCTGCTGGTCGAACCACAGTTGGAGGATGTAATCGGAAAACATGCTCACGCGCTCCACCTTGGGCGAAACGTTGTTCTCGCCGTCCACCGAATTGATACGGCCCGGGGTGCCGCCTGAGGCGTCCATCGAAGCCGTCCAGTTGGAGGCTCCCGCGCAGGGATTCAGCGGGTCGATTTGCTCCACCGACCAGCCACCATCGTCCTTGTCAGGGTCGTGGTACCATGTGTTGCTGAAATTGACCCTCGAAATCAGCACGCCCGCATTGCTGTAAAGGTACATCGCCGAGGAACTGTTGCCCACCGAGAAACTGCTGAAACCGATGCAGTCGCCGAAAACCCTCAATTCGGGCACGGCATCATTGTGGCAGAGAATCACGTAGCCATGCGGCGTGAGGACGAAGTTTCCGAAAGTCAAGTCGTTCGCCCCAATTTGTATCTGCCAGTCTTTCAGATCGATGCCAAACTCAGTGGTGTTGTAGAGTTCCACATACTCCCATTCGGGTAGACCCACCACGGGATTGGGGTCGGCCATGATTTCATTGATGACGATGTCATATTCCGAGGCCTCGTAAATAGAGAACGCCATTGTGGTTGGCGCCATCATATTGTTCCACTGGTCTTTTATATTGCTGACGGTCAGGGTGTAATTTATGCCGTTGCCGATTTCGCGCTCCAATTCAAGCACCACGGCAGCCAAGTTTTCACCAAAACTGACCGAAACAGGATGACCGAGGCCGTTGTCAATGGAATAATTGTCGGGATTGAGTGCCGATGCCTCGTTAAGGGCCTCATTGAAAGCAAGTTGCAGATGGGTCAAGTCCAAGACTTCACAAGTCAACAAAACAGGCGGCTCGTGGTCGATGATGCGCGGCCCGACATAGACGTTGTCAAAATACATCTTCGTGGCATTGCTCGAAGTGAACTTGGACCAAAATCCGAAGAAGCCGCCGCGTCCGTAGGTATCATCAGTACCCTGTGCCTCAGTGAGATAGATTCCGGAATTGTCGTAACAAGTCTGAATCATCCAATTCCCTTCGCGGTCGCAAATCACCTTGACGGAAACTGCAAACGAGGCCGCAATGGCACCTTCCGTGCCGCGACAAACGCTCTGTTGTCCGTCGGCATCCTTGCGGAACAATTCGATGGCATCGTTGCTGCCGCCTTCACCGAAACGCAGAAAATAACCTTGCGTAACTTGCGACAAATCAGCGTTGTCGGCACTAAGCCAGACATCGGTGTAGTTGTTTCCCGAAGGACTGAAAGCCTCCCGAATCCAGAACTGCCATTCCATGGTCTCATATTCCGTGATAGGCAGTGAAAGATAGGCCGTGCCTTCACTTTCCGCATTGAGTTGGAGTTGTAAGTTATTGTTTATGATATACTTATCCGCCGTCCCCGACCAAGCGGGATTTTGGGTGAAATCGCCATCCGAAAAGTCATCAGTGACTTGGGCAAAGAGGGAAAACGGGAGCAAAAGCAGAAGTATGAGTATCTTTTTCATGGTATAAGCAGTTTAGGAAAGGACAAAAATAGGAATTTTTGCTCTTTCCCGCAAAAAAGACAACAAAAAGGTGGATTTATTTCGCAAAGAACAACCCCGGCGTAATGCTCAGCCAACGGAGCACGGTCTCGCCCCAAACGAGAATCAGCACCCATGAAATGGTCATCATGGTAATGCCGAACTTGAAGGCGTCGGTTTGGCTGTACATGTTGGTATTGTAAAGCAAAGCGGCAGGTTTGCTGTTGAAAGGCAGCACGTAACAGTGCTCGATGAGCATCGAGACGGGCAAGGCCAAACTCATGATGGGGAAACCGAAACGCGCCTCCACACCAAGGGCGATGGGCACGAAAACCATCGTGCGGATGGTCTTGCTTTGGAAGACCAAACCCGAATACATCATAAGGAAAGTGAGGATGACATACAGCACCCAGAAGGGCGTACTGGCCGTGATGCCCATCGAATCGAAGGCCGCGTTGACCATGGTGTTGGGCAAGTCGGTGGCGTTGAGGCCCGAACCGAGAGTATAAGCACCCGCCGAGAACAGCATCAGGTGCCAAGGAATGTCGACATCGTTCCATTTCACCACGCCGATGCCGGGCAATAAGGCCAAAATGGCACCCAACAGGGCTACGATGGTCTCGTCAATTTCATGGAAAGTGCCTTTGGTAACCCACAGGAACAACACCAACACAAAGATAGCCACGGCCTTGTATTCTTCTGCCTTCATCTTGCCCATCGCTTGCAGTTCCTCCTTCAAGCGCTCCAAACCGCCTTCGATTTGGGGTTTCTGTTCCTCCTTTTTCATCGGGAAGAAAACATAAGTGCCGAGCAAAAGGCCGATGACGAGGATAAGCACACTCATCGGGCCGCATGAGATGAGCCAATCGGAATAGCCGAAATCGCAACTGCCGACGAAGCCGGCAATGAGCGAGATAGCGAGCAGGTGAGCACCGCTGCCTGTATAGAAGGCATTGGCACCGATATTCACTTGGAAAAGGTTCTGAATGACGAGGTTACGGCCAAAGTTGTTGCGGTTGCCATTGGAGGCTCCATATATGGCGCAAACAGTCATGAAAATGGGCAACATGATGGTGGCCTTCACCGTAGTGGCGGAGATAAATGCCGAGAGTACCAGATTGATAATCAAGAAACTCCAGAGCACACCTTTAGCACTCTTGCCAAACTTGATGACAAAGGCCAAAGCCAAACGCTTGGCAAACTGTGTCTTGACCAACATGCTGGCCAAAACGAAGGAAAGGATGTTCAGCCACATCACGGGGTGACCGAGTTGGGCCAAGGCGTCCTTTTGTGTGGTGACGTTACAGAGCACAATGCCGAGGATGATGAGCAGCGAAGTGAGATAGTTGGGGATGGCTTCGGTCATCCAGAGGATGAGACCCGCGACGAAGATGGCGAGCATGGCGTAGTTGGTGCGCAGGAATTCATCGAAGCCGATTTCATTGCAACGCTTCAAAGCCTTGGCGGTCAGCGTTTCGGTGTTCAGGTTGTCAATGAAGCCGATGTGGCAGCACCAATAGATGACGATGAAGGCGATAATGGCCAAAGGGCCGCCGAGACGTGCCATCCACTTCTCGAAGGATGATTTCTGCATCTTGGGCAGTTTCTCAATCCTGTAGTTGTTCATGTCAAGCGGGTCGAAAGTGCTCATGGTAGTGTTTTTTGACGTGGGACGCGAGACTACGGGACGCGAGACCAAACCCGTCCCGTGTCCCGTGTCTCAAAGTCTCGTGTCGGTTATTACCAGTTCTTATAAGGATTCTTCATCAACATGGAGTTGAAATACTTGGGGTCGCCGGTGACTTCTTCGCCGAGCCATGCGGGCTTGTCGAAGGGTTCGTTCTCATCGGTGAGTTCCACCTCAGCGACAATCAGGCCGTCGTTGTCGCCATAGAACTCATCCACTTCCCAAGTGTGTTTGCCGTCGGTGTTCTTCACAAGATAGCGGGTCTTGTCGATCACGCCGGGTTCGCAAATTTCCAAGAGCTGTTGCACCTCGTCAACGGGGATTTCCTTTTCCCATTCGAAGCGGGCTGCGCCCGATGCGTTGCCGATACCCTTGATGGTGATGAATCCTTTGTCGCCCTTCACACGCACGCGGACGGTGCGCTCAGGGACGCTGGAGAGGTAGCCTTGGGTGATGCGCGTGGCCTTGAAAGCCTCGGCCTTGAAGTCACCCTTTACCAAAAACTTTTTTTCAATTTCCTGTGCCATAGTCGTTTATTCGTTTGCAAGCGGTTTGTCGGACATGCCGATGACACGCTTGATAGCCTGTAAATAGTTGATGTTTTCGACACCCTCCAGACCCACATCCTTGATGGTCTTCTTGATGTCCTCGATTTCCGTTGATTCGGAATTAATGGTCACCACCTTAGCACCGTTGATGAGCACCTCGCCAAACTCGCAGATGGTGTCGTTGACCATGTAGCCGAAACGACGCTTGTGGACGCGCACGGCGGCCAAGTCAGGGTTGGCCTTCACCATAGCTATGAACTCTTCGTAGGTGTAAGTGTCCTTCGTCAGCTTGGGCATCTCAACCATAAATGCGGGGAACACTTCCTTTTCAAGCACCTCGCGACCGATGGGGAACTCACCCTTCATCAGAGGATTCCACTGCTCGAGGCCGTCGACACTCTGGACAAAAGTCTTGATGTCCATCTTGCCGTCACGTATCTTTGTGTTGTTGATGTCGTTCTTGCGGGAGATGATGTAAATCTCGTCGCTGAGGCGCTCCCAAACCTTCTCGGGGACGGGTGCCGACAAGCGAGCCATGCGTTTATGGGCCTCGCAGAAGCACTGTCCGAAGGAGCGGAACTCAAATCTCGGCTTTGACACTTCGCCGATTTTCATTTCTTCTTTTGCCATTTCTTGATTTAAGATTTAAAATTCAAAATTTAAAGATTGTAGTTTGAGATTCCCTTCGGGAATAGAGAATGTTTGTCTTGTTTTAAATGCGGCGGCCAGTCTGGTTTTATGTCGTGTTAGCTTCACAAGCCGCCGCCTAATAACCTCAAAATAGACCTTCATTCCCGAAGGAAATCTCGTGCTTTCACTTATTCCTGAGGAATATCCTCGCCAGTAGCGGGGTTGGCTTCGCCCGGGGTCGGGTCGGCCAGTTTCCATTCGCCGCCATCGGGAGTGCGGGCGTAGGATTGCGGAGCCACATTGGAGATGGTCTGGCCCCATTCGCCCGTGGTGCCTCTCGTGAACTCGTCTCTCACCGTGCCGTCGGGCATGAAGAGGGTCATGCGGATGGTCTTTTTGGCGGAAAGGCCGCTGTGGAAAATCAGGTTTTCGGGATACTCGGGCATGTCAATCTGCACGTCTTCGCTATACAGCAGCACATAGCCGTGGGCGGGAGCCACCACAGTGGCATCGGCGGTCCAAGTGGCACCGGCAACGTAATCGTCCTTCATGATGTACATGCCTTCTAACGAAAGGTCGAGATTGCCTTTGTTGTAGATTTCAATGAATTTGGTGTCGCCATTCAATTCATTGAGGACAATGTTGCTGTAGTCAGGCTCTTCCGGAGTGGGAGGCTCAGGCGTGTCGCCGGCTTCGAGGCCGAGGACAGCCACCATACCCTCAACATTCACCTCACCCGGAGTGGCATCGGCATAGTACCACTTGCCATCTGCATTGCGGCTATAGGAACCCGGAGCGGGAATGTAATCGGGGCCGTTCTGGTCGATGTCAACCAAGTTGAAGTCATCAATGGAAACACCGGCGGGCGTGAAGAGTTGGATGCGGACGTTCTTCTTGGCGGAGAGGCCGCTGTGGAAAATCAGGGTTTGGGGATATTCGGGCATGGCGGCTTGAACATCTTCGCTGTAAAGCAGCACATAACCACCAGCCTCAATGTTCACGGTGTTGTCGGCTACCCAATTCTGCGTGCCGTCTTTCTCAATGTAAACGCCATTCAGGTTGATAGGTTCATCGCTGGAATTGTAGATTTCGATGAACTTGTCGTTGCCGTTCAACTCATTCAAACGAAGCACACTATAGTCGATTGCGACAGCACCCACCGTATATTCCATTGCGGGAGAAGTGGCCGTAACCACACTATTATCGGCTTCGATATAAAAACTCACCGTTGTTCCGTCGGCAAAGGCAGGGATAACGGCTCTATAAAAGTTATCGGTACCTTCGGTCATGGCCAATGCAATGCTTTCATTGTCAATGGTATAAACCACTTTGGCCCCAAGGATTTTTTGGAAACTGTTGATGGTGGCCGTCACGGTGACAGGAGTTTCAGCCTGAACAGCCGTGGGAGTATATTTAACATTGGTGATGGTGATGCCCGGATATTGCTTATCCTTGACGCAAGAAGCCAAACCAACCAAAAGGGCTAATGCCACAAACATTATCTTTTTCATATTATTCTCAATTTTAAAAGGTTAGACAATTTGATGGATTAGAAAGCAACTTGGAAACGGGCCAACAACATGTGGTAGTTCACACCAGCCTGACCATCGGCAGCCGTGACCTTGGTGAAATCCTTGGTCGGGTTGCCATCGGCATCGAGGCCCACATAGAGCTTGCCCTTGCCGTTGGCGTAACGGTCATTGTTGACATATTGGTAGTTGAGACCAATCTTGGTATTCTTGCCAAGGTAGAAGTTGAGGGCAGCGCCATACAGTTCGGCGGAACCGCCATAAATGGCATGGTCGGCAGCGCGGCCTTCGTAGTCGTTCAAATCGATGAATTCATACTTGAGTGCCAGTTCGATGTCGCCCCAACTGCGGCCAGTGCGCACGCGGTTGAACTTGGCGCCGTCGGAGTCGTAGCTCTGCTTGCCGCCGAGGAGGAGATAGCCGCCTTCCACATACCAGCCTTGGAAATGATAAGGCTTGGTGACGTCGGCTTCGGGCCTCATGTAGGTCCAATCCGACATCCAAGCGCTTTCGAGGCGCAGACCCTGCACGTGGCCAGCCAATTCGGCAGTGGCGATGAGGTTGTGGTCGGTGTTCTTGATGTCATCCGTGTCGAGGTACTTCTTGCGGCTAATGTTAGTGGCATTGCGGCAACTGAAGCGGGTGCCATGATAGACGCCCATCTCATCAGAGGTCTTGGGAGCATCGTACATGATGGCACCACCAATGTGAATGCCATAATCGGCCTCATTGACAGGGCGCACCACGATTTTACCCACGTATGAAAGGCCTTCATCCATGCCGTAGTCCTTGTTGTTGGCCTCCACAAAGTCGCGGGTCTCTTGGCCTTCAATCTCTTGGAACAGTACACTGGCACTGCCAAAGAAATACTTGTTGGTGTACTTGGCAAAAATACCAAGGTGACGGCTGGGCGCGAAAGCATTGACCACCATCGGGCGTTCTAAGAATTCGATGTAACGCGAGGAGGTGTTGCGCGAAAGCGAGAAATCGGGTTTCTGGCTACCGACGCTGAACTGCCAGTTCTTCAGGCCGTTGTAGCGCACGAGAGCGTCTTTCAGCTCAAAAGAGCCATTAGCCAATTCCATGTCGATTTCACCGTACCAGTCGCGGGTGATTTGTGCCTTGACTGCGAAACGGGCGCGGCGGATACTGGCGCCTGAGCCAATCGGGTCGGCCCACTCTTGCGCGCCAAAATAATGTCCGAAATCGACCTGAACTCTGGTGTCGAGCCAAAGTTTGTAGTCTTTTTCCTTGGATTCGAACACCAAGATACCGTCGCGGCTCGAAGCCTCAAGCGTCTTGATGTCCACTGTGTTGCCATACTGGTCGACAGCTTGTTTCTTGTCGGCGGTCTGTGCGAAGGCCATTGAACCCAACATGAGGGCGGCCATCATTAATACAGTCTTTTTCATTGTGATACGTTTTAGTGAATAATTGGTTGTTGTAGTTATTTTCAATCGCAAAAGTAGAAAAAATGTAAATTACAATGGAAAAAAGCACTATTTTCCTATTTTTGCGCCCAAATAACAAAGGACAGAAAAATGAAAATCGCAGTGGTGGGAGCCACCGGACTGGTCGGCTCGAAGATGCTTCAAGTGCTTGACGAACAAAAGGTTCGGATAGACGAATTGATTGTGGCCGCCTCGGAACGCTCCATGGGAAAGGAAATTGTTTTCCAAGGCAAGACCTATAAAGTTGTCAGCGTGGATGAGGCCATTAATAAACGCCCCGACATCGCCATCTTTTCGGCAGGCGGCGCGGCTTCCAAGCAATATTCCCCGAAATTTGCCGCAAACGGCACCTTCGTCATCGACAACAGTTCGGCATGGCGCATGGAAAAGGACGTGCCTTTGGTCGTCCCCGAAATCAACGCCGACACGATTACACCTGAGACCCACATCATCGCCAATCCTAACTGCTCCACCATCCAAATGGTGATGGCCTTGGCCCCAATCCATAAGGCATTCGGCATCAAACGTTTGGTGATTGCCACCTACCAAAGCGTGAGCGGCAGCGGGATTAAGGGTATTAATCAATTGAATTACGAGGAAAACAACCATGTTTTAGGGCAGACACGTGGGTCTGCCCCTACGAGGGCCTATCCGCATCAAATCTACAGAAATGTCCTCCCCCACGGCGGCGATTTCTGCAACAACGGCTACACCACCGAGGAAGAAAAATTGGTGAACGAGACCCGCAAAATATTGAGGGACAATAATATCGCCATCACCGCCACGGTGTGTCGCGTGCCCGTCACGGGTGGGCATAGCGAGGCCGTCAACGTAGAAACGGAGCGACCTTTTGAAATCGACGAAGTCCGCAGGCTGTTGGCAGCCATGCCCGGCGTGGTGGTGCAGGACGACCCTGCGAACAATATTTATCCCATGGCCCTCACATCTTTTGATAAGGACGAGGTCTTCGTGGGCCGCATCCGCCGCGACTTCAGCGTTGAAAACGGTTTCAATATGTGGGTCGTCGGCGACAACATCCGCAAGGGTGCCGCCACCAATGCCGTGCAAATTGCGCAATATTTAATCAATACAATGGATTTCGGCCCTTCGACAAGCTCAGGGACCACTGCTTTTTCACAAACCAAGGGCGCCTGAGCCTGTCGAAGGCCCCATATTATAACCATGAAAATCTTTCGCAATATCATAGAAGCCCGCAACATCCCCAATGCCGTAGTCACCATAGGCACTTTCGATGGGGTGCATCTCGGCCACCAAGCCATCTTCAACAAGATGAAAACCTTGGCGCAAGACATTGGTGGACAGACGGTTGTCGTCACTTTCCAGCCTCATCCGAGGCAGGTACTCAACATCGACAGTTCCAACCTGCGTTTCCTCTGCACACCCGAAGAAAAACTCCAGAAATTTGAGGAGTTCGGCATTGACAATGTGGTGATTATCAACTTCACGAAGGAGTTTTCACGCACGCCTTCCGAGGTGTTCATCAAGGACTTTATCATCGACAACATCAAGCCCGCCTATATCGTGGTGGGCTACGACCATCATTTTGGGAAGAACCGCATGGGCGACTTCAGCCTGCTCAACGACCTGAAAAAGAAGTACAATTTCAAGGTGGAACGCATTGCCGCTCAGGATGTTGAGAACATCGCCATCAGTTCCACGAAAATTCGTAATGCTTTGGCTGTAGGCAACGTGAAAAGCGCCAACCGACTGTTGGGCTACACCTATTCTGTCACTGCCGAGGTCGTAGTGGGCAATAAAATCGGGCGCACCTTGGGTTTCCCCACCGCCAACCTCGAGTTGCCCAGAGAATACATGCTCATCAATCGTGGCGGCGTGTTTGCTTGCTTAGTTGACTACGGGGACAAGACTTACAAGGCCATGGCCAACATCGGCCACCGCCCAACCATCGGCGACCGTGGCGAGGACCAGCCCATCATCGAAGTCAACCTGTTCGATTTCGACGGCGACCTTTACGGCCAGCAAATCCACGTGCGCTTCATCGACCGCATCCGCGACGAGGAGAAGTTTGACGGCTTGGACGCGCTGAAGGCCCAACTGGAACAAGACCGATTAAATGCATATAAACTATTGGAGAACATAAAGTTATAATATTATCACAAAACAATCAAAACCAACAAAACACTTTTTAGCAATGGCGGCTCCACAACCGTGTTGCCGCCGGAAAGCAGGCGGTTGGCGTGCTTTCCACGACTTTAACAAGGTTTTGAAAGTTTTGTAGGTTTTGTGAGGAAAGAAAATGAAAATACTGCTTTTGGTCATAGGGAAAACGGACGAAGACTACCTCATCACCGGTATCAAGAAATATGTCGGGCGGTTGGGGCATTATGCCTCGTTCGAGATGAAGGAAATCCCTGACCTGCGCAACCGCAAGACCCTCAGCGAGGAACAGCAGAAAAAGGCCGAAAGTTTCCTTTTGCTGCAACAGCTTCAACCCTCTGACCATGTTGTGCTTTTGGACGAAAACGGCAAGCAGTTCACTTCGGTAGCCTTTGCAGAAAGTCTTGAAAAACAGATGGCTGCGGGTGCGAAAAGACTCGTTTTCATCATTGGCGGGCCTTATGGTTTCGCGCAAGAAGTTTACGACCGTGCCAACGCAAAAATGTCGCTTTCACCCATGACTTTCAGCCACCAGATGGTACGCCTCATTTTCGTTGAACAACTTTACCGCGCCTTCACCATCCTGAAGGGCGAACCGTATCACCATCAATAATAATTCAACAACAATGTCGTTATTTAATCACAAAACTTCCAAAACCCTCAAAACCCCGTTTGTGGAGTTAGCGGCGTCCCAACCGGTCGCCGCCGGAAAGCAGCCAGTTGGCGTGCTTTCCACAATCGCAATTAGGTTTTGTTAGTTTTGCAAGTTTTGTGGAAAAAAAGAAACTATGAAAGCATCGAAACCCATTCTAATCCTTTGTGCAGCAATCTGTTGCCTCACTGCCTGCAAGAAAGAAGTCGACATGACCCTCACGCAAAAAACCATCCTCCAAAATGCCGACATCCGACAGTTTGAAGTCTCTGATGGTTGGGAAGTAACCGTAATCGCCGACAGCAACACATACGTTGAATTGCAGTATTCCGCCTATCTGGAGCCTTACCTGAAAACGAAAATGGAAGGCACGAAACTCGAAATTGGGTTCACGAGCAACCTGTATCCTGCCATCAACTCCGTTTTCAAAGCCACGGTACACACGAACAAGATTGAAAGAATAGAGGCCGAGGATGCCGCCCAATTGGTTTTTGCTGGGCATTTCTCTGCCACTAGCGAAACTTTAACCATCGAATTAGACGATGCCTCTTTGTGTAGTGGCCTACGGACAGATGGGAAGTATACCAGCATCTCCATCAACAACGCTTCAAAATTTGTTGATTTTCAAATCCTTGCGACAAACAACGAGGTTTCGGTAAAAAATGCCTCTTCGTGCAAGGGCACCTTTGAAACAAGATTCCATTTCGTTGCCGACCTCGGCACGGACTCTCAACTCGTCACTTTCAACGGCTCCGCACCCTATGGCATGATTCGGCTTCAAGACAATTGCATTCTGAATATGTCACAAACTGAAATTGAAGAGATGCAAGTCAACCTTTCGGGGGCATCCGAAGCTATAGTCAATGTCACCAGTCAAATAAGCGGTACGGTCAAAGAAGCCTCCACCTTATTTTATAAAGGTCATCCAGAGATCAATGTCGACTGTTCCGAAGACTCGCAACTCATCCCGTTCTAAATTTTGGTCTGATATTTGCTATTTTTCGCCTCCGTTGCGCTGAAGCAACATGAATTATTACTAATTTTGTCACCAAATTTAATTGAAATGAAGAAAGTAGCACTGCTCATCGTCGCCATCCTGTTCGCGACTATCACTTTTGCCCAGTCCAACCTGCCCATCGACCCCAAGACGGAAAAGATTTGTTTCCGCAAGGTCATCAACACGGTAGGCTCTGAAGATGAGGTATTTAACCGTATTTACAGCGGGTTCATGAACTCGTATTACAAGAGTCCCAACGGCTTGCTCAACCAAAACGACGGTCGCACGATGAAAGGCAAGCATCAGTTCCAGCTTGACAACGGCGACCTAGTGAAGTCGAAATGGCCTTGGATTACCTACCGCTTCATCATCGAAGTGCGCGAAGGCCGTGTGCGCTACACGCTCACCGACTTTATGCAGAAGACCCAAAGCAACCATCCCTGCGAAGAATGGATGAACAAGGAAGATCCTCTGTATCAACCCATTTGGGACAGTTATCTGCAACAAATTGCCGCGTTTGCGGAAGATTGGGGCACACAATTCGAGGAGAAACTTGTGCCCGAACAAGTCATCGAAGAAGAAGAATGGTAAACTGATATGGCCACTCGCGAACGCATAAAAAAGGGCTTTTCCAAACTTCTCAAGGAAGAGAAGTTGAAGCTGATAGCCAACTACTTCGAGAACCCCGGCGAGGTCGTCAGCCTGCTGAAGAGCTACTGGCATCCCGACTCGAAGCAGCAGCAACTTTTTGACGAGTTCAGCGAGAACACCATCACCAATTTCTTCATTCCTTACGGCATCTCGCCCAACGTGACCATCAATGGGAAAGACTATGTCGTGCCGATGGTCATCGAGGAAAGCTCCGTCGTGGCGGCGGCTTCGGCTGCGGCCAAATTCTGGGGCGAAAGGGGCGGTTTTCACGCCGAGGTCATTGATGTGCGCAAAGTCGGACAGGTGCATTTCGGCTGGAGCGGCGACAAGGCCAAATTGTTGGCCATGTTCCCGAAAATCGAGGAACGTCTTATGGCCGACACCGACGCCATGACCGAAAAGATGCGGAAACGTGGCGGCGGCATCACGGGGATGCAGCTCATCGACTACAGCGCGCAAATCCCTGACTATTACCAGATTCGCGTAGAGTTCAAAACGGGTGACGCGATGGGTGCCAACTTCATTAATTCCGCTTTGGAACAGTTTGGCCATAGCCTGCAAGACTTCTTCTCTGAGCAAAACGACCTGCCCGAAGACTTGCGCAAAGTGGAAATCATCATGACGATTTTGTCGAACAATACGCCCGATTGTCGCGTGAGAGTTTGGGTGGAATGTCCTGTCAGTCAGTTGGATGGCATTGACGAACACCTTTCAGGTGCTGAATATGCCAAGAAATTCAAAAAGGCCGTCGACATCGCCCACATTGACACCGACCGCGCCACGACGCACAACAAAGGCATCTACAATGGCATCGATGCGGTGGTCCTTGCCACGGGCAACGACTTCCGCGCCGTGGAAGCCGCCGGACACACCTTCGCCTCACGTAATGGACATTATGAAAGCCTTTCCTCCGTGACTATCGAAAACGGTATTTTCCACTTTGAGTTGGAGGTGCCAATGGCTTTGGGTACCGTCGGTGGCTTGACGAGTTTGCATCCTTTGGCCAAAAAGACTTTGGAACTTTTGGGCAATCCCACCGCCCCTGAGCTGATGATGGTGGCCGCCACAATGGGCTTGGCCAACAACTTCTCCGCCGTGCGTTCCCTGACCACCAAAGGCATCCAAGCCGGCCACATGAAGATGCACCTGAACAACATCCTCAACCAACTGAATGCCAACGATGAGGACAAGAAAAAGGCTCGGGAATACTTTAAAGACAAGACGGTGTCTTATGCGGCGGTGGAACAGTTTTTGGAGGCACTCAGAAGATAATTTTTTCACGCAGAATCCGCAGAAGCGCGAAGCGACGAAAATATAATACTATGGCAACATTCAAGAATGATCCGTTGAGTTATAAAGTGATTGGGTGTGCTTTGGAGGTCTATAAGACTTTAGGTCCGGGTTTGCTGGAGAAAGTGTATCAAAAAGCACTTATGAAAGAACTTGAGTTGAAGAATCTGAAAGCTGAAATGGAAGTGCCTGTGAACATCGTTTACAAAGGATGTGAAATCGGAGAAGGATTAAGATTGGACATTTTGGTGGAAGACCAACTCATTTTAGAACTAAAGTCTGTAGAGGAACTGTGTGCGGTTCATTACAAGCAACTTACATCGTATTTGAAACTCACTGGGAAAAAGGTCGGATTGCTTATCAATTTCAATGTGGACGACTTAATGGACGGAATACATAGAATTGTAAACAACTACTGATATGGATGCTATCTTTTTCACGCAGAATCCGCAGAAATCGCTGAATTTATTAGGATGCTTCTTTTTCACGCAGAATCCGCAGAAATCGCTGAATTTATTAGGATGCTTCTTTTTCACGCAGAATACGCAGAAATCGCTGAATTTATTAGGATGCTTCTTTTTCACGCAGAATACGCAGAAATCGCTGAATTTATTAAACACAAAATTTGCGTCGCATCGCGATTCATATGATGCCATCTTTTTCACGCAGAATACGCAGAAATCGCTGAATTTATTAAACACAAAATTTGCGTCGCATCGCGATTCAAATAATTCACCGTATTCTGCGTGCCAATAAAAAAACTTCACCATGATTCAAAAGTTTACTTCCCACGGAAAATTCCTCCTAACCGGCGAATACCTCGTCCTGAAAAGTGCATTAGCCTTGGCCTTGCCATTGAAATTAGGTCAAAGCCTTGACGTTGAAGAACTTGATTCAAGCAGCAACCGTTTGCATTGGGAGGCTTTTCGACCCGAAGGGAATTGGTTTTCCGTGACCTTAAACCCTGAAACCCTCGAAATCATAGACTGCGACGACCAACCCAAAGCCGAGAAACTGACACAAATCCTAAAAGCCGTCAAACAACTGAATCCCAAGGCTTTTGAAAGCAACAACCTGAAATTCACCACCCATCTGGATTTCGACCCAAATTGGGGTCTCGGCAGTAGTTCCACCTTGATTGCCAACCTCGCACGATGGGCGAATGTGAATCCCTATGCATTGTTGAAACTCACCTTCGGTGGCTCAGGCTACGACCTCGCCTGCGCCACGGCAGAGCAACCGATTTATTATCAACTTGTTAATTTAGAATCGGCCCTTCGACAAGCTCAGGGACCTCAACAAGTTAAGGTCGTTGAGCCTGTCGAAACGCCGACCCCAATGATCAAATCTGTTGCTTTCCAACCTTCTTTCGCCGAGCACCTCTTTTTCGTCTATCAAGGCCAAAAGCAAAGTTCGTCCAAGGAAATCAAGGCATTTTTGGAAAAGGCAAATCCTATTGACTTGCAAAAAGATATAGAAGCCGTTTCGGAAATCAGTCGCGCCGTGCCGAAATGTGAGAACTTGGACGAGTTCGCCATGCTCATGCAATGCCACGAACGCATCATCGCCCGTTGCATCGGGCAGGAACCCGTTCAAAAGCGTTTCCCCGACTTCGAGGGCGTGTTGAAATCCTTGGGTGCATGGGGCGGCGACTTCATTCTGGCAGCAACACAATGGACTGAAAATCAAGTAAGAGCGTATTTCAAGGAAAAAGGCATGGAGGTGATTTTCAGGTACAAAGACTTGGTTTTGTAAACAACGCGGAAAAAAGATAGACAGAAGTATAATAAACCACTGTTTTATCCGTTGGTGAGAAAAACGGACACCCTGTGTTGTCAATAAAGCATAGTATGTGGTATTTTAATCATCAATTGAAAGTTTTGTTTTTATGGTTGCTGTCGCTGTTTTTGCCTGTTGGCGTTGCGATAGCGCAAAATCCCAAATCACACACCATCAGCGGTTACGTCACCGACGGCAAAAGTCAAGAAACGCTCATTGGAGCCTCGGTGTATGATGCCTCCACCATGAGAGGGACGGTGACCAACAACTTCGGGTATTATACCTTGAAGCTGAGCGAGGGTCAAGTGAACATGAAGGCTTCGTTTGTGGGCTTTGCAGCATTTGAGGCAGTTTTCAACCTGAAAAACGACACGGTGATCAACATCGCCTTGACGCAATCGAACCAACTGAACGAGGTGACAGTAACGGCGAGGGCGATGGAAAGCAATGTAAAAGGTACCCAAATGAGCACCATCGAACTGCCGGTGATGCAACTGAAAAAGGTGCCGGCATTGTTTGGCGAAGCCGACGTGATTAAGGCATTGCAACTGCTTCCCGGCGTGCAAAGCGGCACCGAAGGCTCGGCGGGGCTGTATGTGCGTGGCGGCGGCCCCGACGAGAATCTGATTCTGCTCGACGGCGTTCCGCTCTACAACGTGAACCATGCGGCGGGCTTTTTCTCGGCCTTCAATTCAGACGCCATCAAAAACGTCACTTTATATAAAGGCAACTTTCCGGCGCGTTTTGGTGGTCGCCTCTCGTCGGTGGTTGACGTGCGCATGAAGGACGGCGACATGTATGAATACCACGGCAACGTAAGTCTGGGTTTGATTGCCTCGAAGGTGAACGTGGAAGGGCCAATCATCAAAGGCAAAACCTCATTCAACCTTTCGTTTAGGCGCACTTATTACGACCTGATTACCGCGCCTTTGGTCAATTATATGGCGAAGTTAGAATCCGAAACGGGGAAAAACTCAGCATGGGCGGGTTACTATTTCTACGACCTCAACCTGAAAGTGAACCATAAGTTCTCCGACAAAGACCGCCTGTTTCTCAGCATCTATTCGGGCGACGACAAGGTGTATGCCCGTATGAAATACAAGGACAATTACATCAGCAGTTATTACGGCGAACAAACTAACACGGAAAAGCTGAACCTCGACTGGAAATGGGGCAATCGCATTGCTGCCCTGCGCTGGAACCATGTGATTCAGTCCAACCTGTTCATGAACGTCACTGGAGCATACACCCAGTATCGCCACGATATGGGTGTCGGCTATTCAAATGAGACGAGCTACCCACAGTCGAGCTATTCGGAGAGCATGGACTTGGGCGTGCATTCGGGCATTTACGACATCAGCGCCAAAGCCGACTTCGACTACAAGCCTTTCGAAAACCACGACGTGAAGTTTGGCGCCAACCTCACGCACCACACCTACAGTCCGACCACCACAGCCATCCATCTGAAGGAGACCGAGAACGAACAGACGGAATATGCCTTCGACAGCGTGACGAGCAATGCCAACATCAGGGCGTTGGAAACCGATTTGTACGTGGAGGACAACTGGGACATCAGCAATTTCTTCAAGCTCAATGCGGGACTGCATTACTCCACCTTCACCGTTGACAACAAGACGTACCACAGCCTTCAGCCTCGTTTGAGCGCGCGGGCTTTGGTGACTGAAAACTTCTCATTGAAAGCAGGTTATGCCTACATGAGCCAATACATCCACTTGCTTTCGAGCAACGCCATCAGTCTGCCAACCGACCTTTGGGTGCCGGTGACGGGCAATGTCATCCCAATGAACTCCCATCAGGTGGCGGTGGGTGCCTTCTACGATTGGAAAGGCTTTGAGTTTTCGGTGGAAGGCTATTACAAGAAGATGCACAACGTGATGGAATACAAGGACGGAGCCTCGTTCTTCTCGCTCGACCAAACCGACTGGCAGGACAAGGTGGTGATGGGCGACGGCTGGTCGTATGGCATTGAGTTGTTTGCCCAAAAGCAAGTAGGCAAATTCACGGGATGGGTGGGCTACACATGGTCGCACGCCAACCGACTTTTCGACCGTCCCGGACAGGAATTGAACTTCGGCAAGGTGTTTCCCGCCAAATACGACCGTCGCCACGACCTGAATATCGTGCTGATGTACGAGTTCAACAAGCGCATCGATGTGGGTGCCACTTGGATTTACAGCTCAGGCAATTGCGCCACGCTTCCTCTGCAAGGCTATCACGCTCTGGGGCTTTATAATTATTACGATTATTACAACCCGACTGTGGTTCAGCATATTGAGAGCCGCAACAATTACCGCTTCAACAGCTATCAGCGGCTCGACCTCGTGGTCAACTTCCACAAACAGAAGAAACATTGCGAACGGATTTTCAGCATCAACATTTATAATACCTTGTGCCACAACAACCCGTTTATCGTCTATCCACGAGATTATGAAGTATACGACCCTTATACGGGAGAAACCAGATATATGAAGACCCTGCGTCAGATTTGCATATTCCCCATCATCCCGACTTTGAGTTGGCAATACAAATGGTAACATTATGAGACATTTCAGATTATTATTTTCAACCCTAATATTAATGGCCGGACTGACAGCCTGCGAAAAGGAAATACTCTACGACGACATCGCCCCCGAGCCATTGTTGGTGGTGAACGGCATCCAGCATGTGGGCGAGCCTGCCCGACTGAGGGTGGAGAAAAGCTCGTTTTATATCGATGCCGAAACAGATTTCCGCGTGAAGGACGTGCATGTGGATTTGTATGTGAACGGTGTCTTCAAGGAAGCCCTTCAGGTGCGTGATTCGATAATCGTGGAGACGTATTGGATTTGGACCGAGGATGGGAGCGAGGTGCTGCACGAACGCCCGCGTTACGCCTTTAATTATTGCGAGGGCGAGTACATCCTCTGCGAGGGTGACCACTTGCGTTTCGAGGTGAGTTCGAGCGAGTTTGACGAGATGGCGGTGGCCGAGACCACCATACCCTACGCGCCCAACGTCGTCAGTTTCGACACTACTCGGGTAGTCGATAACGACATAGTGTATTTCGCTCTTACGCTTGACGACCCCATCGGCGAGGATTATTACAATCTCAACCTCACGGATGGCTTTGATGTCGGTTTCGAGTCAAGCGACCCTGTGTTCGCCGACTTTATGAACATCGTGCACGTAGACGACCTGTTTGGAGGAAGCGAATATCAAGGAAAGCGATGGGGTTATAACATGTTCAACGACTCGTATTTCGACGGGAAGCGATACTCTGTCAGCTTGCACACATACGCCTACTATGACCATTCTTACGTGATGGAGGTGTCGAAGGTGGACTATGGGCTGTATCAGTTCATGAAAACCTACTCAGATTATGATTACAACGACGACTTGTTAAGCTTATTCACCGAGCCGATACAAGTGTATTCTAACGTGCAAAACGGCGTGGGCGTGGTTTGTTCACAGAGCCGCCCTGTCATCGTGGAGGTGCATTTGCCGGGAGAGTGATTATTTTTGCTATTTTTGCGGCTGAAACAGCATCAGAAATGGAAAACCTTTGGATCAAAGAAGCCTTCAAGGGCGAGGTGCCCAACGACTTTCAAGGCAAAGTAGGTTGGCAAAGCCCGTCGAACATCGCCTTGGTGAAATATTGGGGCAAACGTGGCAAGCAACTCCCTCAAAATCCGTCAATTAGTTTTACTTTGTCGGAATGTCGCTCCGAGACTTTCGTGACTTATGAAAAATCGGAAAGTTTTGGCTTTACCTTCTATTTCGAAGGTCAGGAAAACCCTGCTTTTGGCGCGAAAATCGAGAAGTTTTTGCTTGACAATCAAGCGTTTTTCCCGTTCATCAACCAACTGAGTTTGAAGGTGGAAAGTCGCAATACTTTTCCGCATTCTTCGGGCATTGCCTCTTCGGCTTCGTCGATGAGTGCCTTTGTGATGTGTTTGTTGGATATTGAAAACCAGCTTGTTGGAGGTGAAATCAACATGCAAAAGGTTTCTTACTTTTCACGATTGGCCTCAGGTAGCGCATCGCGCTCGGTGTTTCCCAAAATGGCACTTTGGGGCGCAACAGACTGCTACAAAGGCAGTTCTAATGAATATGCGGTTTCGTTGGAAAACGATATTCACTCTGTTTTCAAATCCTTCCGCGATAGCATCCTGATTGTCAGCGATGCACAAAAATCCGTTTCCAGCCGCGCCGGTCATGGACTGATGGAGGGAAATCCCTACGCTCCAGCGCGTTATGCACAAGCCAACGAGAATATCAAAAACCTGCTTGCGGCCTTGAAGTCAGGTGATTTGGACACCTTTATTAATATAACCGAGTCGGAAGCCTTGCAACTCCACGCCTTGATGATGTGCTCCAATCCATCCTTTATCTTGATGAAACCCAATACTTTGCGCATCATCGAAGCAGTCAGGAATTTCCGAAACGAGACCCAAATTCCGCTTTGTTTCACTTTGGATGCTGGACCCAATGTGCATCTGCTTTATCCTGAAAACGAAGCGGAAAAAGTGGAAAATTTCATCAAGAGCGATTTGGTAACTTATTGTAATCAAGGTTGTTGGATTGCCGACCATGTCGGCGACGGCCCGAAAAGACTGCTGTGATGAGAGACCGATACTATAGCAAAGTCATCCTCTTCGGTGAGTACTCGATGATTTTCGATGCCACTGCGCTGATGATTCCGCTGAAACGCTTTTCGGCGCAATGGCGTTTCGCCCCTTCCCTGACGGCGCAAGGCGTGGCCTCCTCCAATGCCAGCTTGCAACATTTCTCGGATTATCTTTTTTCGTTGGATAGTGCAAATGAAACTATTGATTTTCAACGATTAAACCACGACATTGCCCATCATCTCTATTTAGATTCCAATGTGCCAACGGGCTATGGATTGGGCAGTTCGGGAACTTTGGTGGCGGCAGTCTATGACGGCTATGCCAAACAAAAAACCACTGATTACCTGCAACTGAAAACCCTTTTCGGCCTAATGGAGAGCCACTTCCACGGCAGCAGTTCCGGCATCGACCCTTTGCAATGCTATCTCGGCCAGCCCTTCAAAATCACGCCAGAAGGCGTGCAAATCCTTTCCGACGACTTTTTAAAAAAAGACATCCACATCTGCCTGATTGACACGAAGATAAAGAGCAATACCAAACCTTTGGTCAACCATTTTAAGGAGCAACGCGAAAACCCTGACTTCTTGAACCGTTTCCAAACGGAATATTTGCCTTGTGTCAAGACTTGCATTGACATGATGATTTCAGGCGATAATAATTTGTTTTTCAATTCATTGAAGCAACTCACAAAAGGTCAGTTGCAGTTCCTCCGCCCGATGATAACTGACAACACGCTCGACCTTTTCACAACCGATTATGACTTCCATTTCGGCGTGAAAATCTCAGGCTCAGGCGGTGGCGGCTATGTGTTGGGTTTCACGGATGATGTGGAAAAATCCTCCAAATTGCTCACTGATTTTGAGGTCATTTGGCTCTAATTTTCTATTTTTGCAGCCCAAATGTCAGCCCTGAAAAACATAGAACTTTGGATTGAACGCACTCTGACCTCAGTCATCGACTTCTTTTATCCGCCTTTTCGCAAGTTTTTTAGCCTCGAACTGTTCCGTTATGCGGCTTGCGGCGGCTTGAACCTTGCTTTGGAATGGGTATTATACTACGTTTTCTACCACTATGTATTTCACGCTCAAGTGTTTGACCTTGGTTTTATCGCATTCACCCCTCACATTGCAGCCTTTGTGTTCAAGTTTCCTATCACCTTCCTCACAGGCTTTTGGATGGCACGACACATCAGTTTCTCTGGATCTACCTTGCGCGGCAGAACACAGATTGTCAGGTACTTGCTTGTAACAGTGGGCAACATCCTCCTAAACTATGTCGGCTTGAAACTCTTCGTCGAAGTATTCCACTGGTGGCCCACCATCGCCTACATCCTCATCTCCATCATCTGCGTGACATTCAGCTATTTGACGAACAAGTTTTATTCGTTTAGGAAAGATTCTTGAAGCTTGTCAAGATTTGCCCTAATCTCTTCCTTGTATTTTTCCTTCAGTTCGGCAGGTAGGAAACTGGAATCAATAAAATCATACCACTTTGGGGCAACATCCACAAATCTGCGGAAGATTTTTTCTATGACTTTGTCCCCAAGTCCCGATGAAGCCATTGCCCGCACAAAACTCTGTTTGTTGATGTGCTTCTTCTTCCCATCCAACATTAAAGCTAATTCCTCTTCGTCCTCGGGAAATATCAAATGCACATTAATCAAGTCGTAAGCCTGCGAGAGCATGTAATGGCCCGGAGTCCTACTGATAAGCGAGAAGTTTTTCAGGTGCATGTCGGAGTTTCCCGTAATCCATGAAAATACAACCACTTCCCAGAAATTGACCAAATCCAGCATCGGTGCAGAGGAATGGAATTTGATTAGTTTTGCTACCTTTTCGTAGGACGATTTGTACTTGTCGGCAGTGATGCGCCCGCTGATTTGGCAGAGGTCCTCCATCAAGTATTTCGTTCCATGACGGTCACGGTCTATCCTTTGCGTCAGATAAGCCAATTCGCCATCATTGAAACGAATCAGCGTATGGGGCACCACATCAATCTTTGCGATTTCGGCAAGGTGCATGGTCAAGTCTTCCACCTCGGGCAACCAAGGAAACTCTTCCGATTTTGGCTTCAGGATATATTTGCCCCAAAGCCCTACTATAGTCAGTCGGTCGGGTTCATCTTTCCCGCCCCTATTCACATCCATTGAGAGTTTCGACTGGACTCCCGTGACAGCAATCCTGCTTAAGACCGACTCCTTCGCCAAGTCATTAAGGTTGTCTCTTGAATAGGGAAGCACTGGTGCTTCGGCTTTGCCAAAAAACCTCTTGGCACATGTGGGATGATAATCTTTTTGTCTTTCCTCCAACTCCTTATAACAATATAGACATTTGCTCATGGCTCATCCTCCTCCAATCCTATTACACCAACAGCACCGATACAGTCCTTGCAACAGGTCATCAGCAATCCCATGCGGTCGTTGGGGTTGAGTTTCCAGTTTCTTGCAGCGATGTCAAGTAGCCAACCTTCGGGGATGAGTCCGTCGAAAAATGGGAATAAGGAAGACGAACGATAAGGGAGGTTTGTCAGTGGAAAGGTTAAACTAATAGGTTCGGCTTTTCCCGATGCCAAATATACTGTGTCGTAGCAAAACAGATATCCGTTTTCGTCTTCTGTAAGCCGACCAGCCTTCATGTCGCGATAATATACCTCTGCTTGTCTCATGGTTCATTGCCTCCTCTTTCTTGTTCAACAACACCCAACTCTTTTCCAAAAAGTGCCAACACAGTGTTTACCTTATCCATACGCAAGGTCTTCTTTCCTTGCTCCAAGTCCCTGACAAAACGAAGTCCCACACCTGATTTGTAAGACAAATCTTCCTGAGTCAGTCCATATTGTTTCCGCAGAAGTTTTACTTGTTGTGATAACTTGGTTTTTTCAGCCATAATGATACTATTTTGGCGCAAAAATAAGAGTTTTCCATTAAATTTTACATCTTTTCGGGTATAATTTTATAAAAATTCCAATTTTTATACCCGATAGAATATAAAACTGATTAATAAACATTGAATTATATCCGTTCTGATATAATTTTATCCGATTTGGCTCCAATCAAAAGTCTGTGCGAACAACTCCTTATAATGCTCCCGAAGCATCCTGTTTTCGGGTTTGATGAGTTTCGGGTCGTCGGCCAATAGTTTGATGGCGGCCTCGCGGACTTGAGGTATTAATGCACCGTCTTTTTGCAGGTCGCCGATGAGCATTTCGATTTGTCCAGATTGGCGCGTGCCGCCTGTCTCGCCCGGGCCGCGCAGTTCGAGGTCGACTTCAGCGATTTCAAAACCGTCGTTGGTACTGCACATGGTCTTCATGCGGGTCTTGCCATCGGCAGTCAGTTTGTGGTCGGTGACGAGGATGCAATAGGATTGGTCCGCGCCGCGACCCACACGGCCTCTTAATTGGTGCAGTTGCGACAGCCCGAAACGATTGGCGTTCTCGATAATCATCACCGTGGCGTTGGGGATGTTCACGCCAACCTCGATGACCGTCGTGGCCACCATAATTTGTGCATTCCTATTAATAAAGCGTTGCATTTCAAAGTCCTTGTCCTCGGCACTCAGCCGACCGTGGCAGACGCAAAGTTTGTACTGCGGCTCAGGAAAGTCGTGCAGCAAAGCCTCATAGCCCTCTTGCAAGGCAATCATATCTGTGTTTTCCGACTCCTTGATGCAAGGATAAACCACATAAATCTGCCGCCCAAGAGCAATCTGTTGCTTCATAAACATCATGATGCGGTAGCGGTCGTCGCTGTAAATGTGATGCGTCTGCACGGGTTTTCTCCCGGGCGGCAGTTCATCAATTTTCGACACATCGAGGTCGCCGTATTGTGTCATGGCGAGGGTGCGCGGGATGGGTGTGGCGGTCATTACGAGGGTGTGGGGCGGAATCTCGGTTTTTTCGTAGAACTTGGCCCGTTGCTCCACCCCAAAGCGGTGCTGTTCATCAATGATGGCCAAGCCCAAGTTCTTGAAAACCACCTTGCTTTCAATCAGCGCATGGGTGCCCACCACGATTTGCATGGTGCCATCAGCCAAGCCCGCGTAAATCTTCTTTCGCTCCCCGATTTTGGTGGAACCCGTCAGCAGGGCGAAGTTGATGTCCATGTCTTTCAGTTGCTCCTGAAGCGTTGCAAAATGCTGTGTGGCAAGGATTTCCGTGGGTGCCATCAGGCAAGCTTGGAAGCCGTTGTCCAAGGCCAAAAGCATCACCATCAGTGCGACAATAGTTTTGCCGCTGCCCACGTCGCCTTGCAGCAAGCGGTTCATCTGGTGACCCGAACCCAAATCTTTGCGAATCTCCTTGATGACGCGCTTTTGGGCATTGGTCAGCGGGAAAGGTAGATGATCTTTGTAGAAGCCGTTGAAATAATCGCCTACCACGCTGAAAACGTGACCTTTAACTGCCTGCTCACGGTGCATTTTGTTGCGTAGCATCTTGAGTTGGAAGAAAAAATGCTCCTCGTATTTCAGTCGGCGCGTGGCCTGCTGTATTTCGATATTGTTGGCGGGCAGATGTATCTGATAATAAGCGTATTTCCTCGGAATCAGTTGCTCCTGTTCGATGAGGGTTTTGGGCAGCGTTTCGGGGATGTATTCATAAACCTGCTGCAAAATCAGTTTCTGCAACTTGGCGATGGTGCGCGTTCCTAATCCGTGGTCTTTCATACGCTCCGTGGTGTTGTAAACGCCTTGTAAGCCCTCGCCGATGAGCGGGTCTTTGGGGTCGTACTCCTCGATTTCTGGGTGGACGAAGTTGAAATTGTGATTGAACTCGGAAGCCTTGCCAAACAGCACATACTTCACACCCGGCTTGAAGCGGTTCTTAAGCCATTTCAGTCCGCGAAACCACACCACCTCGATGCTGCCAGTCTCATCGCTGAAAAGACCCGTGGCGCGTGTGGCCCTCGGTGCGCCAATCATCTTGATGTTGGAAATTGTTCCAACCAATTGATAATAAACATTATCATCATTGACATAGGCCACTTTTTGGATTTGGCTGCGGTCGATGTAACGGAACGGAAACTGGTTGAGCATGTCCTGATAGGTGGACACGCCCAACTCCTTCTGGAGGATTTCGGCCTTCTTCGGCCCGACACCCTTCAAATATGCAATTTTTGTTTGCAGGAGGTTCTGTTCCATGGGGCAAAAGTAAGAAATTTTCTACTTTTGCAGCCATGAACACCCCTTTTGTTGACATACACACGCATTCAGCCAAATCAGGTGACGATTTCATTCAAATTGTCAATCTAAATTTAGAAACGCCCTGTCCCGAGCAAGGCTATTATAGTTACGGCATTCATCCGTGGGCATTGGATAAGGCTGATTTTCAAGAGGAAAACCCCATGCAATTGCTGAAAGAGCGACTGCAATCGCCCAATGTGCTTGCCCTTGGCGAGGCGGGATTGGACAAGTTTCATGCTGATTTTGAGCGACAAATCAAGGTCTTTGAACGACAAATTGTCTTGTCAGAGAACCTGAAAAAGCCGATGATTTTGCACGATGTGAAAAGCCACAACGAGATTATCGCCTTACGCAAAAAACACAAGGCCAAACAGCCTTGGATTCTGCACGGTTTCAACGGAACGGAACAAGACATTCGACAATTGACTGGTCAAGAGTTGTATCTTTCCGTCGGGGAGAGTTTGCTGCATACCGAAAGAAAGATTGTCAAATCGTTGAAAAACATACCGTTGGACTTGCTTTTCTTGGAAACTGACATGGCGGAAACGCGCATCCAAACCATTTACGAATCCGCAGCGAAGTTATTAGACATAGACCTTGTTGTCTTGCAAAGGCATTTATTTACTAATTTTGCACGAGTTTTTTATTCATCACAAAACCTTCAAAACAATGCAAAACTCTAATGATAAACGTGCGGCGGCTCGCAACCGCGTTGCCGCCGGAAAGCAGGCCGGTTGGCCGCTTTCCCGACCAAGAAAAAAGGTTTTGTCGGTTTTGTTGGTTTTGTGACAAAAACGAACCCTATATGGAACACTGGCAAGACAGAACCCGCTTATTAATCGGTGACGAGGGCATCAACACCTTGAAATCCAAGCACGTGCTTGTGGTTGGACTGGGTGGTGTAGGCGCATACGCCGCTGAGCAATTGGCCCGTGCAGGCATCGGAAGAATGACCATCGTCGATGGCGATGTGGTGAATGTGACCAACCGCAACCGTCAACTTTTGGCTTTGGAAAGCACCTTTGGCCGACCGAAAGCCGAGGTGATGGCCGAACGCCTCCGTGACATCAATCCCGAAATCGAATTAACCATCCTCCACCAATACCTGAAAGACCAAGCCATCATAGACCTCATGGCGCAACCCTTTGATTATGTGGTGGATGCCATCGACACGGTGGCTCCCAAGGTGTTTCTGCTCTATTACGCCAAGATGAACAACCAGCGTATCGTGAGCAGCATGGGTGCGGGCGGCAAATTCCATCCCGAGAGGATTGAGATTTGCGATATTGCAAAGTCAAACCATTGCAGATTAGCGTTTTACATCCGAAAAAGACTGCATCGTTTGGGCGTTTTTGACGGCATCAAGGCGGTCTATTCACCTGAGCCTGTTGACGCTTCGGCCATCATTACCGAAGGGGTTGAAGAGCAAAACAAGGTTTCCAATGTGGGCACAATTTCCTACCTTCCAGCCGCTTTTGGCATTTTCTGTGCTTCGGTGGTGATTAATGATTTACTTGGAAAATAACGACTTATGAAACAACCCATCCATAAAATCCTCTTCATCTGCCACGGCAACATCTGCCGCAGCCCCATGGCGGAATTTGTGATGAAACAACTCGTTAAGAATGAAGGTCTTGAGGGGCAATTTGAAATTGCTTCGGCGGCCACTTCGACCGAGGAAATCGGCAATCCTGTTTATCCGCCAGCGAGGCGCAAACTGGCCGAACATGGTATCGGCTGCGAGGGCAAAACCGCCCGACAGATGACCCGCTCAGATTACCAATACTACGATTATATTATTGCGATGGACCGCAATAATTTACGGAACCTAAAACGTATGTTCGGCGAGGATACTGAACACAAAATCAGCCTGTTGATGGACTACACCCACCGCCCTGACGATGTCGCTGACCCTTGGTACACGGGTGATTTTGAGGCTACTTGGCAGGATGTTTCAGAAGGCTGCCGAGGATTGCTGGATTATCTTATCGGAAAACATTAACGAAACGGCGTCATCACCCGCTCGAAAATCCCATTCATGTAAGCCAAAGCCATGCCGTAGTTGCTAATCGGAATACCTTGATTCACAAAGAGATTAGTGCGGTTGAGGAGTTGCTTGCGCGTGCTCATGCAGCCGCCGCATTGGATGGCCATAGCGTATTTTTCGGGATGGACTATGGGCGCAAGCCCCGCCACATATTCAAAATTAATTGTCTTTCCCGTGAATTTCAGTATCATTCGAGGCAATTTCACCCGACCGATGTCCTCGCAAGTGCTGTGATGGGTGCAAGATTCGAGCAAAAGTACCGTGTCGCCATCCTTCAGTTGTGAAAGATGTGGTGTACCTTTTACATAGTTGTCGAAATCGCCGCGCAACCGCGCCATGACAATGCTGAAACTGGTCAAAGGAATTTCAGGTGGAACGATTTTGCTCACAAAGCCAAACACCTGACTGTCAGTGACAATCAAGGCGGGCTGGGGCATGGTTTCAAGGTATTGTTGCAAATGAGTCTCCTTCAGAACAACACAGATACATTCATTGTCGAGAACATCACGAATGGCCATCACTTGGGGCAGTATTAATCGCCCTTCAGGAGCCTCGGAATCGACGGGACAAACCAAAACCACCACTTCATTAGGCTTGATGATGCCACCCAAAAGCGACACTTTTTGATAGGCACTTTCGGGAATGGTCTTTTTCAGCAAATCAACTATCGGAACAATATCATCTTTTCTCAGAACGCTGAAATCCAAAATTTTAGCATCGTACTTCTGCTCAATCACTGCTTTCATCACGGCAAGAAGCGGCTCCTCGTCAGCCTTGTTGTGGACGATGAAAAACGGCACCGCCAAGGCTTTTATGCGACTGATGATTTGCTGTTCAGGCTCTCCAAATTGATTGCCCGTAATGACCAAAATGGCGCAGTCGATTTCCTCCAAAACCTTCATGGTTTTTTCGATGCGCTGCTGTCCCAACTCGCCCACATCATCAATGCCCGCCGTGTCGATGAGCACACAAGGTCCGACACCGAAAATCTCGATGCTTTTCTTGACCGGGTCGGTGGTGGTGCCAGCCGTGTCGCTCACAATGGCGATTTGCTGTCCAGTGAGAAGATTAATGAGGCTGCTCTTGCCGCAATTTCTGCGCCCAAAAATGCCGATATGGGGTTTCAAATCCTTTGCCATTTGCTGAAAACGTTTTCTTGCCGCAAAAATAACAAATTAGGTGATTTTGGTGACAAAAATTTAAACCATTGATAATAAACAACATATCCGACAGCAAACGACAACAAACGATTACAGTCGACTACAAACGTTTAATCAACGGCTTAGTCTTGACAGGTGTTGTTACTTTGCACCGTCAAATCAAACCTATTACTAACTACTAAAACACAAAACAATGAGTACAATGAGAAATTCGGTCATGCTGATTGGCCGCCCGGGTACAGAACCCGAAGTGAAGAATTTTGGCAGCAACAAGAAAGTCGCGCGTTTCCGCCTCGCCGTCGACGAACGCCGCATGAACGCCAACCGCGAGTGGGTGAACGACACGCAATGGTTCACGCTCGTAGCCTGGGGCAAAACCGCCGAGCGCGTCGAAAACAACGTAAGAAAAGGCCTGCAAATCGCCATCAACGGTAGCCTACGCAACAACGAATGGACCGACGACAAAGGCCAGCGCCATTCCAACATCGAAATTTGGATCAACGATTTATTCTTGATGGAAAAAATGAAAGGGTAAGGAGGATTGCAAATTAATGGACAGATGTTGGGAGATTGGAATTTTTCGCGTACTTTTGCAGCCGTTTTCTACACATCAATACAACTGCAATGTTTCAACGATACCAATCATCCCAACATCGTCTCCTCTGGGTCGTGCTCCTCATCCTGTTTTTTGGAGTGAGTCAGCCCAAGGCCGTGTCGCAGACCGTTTCGCCAGGCATAGATTTCTTTTCGGGTGTCGACTTCAACTTCAGGGACATCAATTACAAAACCCAATATGAGTTTTTGATTCGCCTCAATCCCGGTTTCAAGTGGGATATGGGCAATCATTGGCAACTTTCGGGGCAAGTTTTGATTCCTATTGTGAACCAATACGGCACTGAATACAGCTTTTTCCAAATAAACGCGCTCAATGTTAGCAAGGAATTCAAAATCAGAAATTTGTATCTCAAAGCCACGGCTGGAGCTTTTAACCTAAACACCTATGGTTTGGACATGAAGGCTTTCTTGCCCTTGTGCGACTGGTTCGCTTTTGAAGGCCAAGCTGGATATGTTGGTTTTGTTTTCGTGTCACCCCGCTGGGAGATAGTTGCGCCGAATCGTTTTGTGGGAACTATTGGTGGCGACTTCTATCTGCCACAATGGAACACCCAGTTTCGAGGTGTCTTCGGTAGATACTTGTATCGCGACCTTGGTTTCGAGCTGGAAGCCATGAGGCATTTCAACCATACTACAGCCTCCATATATGGTCGATGGAGCAACAACGAAGGTTTCGATGCCGGATTCAGGTTTATCATAGCCCTTCCGCCCTATCATCGGAAACACAGGGCAGTAAACGTCCGACCGATTTCCAACTTCCGTACATCTTATTCGGTAATGTATAACATTTACTCCAACCGCATGTATAAAACCGACCCCGAAGAAAACGAGCGCGACGGTTGGTTCAGCCGCGACTTCCTGCAATGGGGAAGCCACACCATGGAACCCGATTTCATCATAAAAGACCTGAGAAAACAATGACAACAATGAAAAACCTTCATATTCTTATCGCGTTGATGGTGCTGTGGCTGTTGCCCCAAGTGGGCAAAGCCCAGCAATATACTGGCACTTCAGGACTGATTCACGTTCCATCTGCCGAGATGTACCATGAGGGCGATGCCCTTATCGGTGCCCATTTCCTCAACAAGCACATGATGCCCGATGTGGGATTCATTTACCTAGGAAAGAAATACAACACCTTCGACTATTATGTCTCTCTGGCACCTTATAGTTGGTTGGAACTCAGCTATGTATGCACCGAACGGGCAAGGGAGATGGATGCGCAAGGCAACATCACCAAGTGGAGCAAAGACCGCTACGCCTCAGTAAAAATCAGGCCTTTGAAAGAAGGAAAGTATTATCCGGCTGTGGCCATCGGCTGCAACGACATTTGGACGGCAGCCTATTACAAGTTCGACCCCAACATACAATTGTATTACATGAATTGGTACATCGCCGCAACCAAGCATTTCAACTTTTCGGGCAATGAATTGGGCGTAACTTTGTCCTACCGTCATTTCCTCCGGTCATACAATGGCAAATGGAACGGAATTGTGGGCGGTATCACTTTCAGGCCATCGTTTTTCCCGCAAGCGAGACTTATCGCCGAATACACAGGCAATGAGTTCCTGTTGGGCATGGACATGTTGCTTTGGCAACACCTGCGCCTGCAAGCCAGCGTGAAGGACTTCAAATATGTCAATGCGGGGCTTTGTCTGCAATTCAATCTCCTTGGCAAAAAGTACAAATATTGATAGAAGTTGAATTTTTGATAAAAATTGCGCTGATATTGAAAATATGCTTATCTTTGCGGCGTTGAAATGACAAGTATAAAAAATAGAAAAATAAGAAAGGAACTACATTATGAAGAGACTATTAACGACGTTTTTGGTAGCAAGTCTATTGATTACGACAACCTTAAGCTTCAGTTCGTGCAAGAAAGCGGACACAAATTCAACGGAAAACTTAGATTCGGATGAGTGGATTCCTACAGTTGTAAATGTGATTACTCCTGACGATCTTAATAGTAGGGATTTTACTGATCCAATTTCCTGTCCCTATTATCCATCCCATTGCCAACTACCACTTTATTATTGTAATCATGGTTATGAAATGTGGCCCTATGGTCCGTTTTGCAACGAACACTATCATGCCCATACTTTCAATGCTACTGATGATTGTACCCCAGATATTCTTAATATTCCGGGATACTGGTCGTGTCAGTATATGGGTGTGCGTAAGCATGTACATATAGTTAGTTACACTCGTTTTTTATGGCATATTGACACACACACTGGTGGTGGTGCATGGGGCAACGAATAATACAAAACAACAAGTTGAACATAAAAAACGAGGGCTGTTTAGCTGCCCTCGTTTTTTGTTTATCCTGAGACCATAAACACCCGGCCGTCTTTCCACCTACAATGTCGCAGCATCTCGTTGGTGAAATAGGTGCGGCTACCCGTCTGGTCAAGCATTTCCTTCGCCTTGTCGAATTGGCGCAACTCACGGTAAATCTCCGGCAATTCAAGGTCGATTTGCTCCTCAGGGTGCTTTTCAAACAAGGCCAAAAGACGGTTCAGGTTTTCGGTGAAGTCCTTGTAGTTCTTGATGAACAACTTTTCGCCCTCAAGAATCATCTTGCGGTTGCAGTGCCACACACCAAAACTCATAAAGCCATTGAGGAGGTATTTCAGACGCACGTGCTGGTGGTTACGGTGCAAGTCGTTGTAGGCCCACCACAAGAAACGACGCAGATAGATTTCCTTCTTGGGTTCGTAATGACTCTTCTTCAAAAAGGTCTTGTAATGGTTGATGAGCGCCAGTTTGCCCTTGTTGTCGGAGAAACTGATGCCGAAGAAACGCCATGTATTCCACGAATAGATTTCAGCATCGGGCTTTTCAAAGGTAATCAGCGGCTCGACAGGGTTCTCAATCCAAAAGACATGGCCGCACGAAGGGCACATAATCATCTTTTGGGGTGTCGTTATAAGATTGTCGTTCAACACTTTGCCATCGGAATACAAGATAGCCTGATTGACCATCTCGGCTTTCAGGTTGCGACCTTCTAACCAAGCTTGGCAATGTGGACATTGGAAATAAAAAGAGTCAAATTTCAGCATTTTAAGTAAGCTTGTCGAACTTTTCCTATCTTGTTTCGGGCGGTAAAAGTAAGATTAATTTCATTTCCTACCGTAATCAGCGGGAATTTCGCCCCAAAATTCGGTCTTCCATTTCAAAATTGGAACCTCTATGGCGTTGTTGTTCAGCCAATTCTCAGCGCGTTCGATGAGTTGAAAAAGATAGTCGTTTTTGGCGTTGCGTTGGAGTTTGGTCTTGCATTTCTTTTGCTGAATCCAAAGTTGTGCATTGACTGAATCGCTGTAAATCGGATATTTCCAGCCGTTCTTTTTCTCCAATGCCAAAGCATGGACGATGGCCAAAAACTCCCCGATGTTGTTAGTGCCATTGGGAAAAACCTGACTCTTGAACAACGGGTAGATATTGGCTGGCTTCACACCAAAATCCGCAAAAACGCCCTGATACTCCATCTTGCCCGGATTGCCCGCGCAAGCCGCATCCACCGCAATAGCCGGACTGACAGGCTGTACTGATGCCGTTGAAAGGTCAATCACAGGGGCTACATCCTTGCCCCAATACGCATCTGGTCCCTCCCTGAAAGCGGTTTCGGCACTCAGGCGATCGGGAAAAGACTTATATTTGGCCCCCTTGCAGCCTATGATTTCCTTTTGGCAGGTTTCCCAATCGCTGTAAATCCCAGGATTGCGGCCTGTCCAAACAACATAGTATTTGTTCTTCGACTTCGACATGAAACCTCGGTCAGATTCCCAAAGAGATATTCAATCCCTGAGCGGTACGAACCAAGTCGCTGTCGAAAGTGACGAGATTGGGCTTGGAAACGGCTTCCTTCAGAGGAACGGCCACCAAATCGGGATAATGGTAGGCCACCATTTGGCCAAACTGACCATTGAGGACCATTTCGAAAGCCTTCACGCCAAACTCGGCACCGAGCACTCGGTCGTAGGCAATCGGCACACCGCCACGTTGCAGGTGACCGAGGGTGGTCTCGCGCATGTCGTGGGTGAAGCCTGCCGCCTTCATCTCTTGGATGAACCGACGACCTATGCCGCCTAATTTCTTGTTCTCATAACCTACCTCCGTGCTGATTTCGTACACCTGCTGACCATCTTTCGGACGCGCACCTTCTGAAGCCACCACCACGGCGAAGCCACGGTCGTGGTTGAAGCGTTGCTCCAAGCGGGCTTTCACCACGTTGATGTCGTAGGGGAATTCAGGAAGGAGGCACACTTCGGCACCGCCCGCAATAGCAGAATGTAAGGCAATCCAGCCAGCATCGCGTCCCATAACCTCGAGAACGAAAACGCGGTTGTGTGAAGCTGCCGTAGTGACCAATTTATCCACAGCCTCGGTCGCGATTTGCACGGCGGTTTGGAAACCGAAGGTAGTCTCCGTCATGGAGAGGTCGTTGTCAATGGTTTTGGGCACACCGATGATGTTCAAGCCCTTATCGTAAAGTTTCTGCGAGATACGTTGTGAGCCATCGCCACCAATGCTGATGACTGCATCAATGCCCATGTATTGCAACTTGCGGAGCATCTCGTCTGAGCGGTCGACGGTGGTCCAAGTGCCATCAGCGTTCTTGACGGGCCAACTGAACGGGCCGCCTTTATTAGTAGTTTCTATGATGGTGCCGCCACGGAAGTGGATACCGCGCACCAATTCTGGCGTCAACCTGACGATTTCGGTAGGCTCCCAAAGGATGCCGTTGTAAGCTTGGATGCTGCCTAAGACCTCCCAATCTTTCTCTTGGGCGGCTCTTTTGACGATGGCGCGAATCACGGCGTTCAGCCCTGGGCAGTCGCCGCCACCGGTGAGGACTAGTAGTCTTTTCATATTGAGGTGATATTTTTAAAACTCAAAAACTAAAAATCTTGTTCATTGCTTGTTTGCTCATCCCCCTTTTTTCTCTTTAAGCGGAAACCGAAGGGCATAAAAGCTAACAGTAATATTGAAGTACATGGATTCCAACCCATATTTATTCTCCTTCAGTTCCATCACATCATAAGATTGGCCTTTGTCCTCGACCAACGATTGCATCGTGGGCGAAAAGCCAAAGATCTCCAAGATACCATACTCATCAGAGACGTTTATCACATGAAATGCGGATTCCTTTGAGCTACCGTCACCTGTTGATGTTACAGCCGAAAGGAGCATAACAACTTGGTTATGGGCATCGGAGGCTTTTTCTGAATCCTGCCCATACAAATTACAATAGATAAGGTGTTTATACAGGTGAAATCTGATATTCGTCGGGTCTGTTTCCAACTCCTTATCTATTTCCAGCGCAGCTTTTTCCCAGTCTTCCTTACTGGGGGTATCCTTTTCAAAAGCTTCGCGCAAAGCATCGATTTTGGCCATTCTATAGGGGTTATACTCCGAACGAGTGGCGGTCCCATAATAAAAATGCCGTAATTGATCAAGGTTCAATGTAGTATCCGCCGCTTGGAAACGCCTCAATAATTCAGGATAATAGAACTCGCTGCCCTTTGAATTGATTTCTTTCTTGATTAGCTTATAGTCTGGGGCATTTGTAGTAACGGTTATATCACCCCTTCGGGTCGTTGTCTTTTTATTTGTTGAACATGAATTCAAAACAAGCAAGGATGCCACTATAAGACAGACCAATCCAATTCTAGAAACAATTCTTTTCATATTTTGACGTTTTATTATCCAAATATTGTAGGGCTGCCATACTATGACAGCCCTACAATCATAATTATTTCAAATTCAAAGCAATCTGCAACTCATCCAACTGCTCCTGCGCAATCGGGGCGGGCGAACCGCTCATCACGTCGCGGCCGGAGTTGTTCTTCGGGAAGGCGATGAAGTCGCGGATGCTGTCGGCACCGCCGAAGAGAGAGCAAAGACGGTCGAAGCCGAAGGCCAGACCAGCGTGAGGCGGAGCACCGTACTCAAAAGCACCCATCAGGAAGCCAAACTGCTCCTGTGCCTTCTCATCGGTGAAGCCAAGCGTGTGGAACATCTTGTTCTGCAAGGTGCGGTCATGGATACGGATGGAACCTCCACCGACTTCCACACCGTTCATCACAATGTCGTAAGCATTGGCGCGGATGTCGCCCCACTTCGTCGGGTCGTCAAGCAAGGCCTCGTCTTCGGGCTTCGGGGCGGTGAAGGGATGGTGCATGGCATAATAGCGTTGCGTCTCCTCGTCCCACTCCAACAGCGGGAAATCGATGACCCACAAAGGTGCGTATTCGTCGGGCTTGCGGAGGCCGAGTTGGTTGCCCATCTCGAGACGCAAAGCGTTGAGTTGCGTGCGGGTCTTCATGGCCTCGCCGCAAAGGATCAGCATCAGGTCGCCGGGCTTGGCACCGAACTTGTCGGCGATGACTTTCAAATCTTCGGGCGTGTAGAACTTATCGACAGACGATTTGAACGTTCCATCAGTGTTGTACTTAATGTACACCATGCCACCAGCACCTACTTGCGGACGCTTCACGAAGTCGGTGAGTGCGTCAAGTTGCTTGCGAGTGTATTCCGAGCAGCCTTCGGCGCAGATGCCGACTACCAATTCAGCATTGTCGAAGAGGCCGAAACCTTTGCCTTTTACTACGTCGTTGAGTTCCACGAACTTCATCCCGAAGCGGATGTCGGGCTTGTCGGAGCCGTAATATTTCATCGCGTCGTGCCAAGTCATGCGCGGGAATTGTTCAAACTCGATGCCTTTCATTTCCTTGAAGAGGTGTCGAGCCAAGCCCTCGAAGGTGTTCAAAACATCTTCTTGTTCCACAAACGACATCTCGCAGTCGATCTGGGTGAACTCCGGCTGACGGTCGGCGCGCAGGTCCTCATCGCGGAAGCAGCGCACGATTTGGAAATAGCGGTCCATACCGGCCACCATCAGCAGTTGCTTGTATTGCTGCGGACTTTGCGGCAGGGCGTAGAACTCGCCCGGATTCATGCGCGAAGGCACCACAAAGTCGCGGGCACCCTCGGGCGTGCTCTTGATGAGCATCGGGGTCTCGATTTCGAGGAAATTGAGGCTGCTTAAATAATTGCGCACGAGCATGGCCATACGGTGGCGCAGTTCAAGATTTTGGCGCACGGGGTTGCGACGGATATCCAAGTAACGATATTTCATGCGAAGGTCGTCACCGCCGTCACTGACATCTTCAATGGTGAAAGGCGGGGTTTTGCTGCCGTTGAGCAGTTGGAAAGCGCTCACTTTCAGTTCGATGTCGCCGGTCGGCATGTTCGGGTTCTTCGACTCGCGCTCGATAACGGTACCCTTGGCTTGAATCACAAATTCGCGCCCAAAAGAGCGGGCTTGTTCCAGGAGTTTCGGGTCGCTGCTGCCATCCAAGAAAAGTTGGGTGATGCCGTAACGGTCGCGGAGGTCAATCCAAATGAGGGAGCCTTTGTCGCGGGTGCGCTGCACCCAGCCGGCCAATGTCACTTCCTTGCCAGCATCGGCAAGACGAAGTTCGCCACAAGTATGCGTTCTGTACATGGTATTTCAGATTTAAGATTTAAAGATTCAAAATTTAATAATTCATTCCGTTGATTGAAACCGCAAAATTAGTAAAAAAACAATCCTAATTTTCAAACTACCGCCTGCATAAGGCTTTCTTTCACAAAAGCGTTGAGCGAAATGCCTTCTTCTTGGGCTTTTGCTGCTACCTTCGCATGGAGTTCGATGGGAATGCGGATGTTGAAACTGCCTGTGTATGACTTATGTAAGGGAAGTCCTTTCTCTTTACAGAAAGCGATATAGTCTTCCACGGCATTGATGAAGTCTTCCTTCAATTCGGCGAGGGTGTTGCCTTCGTAGGTCACCAAAGTTCCCTTGTCCAAACCGAGCACTTTTCCATAGAGTGTGTCACTGTCAAGTTCAGCCTCTATGCTTCCTATGAATCCTTTGTATTTTAGTGTGTCCATTTTTATATGAGTTTGTTTTCTTTCAGATAGTTCACGATGTCTTTCAACGCTTTTTCCTTGATAATGTTCGAAGGGTGTGGTTTATGTGCCAAATACTGCATTTGCCTCTCTTTGTTATAAAATCTTACTCTCGAACCCGATGTCTTTCCTTTGTCGTCCTTTTCAAAGCCGAGTTGCAGAAGAACGGTTTCCAATTCGGCGAAAGTGAAATCTTTAGGCAAACGGCACATCCTTTCTATCAGTTTTTCCTTTTTGGTCATTGTGCAACTGTTTTTCGGTTGCAAAGATAATACTTTTTCTGGAATTACAACAAAAAAATGCCTACCTTTGCCCCGTGATTCGGAAACTGAAATATCTGCTTTTTTGCCTTGCGATGGTGCTGACGGCTTTTATTGCGCAGCGTTGCGCCAATGAGGTGGCACCCACGGGCGGGCCTAAGGATGAAACGCCGCCCAAAGTCGTTGGGACAATGCCCGAAAACCATAGTATCAACTTCAGCGGCAAGAAGATAGAACTCACCTTCGACGAATATGTCACCCTCGAAAACGCCAACCAAAACGTGATGATTTCGCCGCCCTTGAGCGAAAAACCCGACATCAAACTGCACAACAAGACTGTGGTCATCAAGTTCAAGAAGCCGTTGGCCGAAAACACGACCTACACCATCAATTTCGGCTCGGCCATTAAGGATTTGCACGAGGGCAATGTGTTCGAGAATTATGTTTTCAGTTTCTCTACCGGCGACCATATTGACACGCTGTGCATCGCAGGCAAAGTGCTGAACGCCAGCGATAAAAAACCCGTTGAAGACGCTTACGTTTCGCTTTATGCTGCCGACCGTGACCATTTGGATTCGTTGCCGATGACCACGATTCCCGACTACATCACCAAAACCGACAAGGAAGGGCATTTCCGCCTCGACGGTTTGGCCGACAAGAATTATCTGGTCTTTGCTCTCAAGGATGTAAACTCCAACCTCTATTTCGACCAACCCAATGAGGAAGTGGCGTTTTTGGATTCATTGGTGCCGGCTTCCTATCCCATGAAACCCAAACCGCAAATTGCTGACTCCTTGCGGACTATCGACACATTATTAATAAATGATTCCACGCTGACGATTCCCTCCGACTCGCTTTCACAAATCATTGCCGACAGCATTGACACCACTGCGACAGGGCATCTTGAGGAACGGACTTTCGACCAAAATGCCTTAAACCTCACGCTTTACATGTTCATGGAACTGGATTCCACGCAGATGCTTTTGGAAAAGAAACTCGTCGAAGAGGGTTTGCTGCGCTTCGTGTTCCGCCATCCCGCCAAAGATGCCATCGTGACGACCCCCGAAATACTGCCTGACACCTTCAATCTCGTCACTTTGCACTCAAAAGAATACGACACGATTTTGTGGTACTTCACGCCCAATGTAAAGGACAGCCTGTGGGTGCAGGTGAAATACGACACCATCATCAACGACTCGACGCGCTACAGTCTGAAATTCAAGGACAAAAACGCCAGAAACAGACGCCCCGAAATACTGAAAGTCACGAACAACACCATCATTCAGGGTGGCCTCAAAGATGACGAGGACTTCATCCTAAAATTCTCCGAACCCGTGGCTATCTTCCAAATGCGCGACTCGGCTTTCCTCAAACGCGACACATTAATTACATACAACATCGACTTCGAGCAAGCCGACGAATACGGCCTGAAATACCGCTTGAAATACGACATTGAAGCGGACACAAACTACCATATCGAGATTCCCGACTCGGTGTTTTTCGGCATCCGCGGTCACACCCATGAAGCCATCAAAGCCGATTTCCATCGCATGAAAGATGACGAATACGGCAACATCTACATCACCGTAGTGCCACCCGAAGGTTTGCGGCAAGTAGTGGTGCAACTCACCGACGAGAGCGGCAAGGTGCTGAAGCACGAAATCATCACGAAAACGCAGGAAGTGATGTTTGAGCATCTTGCTCCCGCCAAATACAAGCTCCGCGCCATCCTCGACACCGACAGCAACGGCAAATGGAGCACGGGAAACTACCATCGCCTCCTCCTGCCCGAAACTGTCATCGAATACAAGAACTCCCTCGACCTGAAGGCAGGTTGGGACATTGATTTGTCGGACCCTTGGGAGCTATAGCCCATAATTTGAAACCATGAAAACCAAACTCGGAAGCAAATCCATCATCGGTTCCCTCGTTGCCCTCGTTGTCATCATGGCGGTTGGACTGTTCATCTTGTCGGACTATATGAACGAATATCCGACCCACACCCACGCTTGGGCCGAACAAGACCATTATGCCCTTGCTATTGGATTCATTAACAACGACTTCAACTTTTTCCATCCCGAGGCGATGATTTACAACAAGCAATTTCCCGGCTGGTGGAAAGAAGCTTACGACACCACCATCACCTCCGTAGATTTCCCCGTCCACCACTACATTGTCGCCCTCATGATGCGCCTGTTCGGAACCACTTCCCCGTGGGTGTTCCGCCTTTGGACATTGCTTTGGGGACTCATAGGTTTGTTTTTCCTGTTCAAAATCACCTTTGCATTAACGGGCGATTGGCCAAAATCCACTTTGGTGGCCCTCGTTGCCCTAACTTCGCCAGTTTTTGCCTATTACCTCAACGGATTTCTCCCTTCCATTCCGGCCTTCGCTCTCGGAGTCATCGGCTTGTGGTTTTATTTGAGGTTTCTCGACAGCGAGTCACGCAAGCATTTCAACCTCAGCATCGTGTTCCTCACCTTGGCAATGCTCATCCGAACCACCTTCGCCATCGAATTAATCGCCGTCCTTTGTTTTGAAGTGTTGAGAATTTTCCGCAAGGAGAGCACGCTGAAAGACAAATGGCCCGCTGTTGTCTTTTCTTTTTTGGCCTTTGTCGCATATTTCCTTTGGAACCGGCACTTGCGCCTGCAATACGGCACCTTGTTCTTAAGCGAATTGCTCCCGCCCGACGATTTGCAAGACGCGAAAGAACTCCTTTCGGATGCTTACGACAACTGGGCTTTCCAGTATTTTCAGAAACTACAATATAGGGTTTTCGCCATTCTTGCACTGTTGGCTATCGGAATGGCTGTTTTTCAGTCCATCAGGAAAAAAGAGGCACACCATAAGGCCCTTTCGCTCTGGTGGCTCCCTTCGATTTACCTCTTCGGCTGCATCCTTTTCACCATCGCAATGATGCAACAGATTGAGCATCACGATTATTACTTCATCGACACGTTTTTCCTTCCTTTGTTGTTTCTTTTTGCATTGGTGCTCAAAGCGATACCTAAACCCAAAGGCAAACTACCAACCGCAGCGGAATATCTCATCGTTGGCATTCTTGCCGTGCCGATGGTTCAGCAGGTGACCACAAGCCAAATGGAAAGACGGTATTGGGAGCAAACCGCCCTCGTTTCCTACAACAATTACATGGATTCCGACCAGTTTTTGGATTCGTTGGACATCTCTCGCGACGCCAAAATGCTTTGTCTGTACGGTTACGCCCAAAACGGGCCATTTATCCAGATGAAACGCAAAGGCTACATCGTGATGTGGGACGATGAAGAATTGCTCAACAATGCCTTCACATGGGATTTTGATTACGTCGTCATCGAAAACGAAAAACTCCGTGACCATTTCGATCAACGGAGTACCTATTTTTCGCAACTGAAACTGATGGCCACCAACGGGCAAATCTCGGTTTTCACCGCCGATGGCCACTCGATTCCTGAAAGAACTATTCCACAGTAACTGATTTCGCGAGGTTACGCGGCTGGTCCACGTTGCAACCACGCATCACGGCAATGTGATAGGCGAAAATCTGCAAGGGGATGGTAGCCAACAAAGGCGAATAGAGGCATTCCGTCTCAGGAATCTCAATCACATAGTCGGCCATCTTGCGCGCCAACACATCCTTTTCGCTGATAATGGCGATGATTTTGCCATCGCGTGCCTTCACCTCTTGGATGTTGCTGATCACTTTCTCGTAAGTGCTGTGGTTGGTGGCGATGAATACCACTGGCATATCCTTGTCAATCAACGCGATAGGGCCGTGTTTCATTTCTGCGGCAGGATAACCCTCAGCATGGATGTAGGAGATTTCCTTCAGCTTCAAGGCACCTTCCAAAGCCACAGGGTAGTTTTGCAAACGCCCGAGATAGAGCATGTTGCGCACATCCTTATACTTCTCGGCGATTTCCTTCACGTGACCGCTGTGGTCGAGAGTCCACTGCATCTTTTCGGGAATGCGGTCGAGTTCTTGAATGAATGCGGCGCGTTCCTCATCCTTCATCGAGCCTTTCAGTTCGGCGAGGCGCAAGGCCAACATGACCATCACCGTGACCTGCGAGGTGAATGCCTTGGTGGAAGCCACACCGATTTCAGGGCCGGCATGGGTGTAGATGCCCGCGTCGGTAGCCCTCGAAATGGACGAACCGATGACATTGCAGATGCCCAACACAACGGCACCCTTTTCCTTGGCCAAATTGATGGCAGCCAAAGTGTCGGCGGTCTCACCCGACTGCGACACGGCAATCACCACATCGTGCGGCGTGATGACCGGATTGCGATAACGGAACTCAGAAGCATATTCCACCTTGACTGGAATCTTGGCAAGGTTCTCAATGAGGTAGCTGCCCACCAAACTCGCGTGCCACGAAGTGCCACAAGCTACAAAGATGATGTTGTCGGCATAAAGCAGATGCTTTTCGTATTGGACAATGCCGCCGAGACGCACCGTATTGGCCTCGGGATGCAGACGTCCGCGCATAGTGTCGCGCACGATGGTCGGCTGTTCGTAGATTTCCTTCATCATGAAATGGTCGAAGCCGGCCTTTTCGATGCTGTCGAGGTTCATCTTCAGCTCTTGCACGTAAGGGATGGCCTCCACATCCTGAATGGTCTTGATGTGCAGTTCCTCACCCAATTTTATGCGCACAACTTGCTCATCCTCAAGATAAACCACCTTTTGAGTGCGACCCACGATAGGTGTGGCGTCGGAGGCGACGAAATACTCGCCGTCGCCAATGCCGATGACCATAGGACTACCCTTTCGGGCGGCAATCAGCTGGTCGGGATGGTCTTTTTCCACGATGGCGATGGCATAGGCACCCACCACATGGTTCAACGCGATGCGCACAGCCTCAAAGAGGTCGACATGCTCGCTGATTTGCACATCTTCGATTAAGTTAGTCAGCACCTCCGTGTCAGTCGACGACAGGAACTTAAAGCCTCGATTTTCCAATTCCTTGCGAAGGCTGAGATAGTTCTCAATGATGCCGTTGTGAATCAAGGCGATGTTGCCTGATTGCGAACGGTGCGGGTGGGCGTTCACCTGATTAGGCTCACCGTGGGTGGCCCAGCGGGTGTGCGCGATGCCGATGTGTCCGCTGACATCCTTAGAATTGGCAAAGGCCTCCAAGTCGGAGACCTTGCCTTTTGCTTTATAGACATTCAGTTCGTTTGCCTCGTTGAGCAGCGCCACTCCGGCACTGTCGTAGCCCCGATATTCGAGGCGCTTCAAGCCCTCAATGAGGATGGGATAGGCCTCTTGATGGCCTACATAAGCTACTATTCCACACATAGTTGTCCTTATTTAAAAGGCGCAAAAATATGTGTTTGGAAAAAACGATGCAAGAATTTTTTACTTTTTTTTCAAGTCGGCGTTTCGACAGGCTCAACGAACTTAGGTCCCTGAGCCTGTCGAAGGGCCTAATCAATTAAAGAGATCTTTGACATCGGGAGCCTTGTCAGCGCCTTCTGAAGCCTCAAAGTAAGGTTTCTTGTCGAAGCCGAACATGCCCGCGATGACATTGGCCGGAAAACGGCGCACTGCGGTGTTGTAGTTTCTGGCGGTCTCGTTGAACTCTCTTCTCGCATTGGCGATGGAGTTTTCACAACCCTCAAGTTGCGACTGAAGGTCGAGATAATTCTGGTTGGCTTTCAAATCGGGATACTGCTCGACCGTGACCAACAGGCGCGACAAGGCACCCGACATCTCGTCTTGGGCAGCTTGGAAAGCCTTCAGATTCTCTTCAGTGAGATTGTTAGCGTCCAAAGTGACTGATGAAGCCTTGGCACGCGCCTCGACTACTGCGGTCAATGTACCAGCCTCATACTCAGCATAGTTCTTCACCGTAGCGACCAAATTGGGAATCAGGTCGGCACGTTTTTGATACGCCGTTTGCACGTTTCCGACTGCAGTTTCAACGCTTTCCTGCTTGGAAACCAATCCGTTGTAAACACCTACGCCCCAGATGACCAGCACTGCCACAAGGGCGAGAATTACGATTAATCCTTTTTTCATAATGATAGAATTTGATGTTAAACTTTTGTCTTATTCCAAAACGGCCACAAAGATATAGTTTTTTTTTGTATTTTTGCAGTTTATACATATCAACATAACCATTTTTTTCAAATGACTGACAATCAACAAAAAAACGAGGATAACAATATTGAACGCCAATTGCTGAACAGAGGTTGCTGCCTTTCGGGAGAGTATACGATGGGTCAAAAAGTGCTATCGTGCGGTCGCTGCAAGCTAAGCCAGTTCGATTGGCTGAAGGATTACGAAAACCAAGAAATCAGCGATAAGGTCTGCCTCGCCGAAGTGCGGTTCAAGAATGACCGGAAAGACTATTTCGTCTATCCTGAAGACTTGGAATTGGAAGTTGGCGAACTGGTAGCGGTGGAGGCCGCCATCGGACACGACATTGGTATCGTCACCCTGTTGGGCGACATCGTGAAACGCCAACTGAAACGCAAGAAATACCGCACGCCCATCAATGAGATGAAGAAAATATACCGTCGGGCAAGGGCGAATGATGTGGAGAAATGGCTTTCGGCCATCAAGTTGGAAGACAGCACTTTGTCGCGCACCCGCACCATCGCCGAGAACCTCGGATTGGAGATGAAGCTGAACGACGTGGAATATCAAGGCGACAAGACCAAGGCCATTTTCTACTACACCGCCGACGGTCGCGTCGATTTCCGCGAACTCATCAAAAAACTGGCCGAAGAGTTCCACATCCGCGTCGAAATGCGCCAAATCGGGGTGCGACAGGAATCGGCCAAATTGGGCGGCATTGGCTCATGCGGACGCGAATTGTGCTGTGCCTCATGGATTTGCGACTTCCAATCCGTAACCACGAGCGTGGCCCGTGTGCAGCAACTTTCACCCAACCCGCAAAAGCTCGCCGGACAATGCGGCAAGTTGAAATGCTGCCTCAACTTTGAATACGAGGCCTACGTGGAAGCCTTGAAGAGCTTCTCCGACCCCAACATCGTTCTGCATTTTGAAAGCGGCGATGCCATACACCAGAAAAACGACGTCTTCAAAGGCATCATGTGGTATTCCTACACCAACGACAAGAGCAACATCATGGCTATCCCCGTCGACAAGGTGAAGGAAATCATCGCCTTGAACAAGAAAGGCCAAAAGCCCAAGAGTTTGGAAAACTACGCAGTGACGACCGAAGCCCACACCAACACCAATGAAGGCTACGGCGAGGCCGACTTGAAGAAGATGAGCGACTAACCAACGAAGAGCATTATGAAGAAAGCAACCCTCTGGATATTAGGAATTTGCATCGCATTAGCCTTGGCTTCATGCGGCAACTCCAACTTCAACAAGCGCACCGTGATTCCCGAAGCGGAATGGCAGCAGGAAAACCGTATCGCCTTTGATGTGAACATCGACGACACCATCAGCGGCTACGTGTTCGGCATCGGCTTGCGCCACTTGGAGAACTACCGCTACAGCAACCTCTTCGTCTTCCTTCACACCCGAATGCCCAACGGCAACCTCACCCACGACACGATTGAATGCACCTTGGCCACGCCTGAAGGACGCTGGATAGGCAAAAGCAGCGGCTCGATGCGCGACCTTACAGTTCCCCTGAACGAAAACCTGCGATTTCCCTTGTCGGGGCCTTATCATTTCGAAATCGAACAAGCCATGCGCGAGCCTGTGTTGAAAGGCATTTCTGACATTGGCTTATTCATTGAAAAACAATAACTTATATGACCAATAAAAAGAAAACAAAGAAAGCTACAGGAAATGCGTCAAAGGCCATCAGAAACCTATGGATTCTCTTTGGCTGTTTCTTGATTCTTGTCATCCTATTTTTCGTTTGTGTAGCCACAGGTATCTTTGGAACCATGCCCAGTTTTGAGGAATTGGAAAATCCAAGGACCAACCTCGCCACTGAAATCATCTCCTGCGACGGCAAGGTGCTCGGCTCCTATTATGTGGAGAACCGTTCCAATGTCAAATATTCGGAATTGTCGCCTTACATGCCTGAAGCCCTTATCAGCATCGAGGACGAGCGCTTCACCGACCATTCTGGAATCGACGAGAGAGCTTTGCTCCGCGTAACTTTCGGTGTGCTCACGGGCAGAAAGAAAGGTGGTGGAAGCACCATCACCCAGCAGTTGGCGAAAAACCTTTTCCCGCGTGGCGAAAACCTCAGTACACCCAAGCTGGTCTTGCGCAAATTCCAAGAATGGATTACGGCTACCAAGCTGGAACACAACTATTCCAAAGAAGAAATCGTGGCCATGTACCTGAACACGGTAGCCTTTGGCCATAATGCTTTCGGCATACGGTCTGCGGCCAAGACGTTTTTCGACAAGACCCCGAAAGACCTCAACATCGAGGAATGCGCCTTGATGGCTGGTGTGGTCAATGCCCCCACCCGATACAGTCCCGTCCGCAATCCCGAACGCGCTTTGGGCCGACGCAATTTGGTGCTCAAAAAGATGGCCGAAAACGATTTCATCACCCCAGAGGAATACGACTCCATCTCGCAAATCCCGATTGACATGTCGCATTTCAACGTGATGGACCACAACACCGGACAAGCCACTTATTTCCGAGAGTTCCTGAGAGGCCAACTCAACGAGTGGGCCAAAAACACGACCCGCGCCGACGGTCAACCTTACAACATCTATCGCGACGGCTTGCGCATCTACACCACCATCGACTCGCGTATGCAACACTATGCCGAGGAAGCCGTTCGCGAGTTCTTGGGCAAGGAATTGCAGCCCATGTTCTACAGGCATTGGAAAGGCCAGAAAAACGCGCCTTTCTCCGAGGTGACGGCGGATGAAATCGACCATATCCTTGAGACCTCCATGAAACGCACCGACCGTTACCGTGTGCTGAAAAATGCAGGGATGAGCATCGACTCCATCAAAGCGGTGTTCAATCGTCCCGTACCAATGACCGTCTTCTCATGGAATGGCCCCATCGACACGGTAATGACCCCGATGGACTCCATCCGTTACTACAAGTGGTTCCTTCAAACCAGTTTGGTTTCCATCGAATCCCGCACAGGACACGTGAAAGCTTACGTCGGCGGCTTGGATTATCGTTTCTTCAAATACGACCATGTTACGCAAGCCCGTCGTCAGGTAGGCTCCACCTTCAAGCCGTTCCTGTATTCCTTGGCCATGCAAGAAGGAGAATACACGCCTTGCACCAAGATTCCTAACATTCCTTACAACATCCAGCTCCCTGACGGACAATTCTGGTCGCCGCGCAACGGCGGTTCAGGTGGTGGCGAAATCACGCTGAAAAACGCTTTGGCACAATCAAACAACTGGATTTCAGCCTATCTGATGAACCAATTCGGCCCTGAGGCAGTCATCGGCATGGCACGTCGCTTGGGTGTGGAATCGCCCATCGACCCTGTTCCGGCCATCTGCTTGGGTGTCTGCGACTTGAAACTCATTGAGATGGTCGGTGCCATGAGCACCTTCGCCAACCAAGGCGTATACATCAAGCCCATGTTCATCACCCGCATTGAGGACAAGAACGGCAACGTCATCCAACGCTTCAGTTCGGAAGAATCTGAGGCCATGAGCGAAATAACAGCCTACAAGATGGTCGAGCTGATGAAAGGCGTGGTGCAAAGCGGTACGGGTATCCGCTTGAGGTCGTTGTATGGCTTCAAGAACCCCATCGCGGGCAAGACGGGAACCACCCAAAAGAACAGCGACGGCTACTTCATGGGCATCACCCCCGACCTCACCACGGGTGTTTGGGTGGGAGCCGAAGACCGCAGTGTGCATTTCCGCTCGACTAAGTTGGGTCAAGGCTCGCATACCGCCTTACCCATTTGGGCACTCTACATGAAAAAGGTTTACGCCGACAAGAGCCTGAATATCAGCCAAGGTGATTTCCCGAAGCCTTACGCGCCCAATTTAGACTTGGATTTCAACTGTTGGCAGTATGAAGATGTTGAAAGCATTGAAATCATTGACGAGTTTTAACCCTCTATAAACCAAAACGATGACTTCAAATTTCGTTGATTACGTAAAAATATTCTGCCGTTCGGGCAAGGGCGGCGCAGGTTCATTGCACTTCCGCCGTGAGAAATACATCCCCAAAGGCGGTCCCGACGGCGGCGACGGCGGTCGTGGCGGCAATGTCATTTTGCGCGGCAACGCCCAACTCTGGACTTTGCTTCACCTACGCTACACCAAACATATCTTTGCCGGTGACGGCGTGCCCGGCGGCAAGAATCAACTCACGGGTGCTGCTGGCGATGATGTTTACATTGATGTGCCTTTGGGTACGGTGGCCTATCGTGCCGAAGACCATACCATGATGGGTGAAATCACGGAAGACGGTCAGACTATCGTGTTGCTTAAGGGTGGCCGTGGCGGCAAGGGCAACACGTTTTTCAAGACGGCCACATTGCAAGCCCCGAAATTCGCCCAGCCTGGCGAGCCGAACCAAGAGGAATGGATTACGCTGGAACTCAAACTATTGGCCGATGTGGGCTTGGTCGGTTTTCCCAATGCAGGCAAGTCGACATTGTTGTCGGTCGTTTCGGCGGCCAAGCCTGAGATTGCCGACTATCCTTTCACCACTTTGGTGCCCAACCTCGGCATTGTCAGTTATCGTGAGCATCGAAGTTTTGTCATGGCCGATATCCCCGGCATCATCGAAGGCGCAGCAGAAGGCAAAGGACTGGGCATCAGATTTTTGAGACATATTGAACGCAACTCGACCTTGCTGTTCATGGTGCCCGCCAACACCGAAGACGTGAAAAAGGAATACGACATTCTGCTCAACGAATTGAAGAAATACAACCCAGAGCTGATGGACAAAGACCGCATTTTGGCCATCACCAAATGCGACCTTGTGGACGAGGACACCATCAAGGAAATCAAGAAACACTTGCCCAAGAAAGTGCCACATGTTTTCATCAGTTCCGTAGCCCAGCAAGGTATCAATGAGTTGAAGGATTTGATTTGGCTGACTTTGAATAAGGGGGAAGAGGGGGAGGACTGGTAAATGGACGCCCTCAGCACCTTCGACTCCGACCTTTTCCTTTTCCTCAACGGCCTCCATGCCAGTTGGATGGACAAGGTTATGGTGCTCATCACCGACATGTGGGCTTGGTTTCCGTTATACCTATTATTAATATATTGGATTGCGAAACAATACGGCAAACGATGCTGGTGGATTTTTTTGGCCGTTGGCATCGTGGTGCTTTGCTCCGACCAACTTTCGGCGCATGTCTGCAAACCTTTATTTCAACGGTTGAGACCATGTTATAATACTGATTTTCAGGATATAATCTATCTCCCTAAAGGCATTGCCGGCGGAAAATATGGTTTCGTTTCCTCTCATGCCGCCAATACTTTCGCCATTGCGGCTTTTCTTACTTCTGCCTTGAGTAGTTATCGTCCTTGGGCTGGTATTGTGCTGTATTTATGGGCCTTTATTTCGAGTTACAGTCGGATTTACATTGGGTTCCATTATCCGGGCGACATCCTTTGCGGTGCCATACTGGGCCTCCTGATAGGATTGCTCCTTTGGATAGTGTTTCAGAGGATTGTCGTCGGAAAAGTCTGGAAATCAAAATAATGTGCCAGTCGTAGGCATAGTGTCACTATCATAAAACACCACCTTGATGGTCGATTGCGGCTCAATGCCGCACAGCGAAGCCAACTTGGCCTTGTTCAAGGCGAGTTCGAGATAGCCATGCGTGCCGAAAATGGCCACCAAATCCACCACATCGACATCCAAGTAACTGTCTGAAATCTCGTCCACGGTGTAAAGGTCGCCTTTCACCATGATGGTAAAGTCGCGGCCATGGCGTTCCCGTTCAAACATTTCCTTAGTGATATTGGTGATGAGATTGTCGTAAGAATCAATGTGCATCACCACGCCTTCAATGGTGTTGTCGCGAGCTACGGCACAAAAAGCGCCACCCGGATTCAGTCGCTCACGAAGGGCACCGATGCTCGACAGTGGTTCGCCATTGGCAATCATCACAGCCACCTTCGCGAAACGGTCTCGCGTTGCAAAAGTAAAGAAATCAGAGTCTTGCATCACATCAATGCAGACTGCCTCGTCGAATTTTCCATCAAGGATATGGCTGAAAATGCCATTGTCGGTGGAGATGAAATATTGCCCCTCGGCCTTCACAACCACATGGGGATTGTCCAACGATTCAATCGTGTCAACAGCGATAATGTGAATCGTCCCTTGAGGAAAACAATGAAAGCAGTTTTTCAGCGTGAAACCCGCCTGTGCCACATTGAAAGGCTCAATTTCGTGGGTCACATCAACGATGGTCGCGCTCGGCAACATGGACAAAATGGTGCCCTTGACCGCCGCCGCGTAATAGTCTTTTTTACCCCAATCGCTTGTTAATGTGATAATTGCCATCGTCTGTTGTGAATATGAAAGAGTTTTGCAAAAGTAGGGCATTTATGCGAAACTTGCCATACGAAATTTCATTTTTTCCATATTTTTTCTCTTTGCTTCGGCAAACTCAGCCACCTTCCCAAAAATAGACTATCTTTGCGACCAAATAATCAGGTATGGCAGAGCAGATTTTACAAATCGAAAACGTTGACCCTAAGGAACTTCACGGCCCCAACGACAAATATTTGGAGTTGGTGAAAAGCATGTTCCCCAAGTTGAAAATCATTGCACGGGGCGACTTTGTGAAGGTGATTGGAGATGACGAGGAAATCGAGTATTTCGCCAGCCGCTACGAGACGCTGATGATACAATTGGAGCGTTTCGGGAAACTGACCGCGCAGACCGTGGAGGACGTGATGATGGCAAGTACCGACACCGAACTACAACAGAAGATGTCTGAAAGCGATGTGCTCGTTTTTGGGCGCAGCGGTGTACCCATCAAGGCGATTACGGCCAACCAAAAGCGCATGGTCAGTGCATCGGAACAAAAAGATTTGGTCTTTGCCATCGGCCCTGCTGGAACAGGAAAGACCTATACTGCCGTGGCCTTGGCTGTCAGAGCTTTGAAAGCTAGACAAGTAAGAAGAATCATTTTGACCCGTCCCGCTGTGGAAGCCGATGAACACCTCGGTTTCCTCCCCGGCGACTTGAAAGACAAGCTCGACCCGTATCTGCAACCGCTTTATGATGCCTTGCGCGACATGATACCATCCACAAAATTAGAAGGTTATCTCGAAGATCACACCATTGAGATTGCGCCTTTAGCCTTCATGCGCGGTCGTACCCTCGACCATGCTTTTGTCATTTTGGACGAGGCCCAAAACGCCACCCGCAGCCAACTGAAGATGTTCCTTACCCGCATGGGACGTTCGGCCAAGTTCATCGTCACTGGCGACATCACCCAAATCGACTTGCCGCCCAAAACGCCCTCGGGATTACCCCAAGCGATGGAGGTTTTGAAGGATGTGAAAGGCATCGAGTTCATCTATTTGGACGACAAGGATGTGGTGCGGCATAAACTTGTCACAGACATTATTAATGCTTATAAAAAACACAATGAAGTGGAAGAACAAAGCGAAGCATTATGAATAGGAATTTGACATTTTTAAACAATTACTTAGGTTGCGAAAGACCAAAAGACAGGATGTATACTGCTTTGGATTTATTTGAAAAGCCAGAACTGATAGAAACTATACAACATAAATCTGGCATATATATCATAATGAGTCCAACACAAAAATTTATATATCCATTAGGTGCCTCTCCTATTATTTATATAGGAACTTCAAATGATTTACACCGTCGTTTAAAAGAGCATATCAAATATTACGGAATTGCTGTTGAACATTGGAAAGATCACACTCGTTGGATTTATAGTAGATACAATTACATAATTGCATACGGAGGCAGAGTCTACTATTTGTTAACTCAAGGAAGAGAAACAAACAAGGCCTTAGAAAGCAAGGCTTTAGAAGGCTTTTATGACAAATTTGGAGCATTACCTGTTGGGAATGGAGCTTTCTCGTTTAGATAAAAAAACACTTCCTTAAGGATTATAAAAAAAGACAAAACAATAAATCAAACTATCTAATATGAATGCTTTAACAAAAACCGATTATCATTTCCCTGACCAAACCAAGGTCTATCACGGCAAGGTCCGCGACTGCTATTTCATCAACGACGAATACATGGTGATGGTCGCCACTGACCGTATCTCTGCTTTCGACGTCATTTTGCCCAAGGGTATCCCTTATAAGGGACAGGTACTCAACCAGATAGCCGCCATGTTCCTCGACGCTACCGCCGACATCGTCCCCAACTGGAAACTCGCCACCCCCGACCCGATGGTCACAGTGGGCCGCCTGTGCAAGCCCTTCCCTATTGAGATGATTATCCGTGGCTATCTCACGGGCAGTTCATGGCGCACTTACAAAAGCGGACAGCACACTATTTGCGGCGTGCAGATTCCTGACGGCATGAAGGAACACCAGCGTTTCGCCGAACCCATCATCACCCCGACCACCAAGGCTGAGGAAGGCCATGATGAGGACATCTCACGCGAGGAAATCATTGCCAAAGGCCTCATCAGCGAGAAAGACTATGCTCAAATTGAGGACATTACAAGGAAACTCTTCCAGCGCGGCACCGAAATCGCGGCCAAGCAGGGCCTGATTCTCGTTGATACGAAATATGAGTTCGGCAAGATTGGCGACCAAATCGTGCTGATGGACGAAATCCACACTCCCGACTCATCGCGTTACTTCATCGCCGACCAGTATGAAGAACGCTTCGCCAAGGGCGAGCCGCAGGTGCAACTCTCGAAGGAATTCGTCCGCGAGTGGCTGATGGCTAACGGCTTCCAAGGCAAGGAAGGCCAACAAGTGCCCGAAATGACGCCCGAATACGTGAACAGCGTTTCAGAGCGTTACATCGAACTTTACGAGAAGGTCACGGGACACAAGTTTGAGAAGGCTCCTGAGTCGGAAGACTTGTTGAAGCGAATTGAAAACAACGTACTGAATTACTTAAAGTTATGAAAAATATGCAAAAATAATGCATATTTTTAGGCACTTTTTTGAGGTAAAGATGCATATTTTTCACGAAACAAACATTGCCATGAATAGTGGCAATGTTGTTTTTTTGCCCTCAATACCCACGTTGCCCGCACCGAATTTATAACCAATTTCGATATTGGGCTTGTTCAAAACGGTGTTCAAAGAGGCCGTTGTCCCGCGTTTGGCCTTCACTTCGATGGGCACAGGTTTCGCATCGCGCTCGATGAGGAACTCGACTTCCACCGAGTTGTTTTCCTTGCAGTAATAATACAGCGGAAGCCCCTTTTTCAGCAAAAAATCGGCCATCAGGTTTTCGTAAATGCCGCCTTTGGCATGACCGACAAGTGTGTCGTCAACAATGGCGCGTTTCATCTCGAAACCATACATGGCGACCAGCAAGCCGATGTCAGTAACATAAATCCTGAACTGGTCGTCCTTAGCATAGGCCGCCAAAGGAAACTCAACTGTCGAAACATTGTGGCAAAAGGCTATCAGGTTGGCATCGCGTAGCCAGTCGAGGCTGTTGGCGAACTTCCGTGCCGTGCCTTTTTTCTCCACCACCGAATATTGGAATTTCGTGTTTTCCTTGGCCAATTGGGAAGGGATGGAAAGGTAACAGTTACGCGCCTTGGGCTTGTCAGCGGTTGGGGCGTATTTGGCAATGTCGTTCATATAGTCCGCCAAAATCTTGCTTTGTTCGGCATGAACAAGGTTGAAATTATGCGTCTCGACAAACTTGTTGACTACTGCCGGCATACCTCCAACTGCCATATATTCACGCAGATACGACATCATTTTGTCATTAATCAACGAATCAATGACTTCACCCGAAATGAAATGTCCCCGCAAATCATCTATTAAACTCTCCTTGACACCCAACGCCCACAAAAACTCCTCAAAATCAAGGGAAAACATATCCATCTGCCGCTCATAACCGACGGGATAAGACGACACCTCTTTATAATTGATGCCCAAAAGCGAGCCTGTAGCAATCACATCGAATTGGTTGTCTATAGCCCAGAATTTCAGTGAAGTACGCGCCTGTGGACAGGATTGTATCTCGTCAAGGAAAAGCAAGGTCTCATGCGGCACAAACTCGGCATCAGGCATGAACAAGGTGATTCTTTGAATCAGTTCAGGGACGGAAAGGCTACCATCGAAAATGGCCTTCATTTCAGGATGTTGCTCGAAGTTGATTTCCACGAAATGCTTGTAATTCTTTCGCGCAAAGTCCTCAATGATAAAGGTTTTCCCGATTTGCCGCGCCCCTTTGACAAGTAAACATTCCTTGTCCTTGGTGTTTTTCCACTCCAAAAGCCGTTCCGTAATTTTTCTTTTCAGCATCTTCTTAAAGTATTGAGAGACTGCAAAATTAGAAAAATATGCAAAATAATTGCATATTTTTCGGCACTTTTTTAAAGTAAAGATGCATATTTTTCACGAATACGTTGTAGGGCTGTCGTACCACGGCAGTCGCATGTCGCAATTCGCATGATGCAGTTGCCACGATGTGACAGCCCTACAAATGGATGCGTTTATTCCACCACAATTTTCCGCGTTTCACCGCCCAAGATCACGAAATACATCCCTTGCGGCAATTCCATCTTTTCCTTGCCTTTGATTTCTTTGGTCAGAATGATTTGACCGAGAGTGTTGGTGACGGTCATGGTACCCGTGCCTTCAACGATAACGTATCTCTTGGCAGGGTTGGGATAAATCTTGAAGATGCTTCTATGATTCTCACAAAGTCGGGTAAGGGGCATCGTGCAAAACACCGCCTCTGGACTTGCGGGAGAGGCGTAATACGACCTTGTTTCCTTTTTGCGTTGCGTGAAAGTGTATGAAGTGCTTGGAGTCAAGCCTTCAAATACAGGTGACTCTTGCCATTCGCCGCCGTCAAGGTTGTACTCGCAACCTTCTATGGCCACAAGGGTGATGCTGGTTTCGGTGTTGCTCTCCATCTGTGGGGCTTCGGGCATGGCCTGTTCCGCCTTTCTGATGGGGCCGACAAAAGGCGAAATTACGGCTCCCACACAATTTTCGGCGGTGACTTGTACGCAAATGTTCTCGTCAATATCGTCTTCGGTCAAAGTATAAGTCTGGAAAACAGCACCTTCAATGTCTGTTGTGTCTCTCCGCCATTGGTACGTCAATTCGCCCAAATCGGGAATGGATGGGATTGAACCCAAATCCGTTACGGCAGTCAGAGTTTGTCCGAAAACAAGTTCGCCGTCAATCTTGACCTCGCCAATCAAAGTAGGCGTGGTTACGCCGTGTAATAAGTTTTCTATCGCTCCGTATGCGTTTAACCTTCTTCCCTCCGCTACCAAACCGTCGAGAGAAGGTAGATGGTCGGCACCGTCAAAAAGGAATTGTCTTACTGAAAGACAGAAGTTTGCGGGGTCGCTTTTGCAGGCTTGCATCATCTCTTCGGACAGGGCGGCATACATTAACGCAATGGTTCCAGAGACTTGCGGGGTGGCCATTGAGGTTCCAGTCATGTTGCCATAATTGTTGTTGGGCGTTGTGGAATAGATGCTTGTACCGGGTGCGCCAATGTCAATGCTTTCGATGCCGTAACCCGCGCTGCCATACTTCTCGTCGGAAGAATTGGTGTTTGTGATACCTATTAAATAATCTCCCGGACAGGCTGACGGAACATCGCCTACCACATCGACATTCACATTCATATTCGGGCCGGCACCACAACTCAATATGCCGACATTGCCCATTTCGTCATACATCGAACACCAGATGGGATAATCATCGGGATTGCCGTAATCGACACCGAAAGAGGAATTGGTAGAAACGATGAAAGCGCCTTCCTCGCCATTGGTTTCATTGTATCGCGCCCGCATTTCCAAAGCGTAGGAATAGGCCTCCACAACGATGGACTCATTGCCCGAACTGCCGCAAATGGGCAAAACTTTCACGTTCCAATTCACGCCACAAACACCTTTTCCGTTGTCGCCGACCGCCCCAATGATGCCAGAAACATGAGTTCCGTGGTTGTTGCTACCGACGTATCCGTTATGGTTGTAGGCATTCCAGCCGTGATAGTCATCAATATAGCCATTACCATCGTCGTCGATTCCGTTGTTGGGAATCTCTTGGGCATTTATCCAGCAATTCAAGTCTTCATGAGTCCAATCGGCACCTCCATCGATGACGGCCACGACTATGGTGTCACCCGTTGCCGTGACACCACCCGTGGTGAATTCCTCCCAAGCCTGCGGCAGGCTCATAATGGCCGGTGCCCACTGCATACTATAATATGGATCGTCAGGAATCGCCTCACGCAATATAATGTTGGTGTGGTTGTTTTGAATGACCCGCACATCACTATTTTTTGTCAGACGATTCATCTTCTCCGCTCTCGACTCTTTGCTGTCATTGATTTCAAACAGCCAGATATTCAGCCTTTTGGAAAGTTGTCTTTTAGGCAAAATTCCAACATTGGCATTGGCGGCAAAAGTTGAGGCATCCACATCTTGCTCCAACCAAATAATGAATTCATTCTCTACATAAGTTGAGTTTTCGGTCTTGGTGTTTTGTTTCTGAGCGTAGGAAAACAAGGACAAAAACACCATTGTCAAAACGATTGCTGATTTGATGATTGATGGTTTCATAATGATATTGTTTTATTCTATTTCTTCTTCCAAATATGAATACACATAGCCCGGACTTTGAAAGAATAATCCAGTTTCAGGGTTGGCAATTTTCTGGAAAGTCGTTGATTCATAGTAGCATCGGAAGGCTTCTTCCATGCTCATACCCTTACGTTCCATTAACATGGCAATCAAGTCTTTCGACAAAGTTTCTTTCAAATACCGGAATTCAGCAGGCGTTACATTCATACTTTCTTCAGTTTTGAGATAGCCAAAGGTGTACAAAACGCATATTGAAAGGTGATACCCTTATAATATTCAAGGTTTTTGAGAAAGGCATCAAAAGAAATCTTCCTTTCTCTCAAATCACGAATCTGAACTCCAACTGTATCATTAGCAATTGGTCCATAAACCAAGTCGAAGTCATGACGAAAATCCTGCTTTTCATCACGGTTATTGTAAACAAATTCAGCCCATTCCTCAGTATAACTCTCGAAACATTTGATTTTCAGCAAACTTAAGTCTTGCTCGTCAAACTCAAAAACTGAAGTACATACTTTTCCTCCCCCAGTCAACACTTTGAACTTGGCCATTTCTCGGGCTTGTTCTTCATCTGCCGAAAGATAAAAAGCCTTCCCAAAATCCTTGTTCGGTCGAGATTTGGCAAGGTCAATCTCATCAATTACCATATTTGAGCCATGATACAGCAGCATTATAATGTCCCTCCGTGTCTTCTGCAATATGAGGCCATACCATCAACGCTGTCAGCAAACGAAAGCGTGTGCATGATGCCATAGCATTGCTCTATCAACTTCAGTCCATTGTAACGGTCAATATACCTGAAGGAATCCACTTCGGAAAGGCCAAAACGCTTGGCAAACTCATTCACCAAGGCAATCGTGTACTCGATAATATCAAGCGTTCGTTTCGACATAATGTCCTATTTTCGATGGCAAAAGTAACAAAAATCCCGAAACTGATGGCTTTTACTGCGTTTTTTCACGAAAACGCCATCTCAATCCAATTCCCATCCTTGAAATTCACCACACTGCGATAACCTGCCTTCTTCAAGGCTTCCTCGGCGGCAGCAAACTCCAATGTGATTTCACTGAAGTGATGCGCATCGGCGGAGATAACGGCGGGAACGCCCATTTTACAGGCCTCTTCCATCAGCCAAGGCGAAGGATAGAAACCGTTGTAGCGTTTCTTGTAGATACCGCGTGTGTTGATTTCCATCACGAGGCCTTTCTCGCGGATGAGGTCGAGGGTTTCAAGGGCAAGTTTACGGTACCAAGGCTCATCCTCATGGAAATATCTTTCGCGGTTGTGCATCTTGATTTTGTCGAAGTGGGCGATGATGTCAAACGGCTCGTTTTCAATCATTTCGTTCGATTGTTCGTAGAATCGGCGCACAGCGCGACGGATGTCGCCATCGAAGAACTTTTGCAGGCCTTCATCGTAAACTTCCCATTTCGGGCCGTCGATGAACCAGATTTCATCGGGGTTGATGGTATTGGTCGGCGTTTCGACAGGCTCAACGACCTTAGCTCTTGCAGGTCCCTGAGCTTGTCGAAGGGCCGGATCAACAACCAAATGCACCCCACCAATCAGATAATCAAGGTGATACTTCACTTTAGTCACGGCGAAAGGCTCTGAAACGCCAGTTAGATAGTCTGCTTCCAAGCCGCAATAAATATCGATTTTGCCCTTGAATTCCTCTTTCAGTTGGGCGATTTCGGCCACATAATGTGGCATGTCAGCCTCCTTGACGGAAAAATTGTTGTCGAAAGGCAACGGGCTATGCTCCGAAAAGCCCAAGGTCGTCAAGCCTTGACGCACAGCCTCTTCCACGATTTCACAGGGCTGTGATTTGCCGTCGGAATAAATGCTATGGGTATGTAGGTTATAGTTTTGCATGATTGCTCTTTTTCGGTTTTATGTAGAAAGAATTATGCAAAAATACGGCTTTTTGCAAAAAAATCTTCTTGATTTGTAATTTTTCGGCGATTTCTCCGTATTACTA
>Ga0265298_10000229_pt1 | contig 85879 bp, 78 predicted proteins | sample AusTroGonzalo_MG_3_FD_193486 | JGI IMG/M metagenome (GOLD analysis project Ga0265298, IMG submission 193486) | Bovine rumen microbial communities from tropical cattle in Woodstock, Queensland, Australia - Gonzalo_01 | ecosystem: Host-associated > Mammals > Digestive system > Stomach > Rumen ...
AATTACTTTTTCATCGGTTGTGTTGTTCACTGTCACATAATTGCCATCAACAGTTACGGTATTGTTTATATCACCCGTAACATGGGCGCCGCCATCGGCAAATACTATCTGTATGGTCCTGTCAAACTTGGTACCGGATATACTGTCTCCGGACAGAGAGGATTGATCATATTTTGGTGCCACAGTCGTAGTGTCATTACTGCTGCTTTGTATCTCTGTGTTCTGAGTCGTCAGCTCAAGATTGTTAATAAGACTGTCCGGCGAACATCCTCCGCAACCCAGCAACATTATAATTAGAGCAAAACATCCTTTTTTCATAATGCGTTTGTTTTTGAGAAACCTGTCACTAAAGTAGAACAGGTATCCACCCTTGGCAAAAAAAATATACAAACGCCCTATTTTCCTAAACAAAACGGCTTTATCCAAATGATAAAACCTATAAATTTGTCCCTATGGATATGGCTCACACAGGACTATTAAATAACATTTGGCAGATTGTTCTTCAGATCTTACCCTTTCTGTTGCTGTTCCTGCTGCACCATTTCCTGCTTGCTCCCCTATTCTTCCGCAAGAAACTTATCGCTTACATTCCAGTGACTCTGGTTCTGCTGACTGCATTCGGTTTTTACTGTTTCAATGTGGGCAATCCGCCCGATTCCCGCATGCAGCCCGGACAGTTTCAGGGCCCGCCGCCAATGATGCAGGAAGGTTCCGTGCCTCCTCCTATGCCGATGGATGGGATGAATCCCCCACCCGAAGGCATGGCACCCCCGGCAGATGGAATGCGCCCGCCCATGATGCCCGATGACGGACATCGGCCCCTGCGCCCGGAGACCATGAAACTGCTCATGGCCATTCTTCTTATCGGTGTTGACCTGGGTGCAATTGCTTATATCCGCAGTCTGCACACCGAGAAAAAGGTGCAGCATCTTGAGGCTCAGAACCGGCAGCATCAGGACCGGCTGGAAGAATTGAGCCGAATTACAGAGAATCGGCAGAAAGCAGAAAGTGACCTCACATTCAAGACGGATTACAAGCAGGTACGCGTCAAACCGGAAAACATTCTTTATATTGAGGGCATGGGAGAATATCTCAAGATATACCATTTGGATGCCGCCACGCCATTAGTTGTGCTCATGAGCATGAAACGCATCCTTGAACAGTTGCCCGATGACCGTTTTGCCCGCGTCCACAAATCATACATAGTAAACCTGAAACGGATCATCAACAACAGCCGCACACAGATTACAATGGAGAATGCCAGCGTAATCCCAATCGGAGAATCCTACCGCGTAGCAATCACTGAGCGGCTTAAATCTTAGCCCAAATTAATTTGTAATAAACGCTTTCTGAGTCCCGATAGAACTCGGTGGCTCCCCAACGCTGCCAGTATGCGTGGGTTTTGAGCCGATGCATGACCGGTATGAATATAAAGTCATAACGGGACTGAGTGGGAGAACCGATATTAAGATAATGTTACAATCGTTTTCAGGTCTTTCAAAGATGGAGGATTAATCATATTTTTGTGCTGAAAACGAAAGTAAAAGATGTTAGTTGTATTGAAACTATTGGGCTCTATCGCCCTGCTCATTTACGGTATGAAGGTCATGAGCGAGGCGTTGCAGAAGATGGCAGGCCCGCAACTGCGTCACCTGTTGGGCGCAATGACTACGAACCGTTTCTCTGGTGTAGCAACAGGAGCACTTGTAACAGTAGCCGTGCAGTCATCGGCAGCAACCACCGTAATGACGGTGTCATTCGTAAATGCCGCACTACTTACCCTTAGCCAGGCCATATCGGTCATAATGGGTGCCAACATCGGCACCACACTCAGCGCCTGGATCATGTCGGCCGGATTCTCGTTCAACATTGCGAACTTGGTCTGGCCCGCTTTTTTAATAGGTATCATCTTAATTCAGATAGGCAAGCACCGCTATGTGGGTGATTTCCTGTTCGGTATCAGTTTCCTGCTCTTTGCGCTCGGAATGCTCAACCAGACCGGCCGCGAGATGGACCTGGCCAGCAACCCCGCTGTGGTGGATTTCTTTGCATCATTTGACTCCGGAAGTTACTGGACAATCCTGCTGTTCCTGCTCATAGGCGCCATACTCACATGCATTGCGCAGTCATCGGCCGCACTTATGGCTATAACCATGGTGCTCTGCTCAACAGGCGCAATATCAATATTCCAGGGTATCGCACTTGTTATGGGTGAGAACATCGGTACCACACTGACCGCAAACCTGGCAGCCATGTCGGCCAACACACAGGCCCGCCGCGCTGCTATGGCGCACCTGCTGTTCAACGTATTCGGAGTAATCTGGGTTCTGATACTGTTCTACCCGTTTGTAAGGATGGTATGTCGCTTTGTAGGTATTGACGTTACAGCCGATACTGTTGACCCTGCAAGACTCACCTTTGCCCTGGCCACGTTCCATACGGCATTCAACGTTATAAACACATCCTTGCTAATTGGCTTCATACCTCAGTTGGAGAAACTTGTATGTCATATTATCAAACCCCGTAAGGCCGATGAGGAGGATGAGTTCCGTCTGCAGTTCATTCGCGGCGGTATCATGAAGACTCCTGAAATATCAGTATTCCAGGCCCAGAAGGAGATTGTAATCTTTGGTGAGAAGATGCAGCACATGTTCCACATGACCAAGGAGCTCTACTCCACTACTGATGAGCAGGAGTTCAAAAAACTGTTTGAACGCATTGAGAAAACTGAGGATGTGAGCGACCGCATGGAACAGGAGATCGGAAAGTATCTGGGTGATGTAGGTGATGCACACCTTTCTGATGACACCAAGGAGAAGATACGTGCCATGCTGCGTCAGATTGGCGAGTTGGAATCAATAGGTGACAGTTGCTTTGGCCTGGCCCGCATAATGCGCCGCAAGCGTGACAACCAAATTACGTTCAATGATGAGCAGCAGGCCGGAGTTGAGCAGATGTTCACTTTGGTTGACCAGGCTTTGACCCGAATGAACGAGCTGCTGGCCGGACGCCGTGAGGACTATGACATCACTGCATCAGAGGAGCTTGAGAACAGCATCAACGGTTGCCGTAACCGACTGAAACAGTGGAACATAAGCAACCTTGACCAGCATATTTACAGCTATGACAACGGAACCGTATTCTCAGACCTGATAAACGAGTTTGAGAAGAACGGAGACTACATAATCAATGTGGTTGAATCACGTCTGCGCGCTACCCGTACCGGTATCCGTTTCAAGGGCATTGTGATTGATACAGACAGCAAGACGGTTACTGTTGACGGACAGCCGGTTGCATTCACCAAGACTGAATATGAGCTGCTCAAGATGTTCATGATGAACCGCGGCATGGTATTCTCACGCGAGGACCTGCTCCAAGCAATCTGGCCCGATGACGTGATTGTAAACTCCCGTACGGTGGATGTCAACATCACCCGCATCCGCAAGAAGATAGAGCCCTACGCCGACCACCTGACCACACGCGCCGGGTTCGGCTACTCCTTCCAAGAGTAAAACCACTTATCAAATCAGGCTTTTGGTGGTCCAGCGGCGGGATATATCACCGCACTCAGATTGACCTGACTTATAACTCAAATCATATTGAGGGTAGCCATTTGACCTATGACCAAACACGATACATCTTTGAAACCAATACCATTGGCGTCACTGACAATGCTGTCAACGTTGATGATATAGTTGAAACCACAAACCACTTCCGCTGCATCGACCTCATTATTGACAGGGCTGAAGAACGCCTGTCGGAGAGCATAGTCAAAGAACTTCACCAAATCCTGAAGACGGGAACATCAGACAGCAGAAAAGAATGGTTCATGGTGGGCGATTACAAAAAACTGCCCAACGAGGTGGGTGGTCATGAGACTTGCCCGCCGAAGCAGGTTCATTCACAGATGAGGGTCTTGCTCTCAGAATACAACGCCAAGAAAGAAAAGACACTGGAGGATATTATTGACTTGCATCAGCGTTTTGAACTCATTCACCCTTTCCAGGACGGAAATGGCCGTGTGGGTCGCCTCATCATGTTCAAAGAATGCCTGGCCAACGGAATCGTACCGTTCATTATCACAGAAGACCTGAAATGGTTTTATTACCGTGGCCTCAATGAATGGGGGCACGTGAAGGGTTATCTTACCGACACCTGCCTTACCGCCCAAGACAATTACAAGTCACTTTTGGACTATTTCAAGATTAAATATACACTGCCCCCACAATCATCAATACCTTCATTGAAGCATATGGATTCGAGGGCAAGATCCTGAACGGCGCATTCTACAAGGCCCTTGGCATGACTCCCCAATACACCTCAATGGAACTCCTCCTCTAATAGAGAACCGCCCCTTTGTCATTATTTTACCGGGAAGGTAAAGTATGTATCGGGATAAGGTTCATCTTTGAGGGTGAAGTGCCACCACTCTGAATCCAGCGGTTTAAAACCGTGACGCAGCATGACATCACGCAGTATCATACGGTTGGCAAACTGAACATCAGTAATACCGCGGTAATCAGGATGGCTCTCTGTTCCGAACCAGTCAAATGTGCCGCCCATGTCAAGCTCTTTCTCGGTTGTCATGTCAAACAGAGTCAAATCAACTGTTGATCCGCGTGTATGGCCGGACTTGGCCATGATGTAGTCTAGTTCAAACAGGCGGCTTTTATCCACATCGGGATAGAAGTAGCGTCGCATGATGGTGTCAGCCACATCGGCCGCCCATCGGACAAAATGATCTACAGCACACTGCGGGCGGTAGGCGTCATATATCTTGAGCCTGTAACCAAGACTGATTACGTCATCACTGACAGCCTTGAGGCTATCGGCGGCCTGACGTGTAAGCAAAGCGGTAGGCGCCAAATATCCGTCTATGCGGGTGCCAACAAAGTTATAAGTACCATAATAACGTATCTCAAGAATGACATCAGGAACCACATCCGTAATGGCAACAAAATCACTTGAGTCCTGCTCCTTAACCGTGCCTTCAGACTGTTTGCAGGCTGCAAGCGTTAAGCAGAATGCTATAAAAAATGCTGAATACTTTCTCATAATATGTCCTTTTACGTCCCCAAATGTATAAAAATAGTACAAAAGGGGACTGTCCCCAATTGTATCATTTTACTATATTTGCAAAAAGGACTAATTATCACATTATGAGAAAATCATTATTTACAGTAGTAGCAGCTATGATGATGGCTACTTATGTAATTGCACAGGACATTCCTACCGACATGCGTATGGAGATTATCGAGAGTGAGGATGACAGCCATGACCAGTACACTATCTTCAAGTACAAGGAGAAGAACGGCAACACCGGTTATTGGATGGGTGTAGGCAACAAGACTGAACTCCTAAGCCTGGTTCGTGACGATATTACAGACATGTCCATTTCACATATGGATGAGGTTTGTCTGCCTTTGGGCAGCACCCGACAGGAGGTTCTTGACAACCTGGATTCTTACCTGGAACTGCTTGACAAGCCCGCAGGCACTACCGTTGAATTCCCTTGCAGGATAGACAACTACGCCGGATTGGGCGATGAGTCAAAAACCACATGCATAGTAACCAAGCGCTTTCTGCAAGGCAAGCGTCTCTGCTTCCACTTTACCAGCGGCAAACGTACCGCCGAGGCCGACCTGCGCAAATCATCCATCAAATCCATGAAGGTAAGCGTCAAGCTTGACATCAAGCTGCACCCCAACAAGGATTGACCGTCCCCTTTGTCAGCTTTTCCAGTGCTTGAGCTGTGAGAGGTGGGAATCGTAGAAGGCGCGACGCTGGGCATCGGGCTGATTATCCGGATTGGGCATGTGCTGGATCAGGAAATCCAGTAGAGCGTCTTTGCTGTCATATGTAAACTTGCCGTCGGTATAGCACCACTTGCAGTAATCCTCATTGAATGAACCGTCGGGTTCCTGGCTGATCATAGAGTCATCGGACAACGGCATTCCGCAACACTGGCAATAGAGAGTCTGTGGTGATCCCAAGAGTGTATTGATAGATACGCCGAACTCGCGAGAAAGGACCTTAAGCAACTCTGGATTGGGCTGTGTCAGTCCGGTCTCCCATCGGCTCACAGCCTGACGTGTAACATTGATACGTTCTGCCATCTGCTCCTGCGTGAGATTGTTCTTTTCACGCAGATTCTTCAAGATTTCTTTTACTTCCATTTCTGTTTTGTTTTTGTTGATGGCGCAAAGTTACGCCGCCCATTCACACTTGTCAAGAAACATGTTGTTGCTATGGTCCTACAGGGTATTCTGACAACGATTATAATCACAAAAAAAGTACCACAAATATAGGAAAAGATTGCATTGAAGTGTTGTGAAGGCGATTAGATTAGTGTACCTTTGAAAAACAAAGAATTGCAAAGAGAAATACACCCGATAAGTATATTTATTACAAATCAAATTAGTAAATTTGCACCCCAAAGGGTGTAATTATGGAACAAATCAGTGATTATGTAAAGAGTTGCCGTAAGGAACTGCATCTTACACAGCCCGAGTTGGCCCAAAAAGCTGGTGTGGGGTTAAGGTTCCTGCGTGAACTTGAACAGGGCAAACAGAGTCTCAGAATGGACAAGGTCAATCAGGTTCTTGCCTATTTTGGAACTTCATGTGGCGTTAACAAAGATATCACCGCCAAGCAGGATATAACAAAGTACAGGCTTTCATCACTTGATGAGCCATCGGACTACATGCTTGAGGAGATCATGCACCAGGTTTGTGAATCAGCCTTTGAGTCATATTCAAGAGCCCAAAAGGTATTGAGCAATAAACTGGAAGAGATTAGAACTACAAAATAGAATACTATGAAAAAGAAACCTGTTATGTGTATTGTGGCTGGGCCTAATGGCTCGGGAAAAACCACAACTACAGAGCAATTGCTTAAAAATGAATGGGGAGCCGATAGCCTTTACATCAATCCTGATAATATTGCAAAGGATATCTTTGGCGATTGGAACTCAACTGAAGCTGTTCTGAAAGCAGCTCAGAAAGCAACAGAACAGCGATACGAATGCCTTAAGAACGGAACAGATTTTGTTTTTGAGACAGTGTTTTCATCGGCCGAAAAGATGGATTTCATTCAAAAGGCTAAGGATGCAGGCTTTTTTATAAGAATCTTTTATGTGTGCACAGAATCCCCATTGATTAACATAAACCGTATTGCACAACGTTATCTTAACGGTGGCCATGAAGTCCCTATCTCCAAGACCATCTCAAGATATTACAGTTCTCTTAAAAATATCTCCAGAGCCATTAAGATTGCCGATAGGGTTTACTTATATGACAATTCCGTTGAAAATGCCGCACCTAGGCTGATTCTGAGAACCTCTGACGGAATAATAGCAAAGCAATACACTAATGACCTTCCCAACTGGGTTCGCGCAATTATATAAGCATTTACATGGATATAAAGCACCACTACATTGAAAAGGGAGAAGGTTTCCCGCTGATTCTGCTTCACGGAAACGGTGAAGACTGCAGTTACTTCGAACACCAGATGGAGCCCTTGTCTGAGCATTTCAGAGTTATCGCGATCGATACCCGCGGCCACGGGCAAACACCTCGTGGCGGTGCACCTTTTACCATACGCCAGTTCGCACAGGACCTGCTTGAGTTCATGGATGAGCACGGTATAGAGAAAGCCCATATCTTGGGCTTCTCCGATGGCGGAAACATTGCGATGGTTTTTGCACTTACCCACCCTGAGCGTATAGAGAAACTGATTCTGAATGGTGCCAATCTGAATACCAAAGGCGTAAAGCCAAGCGTGCAGATTCCAATCGAAATAGGCTACAGAATAGCCAGGATGTTTGTCAATAAGAGCCCCGAGGCCAAGCAAAATGCTGAAATGCTAGGACTCATGGTGAACGATCCCAATGTGGATCCCGCAGAGCTCTCTCAGATCAAATGCCCCACGCTGGTGATAGTCGGCAATAAAGACATGATTAAAGACAAACACACCCGCTTGATTGCCCAAAGCATTCCCGGTGCTCAACTCTCAATAATCCCCGGTAACCATTTCATTGCCAACAAGAACCCTGACACTTTCAATCATGAGGTTCTGGAATTCATTCTTTAATATGAAAAATCTGTCAACACTATTACTGACCGTAGTCTTTATGATAGGATGCACATCAAATTCCGTAAAGAGCGGCATAGAGAATCAGTTGAAAGAGTTCCCTGAGTCACGCGTGCAGGATATCTACAAATGTTTCTGTCAGGATAATCTGGGGCCTGAGCACCTTATCCCTAACCCCGATGCGGCTCGCAACTATCTGACATCGGAACTTGAGGAGTACAGACAGGATCTGGCAGAAGGACTCTATACCATCCCTACTCTGCGCTACTACCCTGTAGGCGATGAGGGCAATTACGTTAGGGTTGACCTTAGCGTTATTCTGGACGGGCTTATCGGCCCTGAGGAGTACCTTGATGCGTTTGTGCGCAGCGCCAACAGCGGCGTCAAAAAGAGCCAAGATGAGTGGAAAAAGAAATGGGCAGAAGTTGAGCGCTGCATCAGAAAATATTATGCCGATATCCCCGAAGCCGAGAATGATTTAAAGGCAATCGATGAACTTGTAAAGGCCGACAACCTGATTATCCACCATAGTGATACATTCGGTGAGACGTATCATCCGCACTACCGGATTATTGCCAAGGATATCTTTGAAAAAGAGATTCTACCCCTATTATAAATGATTGCAACCAACCTGCTGGACATACATACACGCGCCGAACTCTACCAGTGGTATCTGGAAAACCATGACAAGGTGGATGATTTCTGGCTGCGCATTAACCGGGCAGAAGCTGACTGCCCTGGTGTAGTGCGTTACGTGGATGCAGTTGAGGTGGCACTCTGCTTTGGCTGGATTGACAGCACCATGAAACGAATCGATGACGGCAAACCTATCCAGCATTTCACCCCGCGCCGCAAGCGCAGCAACTGGTGTGAGCAGAATCTGGTCAGATGCCGCCGACTTGTGGAACAAGGTGAAATGACACCCGCCGGACTGGCAGTAGCCCCCGATCTGGACCCCTCAAAGTTTGTCTATGAAGATTGGGTAATCAATGCCATCAGGGCCGATAAGCAAGCCTGGACCAATTGGCTCTCATTCCCTGAAAACTACCGCCGCATCAAGGTTGACCGCATTCAGCACTACCAACACACCAACCGTCCCGAGTACGCTCAAAAGACCCTCCAGAAACTGATCCAAGACACCCACAACGGCAAACTCCAACCCGGCTGGAGTGATTTTGGCCGCAACGGGTGACAGATGGGACGGTAATTTAAATGCAGAATAGTCCGGCAACAAGGGCGGCAGGAATACCCAGAAGCATTCCTATAAGTGCGCCTTTAATGTGGAACCAATAATCATGATAGGCATCAGTCATATCCTCTGTGCCGGGAATAATGAACTGTTTGTCATGACAGAACCAGATGCAATCCAATACCAGTGCGTCAAACCAGTTTACTACTACCCATAAAGTGTAAGCAGTCAGAGCGCCGCACCAGTAATTCTGACATCCATTGACATATTTGACCAGTAGCCCCAGCAGTACGCCGAATATGATCATGGCACAAGTCTTCTTGATGTAGAACCCTACACCACCAGGACGGTTGCTGGCATCAACCAATCCCAACTGATCACACCGTTCAATAATGGCAGGAGGATAATTGAAAATACTCTTAATAGGGTTCCTGGACATGAGGAACACAAACAGCGTGAAAATTGCACACGCCACAACTGATTCTATTAGGAAAGCCATATTGCAAAGTTACTTGTTTTTTGAAGGAAACCAAGGCCAGGTGCGGTTAACACGGCGGCAGTAGTCTTCGTATTCGGCGCCGTAGAGATCGTGAAGCCATTTCTCCTCAGTCAGTTTCATCATGAAGGCCATAAGAGCCCAGAAGATGAAAGGAAGTACAAACATCCAGAGGTTTGCAAACAGCAGTGAGACACCTATGCAGATAAACATCCAACCTGTGTAGAGCGGATTGCGGCACCAAGCGTAAATGCCATCGGTCACAAGACGGTTGTTTCGGATTCCGTCATCGATACGTGATACAAAGAGAGCATACAGCCAGATAAACAAGCCCAAGACTCCAATCAGGATACCAACTACAATCATCGGAACCTTAAATCCGGCAATTATACCGCTACCCAGATAACCCTTGGCCGACAGAACCATACCTAAAACTGTTAGACCGACAATCAAAGCCACATATAATGGGCCGATGCCAAAGAACGGAAGATGAGATTTCTTTTTCATAACGGCAGCAAAGGTAGAAACAGGTGATTGCAACCAAGTTGCAAAGGAGGCAGCACCAGTGATAAATCCTTACTTTTAGTGATTTTCCGTTCGATTTGGTCTCAGTACTTTTGCGCCGTCTAAATAATCAAATCAAAATGGAAAAGAAAAAACGTATTATCCTGTTCTGGGTACTCACAATCGTGGGTTTCCTGACACACTCTCTTGTTGATGCCCTGCCTGCTTTCTGGGGTGACAGCATTGCTGCTGCCGAGGGTCCCGCACCTGTAGGAATGATTACATTTATGGCAAGCCTTATCTATCTGGTTCCCGTAATAGGAATACTGCTGATGGTATATGGCGGAAAGACTCCAAATGTAATCAACGCAGTTCTGGCCTGCTTCATGGCGCTGTTCACTCTGCTGCACATGTCAGAGCTGATTGAGGAATTCAACGCAGCTCAGCTGGTCATCATGCCAATGATGTTCGTCATTGCACTACTAATGGCAATTGACTCAATCAAGGCCTGCAAGCAGACCAGCCTTTAAAAGTAAAGCCAACCTATTTCAGTATAAGACACTTCCTTATTATCAACTAAACCATAATTGATGTCAGTATTATATTTAGTCACTTCTAAAAAAGAACCGTTACAGTATTTATATGAAGACCATGAATAATCGTCTTTTGTTTCTATTTCCCCCCATGAATAATAATAATCACCATAATCTTCAGGGCTGGTGGCGCCAACATTAAATGTTGTCCACTTAACACTAAGACCTAGATCAACTTATTCGTTTGTGATATCTGATTCTTCACCTACCACAATAGTGCACTGTGCTGATAAAGTGGATAATGATGCTGTGATATGTGCCGTCCCTTTAGAAAATGATGATACTTTTCCATTTGAATCAACCGTTGCAACGGCCGGATTGTCTGATGACCATTCGATTGTTTTTGCAAAGATTTCATCGTTATGTTTTACAACAGCATGCAAGTTGAAAGATTGGTTAGGTATTACGGTTTTTGTGGTTTCTGATAACTCAATAGATGCTGTAGCCAACCAAGATTCAGATTGACGTACAGGCCGCACGGGTAGACCCGTGTCACGTGTATTGCTGCGCAATCCACAAAAACCAACGTGGGAATAGCGTAGCCCCCACGCATGGCTCGATTCATTGAGCGAACCGGACCAGGATCGACAGCGGTCCCCATCGAAGTAGAGGCTCGTTTCGTGGAATTGACCTGTAGCCGGTATGAAAATGAAACGGTCTGTGTAACCTTCAATATTGCTGGTAATCTTACAACCAGACACTCCATTAAACTCTGTATTGTCACTAGAATACCACGTTCTGGTGCAGTTGTTGATTAATTCTTCCTGCTCAGCTTTGGTGGGCATACGCCAATTGTCACCCCACTTGACGTGGGCAACGTCATCATCAAGATCAAGCGTTGTCTTGTTATCAACAGCACCAAATTCGCTGCTTGAGTTGTATTTGGTTAATGTATTGTCTGAACCATTACACCATTTATATGTAGACCAACTATATTCTTTCTTTGGTTCTATTTCACCCCATGCATAATAATCACCATAATCAGCCGGGAAATCTGCACCGACATTAAATGATGCCCAATTTACGCTTAAACCAAGATCTATTATCTCTGTCGTAAGTTCTTTCTTAAATGATTTAGTCTCACCATAGTTAATCACGCCATTTTGATCAACATACGCTCTATAATAAACTGTATTTCCAACTGCATTCTTAGTGAGAATTACAGTGAAATCATTATTTGAATCTAATTCTGTGGTTGAGATTGTTTTATCTGATACTGTTGGCACTACATTTGTTCCATAACAAACTCCATAAGATATTTGATCAAGGTTCTCTTTTATCCTTACATGTGTTGTTACGGATAGAGATTGCTGATCATAATCTCCTGTTGTGATAGAATTGCCATCAAAATTCTTAACTGTTCCATATTGGGGGCTACCGTCATACATCATATATGAGCGATAGTAAACCTTCCCAAAAGGAACCTTATCAAATTGTACGGTATATGTATTAGCCGAATCTAATTCATTTTTTGAATCAAATTGTCATCAATTGTAGGTTCTGCCTTATCACTATAGCAGACACCCATATCTAACGACTCATATCCCTTTGTGATTTTTAAGGTCGAAGTTATACTATATGTCGTAGTATCACATTTTCCTGTCGCTATCTCATTTCCATCAAAGCTTTTTACTTCTCCATAATAGATGTTTCCACTCATAGCCATATAAGCACGGTAATAAACTTTCCCGAAAGGTATATCTGTCAGATTAACTGAAAAAACATTCAACGAATCAATTGTATTTGTGTAGGCTCTCTTGTCATTAATTGTGGGTAGTTCATTATTACCGTAGCATACACCTAATTCCTTGTAACCATCATTGATTTTGAGATGTGATTTTACGGTGTAATCAGAAATATTGATAATGCCCGTACGGACTGTGTTACCTTGGAATTGAAGTGTTGGACCATAATAGTCAACATTATTTACTCGCACATATGCTCGGTAATTAACTATGGTATCAAACGGGATATTCCTCATTTTGAGAGTAAATCTTCCATCTGAACCTATTGCATTTGTTGTAACCGTTGAATCAGTTGCTACCAATGGAAGTTTATTTAATCCATAACTAATACCACATTGTTGAATGTGATCTAAGAGGTTCTTTGAATTAATGAACGTTTTGACAGTACATGAATCAGACTCTATATTTCCAGTTTGTATGATATCCAGGGGTGATTTGGTTGTAAACTCCTGGACATCGCTATAGAAAAAATTGCCCTCAAAGTAAATATAACTACGGTAATAGTATGTAGTGACAGAATCCAGACCATTCAGTGACAAAGTAAAACTATAATCCTTATCAAACTTCTTTATAGGATACTTGATGCTGTTTACAGCCATTACATCATCAGATGTGGAAAGCAACAGTCCAAACTCTGACTGTTTGAGCTCATCTTTGCTCAGTTCCAGTTTGCCTGTAATATCGGCTGTATAGAAGGTTATATCTGAAACTTGCCCAGTAGGAGCTGTAGGCGTTTTGTTTTCTGGTACTACACCATTCTTATCATCCTCGCAGGAACTTGATTACGAACGTAACTGCTGTGATTAACATTGCCACTAAGGCCAATGATGGTCTGATGATCCTTCTCATATTGCATTAATTGTTTAATTATCAACAAAGAGTATAGTCTCTCCAAACTATTATGCGAATATACAACAAATGACAATTAATTGAGCTATAAAAGCAAAAATCTGCTACAGCTACAGTTGGCTTACGCCTTCTTCCTCCTTGCAAGGCATAGAGAAAGCAAGCTTTCCCTCTGCTCTCGCTTCATTCGTCAGTTGCTACAGTTAGTTTGGCTCCCCTTTGCAGGAGCCGGATATACAGATTGGAGAGCATTAGCGAAGAGCGTAAGCGGAGAACCTACGGAAGATCCCGTTAAGAACGGCGCTTGTTTGAGGCATGTTACACACCATAGGTGGGTAAAAATGCCGAGTTCGCCGTTTAGGGTCTGGAGGGGTTCGGAGTAGCTCGGAGCTGCTGTCTCCCCAATCTGTATATCCGGCGGTGCTAATAAAAACAGGCGGACCAAGAAACCTCAGCCCGCTTGCTTATCAAAATTGTACACGGGAACGCCTCTATTGTGTCAATCAGTTTTAGGCCGAAGCACTTTGTACATTCTCTGCGTGTCTTTATAACCAAAAGGAGGCTCTGCAGGAGTGAAATTGCATTTGAGATAAAACCCTACTGCAGAGTAATCAGTGGTTTTGTATGCTTCAACTGTCAAAAATTCACATTCAGGATTATCTCTCTGAACTTTCTTTTCTACTTGACTGATAATGTATTCACCTATGCCTTGCCCTCGCCATTTCTGGTCAACTGCAAGATATGTGATTTCAATTGCCGGAAACTCCTTTTCTGCGAAGAATTGTTGAGTCTTTAGTGCGGCATCAGGCTTTGGAATAATTCCGGATTTCATCTCATCTTTATCGTCATCATCCAGAGTTAATGTGTCTGAACCAAGACAAAGCATCGCTACTATCTCACTACCGGCCTTTATCACGTATGCAATACAGTCAGTTTGGTTTAGGTATTCCTGAAGTTTCTCATGGATGAAGACATCCATAGAAAGGACGCCACAATAGAAACCTGAAAGAACTGATGCTTCATCAATTCTTTCAAATGAAAGATCTAAAATCATTGATTATTTCCAGATGGCATTATATCTTTTCGATGCCTTCTCAGAGCGGAGAACGCCTTCTTTTTCTTCCTGATTTAGATTTCCTGTACGGGCACGATGCAATGCTTCGCGAAGCTCTTTCGCGAACTGCCCCTTTAATGGTTTGTGTGTAGATTCAATTCCTAACATGATATTATGTATTAATTTCTGAATGCAAAGGTTATAAATAAATCTCTTATATCCAAATCTATAAGTCCGGCGATGCAAAAAAAACAGGCGGACCGAGAAAACTCAGCCCGTCTGATTATTAAATAAACATTGTGAACACTATTTTGTTGCTAATCTGATTGCCAGGATTGCAAGAGGGATTGTGATAAGGTAGACAAGAATCAGGACAGGGATGTTGTCAATGACGGGAATCATCAGCTGATCGTAGCCGGGGCGCATCTCCTCAACTGCAGCGGCCAGGGAGCCTTCTGTATCAGTCCACCAGTGGGCGGTATAGGTGAAATATGAGAATGCCATTGGCACGAATCCCCAACGCTGGCTCTTGACGGGATCAGCCTTGAACTTGCTATGCAGGAACTCTGAGAGGGCAGCCAGAATGATCATACCTATTACAACGTTGGCATCGGCCTCACCTACCAGAAGAAACAGCACGATGACGAATCCGTTCATGATGCTTGCGGCACCGAATCCCGGAACCTGCTTGACCATAGCCTTGTAAATGAAGGCCGTGATAAACGGCAGCAGAGCACCTACGTAGGCGTAGCATGTAGGATGAATGATACCGGTAAATGCACCAAGAAAGAATGTGGCAAGATAAGCGATTGCCAACAGGATAACTTTAAAAATTGGTTTCATAACTTATTGATTTAATGATTAAAAACTATATTTGAGCTTAAACCACCACTCCGAGTTGTCGGCGTACATCTTGAACATGCCCTTGTCGGCATGGAAAAGGTCGTAGCCCAGCATTACGTGCATCTGGTCGTTCAGGGCGTAATCGGCCGTGAAACGGTTGTAGATTCCGCCGTCTGTCAGGTCCATGTAGGCAAAAGACTGCAGAGAGAGTGTGTTGTTGAGCAGGCTCTTTGAGATGCGGAATGTACCCATGTGAGTATGCTCCGTGCCGCTCATGAGCGGTGTGAAATCCTCAATGAACTTATATGAGTACTGGGCCGACAGGTTCCAGTCGTTACCGGCATACCAGTCAATGCCCAGAAGTGCATTCAGGCTGCCTGAACGCGGAATGTCAAGGCCCGATGCAGGAGTCTGCGCCTCATCAAAGTACTGTGCACCTTCAGCGCGTATTACAAACTCGCCCAGCGGAAGGGAGACATCTGCCCCGAGCATTGTCATGCGGCGGTAATGGCCAGTTGCAACCAGATTAGTGCCGTCAAATGAGGTGCTGAACACAGGCATCTTGTTCCAGGTGCGCAGGGCGGACAGTGAAAAATCCACTCCGCTCAGGAACATACTGAGACGTGTTCCAAACTCCATATTCTCAAACTTTCGCAAAGGCTCGGCGCCCATATCCATAACAACAAGCACGCCCAGGTCATGTGGAGCAACTGACCATGGATTAGAATCATCCACCGGCAGTTCAAAGAACGATGCCACGGGTACTGCCACAACCTCCAGATTCCAGCGGTCACGCATGTAGCGCAGGCGCAGACCGTTCACGGGAATGCGAATATCGTCATAATCCTGAGCCAGGAACTCACTGTAATCCATGGGCGAAATGATATCGGTTACGCGCAGGCCGTCGGCCACGCCCCAGGTAACGATCTGACGGCCGGCACGCAGGTCAAAATGCTCATTGCCGCACCACATATACGCCTCGCGCACCTGTAGGCCGCTACGGTCCTTCAAAAGTGAATTGTACACCATATTGGCCGATACAAAAGCACCTGCGCCACCCTTGCTCAACGTAAGTTCTCCGCGCACACGGCTGCGGGACGACATCCAGTCATTTCCCGCCCCGGAGCGTAGGGCGTGATAGGTATCCACAAAACCCTTCACACCCACGCTGAGCGGCTCCGATTCCTGCGCCACGGCAAGAATCGGAACAGTTAACAACAAAATAAACAGGATTCTTTTCATAGTCCTTTTTCAAGTTTTGCCACGGTAAACATACTCTTGTCAACCTTAAGGTCGTACTGAGGATTAAGTATCTTTATCACTGTGCTATGACCGGTCTGCACGTTCTTCATCTCCATGCGATGCTTGGTCCAGATACCCTGAACCTTGCTTATATCGGAGATGGTGAGAGCACGATGCAGTTTGTCAAGTTTGTCGTAGAACTCCACATATACGGGCACGCAGCAGTCCTGTCGGATCCAGGTCACCTTGCGGCTGTATATCTCATGCTTATCGACCGGAACGGACTCAATTACCCAGCACTTCTGGCCGTCACGCTCCTCCTCACGCAGCAGTTTGTGCTCGTCCTCATCGACATTGCGTGAGCCCATATCGTTGTACGTAAAGTCCGTACCCATGAAATAGTCAGTCTTGGACGATGATCCGCTGATACGGCGGGTCTTCTTCATGGCAGGCAGATAGAGCCATTTGTCATCATCCTTTCCTATCTCATCGTAATCCCAGGTCAGGAATCCTGTACCGCTTACATCGCCAGGATAGGTAAAGAACATGAGTGATTTCTTGTCCTTGCCCTCATCGACAGACCACGAAGTGACCTTACGTACACGTTTGTCGCCGTTCTTCTTAATCAGGGTCAACTCCATCTCGGCATAACGGGTATCGCCGTCAGGGAGGTCTTTCGCTTTCTGCATTATATCACGGCCAGATAAATTCTGGGCACTAAGAGGCATCACAGCCATAACGCTGAACAATGCCGATAAAAACATCTTTGCTTTCATATTTTCAATCATTTTTCTCATTACCGAATACTTTGAATCTCTTTACCAGAACAGGTGTCACAAACAGGTCAGCCAGCAGAGCCGATACGATACCCACGATTGCCAGCAGGCCAAAGTGGAAGTTCATGGCGCAAGGAGATGTAACAAACGCACCGAACACGGCCGATGTGATGATACTGGTAGTCACGATAGCCACGCCCACAACCCTGAACGTGCGGTTAATGGAAAGCGGATACTTGCCGCAGCGGTCATACTCCAGCTTGGAGTGGTTGATAAAGTGGATGGTATCATCGACCGCCATACCAAGCATCATGGGGATAATGGTGGCGGTCATCATATCAAGCGGAACTCCGGCCCAACCCATAGCGCCACCTACAAATATTGCAGGCATGATGTTAGGTATAAGACCTATCAGGCCCACTTTTATGCTCTGGAATGCAATCATAAGGATAATACCGATAATCAGGACCGATATAAGGAAAGACTGCATCTGACCACGAACCAGATACTGCATCATCACATTGTATTGCGGCAGGTTTCCAACGGCGGTTACCGATGCACCCGGGAATATCTCCTTGGCCTGCAGATCAATGTCGCTGAGTTCCTTCTCAACCTCGGCCGAGTTAAAGTCCGATATCTCAACCATCAGGCGCAGACGGCGGTAGTCATAATCAACCCAGTACTCAGCCTCACTGCCGCCGGCGTTCTCATAGAGCATCATCATCTGGGCAACCTCCTCCTCAGTATCAGGTATGCGATAGAATGCCGGATCGCCCTCATTCAAGGTCTGGTTCAAATCCTTGAGGATATCCAGGATGCTGGTTGTACGCTTGGTCAGGCTGTAACCCTCAACAATCTCTGAGAGGCGCTCCAGACGGCGCAGGTTCTCAGGCTGCTTGGCAGCGTCATCATCGGCCATCTCAATTACCAGGTCATAGCTGTAGAGTGAACCCAGTTCAGACTTACCTACTCCAACCACCTTCTTTACGTAAGGAACGTCAATACCCATGGTCTGCTCAATGTCAAATGCGGGAACAATCTTGAACAGGCCGATGCACAGCACAACGCAAACTACCGTAAATATGGTAACGATGCGGCGTGAATTATGCATTGTCCAGTCGCTCAGGCGTACCATCATACGGCTCCATGAGGTGTCACTGTCCTCGGTGAATCCCTCACGCGGCTTGCGGTTGCGACCGAATGAGAGCAGCACGGGAGTGATTACCAGTGTGGTGAGCATAACAAACAGCACTGTCATGGAACAGATCATACCTACGCACTTCATGGGACGTATAGGTATTACAAGGAAAGAGAGCAGTGAGACGATGGTTGTAAGACCGCAGAAGCATATGGACCAGCCAATCTCAGTTATTGTCTCCTCAACAGCCTTCTTACGCTCTCCGTGTATGCGCATACGGCCGTTGAAATAAGAGAAGATGTGTATGTTATATGCAATTGATACAGCAAAGCCCAGTATCACGGGAATCAAAGTAGTTGTGGAATCCACGTACATGCCTGTGTAACCCGCAATTCCATATGTAATGAACATACCGCCTATTACTGCCAGGAAGGGTGAAACCACTCCGCGCAGAGACTTGGTCATGACAATCATCACAATCAGGCAGATTATGCAGGCAATCATCATCAGACGGCTCATCTCCTTATTTATGAACTCCATCTTCTCGTAGCTTACAACCGGCATGCCGGTGGCTTTGGGATTGAGTTTGGCATATTTGGGATTGTTCAGCACGCGGTCAACCTCCTCACCGGTCTGCATATCGGGGGCGATATCGGTCTCCTTATGCCAGATGCTGTCCTCGGGGAAGGCACGCAGTTTGAGTACTACCCATGACATGGTACCGTCCTTTGATACCAATTTCTTGGCAACGTTGGGTTTGCTGTAGGCCATACGGCGGATCTCGTCCATCTGCGGCGTTCCGTCTTCCGGAATTTCATCGGGCACAATCTGCTCGATAGTCATGCCCCACTCGTCACCAACCATGAACTCTATATCGGTCAGTGAGGTTATCTTATCGGCATAAGAAACGCTGTCCATGAGCTCGTTGCTGAGTTCACGCAACAGGGTCAGGTTCTCGTTGGTAAAGATGTTGTCACACTCTGTCAGAACTCCTACAAAGTAGTCGTTTCCAAAATGGGCCTTGAACTCATCGGTCTTGACCAGCATGGGGTCACCCTCAATGAAATATGCGTCAAACGAGGTCTCCTTGACCATTTTCTTCATTCCCACCATTCCTGCAAACAGGATCAACACAAAGGCGCCAAGAGCTATCCAGCGCCTTTTAAGGAGTCCGCGGCACATGACCCGGAACTTCTCATTGATTGTTTCTATTCTCATATTATTTAAGCTATTGTGAACTCAGACAAAAAAAAGGAGAGCTTGCAACGCAGGCTCTCCCTTTTATTTAAAAATCTATCCCCACTAGGAGCGGAATCCGCTCCTGTCTCTCTCCTCAAAAAACCAAAACATAATCCAATAATCATCAGGACCATAATTCATCAATGTTTACGGCTGCAAAGGTACAGCGCCCAATCGGGCCATGTAATACCCAAATCATGTGATTCTGCACCATAGAGGTGTCCACAGGACATTATCACTAAAAATAAGTATTGCCACATCACCATTAAGAGAGGACCTTTGCAGCGTAAATGAAAAGACAATGGAAAGAGTCCTGAAAACACTGGTTACATGCGTAACCTTATTAATATCGGCACAAGCCTCGGCACAGGAAAATGCCTCTGATACGCGTCTGAGCGTGGGAGGTTACGGTGAGGTGGCTATGAGCCGCAACTTCTACAGCGACAATGTGTATCGCTACTCAAATCCCACCAAGTATAAGGATGACCCCAGCCATGGAAGATTCGATATCCCGCACGCAGTACTATATATTGGGTATGACTTTGGCAAAGGCTGGTCCATGCAGACCGAGATTGAGTTTGAGCATTCCGGCACCGGAAGCGCTGTGGAAAAGGAGTTCACTGAGGCCGGTGAATGGGAAACCGAGATAGAGAAGGGCGGTGAGGTAGCACTTGAACAGTTTTGGTTACAGAAAACCATCCAGCCCTGGATCAACATCCGCGTAGGACATATGGTAGTTCCCGTAGGCGCCCTGAACAACGCCCACGAGCCCCTGAATTTCTTTACGGTATATCGCCCTGAGGGTGAGTTCACCATCCTCCCCTCAACCTGGCACGATACGGGCATAAGCCTTTGGGGAAACATAAAGAACTGGCGTTATGAGTTCCAGGTAATTGCAGGACTTGATGCATTCATGTTCAACCGTGACAACTTTATAAAATACGGTGCAGTATCACCATATGAATTCAAGGTAGCTAACAACTACGGTTTTGCAGCCAGGATTGATAACCGCTCTATCAAGAACCTGCGTCTGAGTCTGAGCGGCTACTACGGTAACAGCATGCACAACTCATTCCCCAATGATATGAAGGACACACGCTACAAGGATATAAAGGGCCGCACCGCCATAGGATGTTTTGACTTCAGCTATAAAGGCCGCAACCTGATAGTACGTGGAAACGCCGACTACGGATATGTATCGGACGCCGTAACAATCAGCACCGTAAAGCGTAACATGACGTCAAACAACGCCCCCTACAAGAAGACTCCGGTTGGAAAAGCCGCCGTCACATACGGAGGCGAGGCCGGTTACAACATACTGGGAAAGTCTGATGAAAAGCTCTTTGTCTTTGGCCGATACGAGTTCTATGACCCGTACACCCCCGCAGCTGATCAGCAGGACTACACATTTACTGATGTACACCGCATAGCAGCCGGCATCAACTGGCTCCCCATACCGGAGATTGCCGTCAAGGCCGAGTTCTCGGAGCGTTTCCGCTCAGAGCGCTACAACAACGAGCCGTCAGTATCAATAGGTATAGCATACATGGGATTTTTCAAATAATAAAACCATAATTGAAATGAAAAAGAAACTGATTTTAGGTATGGCGGCAGCCGCACTTGTACTAACCGCCTGTGACAAGTCAAAAGAGGATGAAGGACTCAGCAAGTTCCAGTCAGATGCAAAGGCAGTTGTTGAGCAGTATGTACCCAACGTAATCTACTCAACCTATAATGACCTGGCCAGAGAGTCAAGCGAACTCTACGACCTTTTGGCCCAAGCCAGTGAGAAGGGTGTGAACGCATTGCAGCAGTCTGATATTGACGCTATCTGCGCCAAGTTCCTGCAGGCACGTCAGTCATGGGAGGAATCTGAGGCATTCCTCTTTGGTGCAGCCACAGATTTCGGTATCGACCCGCATATTGACACATGGCCCCTGGATGTTGAGGCTCTGGCTACCGCTCTGAGCAATGCCGAGCAGGTTGCAGCCCTTGAGGGTGAGGACGGTATAGGATACGCATCAGCCAAGCTGGGTGCTGAGTTGCTCGGTTTCCATGGCATTGAATTCATACTGTTCCGTGACGGAGCCAACCGCACAGTAAGCGCTCTGCAGGCTAATGAGGACAATGAGGCTTTTGAGGGCAAGACCGTTACCGGAGCTCAGGAACTCATCTACGCTACCGCTGTAGCAGGTGACCTCCGTGACAACTGCTACCGTCTTTGCGTAGCATGGAACCCCGATGCACCTGAGGCTTATAAGGAGCGTTGTGAGGAACTTGAGGTTGCCGTTTCAATGACCGGATCCGATAAGAGCTACGGCGAGAACATGCTTGGTGCAGCACAGTTGGGCAGCACATACGCCACATGGCAGGAGACACTTGCATCAATCCTTGTTGCAGGTTGCTCAAATATCTGCAATGAGGTTGCCGCAGTCAAGATGGGTAACGCCCACAGTGGTGAGGATGTAAACTACATTGAGTCACCCTACAGCAAGAAGTCATTCCAGGATTTCATTGACAACATACTGAGCATCCAATACACACTGTACGGCAAGGCTGGTGCGACAGATCCTGTAAAGAATTCACTCATCAACCTGCTCAAGGACAACAAGTATGAAGGTGTGAACAATCTGACAAACAAGTTGTCAGAGTCAATCGCAGCCCTCAAGGTTTGCCAGGGCAAGGGTGCATTCGTTGACATATATCAGGACGCCTCTGTTCAGGCTGCCATTGATGTTATAAGTGAACTTGACGATGAACTCAACAACGCTGCCAAATGGATAACCAGGCAGTAATGATATGAAACAAAAAGCCATAATTTGTACAGCCCTTATTGGGCTCACTGTTGCCGTCGTTTCCTGCGACGGCAATAGCAGTTTAAATGTGAACAGTTCAAGGGAGCCCGATGCCAAGTACGTTGGACAGGCCGTAGGCAACTTCAGTGCAAGCGAGTGGTTCCCGGGTGGAGAACTTGGTACAACCGACAATGTAACTGCCGGATGCTATGAGGATGAGACACCATCCGTTACACTTCAGGGGCTTGAAACAGCCTTCAACCTAGGTGAAGCTGCATTTGAGCGCAAGTACACAACCTCCACAGCCCCCTTCAAGGGTCTGGGCCCCGCTTACCTGCGCTCATCATGTCTGGACTGCCATCCCGGCTACGGACACGGCAAGCGTCAGTCTGAATACCGATCGGAGTTCGGCAACGGCTATCTGCTGGTCATCTACCATCCCGTTGACGGCCAGAACAGCGATGACGGTCCGTATGTAAGCGAGGTTACAGGTATGCCCCAGACAAAGGCCACCTACCCCTTCCTGCCCCCGGTTGATGAGGAGCAGATTGTAATCCAGTGGCTGCCAGTAACCAGCATGGAGAGCGGTCTGCCCATGACATTCCCCGACGGTGAGGAGTACAACCTTATCTACCCGGAGGTAACCATCCCCGCGAGTGCATTCCATACCAGTCCCACCCCGTATGAGACCGGAGCGGTTGCATTCCGTCTGGAGTCAACCATCGGCATTATCGGCTCAGGACTGCTTGATGCAATACCGCAGGACAGCATCCGCGAGCAGTACCGCAGCGAGGCAGCCCACGCTGACCTAAACCCCGCATTCTGGGATAAGGAGGCCAATGATTTTGCACCCACAGCTTGGTACACACTGGCTGCCGGACGTTTTGCTGATGGTACTGACGCACCGGCCGGAACCAAGATGGTCAAGAAGTTTACATACGCCATGACCCGCGCCTCACTGCAGGACGGTGCCGGCGCCAACGCCATCTGGAACATCACCAACGTAAGCCGCAGCGACCGTCCCTACCTGTACACCACCAAGGCATGGGCCAAAGCTATGTCAGAGAATGCTCAGGTGATAGCCGCCATCAAGGCCGATCCTACATTGCCTTATTACGCTGATGGTACTGAAGAGGGCATCCGTGAGGCAGTGCTGAACCTGCTTGACCCTTCAACCAACCAGTTTGACAACCAGTGGCACAACTTTGAGCCTGAGATGAGTGACCAGCAGTACTACAACTTTATGGTATGGCACCGCGGTCTATCCATCCCTCGTGCCCGTAACCTGAACCGTGAGGAGGTGCAGAAGGGTAAGGAGGTATTCAACCGCATCGGTTGCGCCACCTGCCACCGTCCCTCTTGGAATACCGGAAAGGACAATTACTGGAAACCTGCCGTCTATGCCGACAAGGAGTTGCCCCGTTATGAGGAGCAGACCATCTGGCCTTATACTGATATGATACAGCACCGTCTCTACATGAAGAACGGCATTCACGGAAGCTGGTGCCGCACCACCCCGCTCTGGGGACGCGGACTTTCACGCATCAACACCGGAGCTGAGGACCGTCTGCATGACAACCGTGCCCGTGACGTTATTGAAGCCATTATGTGGCATGGTTACAGCAAGGAAAGTGATGCATACTGGTGCACTGAAAAGTTCTATAACCTCAAAAAAGAAGAGCGCGATGCCGTTGTAGAATTCATCAATTCAATCTAATTTGAATAAATAAAGCTTCGCCTCGGAATAAAAACAAACTAGTTTTTTTTTCTTCGCTCGGCTTGCATTATTTTAGTAGCGTGAAAACAAACAGGATACTTAAATACACAAGCATTGGTTCAGCGGCCGCCGTCATCCTTATGATGGCAGCCGCTACCATTGTTGAGAAGCTGTACGGTACAGAAACCGCATTCCGGCATTTCTATCACAGCCCGGTATTCATTGCACTCTGGGCCGTCACCGCAATATCAGGAGTATGGCTCATGATCAAACGTGACACAATAAAGAAACCCGCCACATTCTTCCTGCACATAGCATTCGTACTGATACTTGCCGGTGCCCTGCTGACTTTGCTGACCGGCAAGAGCGGCAGTATGTATTTGCGCCGCGGTGAGACATCGGCAAATTGGTCATCGGACCAGGGATTCCGTCAGAAACTTCCTTTCAAACTGACGCTAAAGGATTTCAGCATAGAGTACTATCCCGGTACCAAGGATCCAAAAGACTACATCAGCAAGGTGGCTGTTACCGACAGCAATACCGGGGCTGCCACTGAGTACACCATATCCATGAACAACATACTCAAGTACGGAGGTTACCGTTTCTATCAGACCAGCTATGACTCAGACCTTAACGGAAGCGTATTCTCAGTGAGCCATGACCCCTGGGGAGTATCCGTGACATACACGGGATACGTCATGCTGTTACTCTCCATGATTGGGTTCTTCTTCCAGAAAAGCTCCGGATTCCGTATGGCCCTGAAGGCCCGCAGCGAGGGATTCTCAAAACCGATAAGGACAGTTCTGCTGGTTCTGAACATACTGTTGTTCGGTTACCTGACCTTTGTAATAGGCCGAAACTGGTACCGTTCCGGACACGGTCCGTTTGTAGGCACATACTCCGTGATGATGCTTATGGCCTGGCTTGTGACAGTGGCTATGGCAATGTTGCGCAAGCGCCTGCCCATTATCCAGCCGCTTGGCTTTGTGCTGGCCGGATTCTCCATACTGGTGGCATCGCTCTCATACTCCGACCCTGAGGCCAACCTTATGCCGGTGCTGCGCTCACCGTTCCTGAGCGTGCATGTGCTCTGCATGATGGTATCTTATACGCTGTTTGGACTTGTGGCCCTGATAGGTGTAGTGGGACTGATAAAACGCAATGATGACACACGCTCCATGCTGCGCGACATGAGTCTGAGCATACTCTACCCTGCGGTTTTCATGCTCACCACGGGCACTTTCATAGGTGCCGTTTGGGCAAATATTTCATGGGGAAACTACTGGGGCTGGGATCCCAAGGAGACATGGGCGCTCATAACCATGTTGGTATATGCCGCAATGCTCCACAGCAGTACCGTGTCCCGTTTTGCAAGGACGCGTTTCTTCCACGCTTACGCAATCATAGCCTTCCTGACTGTACTTATCACATACTTTGGAGTCAATTTCCTGCTGGGAGGCATGCACTCCTACGCCTGACAAAATGATACAATTGGGGACAGACCCCATTTGTAGTGTCTTTAACAAACTTTCATAAAATATCGCTTGCGATATAAAATTAAAGCATTACATTTGCATCGTGAACGATATAAATAGCAAGTATAATATTAAGACCCAATGATATATGAAAAGGATTTTTGATTTCAAGGCCCAGACCGGAAAGGGCGCAGAGCTGGATTTCTCTCAGCTTGAGGGTAAGGTACTCATGATTGTAAACACAGCCTCAAAGTGCGGTTTCACTCCGCAGTATGACGGGTTGGAGGCTCTTTACAAGAAGTACAAGGACCGGGATTTCATCATCATCGGTTTTCCCTGCGACCAGTTTGCACATCAGGAGCCGGGTACAGACGCGGAGATAGAGGAATTTTGCCGCGTAAACCATGGAGTAACATTTCAACTGATGAAGAAGATTGATGTAAACGGAGCCAATGCGCACCCCATCTTTGAGTATCTCAAGGAGCAGGCTCCCACTGAGGAGTACAAAGGACTCAAGGCCAAGGCTGCGCAGAAACTCTTCAAGTCCATCAGTAAGAGTGTTGAGAAAGAGAGTGATATCATGTGGAACTTTACTAAATTTCTGATTAGCCGTGATGGTACTGTTGTTAAGCGCTTTGCTCCTACTACAACCCCAGAGGAGATGGAGAAGGACATTCAGGAACTGCTCAAATGAAAGAGGAATTCAAACTGGACAACCAACTCTGCTTCAGGCTCTACACGGCATCACGCCTGTTGACTCAGGCTTATCATCCGTTGCTGTCAGCGCACGGACTCACATATCCGCAGTATCTGGTACTGATGGTCCTATGGGAGTCCGACGCACAGCCGGTCAATGACATTGCGCGCAAACTCTATCTTGAGACCAACACGGTGACACCGTTGTTGCAGCGCATGGAAAAAGAGGGCATACTGACCCGCCGTCGCGGTGAAAAGGATGCCCGTCAGATGATTGTATCACTGACAAAAAAAGGCTGCGACCTGCAAAAAAAGCTGGCCGCAGTTCCTTTTACCGTTGGTAGCGCCGTTCTATGTGGCAGCGTTACACCGGAGACTGCTCCTACATTATATCATATGCTTGACGATATCATAACCAAACTGAACAAATGAACAGATCCAAACAGATCATACGCACCAGCGTAATAGGTATTGTTACTAATGTACTCCTGGCTGCGTTCAAGGCCCTTGTCGGCTTGCTGGCGCACTCTGTTGCCATAGTGCTTGATGCCGTGAACAACCTGAGTGATGCGCTTTCAAGCGTCATCACCATTATCGGCACCAAACTTTCAGAACGTCCTGCTGATAAGGAGCATCCGTTCGGTTATGGTCGCGTGGAGTACTTTACAGCAATAATCATATCGGCCATTGTACTCACCACCGGTATCACATCACTGGTTGAATCAGTCAAGAAAATCATCAATCCCACGCTGCCTGATTACACCACAATCACGCTGATTGTAATCATAGCAGCCATCGTGACCAAACTGGTGCTGGGTTGGTATGTCCGCAAGCAGGGTCAAAAACTGGAGAGCGATGCGCTCATAGCCTCCGGAAGTGATGCGCTGTTTGACGCTGTAATCACATTGGCTACTTTGATATCGGCCGGTATCATGCTTATCTGGAACGTATCACTTGACGGTTATCTGGGCGTACTTATATCGGCTGTAATCATAAAGGCCGGTATAGAGATGCTTGCATCGCCTATAAACCAGCTGCTGGGTGCAAGCGTATCGGCCGAACTTACCCGTCAGATCAAGAGCGAGATTCTGGAGATGGAGGGCGTGCAGGGCGTGTATGACATCATCGTGCACGGTTACGGTCCCAACCTCAGTATAGGCTCACTGCATATCAGCGTACCCGACACCATGGATGCGCACCAGATTCACGGCCTTACCAGAAAGATATCAGAGATGATGATGAGCCGTCACGGAATAGTCATGACGGTAGGGATCTACGCCAATGCTACCGGAAACAACCCGAATGCCGCCCTGCAGAAAGAGGTCATTCAGACCATCTCGCAACAGGAGCACGTACTCCAGGTACACGGCTTCTACTTCTACGAGTCCGATAACCGCGTATCAATCGATGTCGTTCCCGATATGACCGTTACCGATGATCAGGCATTCATAAACTCACTAACAGAGAAACTCAAACCTATCCTCAAGGATCAGGAAATCACAATCGTTATAGATCACAATTACTGTGATTGATGTAAAAGTAGCACAAATGGGCCGCATCCCTGTGTCATTTCACCCTTTGACTCTCTCTGACCGGGAGGCGATGCAGGCTGTGACTCTCCACGCCGGGCGCCGCAACTGCAATTATACCTTTGCCAATCTGTTAGGCTGGCAGTTCCGGTATAAAACAGAGGCGTGCGTGCTCCAGGATGCAGTAGTGTTGCGTTACATTTATGAAGGGGAACGTGCCTATACGGTTTGTACGGCCGGCTATCTGACCGATGAACTGGTTGATGCACTGCTGGCAGACAGTGGCGGGAAACTGACCATATATGCCCTTGAGGACTCACAGGCACAGGCTCTCTCATCATTTAAAGCTGAAGTAAAGCCCATGCGTGACCTATATGATTACATATACCGCCGCACGGATCTGGCCATGCTGCAAGGCGGTCATCTGCAGGCCAAGCGCAACCATGTAAACCGTTTCAAAACCGATAATCCCGATTTTGAATATCGTCCGCTCACGCCGGAACTGTTTGATGAATGCCGCAGGCTTACAGAGATATGGCAGGGTGAGAAAGGTGCCAGTGAAACCATAGATGTTGAAAGGCAGGTTATGGAAAACATTTTCAGTAACTGGGAATCACTGGGTATGATAGGTGGCAGCATATTTGTAAACGGTCGTATGGTTGCATTCAGTTATGGCGCCGCCGTTACCGATGATACTTTTGATATCTGTGTTGAAAAGGCTGACCGAAACATAGAGGGTGCATTTGCCATCATAAACCAGCAGTTTGCCAGCCATCTGCCCGAGCAATTCATCTACGTAAACCGTGAAGATGATATGGGCTTACCAGGCCTTAGAAAGGCTAAACTTTCATATCACCCTAAAATTCTGCTGAGTTTCAATGTCATACATATTGGAAAGCCGTACACGTTGCAAAGAATGACGTCGGCCGATGCATCGCTCACCGTAGAGTGGATGGTGCGGGAATATGGTTTTGACCGCACTGAGGTTGAAAGCTGGGTGCGTGACCTGCACTTTAACTGGCCGCTCAGCGTCAAGGCTGTTGATGATAACGGAAACGTTATAGGTCTGCTCAATATGAGCGACTATCGCATAGAAGAGGAGACTCCACAGATTCTTGCCGATGCTCCAAAACTGCTGGCCAGCCTGAATGCCCGCCGCTATACCGCAGTATTCTCATTCATAGTAGCCCCGGAGTATCGCGGCACACGCCTCAACTACGATATGCTTATGTCCATCATGCCGGAACTAAAGGCTCGCTATGACTTTATCTTCATACCGGTAATGCACCGGCTCAAAACGCACGCATACTGGCAACGTTGGGGTGCCACCGAGTTCTATCGGGACTCAGAAAGTATCTACTACAAACTGGGTCCGAAGGACTTTATTTGAATTCTATCTCTGGAGTGATGAGGTCTGTGCGGCGGATGCGGCGGAATCGCGGCATCCGTTTTTCTATGAAGGCTCTGATATGACGCTCTTTCTTTTCCAGATTAATCTCGCTGAAACGTATCATCAGACCAGTCTCAATAGCATCAGACAGCTCATCATTTACCGTGGAGCCGAATATCTTCATGGTCGATGAGGTGTTGATGTAAGAGTTGATCAGAGGCGGGATATTGGTGCCCAGACGGTGTACGGCATCCTTGAGGTTGCGGTAATCGGCCTTGAGGCGGTCATCACTAAGCAGCAGTTCAAGAATCCTGGGGTCTGTATCAGGAACCATTGCCTGATATGGACGCACCAGGCAGTCATTGTCAGGGAAATGTTTCTCCAGGAAGTGCAGAATCAGTTCACGGGCGGCCTTGTCATAAGAGTTGTATATGGTCATCTTACCGAACAGATAGTCTATACCCGGGCTGCTCAGTACCACGCCCGTTATTCCGTCCCATAGATTATCAAGCGTAAAGAGTGATTTGCGTCCGGCGGCTGCAGTCTGATACTCGGGCCTTACGAATGATCGGCCCAGCTCCATAGTATATGGAAGATAATCTTTGATAAACTTGTCAGTAAAATGATATAGATGTGATGATGTTACCTTGGGCTGTCCTTTCTCATCAAAACCTACATCAGTTCCCAGGATATAGCGGTAACCGCCAATGATAGCCTGCGCATCAGGATCCCATACTATTATCTGCTGATACGGCTTATCCATAAGGTCATACTCATCAAGATCCATTGACTTACCTGAGCATCCGCCTGCAGCACGATAGGTAATCTCACGCAGACGCCCTATCTCACGCAGCGTATTGGGAGCATTATGGCAATCTACCACATAGAGTTCATTACCACCCTTGTTTGTATCCATGAGCTTGCGCTCATCAGTAAGTTCAGCTTTTATAAGCTCCAATGCAACGGGTTCAATAATCTTTTCCATATACTTGTATTACAGTTTATACACTATATCCCTTACCAGATCAGTCCACTGGACAATGCTTTGGCTTTCATCAAACATGCTGATTGGCATTGGGTTACCAATTACTACTCTGTAGCTTTTACCGCGGGCGCGATACATCTCATTGGGCAGGAACAGCATTCCCAACGGAAAACGCAGTTTGAAGTATTTCTCCAGGCGGCCTATGCGGTAGAAACGGCGTGAGTTTGTACCTATGAAATGTATAGGTACTATGTCTCTGCCAGTTTCAATGCTCTTAACCAGAAAAGTCTTTTTCCAAGGCTGGTCCTGAATAACGCCATCAGTCTTTCTTGAAACCTTTCCGGCCGGCAAGACCAGGATATGGGCACTGCTGCTGAAAGCCTGGTCAATGTTGTCTTTCAGAGTGCGACTCTGCATTCCAACCTTGCTTACGGGTACAATCATTGACTTAAGTCCCTGTATGTTGGTAAGGAAATCATTGCCCAGCATCATTACATCAGGGTTCTTTTGCCCTATAATGTGCAGTAGCGCCAGGCCGTCAACACCTCCCAACGGATGGTTTGATACAAATGTATAGGGACCGCCTTCCGGAATACTGCCCTCAACTGTGATTGAAATATCCAGGTATTCCAGCGCTTTGGTGCAGAACTCAACACCGGTATAACCCTGAACAAAAAAGCCGTTGAGGTAATCCTGATGAATAAGACGCTTGAGGTACCACGTGAGCAGACGCGGTGCCTTTCCGAATTTCTTTTTCAGGATAAGTTCAATGTCTATTCCTTGAGCATCATTCATTCTGTGGTGCGGTTTTAGGCATCACAAAAATAGAATCTGCCGAATAAACAACCTAACAGGCTTAAATATTTAGAAAAGATACAAAACCAATATTCTAGCATATAGAATTAAATTCTATAAACTGCATTATATATGCTCTTTTTCAGAATGACGTCGCGAACAGAAGGGCCGCATCTTTTTATACAAAAGGAGGCTCCGCTATTTGCAGGAGCCTCCTTTCATTCAAATCTACCGGATCAAAACGGCAGGGGAATGGGACCGTAGCCCATGCAGCTGGTGGTGGTCAGTGCCGTGACAAATGCGGTCAGCGCAGCCACTATCACCTTTACTGCAATCTCAATGTACTTCTGCTTCTTGTCTTCCATGATAATTTAAAATTAAAGAGTTCGTTAATAGAGGGCCCAGGTCCGATGAGCCTGGCACCGGCCTTAAGCCCTCTCATCAAATAGTTCAATCACCAGAGCCTGTGCCAGGGCTGCATAAAGCTCCGGGACCATAATGTAACGATAATCGCCAGCATACTTTCCAACATTGATAAGCTGCTCTTTTGCTCTAACTTTAATTGCCATAATACTTGTGTTTTTTTAGTAGTTAATAAATAGTGTTTTCTGGTCTCTCCAACTGGGCAGTAAATTTTTCCTAACTGGCGCGCAAGTTTTTCCCGCGGTCTATGGCTAGGTTGGTTTGGTAAAATAGTACAAATGGGGTCTGTCCCGGCGTGTTTGGATAACGAAAAAACGACGCAAAGTTAAACGACCCCTTTGCGTCGTTTTCGTTTAATTAGGAGCAGGCAGGTCACCAGGATTACGGGAAATATTGAAGCTGCCAGCAGACCGCTCTGGATATCGTCACCACCGGATTTGGTGCAGATTCCAACAAGTGAAGGGCCGAAAGTGCCGCCTACATCGCCGGCCAGCGCAAGCAGTGCAAACAGTGCCGTACCGCCACCGGGCATATTGGCCGACGTAAGGCTGATGGAGCCGGGCCACATGATGGCAACAGCCAGACCGCTTATCATACAGCCTGCCAGGCTTACGATGGGATTGCTTGAAAGTGATGCCACCAGATATGCTGCAAAGCAGAGAACTCCGGCCCATGTCATATAGGCCCTCAGGTCCATATTCTGCCCTTTCTTGCCGTACCAGAGCCTTCCTATACCCATAAATAACGCAAATCCGCACGGACCGGCCAGATCTCCTACGGCTTTGTCAACGCCCAGCGATGCCTCGGCAAAGGCCGATGTCCACTGAGCCATGGAACTCTCGGAGGCTCCCACAGCCACCATCAGTATCAGGAACAGCCAGAATCCCTTGTTCCTGAGCAGTTGTGACATGCTCATGCCATCGGACCCCTGAACTATGGGTTCAATGGGACATGTGGCAAAGTTGATTATGTTATAGAGCGGAATAAGTGCCCACAGGCATGCCAGAATACGCCAGTTCTCCAGCCCGAAAAGCGCAAAGAACAGGGTGGAACCTAAAATGACTCCCATCGTTCCCCAGCAATAGAAAGAGTGCAGCAGACTCATCATACCCTCCTTGTTGGGGAACGGGCAGGCCTCGATTATGGGACTGCACAGCACCTCAATGAGTCCGCTTCCCACCGCATAGACGCATACACTGATGAGAATACCCACCATAGGGTTTGAAAACAACCCGGGCAGGAATGCCAGGCCAACCAGTCCCAGGGCCGATGTCACCTCCGAAACAATGATGCTCCTGCGGTAGTCAATTTTCCTGAACTTGGCGCACAGGAAATCGGTAACCAGCTGTACGGCATAGAAAACCGTAGGAATGAGCGCCATGGTTGCGATAGGGATGTCATACTCCCTATGGAAGACCAGAAACAGAAGCGGCGTGAAATTGGCTACTATGGCCTGAGTTACAAATCCTAAATAACAGGCCAGTTTGGTCTTGCTGTAATCCTTTTGAGTCATTTTCTGAAAATATATGCTACGATTGCGCCGCTTATGTTATGCCAGACACTGAAAATAGCGCCGGGGATTGTGGCCAGGGGATAGGCGGCAAAATGCAGGGTGGCAAGTGATGACGCAAGACCTGAGTTCTGCATTCCCACCTCGATCGATATGGCCCGTTTCTTGGGCTCGGACAGTCTGAGTAACCTGCCTAAAAAGTAGCCCAGGCCCAGTCCGCATATGTTGTGGAGCATAACAACAAACACTATTATCATTCCTCCTGCCAGCAGTTTATCGGCATTGGCCGCAATTATGATCGCTACGATAAATGCAATGGCTACCGATGAGAAGGCGGGCAGATAATCTACGGTCTTATCGGTAAACTTAGGCCACAGACTCTTTATTATGAGGCCGATGACAATAGGCAGAATCACCACCCAGAGTATGCTCAGCAGCATGCCAAGCACATTGACGTGGACACTATGGCCTGCAAGCGCCCATGTGAGCACCGGGGTCAGCAGCGGGGCCAGGATGGTGGATACGCCGGTCATGCCTACCGACAGGGCAAGATCGCCTTTGGCCAGATAGGTGATTACGTTCGATGCGGTACCGCCCGGGCAGCATCCCACCAGCACCACGCCCAATGCCAGTGCATCGTCGAGTCTGAACACACGTGCCAGCACCCAAGCCAGCAGGGGCATAATAGTGAACTGGGCCAGACAGCCTATGATGATATCCTTGGGACGGCTGAACACCACTCTGAAATCCTTCAGGTTGAGTGTAAGACCCATGCCGAACATCACTACGCCCAGCAGATAGTTGATAACCGTTGGGCGTATCCTGGAAAGCGCATCGGGAAATATGAACGCCAGCACTGCCGCTGCAAATACCAGCACGCCCATGTACTTGGATATAAACTGACAGATTCTTTTCATAAACAGATACCGACGTGCAAAGGTATAAAAAACGACGCAAAGGGGTCGGACGCAAAGGGGTCGTTTCCAATTGTATCAAATATTATATGGCAGGCGGCCCTGAGAGGCTGCCTGTGTTGTTTTGTAACGCTTTTGTTACGCTTTTGTTACGCCCGGGACGCGGGAGGACGGTGATGGACAAAAAATGGACGATTTATCCGCGCGGTATGTCCATAACAATACAAACTCCTTTTGCTACTACAGGAAGAAAAAGGCACGGAATTTGGTAATTTGATAAGGATATTTTACTTTTGCTACTGCAAACAAGGAGAGAGAAGATTGGTTGTGAAACCGGTCCATCTCAGTATCAATTATTGGAAAAGGACTGAAAAGGCTGGTAGAGATACTAGCCTTTTCTTCATCGTCGCGCTCACTCCTTCTTCAGTTAATCCCCTTCGGGGCTTTTCTTCATCGTCGCTCGGAAAAGAAAGCAACGCTTTCTCTTCTCTCACTCCTTCTTCAGTTCAATTGCAGGATTGGTGCGGGCAGCTTTGACGGTCTGCCAGAGAACGGTCAGGAAAGCTATTGCCACAGAGATTGCTATTGCAGCCGGAAACACCCACCCGTAATGGTCAACCCTGTAAGCAAAACGTTCCAGATAGAGCCGGGCCGCCCAGACAGCCAGGGGAATTCCGATAACACATGCTATTCCGGACAAGATCATAAAGCTCCAGACATTGTGCCAGGTCTCAATCGTCACATCTGATCCGAACACCTTGCGGATTGCAATCTGCCTGGTGTTTTCATCGGCAAAATAGGTACTCATAGCAAGCAGACCCATAAGGGCAATCAAGATGGAAAGCACGGCAAAGAGTTCCACCAGTCGCAATGTGCGGCGCACCTGCCCCAGTTGCTGTCTGTAAATGTCACGTAAAAAGCCGTGACGCCAGGGAGAATCGTATGAGCCGAACTGCTCCATCCTGTAATCCTCATACGCCTTGAGTATCTGGCTCTCAAAATCCTTATCCTCGCCCACAGTTCCTATAAGCAATCCGTGGCAGAAATACGTCTCTTCAGGTCTGGTTACAATGACGCAGGCATTCAGAACGCCCAGATCACTTACCGCGGCCGATTGTGTGGGGAAATCGGCAACTATACCGCCAATATACTCAGCCATAGCCCCGTTGATGCCGAACTTACGCGGAAAAACAGTTGATGTATCTGACAGGTTTGCCGATCTGTAAGCTGTCTCGCCCAGCCAGACGGAGTGAATAAGCGGATGATGGAAATCCTCCTGAACCTCCAGTCCCAGCAGTTCAAAATAGGTGGAGTCACACGGTATGACACGCACATTGAAGTTGGTACCGTCATCCAGTCTTATGGACTGTGTCATATTAATCATTCCCGGCAGATTACGGCCCACGCCCACTTTGGTGACAAAAGGCAGTTGCTCCACCTTGTCCTTAAAGAGTTTCATCTGGTCATAATCCATGGCAAAATAATCAATGTAATACCGGTTTTCAATCTGTGAATGAGTGGGTCTGTCCATCATATGTTTCATCTGCACCTCCATAACCAGAGCCATAGCGATGAGGAATACCGCCAGAATGTTCTGAGTAACGATAAACACCTTGCTGAACACCATCTTGCTCTTACGGCGCAGCGTACCCTTGATCACGTCTATAGGCTCATAATGTGATGCTGCCCAGGCCGGAACAAGCCCGCAGAAAGCGCCCAGTATCAGCACAGCCAGGATGTATGCTATTATGTATCCCAGAGTAAGCAGAACCTGCAGTCTGACATCCATATCAATTGATACCATATCTTCTTTTGAGCCCAGCAAAGCATTCATGAACGGTTCCAACAGATATGCCAACAACAGGGCTACCACAAAACATACGGCCGTAAATGCCACAGACTCAAAGATTATCTTGAACAGGATACCGCCACGCTCCTCACCCAACAGCCTGCGGGTTGCAATCTCCTTGGCCCGCTTACCGCTGAGCGCAAAACTCAGATTGATATAATTGAATATGGCCGACAGAAGGAGCAGGAACACAACCAGTGTAAGCAGATATACCAACTGTCTGTTGCCTGTCTTGAACATACCGCTGCTGCTGTCAGCACCCATCCAGAATATCTCATCCAAACGCCATGTATGCCAGTTGTTTGTCTGCTCTCCCCATGACGGGCCATAATCCTTCCTTACCAGATCCATCACCTTGGCATCGGCCTCATCACGAGAGACATCGGCCCTGATCCTGTACAATGTGGTATTGTTTCCTGTGCTGTTGAAATTCTTGGTTTCTTCGCCCACAATTGACACGAACTTGAAATTAGTTATAGCATTTGCATGGACAAAGAATGTCCCGTCAAGATCCTGTATTACTCCAACAATCACATAATCACGGTCTTCCATCATGAAAGCCTGGCCTATAAGTGATGAAACATCTGTGTCATGAGCAATACTTAGCATCTCATTTGCTATCGACTCGCTTATGACAACGCCTTCTCTTGTACAGAAATCACTTGGTGAACCGGCCAGCCACCTCAGATATGAGAACATGTCAAAGAACTCCTCATCCACGCTCAGTCCCAACGATGACTTGACCGGAACCTTCTCACCTCTGTATTCTATTGTACCACATTGGTTCAACGCCATACGGCAGACACTCTCCACCTCAGGGATGTACATCTCCAACTCTTCTTTATCCCATCGGCCCAATCCGGTCTGTTTATCGGTTCCCAGCGCATATATACGTTTCCAGTCAGGATTCTCATGCGCCACCTGATACTGCTGCACCACATAACTGCCTATAAGTATTACAAACGCCAGGCTCACAGCCAAGCCCACCGCCTCAATGGCAGTGTACAGCTTGTTACGGGAAAGGAACTTTATAAAAGATTTCATATATATAGTTTGTATTGTTATGAAATATTGGTAATTTTGTGACGATAACAGTTTAAATATGAAAACAACATCAGTTGCACTTGGTCCTCATTTTGAGGATTTCATACAGGCCAGCATCCTAAGCGGACGCTATAATAACGCCAGCGAGGTTGTCCGTTCCGGCCTTCGGCTTCTTGAAGACCAGGAGCAGAAAATGGCCGCTCTACGCTCTGCCATTGAAAAAGGTTTGAGCAGCGGTATTGTTCAAGATTTTGATTCTCAGGATTTCCTGCAACAAATGAAAGCACGTAAGCATGACAAAGTATGACGTTTCCCTTGAGGCGATCGAAGACCTCTATAATATTTGGGAATATACCGTGGACACTTGGTCTGAACAACAGGCCGATACGTATTATGCAATACTGGAGCATTCTTTCACAGATATAGCAAAAGATCCGGAACATTCCGGAAAACCCTACAATGAAATATATCCGGGACTGCGTGCCTTGCATGTCAGTCACCATATGGTTTTCTTTGTAATCCAGACAAACGGAAAAGTTCTGATTGTCCGCATTCTTCATGAACAAATGGATTATGCGCGTCATTTTTAATGTTTTAATCCTACTCTTTTTTTAACTCTACAGCCGGATTGGTTTTGGCCGCCTTCAGTACCTGCCAGATGACAGACACAAATGCAATAGCTACAGATATGAGCACTGCCAGCACAAATATCCACCAATAGCCCTCCAACCTGTAGATAAAGTCTTTGAGGTACTCCTGTGCCGCATAGACGGCTACTGGTATGCCTATGACACAGGCAATACCCACCAGTATCATATAGTCACGGATTGTATGCCAGGCCTCTGACTCAACGGTACCGCCAAACACTTTCCTTACGGCTATGTCATGCGATTTTTCATTGGCATAATACGTGCTCATGGCCACAAGGCCGAGCAAGGATATCAGGATGGAAAGCATCATGAAGATTTCTACCAGCCGCATATTGTTGCGGGCAGGCTTCCACGCCTCGGCAATGTTTTCATCAATCCAAAAAGCCGCGTCAAAATAAACCTCTTTTTCTTTGGAATAAGCCTCAAAGGTTTCCATGATTTGTTTTCTCGAATCCTTTCTGTCGCCTGTTGTTTCTATAACCCAACTGCCTTTTGAAGGATTATCCTCTGTGCGCATAATTGAAATGATGGCATGATTCTCAGTACCCATATTGGCTGAATTTGTCGGAAAGGCCTTGAAAATACCGGCCAACTGGTCACATCCTTGTGTCCTTTTAGACAGGACGCTTATGTCATGATATTCACTGTCAAAACCGCTCGCCGCAAAACTCTCGTCCGAGAACCATACGCTATTGAACAGCGGAGCCCCGTAATCTTCCAGTATCTCAAAGCCGAACATTGAAAAAGCGATGCTGTCCATCCTGATGAGCCGATAAAGGATATCCTGACCGTCACGGGTGGTACTGTACTGTCCCATATGTATCATACCCGGTACCCCCGAGCTCCTTCCTACCCGTTTCACGCACGGAAGTGTCTCTAACAGGTCTTTAAGCCGCATATCATCATCAAATGGGTAAAAGTTGAGGTAAAATTTATCTTCAATGTCACAATTCATCGGTCTGGTCTGAGTCTTACGCATCTGCGCCTCCATAGTAACGGCAAGGGCAATCAATATAACGGCCAATGCATTCTGCAAGACAATGAAAACCTTGCTGAACACCATCTTGCTCTGTCGCCTGTATCCGCCTTTCATCACATCAACAGGTTTATAGCGGCCAGCCATCAATGCCGGGAAAATTCCACAAAGAGTTCCCACGACCAATATGACAGTTGCATAAGCCATCAGATACCCTGGAGTCAGAACAACCTTTATAGGCACATCAGGATTGTTCAAAAGAGTATTCATCACAGGGCAGATGGCTTGTGCCAAAACAAGTCCTATGGCAAAACAGATAGCGGTAAAGGCTATGGATTCCGCTATATACTTGACTGTAACATTGAACTTTGATGCACCGGCAAGTTGCCGTACGGCCATCTCCTTAGCCCTCTTTCCTGTGAGCGCAACTGACAGGTTGATGTAATTAAGAATGGCCGAGAGAAGCAAAAGCAATCCTACAAGCATCAAAACCCTAAGCGTATCTTTATCGCCGTGCAGGAACTTGCCGTCTGTTTCCTTGAAAAACAGTTCGTCGTAACGTGAAAGCTCCAGATACTCAAAGAAACTACGTCCATAGATTCTGGAATATACCTTCTTGCAGACAGATTCCAGCTTATCAAACAATACCTTTCTGTCTGTTCCCGGACGAACCTTAAGGAGCGTAACCGTAGAGCCATAGTTATCAAAAGGTTGCCAGTCATTCTTGAAGTTGTCAGCATTCAAGAACATTTGATACGGTTTGATCACGGTACCTGTCAGGTCCTTCAGTATTGCAGCCACCACATAGTCTCCCAGCGCATCACCAACTGATAAGTTATGTTTCTGGGCAAAAGAGGCCGAAAGAATCACATTTGTTGGTGCTGAAAGCACATCAGCCGAACCCTCTACAAATCCAAACTCAGGATTGATTTCAAAAAATGCCGGTTCAACGCCTGCACTTTGAACCTTGACTTGCTCATCATGAATCTTCAATGAAACCGTTGTCTCGCATATGCGCGACACCGATTCAATCTCTGGAATATCGGCAATAACATCAGGAAAACCGTAAGTCAATGCCGGAAATCCCGGCAACCCTGGCACATAAATCCGCTCCCTGTCAGGATTTTCCCTAGTTACCGCATACTGTTGCCACACATAACTGCCTATTATAATTACAAACGCAAGGCTCACAGCCAAGCCCACCGCCTCGATTGCAGTGTACAGCTTGTTACGGCTCAAAAATTTCAAAAAAGATTTCATATTCATTCAAAATAGTACAATTGGGGACTGTCCCCAATTGTACTTTTTTATTCATTTTTTAGTGAAACCACAGGGTTCTCCCATGCAATCTTAAGGCAGTTCAGTATAACGACCACAAGTATTATGGCCAATACGGATATTGTGCCACATATGAAATAGAGAGGATTGAGTGCGACCTTCTCTGCAAACTGCTCCAGCCATTTCTGTGCCACAAATACCGTTGCCGCACATGCCACAGCAGCCATAATGAGTGAGAGTTTCATTATCTCCCACGCAAATGTGCCCAATATCTCACGGGTAGTGGCACCGTTGATCTTGCGTATTGCCATCTCTTTGGAGCGGCGCAGGCTCTCATCACGTATAAAGCCGATGAGGCCGAGCAATGCAATGAGCAGCGAGAACACCACACCCAGAATCATGGTGCTTCTCATCTTTTTGGTATCAGCGTAAGCAGCACGCATTTCTTGCTCATATGATATGATATTAATGTCACGGCCGTCCAATGCCTTTGAGAGCGCCTCCCTCACCTTGGGCAGAGCATCAGGGCTGACCTTGAACAGAATATGCGGCATAAAGTAGTCATCATTGCCTATCTCACCGTAAAACAATGCACTTGGACGTGTGTCAACACGCTGCAGGTTGCCTATCAGATAACTCTTGTACACGCCTGAGATGGTCAAAGGGGTAACGCCCAACCCATCGGCCAGTTCTATTGCATTCTCATGACCGGTAATATATACCTGCTTGCCTATGATACCATCTGACCAGTCAACAAAATCAGCCATACGCTTAACGAACTTCTCATCAACGACCATCTCACTTGAATCCCTTGGAGCGCGGCCCTCAACGAACTGTATTCCCATCAGGTTATAGAATCCGTCAGAGCACTCATACTGGTCAGCTATATTGAAAAGCTCCTCCTCAGTACCGGGAAGTATCACGTTATCACCGCTGGAACCCTGATACGGAATGTTATAGCTGGCGCCCGATGCCTTGACCTCAGGAATGCTGCGGAGCGTTTCAATGACCCTGGCCTGCGCCTGGGTATCACCATCAAACATATTGATATAGTATAGATTCCTGTAATCATAGCCAGGATCACTGTTGCTGATCTTGTCATACTGGCGGCCTATGATGAGCATCATAACCACCAGGAATACATTAATAAGAACCTGTACGCCAAGCAAGCCCAGTTTCCAACGGCGGGAGTTCTCCGTGTAGTTCTTGAGAGCGGCATATACAGGAATGCGCTGATACAGCTCTGCCGGAACTACAATGGATATAATAAGCACAAGCAGGATTACTGCTGAAATTGCAATGATGCTCTTGGTCACCAACAGGGTCTGGAACGGTACGCCCAGCAGGTTCTCCACAATGTTTCTGCCTGCAAATATTATGGCGGCAGCCAGCAGCAGAGAGAGTACTATATGAAGCAAAGCCTCACGGGTCAACATTCCATATATATGCTTGCTCTCTGCACCATAGCACTTCAACACGCCCACCTCCTTGGAGCGCTTAACCATTGATGAAATCACTATCAGTATGTAGTTGAGCAGTGATATCAGTATGAGCAGCGCTGAGACGATAGAGAGCAGTACAACCTGTGACTTTACCTTGGAATCAGAGGTATGGATCTTATTGAAAGGCCTGAGGAAATAGGTCATCTGATAGTCCTCTGAATCTATATCCTCAATAGGCTGATGTGCCTCCTGCATCTTACGTATGGCATCCTGAAGACCGTTAGGGTCAACACCGGGAGCCAGCTTGACATAACCTTTGTAACGGTCGTTGCCCAGCCAGTTGGTTGTGCTCCACTCGCTATAGGTAGCCATCGACAGCAGCATGTCAAAACTGAAACTTCCGTTCTCAGGGAAATCCTCAAACACGCCCTCAATGGTTCCCGGCATCTCCGGTTTATCCTCATTGTAGATCTGCTTTCCTATGACTGATGAATAATCACCCGCAGTGATGGCCAGCTTATCGGCAAAACTGCGGCTGACCATTACAGTACCATACTTGCCCAATGCCTTTACAGGATCACCGGCCAAAATGGGGCGGTCAAACACATTGAAGAAGCAGGTATCAGCCAGGACCAGTTCTGCCTTAAGCTTGTTACCCTGCTCATCGATGTATGTATCACCATTGAAGAGGCCGGTAATTCTTGTGCCCGCTTCAACCCCGGGAACCTCATTCATAAAGCCTACGGCAACGCCACCGCTCACCTGGCCGTACTCCTTCTCGTCACCGTTCATGGTGTACCAGGTGTTGATTATATAGACCCGGTCTATATCCTTGTAAAAACTGTCGTAGCTGAGTTCAAAGAACACCTTGGCAATGAGCACGATGCCTACGGCCAGACCTACGCCCAGCGACAGGACTTTGATAAGTAAACTGTTTTTACGTCTCATAATCAAAGCTCGTTCTTGACGTCTGAAACAATCTGACCGTCAAACAAGTCAATTGTGCGCTGAGCCATTGCCGCATCTTTCTGTGAATGGGTTACCATAACGATTGTGGTGCCCTCGGCATTAAGCTCACGCAGAAGGTTCATAACCTCACGGCCGTTCTTGGAATCCAGGTTACCGGTGGGCTCATCGGCCAGGATAAGTTTGGGATTAGCCACAACGGCGCGGGCTATGGCCACACGCTGCTGCTGACCGCCTGAGAGCTGCTGCGGATAATGACCGGCGCGGTGGCTTATGCTCATGCGCTTCATTATCTCTGTAACGCGGCGTTTTCTCTCTGCTGAGTTGATGTTCAGGAACTTGAGCGGCAACTCAATATTGTCATAAACGTTCAGTTCATCAATCAGATTGAAGCTCTGGAACACAAAACCTATGTTACCCTTGCGGAAACGTGTACGCTCTTTTTCCTTGAGGCCGGCCACCTCTGTTCCCAGCAGCTCATATGAGCCCGATGTGGGGTTGTCAAGCAATCCAAGTATGTTCATCAGTGTGGATTTGCCGCAACCTGAAGGACCCATGATTGCTACGAATTCACCATCCTTGATTTCAAAAGATACGCCATTAAGAGCGGTTGTTTCAATCTCCTCCATGCGGAAGACTTTGCTGAGGTTTGTTACTTTAATCATTTTGTATTGTTTTTAATTATTTGAATTTCAATTTATTGAATCAGAACACAAGTACATCGCTGTCACCGAATGTTTCATAGCCTGAGGTTATTACCTTCTCACCGGGCTCCAGCCCTTCAATCACCTCATAGTACTGGGGGTTCTGGCGGCCAATGCGGATCTCACGCTTAACGGCTTTGTTTCCCTCCCTGTTTAAAACATATACCCACTTTCCGCCGGTCTTCTGATAGAAAGTGCCGCGCGGAATGATGACTGCCTCCTCAGGCTGGCCCAACTGCAGATTCAGGTAGTAGGTCTGGCCGGCGCGTATGTTATCGGGCTGCTCACCTTCAAACTTGAAATCGGCCTTGAACTTACCGTCACGGACCTCAGGATATACCTTGCGGATAGAGGTTGAATAGGTCTCACCCTGACGCTCAAACGTGGCTTCCAGACCTGCTACAACGCGGTCAATGTAGTGCTCATCTATCTGAGCTTCAACCTTATATGTGCCAACAGAGTTTATCTGTCCTATCTTGGTGCCGCTGGTTATTGACTGACCCAGCACCACATCAAGCAGACCAAGCTCTCCGTCAATGGGAGCCTTAACTATAAGATTGCTCTTGCGCTTGCGGATCATCTGCATATTGAGCACCATGTTGTCAAGGCTCTCCTCCATGCGGTCAAGCTGGGTACCCCGGTAAAGGCTGTCCTGCTTGGAGCGCTCACGGATAAGCTCATATTTCTGCTGAGCAAGACGGTAATCCTCCTCTGCCTTTAGGTAATCCTCACGGGCAATCAGTTTGTCCTCATACAGAGATTTCTGCTGCTCATATGCACGCTTGAGCCTGTCCACCTGAATTCCGTATTCCAGCACATTCTGGTTTACATCAAGTTTCTGCTGCTCCATCTGGATCTGTGTATTGCGCAATATGTTCTCCTTCTCGGCAAGTTCTGCCTCAGAGTTCAGGATCTGCATATCCAGATTGTCATTACTCAGAATAAGGATTGCATCACCGGCCTTTACAGCTGAACCCTCTTCAATGAGAATCTCCTGCACGATGCCGCCCTCCTGCGGGCTGAGCTGGATGGTAGTCATAGGCTGTACGCGGCCGCTTATGCGGATGTAGTCATTGAACTCACCAAGTTGTGCTTCTGATACCATCAGCGTATCCTTGTCAACTCTCAAGGTCTTGTCATTGGGGCGGGCAATCAAATAAATCACGAATGCCAAAAACAGTGCTCCACCCCAGTAAGGCAAAGCCTTCTTTGTGAATACTCTCCTGAATCCTTTCTCCTGTTCTATTATTCTATCCATAGTGGTAATTTATTTGCTTGATTATAACTGATCTATGTAATCTGTTCCCTTGTAGTATCTCACAACACTCTGCTTTATGACAAGCTTGAAGAGCGAGTTCATAAGGTCTGCGTTGGCCTTGAGCAGGCTGCCGTTAATGGTGCTGAACTCAAGCGGTGACACAAGTCCCTGCTCCAGTTTCTTCATGTTGAGACGGTAGGCCTCCTGCTGCACCTGAGCCTTATGCTCTGCCTGCAAGTATGCGGCCATTGCACCGTCACAATCCTGTTCCGCGCGACGGAACTCCTGAATCACCTCACGGCTCTTCTGTTCCTTCTCAGCTGATGCAATCACGCGTGCATTGCGCTTGCGGGCTATAGTGGAGTGCTTTTTGAGTCCTTCAAACAACGGGATGGATAGGGACATCTCTATGTACTCACCTGCGTTGTTGCGGAACTGGTCCTTGAACGGGTCAGTCTGTACTCCGTCCATAGTATAATAGCTTGAGCTCCAGCCTGCACAAAGAGTCAGCTTGGGAAGCAGCTGCCAGCGGGCTGTGCTGAGCTCCCTCTCACTGTTAAGTTCATTGAGCGAAGCTATCCTGAAATCACGGTTGCCTGCAAGTATTGAACTGTACTCTGAAACACTGCTCTCAATATCCATTTCCGGCTCAGGAAGCTCAAAGTCTATGACAAGTTCTTTATCCTCTGGCCAGAACATAAGGTCACTGAGTATAGTTAACTGGTTGAGGTAAGCATTCCTGGTATCAGTCAATCCATACTGGCAATCAGCCAGATCAGCCTCAGACTGAACCACATCGGCATAACCCTTCTGACCCAACTCCTCCTGCTTGCGAATCTTGGCAAGCGATGTCTCAGCATCGGCAACCTGCTGCTCATACACATCGGCCAGGCGCTTGTAATATACCGTATTGTAATATGCCTCCATCACTGCCAGGCAGATCTCTGACTCAGCCTGCTTCTCACGAGACTCTGAAATCTCCAGACCCGTCTTGGAGATGAGCACATTGTTTACAGCCTTGAATCCTTCAAACAGGTTAATGCCTGCGCTTATTCCATAACTGTTATGGAAAGATGTCTGATTGAAATAGGTGTTGGTCTGAGGGTCAATGTTACGGCCAAAATTGTAATAAGCATAAGTATTTGCGCTTATGGACGGCAAAAAAGCCGCAAGCACGGCATCACGCCGTGCTATACGGGCGTCGGCAGTCTCAGCGTTCCGGATAAGAACCTTTGTGGAGTTTGAAATGGCATACTCCATGCAATCCTTAAGACTCATTGTCTGTCCGTAAACAACTCCGGAACCGCTAACCACCGCAACAATTGTCAAACCTAATATCCTAAAAACTCTCTTTATCATATTTTACAGTCTGTTTTGATTACACATTTTATAATGCAATCCGCGTGCCAAACTCGTAAAGTATTAATAATCAAATATGTAAGTTTTTAGCTAGGTGTAAAGAAGTGTAAAGCTTTACACTTTTCTGTAAAGCCTTTACAATGTACGCAGAACTTTTTGGGGTATCGGTATAAGATTTCCATTAGCAGTAGCCGAACTATCAGTTTGGGAGCATCAGTGCAGTGGCGTAAGCGGAGAGCCCTGGAGGATCCCGTTAAAAACGGCGCATGTTTGAGGAACGTTACACACCGAAGGTGGGTAAAAGTCCGAGTTCGACGTTTAGGGTCCGGAAGGGTTTTGGAGTAGCCACGGAACGTTGTCTCAAAAACTGATAGTTCGGTAATGTTTCAGATACTGATACCCCAAAAAGTTCTCCTACCTAAATGTGAGGCAGAAGGTGGTTTCAGCGGAGTCGCTGCGGGTAAGCTCAATGCTGCCGTTATGATTGCGCATAATCTGGCGCGATATGCTAAGACCGATGCCGCTACCCTGAGCCTTGGTAGTAAAGAAAGGCACAAATATCTGCTCCTGGCTCTCAGGCGATATAGGCTCACCGTCATTTGAAACAAGCAATATAACCTCATCATCCTGCCCCATCCTGCCGGTAATGGTAATGTGGCGAGCCCCCGCCTGAACAGCATTCTTGACAAGGTTGATGAGAATCTGTGAAACCTGCCCCTCATCAACATAAATCATAAGGTCAGGCTCATCGGCCCGATATGAACATACGGCACCGGCATCAGAAACCATCTGACTGTTGAGTGAGAACATCTTGTTTATAAGTTCCTCAACCATGATGGCTTTCTTGACCGGGCGTGCCACACCGCTCAACTGGCGGTAGGTCTCAACAAACTTGATAAGGTTCTTGGATGAATCAGATATGGTTTCAAGGCCCGCCTTAACGTCAAGCTCACTGTGGCCGTTCTCATCCATTGACTTGGATAGCGTATCGCTGAGCGATGCCACAGGCGATACCGTATTCATAATCTCATGCGTGAGCACGCGTATGAGTTTGGTCCACGAGTCCTGCTCATGCTGCTGACGCTGCTGCTCAAAAATGGTGCGTATGCGGTTAAGAGTGCGGTTGAAGCGGTTCTTTTCACGGAAACTGAAATTGAGTTCACCATCCTCAAGGGCATCCATCATATATGCCACCTTCTTACGGTCACCGCGACGGGTGAGCACACAAGCTATCACTGCAGTTACCACAACTGCAGCAAGGACAATAAGTATGACGGTGCCGGTGGTCATCAGAGTCCGTACTTTTTAAGTTTGGCGTAGAACGTGGGGCGGCTCACGCCCATCATCTTGGCGGCGGCCGATATGTTGCCGCGGCAGCGGGTCATTGCCTCGCGCACCATCCGCTCCTCATCATACCCCTCCGGCATAGACTCTTTCAAACTGCCGTTAAGTGACTGCGATGTCTCAAAGCCTATGTCATCACGGCCTAAACGGGTACCGTCAGAGAGTATCACGGCTTTCTCAATGCAGTTCTGCAGTTCACGGATATTACCGCTCCAGGTGTGGTTGAGCAATGCAGCCTCAGCCTGGGCGTCAATGCCCTCAAGCGGACGGTGATATTTCTCGGCAAACACGCGCAAAAACATTAAAGCCAGCGGAATGATGTCTTCACGGCGCTCCCTGAGCGGCGGCAGTTCAATATGTACGGTATTGATACGGTAGTAAAGATCCTCACGGAAACGGCCCTCACGAACCAGCTTGCCCAGATCCGTATTGGTGGCGCAGATAAGACGTATATCAACGGGTATGGCATCGGTACCACCCACCCTTACTATGCTACGGTTCTGAATGGCACGCAACAGTTTGGCCTGTAGGTGCAGCGGAATATTGCCAATCTCATCAAGGAACAACGTGCTGCCGTCGGCCTGCTCAAACTTGCCCTGATGGTCAGAATGGGCATCGGTAAAAGCACCTTTCACATGACCGAACAGTTCACTCTCAAACAGAGTCTCGGTAATGGCACCCGCATCTACAGCCACCATCTGCTTGCCGTTACGCAGGCTTGCGGCGTGTATCTCACGGGCCAGGACATCCTTACCGGTACCGTTCTCGCCGGTGATGAGCACGGTGGCATCGGTGGGGGCAATCTTTTCAATCTGGCGCTTTATCTCAAGCATTCGGGCAGATTCGCCCCAGTACATCCCTGTTGAAACAGGCACAACAGGCTTTGATGCCTTATGGCCTTTGTCAAGGGCTGCTTTCAATACCTCAACCAATTTATCATTCTCCCAGGGCTTGACAATGAAATCAAACGCGCCGCGTTTCATACCCTCAACGGCCAAATGGACATCGGCATAAGCAGTGAACAGCACCACCTCTATCTGCGGCGCAATCTTCTTGATCTCATTTATCCAGTAGAGGCCCTCGTTGCCGGTGTTGATGTCTGTGTTGAAGTTCATGTCCAGCAGAATCACATCAGGACGGAACATCCCTATTGTGCTGATCAGCTGAACGGGCGACGGTATTGTCCTTACCTCACCGAAATAGAGCGGCAGCAGCATCTCCAGTGCCTTGCGTATCCCGGCATTATCATCAACAACCAGTATTTTACCTTTCTTGACCATTATCTTTAAGAATATGATGTAGCAAAGATACAATATTTTTGTACATTTGCCTCCAGATACGGTGATACCGCCGCCTGCGGTGACATACGTCTTATTGACCTGCAGGACCCCCAAAAAGAGGAGGCACAGTCTTTTCATTACGCTCTGGTTCCAAACATCAGTTTTGTTCAGCCGCAGACGCGAAGATACTGCCGAATAATATGAAACAGCCCACCATTCAAATAGAATCCCTCAGTACGGGATACCGTGGCAAGAACAATGTCACGATTGTTGCACATGATATCAACGCCACCATTCACGGAGGCGAACTTACATGTCTGCTCGGCCCTAACGGCGCCGGCAAATCAACACTGCTGCGTACGCTGTCGGCATTTCTGCCACCTGTAAAGGGTGAAATCACCATCATGGGACGCAACCTGAGTGACTATTCAGACAAGGAACTCTCCAAGGCCATCGGCGTGGTGCTGACTGAAAAAACTGACCTCAGGAACATGAGCGTAGAGGATCTCATCGGACTTGGGCGCAGCCCTTACACCGGGTTCTGGGGTACACTGCATAAGCAGGATCGTGAGATTGTGGCCAAAGCTATTGAGATGGTTGGCATTGAGGCGCTCAAGGACCGCATGATTCAGACATTGAGTGACGGAGAACGCCAAAAGGTCATGATAGCAAAGGCGCTGGCTCAGGAGACTCCGGTAATATTCCTTGATGAGCCCACTGCATTCCTGGATTTTCCAAGCAAGGTGGAGATAATGCAACTGTTGCATACCCTATCACGCACTACGGGCAAAACCATCTTCCTGTCCACTCATGATTTGGAACTTGCTCTCCAGATAGCCGATACAATCTGGTTGATGGACAAAGACAAAGGAGTCATGATAGGCACCCCTGAGAAACTGGCAAATGACGGTTCACTCAACAGTTTCTTCTCTCAAAGGGGTATCAACTTTGACATTCACAACGTAAACGGCTCCCTCTGCATAATACCCCAACTGAAATAACACGGTTTAGAAATAGAACCAATGCCAGGATATACCACCCTCACCGGGACGGTATTCAAGTGCTGGCGTGGGTAATTTAATACCACTCAGAATCCTCAAGATATGTTTTAGAGTCTTGTTTTTGCAAGGAATGCGCGAGATATCTATATCCGGTGCAATAAATAATCTGCGCTGACGTGCACCATCAGGCATATATGCCAACTGACCGGGAGCATACTCCCATCCACGTCCCCAACAACCATCATCACCCACATGACCTGCCGGCTGAAGATTATTGTATTCACCTGTCATACCTTCGGCTCCATATCCCACAGCCCAGCCCAACCAGGATGGATATCGGCTATCCTCTTTCATGAAAAGAGATTTTACATCAAATGCCATCCATACGGTCAATCCGCTATAGTCCTCATATAATCTGTCCAACCAGTCTTTGCCCATAATATAATCTCTCTCCATTGTGACAGGATTACATACATCATATTTTGACAACCCTGAATAATGATAAGAACATTTCAGAGCTATGCGTTGCTCATGCCAAAGCGCCTGCTGACCCATAAACAGTCCTGTTCCAAAAAGATTTGCCCCCATATCACCCCATGAAAAACCCCAATCACTTGACAGTCCGTCAAAAATCTCCACCATGGTCATAATGGTCAATCCTAAAGGACCACCATAGAGGATTGAGCGTTTCTCATCCAAACCTGTCATAATAAGGGCCTCATAACCAAAATTGGCAAAATTATAGCATGAATTGGCGTGTCCCATCTTATCCATCTGGAGCCATTCCTTATTGTCATTGTAAAAATGGAAACCACCGGTCTCTGTTCCTGAGTACCATGATGAATACAGCGCACTCATAACCCCGGTAATGATCAATCCCTCCGTACCCAATGTTATTATAGAGCCTTTTGACAAGGCTGGTTTGTTTTTTTCCGACTCAAATCCTGATATGCCTGATAAACCGGAAGAAGCACCGTTATCTGTAAAGAATGGATCAATCTCAAATTCATAAGTTGAAAAAACTCCCGTATTATTATTGAAAGAACTTGCCGGAACCACAAAAAAAATGGCAAGCATAAAGAATGACACTGTTCTTTTGATCATAGATTCCTTTTAATATATTTTTCCGTTCTCACTTATCAGAAGAATGGTAAGATTGCTTGTTTTAAGCAGGGTATCAATAAACCCCTTTTGCCATAATCATAAGAAGTTTAGTGAGAGCTGTCCGTCACCAAGCAGGTTGAAAGACATCCTGTGGTATGGAGTTGTACCGAATTGCTTTATTGCATCACGGTGTTTTTTGGTAGGATAGCCCTTGTTCTCAAGCCAGTCATACTGCGGATACTCCCCGGCTATCTTATTCATGAAATCATCACGATACGTCTTGGCCAAGACTGATGCTGCCGCAATTGACATTATCTTGCCGTCACCCTTAACGATGGTAGTATGCGGAATACCGGGATACGGGATGAAACGGTTACCGTCTATAAGCAGATGCTGCGGACGTACCTTAAGCTGGTCTATAGCCCGATGCATAGCCGTAAATGATGCCTTGAGTATGTTTATCTTGTCAATCTCTTGGTTATCAACCACACCCACTGCCCAAGCCAGTGCCTCACGCTCAATTACAGGACGCAGTGCATATCGCTGTTTCTCCGTAAGCTGTTTGGAGTCATTGAGCAATTCATTGCTGAAATCAGGAGGCAGTATCACCGCCGCCGCATAGACGGGTCCCGCCAGACAGCCTCGCCCGGCCTCATCACATCCGGCCTCAATGCGGCCCTCAACCAAATACGGCAACAACGGATTATGACTCATAAAAGCATTGTAACATATTCATACAAAAATAGTCAATCTTTATTTCATAAAGCCCCCTTGAAAGCTTAAATTTGCATCAAAGAAATATGAATCACGATAATGACAATGAACTCTTCCCTGTAGTTGATGAGCAGGGCAATGTACTGGGCAAGATACTGCGCGGTCAGGCACATGACGGACGCAAGGTGCTGCACCCCGTAGTGCACCTGCACCTGTTCAACTCCAAAGGAGAACTGTACCTGCAGCGCCGCCCCGACTGGAAACCTATACAGCCCGGCAAATGGGACACCGCCGTAGGAGGACACATATCATACGGTGAAACGGTTGAGCAGGCTTTCAGACGTGAAGTTATGGAAGAGCTGGGCATTGACATCAAAAATGCCACGCCCATGGGCCATTACGTTTTTGAAAGTAAAGTAGAGAAGGAGCTGGTCTATGCTTTCAAGACCGTTTATGACGGTCCTGTCAACCCCAGTGCCGATGAGCTTGACGGAGGCCGATTCTGGACAATGCAGGAGATAAAGGATGCCCTTGGAAAAGAGATCCTTACACCAAACTTTGAATCAGAGTACCGGCGCTTCTTTATTTTCCGGCTATAACATCAATCTCCACCAGTGCGCCCTTGGGCAGAGCAGCAGCCTGGAAGCATACGCGTGCAGGTTTATCGCCATATGGGAAGAAATCAGCGTAAACCGCATTCATGGCACTGAAATCAGCCATATTGGCCAGCATAACAGTGGTCTTGACTATGTTTGAAAAAGCCAGTCCGTCAGCCTCAAGGATAGCGCCTATATTAGTGAGTGCCTGGCGGGTCTGAGCCTCAATTCCATCAGGTATTATACCGGTCTTGGGGTCAACGGGAAGCTGACCTGAAACAAACAATATGCCGTTCAGTTCAACGGCCTGTGAGTAAGGTCCGATAGCTGCGGGAGCCTTCTCTGTAGCAATGCTCTTTTTCATGATTAACAAGTTTAATATATTGCAAATATAATAACAAATATAGATTACCTTTGTATGCAGTGCCTCAAAAGGCCGTAAAACCCCAATGAAAATTGCATTAGTACAAAATGCCCCGATAAAGGGCAACCCTGATAAAAGTCTTGCAGAACTGGACCGGCTGATAGGTAAAGGCTGCGGGGCCGATATATACGTCCTGCCTGAGATGTTCGCTACCGGACAATACATTGACCCCACCCCTGTGGTGCAGACCATGAACGGACAGATTATACAGTGGCTCCAGAACAAAGCAAAGCAACTGGATGCAGCTGTGTGCGGCACGCTGCCCGTGGCTGAGAACAGTCACGTATATAACCGTCTATGTTTCTGCACTCCCGACGGAAGCATTTCTTATTATGACAAGCATCATCTTTTCTCATATTCAGGTGAGAGTCAACATTTTACTCCGGGTTCAGACAGGGTCGTAGTGAAATTCCGAGGCCTGAGAATACTTCTGTTGATATGCTATGACCTGAGGTTCCCTATATTCAGCCGCAACCGTGATGATTATGACGCTGTAATTTATCCTGCAAACTGGCCTGATAAACGCATCCTTGCATGGGATACGCTGTTACGTGCCCGCGCCATTGAGAATCAGTGCTTTGCCATTGGAGTAAACCGTTCAGGCAGCGACGAGTTCGGTGATTACCCCGGACACAGCACCATCATCGGTCCTTACGGAGATACCATTATCCAGACCGATGCTCAACCGCAGATGGTATGCGCAGAACTTGATATGGAGCTGCTCCACCGTTTCCGTACCAAATTTCCGGTCCTTCAAGACGCTGATATATAATTAATTCCGCAAAAATGCCTCTGTTTTTAAAATAGTTGATATATTTGCTGTCAGATAACTTTAAAAAGAATTTGCTTATGAAGAAAACCTTACTACTTTTATTTGCAGCTTTGCTCACAGTCTCAACCTTTGCCCAAACGGGGTTCTTATGGAACAACGAAGGCTTAAACGGTCTTTACCTTGACAGTATCATGGAAGTTCACCCAAATGGGCAATATGCCAAAACTGTCTATGAGTATAACAGTAACAAACTGCCGATAGCCGAATACATATCCATATTTGAAGAGAATGGTACACAAACTTCATCAGAGCGTGCAGAAATCCAGTATAATGAGGATAATTGTATCACTACACAGGTAGTCACCACACAATCTCCCGACAAATATTTTTTATCCAAAGTAGTATGGTCTGATTGGGATGCCAATAAGCACCCCCGATCAGCTATCCATTATGAAAAGCAGGAAGATGAATGGAATAAAGTGGCAACACTCAGTATTGAATATGATGACGATGGCAAAGTAATCAGAGCAACAAGCAGAGTGATTTATACTGATCCTGAAGGCATTGATCATACTGCCGAAACAATCAACAGTTTTGAATATGATTCCCATGATCAGATATGCAAAAGTATCATTATTTTCAACTCAGATGGAGTTCCTGATGAAAATACCGAGGTCGTAATCTGGACCAATGAATATTATAATGACGGTAATCTGAAGAAAGTTACACGAACTCTTGAGAATAATATTCCGCAAAGTACATTATATTATTATTGGGGTGATGGAAATGCCACTCTCATACGCGGCATAAATGCTGCCATTAGAAATACCGGAATATTCTTTGATTTGAGCGGACACGCTTATTCCGGAACACCTACAGAGAAGGGTATTTATATCCTGAACGGCAAAAAGGTTGTAATTGAATAACCGCAACATTAATATTTTTGAACGGTTCCTGTTGATAAAAGACAGGAACCGTTCTTTTTTTCTATTGCCTTAATTCACTGAGATGTTGTATCTTTACAGCAAAGCAATGAAGCAGAAAAGCAGAATATACGCAGCTATTGACCTCAAGTCATTCTACGCATCGGTAGAGTGCGTTGAGCGGGGGCTTGACCCCCTGACCACCAACCTTGTGGTGGCCGATGCCTCACGCACCGACAAGACCATCTGCCTGGCCGTATCACCATCACTCAAGACATATGGCATAGGTGGCCGCGCACGCCTTTTTGAGGTTGTGCAGCGTGTCCGCCAGATCAACAATGAACGCCGCCGATATGCTCCCGGCCGCAAACTGGGCGATCCTGAGACTGACAACCTGAAGGTGCAGTCTGACCCCACAGTGGCACTCGGTTACATAACCGCCCCACCGCAGATGGCCCATTACATGAAGGTAAGCAGCCTCATCTACTCCATCTACCTGAAATATGTCTCTGCTGATGACATTCACGTCTATTCCATTGATGAGGTATTCATTGAACTGACCAACTATCTGAAGATACGCAAGTGCTCCGCCCGCGAGATGACCGTTCAAATGATTCATGACGTGCTTTCTGAAACAGGTATTACCGCCACAGCAGGCATAGGAACCAACCTCTACCTGGCTAAGGTAGCTATGGACATTGTGGCCAAACATACTGAAGCCGATAAGGACGGAGTGCGTATTGCTGAACTCGATGAGATAAGTTACCGCCGGCAGTTGTGGGAGCACCGCCCGCTCACTGATTTCTGGCGCATAGGACGCGGCATAGCATCCAAACTGGAAAGTTTTGGAATGCGTACCATGGGTGATATAGCCCTCTACTCCACCAACCCGCAATGGGAGGATCAGCTCTATCACCTGTTCGGAGTCAACGCAGAACTGATCATTGACCACGCATGGGGCTGGGAACCCTGCACAATGGCCCAGATAAAAGCTTACAAACCACTGGTAAACAGCATTAGTTCCGGTCAGGTATTGTCTGAGCCTTATGATTTCAAGAAAGGCCGCCTCATTGCCAAGGAGATGACTGATGCGCTGGTATTTGATCTGGTCAGCAAACGACTGGTAACTGACCGCATATCGATCTACATCAGCTATGACTCCGGCAACCTGGAAAGCCCGGACTGTCAGTATGACGGCCCAGTTACAACTGACTACTACGGACGCGACGTACCCAAACCGGCACACGGCTCAGTTGACCTAAACGGTCATACATCATCATCTGAATACATTTTAAAGGCGGTAACAAAACTGTACAACCGTATAGTAAACCCCAAGCTGACCGTCAGAAGGCTCAACGTGACCGCTCAGAATGTGATCCACGAAAGTGAGGCACAGCCGCGCCAGTTGGATCTGTTTGGAGAGAATGCACCTACCGATGGGCGTGAACGCCGTCGGCAGGAGGCTGTGCTGGCCATACGCAAGAAATACGGCAAGAACTCCATATTGAGAGGAATGAACTTTGAGGAAGGCTCAACAGCCCACCAGCGTAACAAGCAGGTAGGAGGACACAAGGCATAATCATATGGATAAAAGATACGAGAAAATTATTGAGATGCCGCATCATACATCGGCCACAAGAAAACCGATGCCGCTCTGTAACAGGGCGGCACAGTTCTCTCCTTTTGCAGCTCTGACAGGCTTTGAGGAGATTATATCAGAAACTGCTGAAAGTGTTATTATTTGAAGCGGAACTCTATCAGAACGGGATTATCATCATTCTGTTTCTTGAGTTCATCAATGATCTGCTGGGCAAGCGGTGACATGGGAACGCTCTCATCAATGGCGGCATCACCCAGATTCTCTATGATAGCTATCTGATGGTTGCCGTTGCAGCCGGTAGGATCAATATCCTTTGCCAGGCCCGGAATACGCAGATGCTTGTAAACCTTGGTACCCTCATCGTTGTGAACCCAGTACAGATAGCGGCTGGTAGTGCCGAATGATGCATCGGCATTATAGTTTGTCCTGAAGCTTACGGTTTTGTCATCAACCATGATATTGAAGGTATTGGTTATCATTGGAGTAGCTGACACAGCCTCTGATATTGTCCTGTAGGCAAACTCCAACTCCACAATGTTAAGCACTTCCTTCTCAAATATAGCCTGAGCTTTTGACGGAACATCATTTGCTCCCAGTTTAAAACGGTACACATCCTTGACCTCCTTATCATCAAATGTGACAATCCTGTTCACAAAACCGGTAAGGCAGGTTGAACGGTTCTTGGGATTTACATAGAAAAGCTCCGGATAGCCCAGGAAAGATCTTTGCAGAGAGCTCTCACGATACAGCACAGTACCTTTTCTGAGATCACGCTCATCCCTGTCAACCAGAATCATAGACTCCCTGGGGATATACATCTTTGTGCCCTCTATGCCCTTATTGTATTCATCCAGGAAATAGCCAAAGTATAGCATCTTGTCACCCAGATTCAGGATGTTCTGAATCATGATATTAACCGGCTGCTTGCCTTTGAACTCAAGGGTATTTGCGTCATACGTTACCAGGTTGGAGTCATTCTCAATATAAATCGCGTTGTTGAATGAATCATAAGAGAAATCTTCAATGAAGTAATACTCTCCAGGACCGCGTCCCAGCCTGTCCAGGACTGAGGTAAGCTTATAATTGTCAAAACGGAGAATCTTACGGCTGTCACTTGTACGGGCCAACATAACGTCACCCCAACTCTTAATGCCACCTATGCCGTCCAACGGCCCATCGCACTCAAGCCGATGTACGCGGAAATCATAAGCAATCTCTGTCAGATCAGCTTCTTCATCAATATCACCGGCGGTAATCACCTCAACGCCGTCAAGGTTGGTACTGGAATAACATCCCGCCATAACTGCCAATATGGGCAGTACAAACAAAATTTTAGGATACTTTCTCATAAAACAATAATTATTGGTTAAAGCTATTTGTCACAAAGATAGAGATATTTTTCAATAACTAAAACTTTTATTTCAGCGAACCGGTGGCACGGAAAGCATCCAGCTTTACGAAACAGTGACGGTCTATTATCTCCTCCAGCTCACGGTCAAAGTTATGACGGATCTCTATCTCCGGTCCGAACATAAAGCACTCACCGTTCTCTTTTGTATAAGGATGCCACTCAGGCAGGCCTTCCACATTGGGATTACCCGTGTAGGCAAAATTGGCCCATGACTGCGCCATGCGGTCAGCCAGACGCAAATCTGACTCTGACGGATTGGGCAGGTCACGCCCGGCCAGATGCAACGTTTTGAAGCAGAAGTTCAGCTCAGCACCGTGCGCAGACACATGAGTTGAGGGCGATTTCCACGTGAACATGTAGTTATAGACCGGAGCTTTTTGGGATTCCGATGCAGCATCGGCGGTAATAACCGTCTTAGCGCGGAACAGCCAGTCTATTGAGGGTAGGTCCTGAGGGATATAATCAGGCCAGGCTTTGGCAAGAGCTGCAGCGTATGCCTCAGTTTCATCACCGAATGTAGAGCGTACAGCATCCTTAGCCTGTTCAAGCGTCATCTGACGGTTATAGCTGCCACGTTGTAGCTCATTGAATGTAGTACCTATTACAAGAGGTATATCACTTGATATTGATGCAAAATCAGGCTGGAAAGGCTGCTGCAGGAGAACATCACCATCCGGCACTGGACCGAATCCCCACATGATGGGCGTACCCGGCGTGCGCACCAGCCCCCTGGCGGAGAGGGCACGCTGGCCGGCCTGATAGAGTTTATCATAAGGGATCTCCTTGATGCGGTCGGGCTCGTTGTGCGGTATTCCCAGTTCGTCAAGAACTGCCAGGCCAAGCTCTTCAGTCATAGCCTTGTGGTTCACATTCAGTATAGTGCCGCTCATTATTATTGCCTTGTGGTACAGGCCTTTGGCTGACGGCATGCACATAAGCGTACCCACCTTGCCGCCACCGCCTGACTCACCGAATATGGTCACGTTGTTTGGATCACCGCCAAATTTTGAGATGTTGTCACGAACCCATTCCAGAGCCTTGACAGCATCCATCATACCTACGTTGCCTGAGTACTTGTACTTGGGATCACCGGTGGCAGACAGGTCCAGAAAACCTATTATATTGAGACGGTGGTTGATGCTCACCACAACCACGTCTTTCTTGGCCAGGCCCATGCCCGGATTCCAGGCTGATGTACCCGAGTCAAATCCGCCGCCGTGACACCAGAACATGACCGGTTTCTTGCCCTTGGTATCGGTAGTCCAGACATTCAGCACACAGCAATCCTCAGCGCTTCCCGGCTGGATGCGTCCGCTCTGGAGTGACTGCGGTCCCCATTGGGAGCAATCCATCACCGTATCCCATTTCTCAACCGGAGCCGGCGGCATGCAACGCTCCGCCTTAGCGTAAGGAATACCCTTGAACGCCATCGTTCCCTCCTCATCAAATCCACGGACGGAACCATTGGTGGTCTTTATAACATACGGATCGTTCTGGCAACATGCCAGCGCCGGAACCAAAGAAAGCAATAATAGTAGCCTTTTCATATTTAGGAATAATATCAAGTTGAGAATCTTTTAATTGAGAAGTGAGAGTTGAGAATTGAGAATTAAATGTATCATTCGTCATTACGCAGGTTCTGCGTATCAATTCTCAATTTTCAATTCTCAATTTCTTTATTGTAACTTGCGGTAATGAATACGCTTGGGCTCCTGGTAACCAAGCTGTTTGATCTTGTAGTCTTCATAATCAGAGTATGAGCCTTCATAGAAGACAACCTTGCTGTCTCCCTCAAATGAGAGGATGTGGGTGCAGATGCGGTCCAGGAACCAGCGGTCATGTGATACAACAACGGCGCAGCCTGCAAAGTCATCAAGACCCTCCTCAAGGGCACGCAGGGTGTTCACATCAATATCGTTGGTAGGCTCGTCAAGCAGCAGTACGTTACCCTCCTCCTTGAGTGCCATAGCCAACTGCAGGCGGTTTCGCTCACCGCCGGACAGCACGCCGCACTTCTTCTCCTGATCAGCACCGGTAAAGTTGAACCTACCCAGATATGCGCGGGCGTTCACATCACGACCGCCCATGCGGATAATCTCGTTTCCGCCGCTTACCACCTGATAAACGCTCTTTTCAGGATCAATATCCTTATGCTGCTGGTCAACGTACGCAATCTTTACGGTCTCACCTATCTCAAATGATCCGGCGTCAACCTTTTCAAGACCCATGATCAGGCGGAACAGCGTAGTCTTACCTGCACCGTTAGGGCCGATGACACCCACAATGCCGTTTGGCGGCAGCGAGAAGTTCAGGTCATCAAACAGCAGCTTGTCACCGAACGCCTTAGCAACTCCGTGAGCCTCAATGACTTTGTTACCCAGACGCGGGCCATTGGGGATGAATATCTCCAGTTTCTCCTCCTTGGCCTTGACATCCTCATTCATCAGTTTGTCATAAGAGTTCAGACGGGCCTTACCCTTGGCCTGACGGGCCTTGGGCGCCATACGGACCCACTCCAACTCACGTTCCAGGGTCTTGCGGCGCTTTGAAGCCTGCTTCTCCTCCTGAGCCAGACGCTGCGATTTCTGCTCCAGCCAACCGGTGTAGTTACCCTTCCATGGAATACCCTCACCGCGATCAAGTTCAAGGATCCAGCCGGCTACGTTATCCAGGAAGTAACGGTCATGAGTTACTGCAATCACGGTACCTGCATACTGGTTCAAGTGCTGCTCCAGCCACTGAATGCTCTCAGCATCCAGATGGTTAGTAGGCTCATCAAGCAGCAGTATATCGGGCTGCTGCAGGAGCAGACGGCACAGAGCCACGCGGCGGCGCTCACCACCGGACAGCACGGCAGCCTTCTGGTCTTCAGGTGGACAGCGCAACGCATCCATCGCCTGCTCCAGACGGTTATCGATGTTCCAGGCATCGGTAGCATCAATCATATCCTGGAGTTCAGCCTGGCGAGCCATGAGGGCATCCATCTTGTCCTGATCCTCATAATATTCCGGCAGTTCGAACTTGTGGTTCACCTCATCGTATTCTTTCAAAGTATCGTATATGGATTGAACGCCCTCCATCACGATCTCCTTCACAGTCTTGTTGGGGTCCAGTTCCGGCTCCTGCGGCAGATAGCCCACGCTATAACCAGGGCTGAACACCACCTGCCCTTGGAAACTCTTCTCAACGCCGGCAATTATCTTGAGCAGCGTTGACTTTCCGCTACCATTCAGGCCTATTATACCTATCTTGGCACCGTAAAAGAATGAAAGGTAAATATCCTTGAGTACCTGTTTGTTGTTCTGGAAGGCCTTGCTCACGCCCACCATCGAGAAGATAATCTTCTTGTCGTCTGTAGTCTGTGCCATTTAAAGAAACTTTATTGGCAAAGATACAAAAAACTATTGAACAGCTCTTTTTACTTGCAGCTCAGGATGAACGAGTATGACATAGGCTGGTTTGCATCAATGGTGTACTTGTCAAGAGTACGTCCGCCCCAAGTGTCAACTCCGCCGACCCCGTGAATATTCAGGTCAATGTTCAAGTTCACAAAATCACCTCTCTTGAGCTCATGCGGATGACCTACAGTGAGATCTTCCTCACCGTAATCCCATGCACGGATGCACAGCGGCTGACAGCCGTCAACCCTAATACTGTTGATTTTATCCGATAACTCCAGCCACCTTACATCACAGCGGTTGCCGTTATCCTGCGGACGGATGTAATCAACGCAGAACTCGCTGAGCGGGAGAGTATATTCATTTACCATAGCTGAGAGCTTGCGGTCAGGATAGTTCTCCCAGGGGCCGCGGCCAAACCAGGTAATATTGGCAAATTCCGGATACAGACGCATCCTCATGCCGAACTTGGGCATAAGCGGCAGCCCGGTCTTGGTGGGCTTGTAATCAGCATCAACCTTTATATAGCCCTCTTTGTTGATGGTATATGTAAGCGTATAGTCTGCACCTATGGGCAACTCCATCGCTATAGTGGCTACCACTGCCCCATTCTCAATCTTCCAGTCAAATGATTTCAGGGTACGCTCAGCGGCTGCATTCTTCCACGCACCCAGTCGGCGCTCGTAGTTATTGGCAGCCTGGTTCTCATTTACCGGTTTCCAGAAATACGGCTCCAGCGGTGCGGCAAGCAGTTCCGTGCCATCAGCATCGGTCCAGTTCAAAAGTGCGCCCAGATAATTTACAACCATTGTTCCACCATCAGTCTCCACCTTCAATGACTGGTTCTCCTTAACCGTACCCTTGCTTTGCTGTTTCTTTGATGTGCTCTTCTTTTCATCCGGAGCCTGCAATATGGTTACCTTAGGCGCAGCCTGTGCTTTTGATGTCACCACTGTAATAGTGGAGGGATACATATACGGATCAAGGACAAACTGCTCACGGGCCACAACAAAACCCTTAGGTGCCCATAGCTTATCCTCCTTAAGCTTTGCATATACATTGAGAAGGCGTTCACGCCCATTGTCAATCGTATCAAAGGTTATTTCATACTCACTGGGGTCAGTAAAGAAATCACGGTTTATGATATTGATTTTGCCGTCAGTTAGTTCAAACTTAAGAGGCTGATAAACATACTGTACCTCATAGAAATGCGGATGCGGAGTACGGTCAGGAGCCAGCAGGCCGTTGGTGCAGAAGGCCCCGTCATTAGGCTGGTCGCCAAAATCGCCGCCATACGCCCAATACTCATCCGGAGCGAGTGAGAGTTCTGCCGACGGACGCAACGGACTTCTGTCAATAGGCTTGGCAATACCCTGATCCACCCAGTCCCATATGGCTGCACCACAAATGCTGCTGTCTGCATATATCACATCCCAATAATCCTGCAGGTTACCCACTGAGTTACCCATAGCATGGGCGTACTCACGCATCATGAACGGGCGGTCAGTGATACGGCGTGCCTCCGATGCCAGCTTATCAGGTGTAAGATAGGCATCATCATAGATAGCTGACTGACTGCGGTCCGTGTCACTGAACGGCGGACGTGTTGAATCCAGAGCCACTATGGTATCATGCATGGCCTTCATGTTCTGGCCGGAGCCGCCTTCATTACCCATACTCCATATGATTATGCTGGGATGGTTCTTGTCACGTTGCACGAGACTTACTGCGCGATCCACATGAGCCTGCTTCCAGTCCGGATTGTCGCCCATCTGCCTGTTACGCAATCCAAATCCGTGACTTTCCTGGTTTGCCTCATCCATCACGTAAATGCCGTATCGGTCACAGAGTTCATACAGATACTCGCGGTCCGGATAGTGGCTGGTACGCAGGAAATTCACATTGGCCTGTTTCATCAGGGTTATATCCTTCACGTATGTGGCATCATCAACATATCGGCCTGTGCGCGGATGATGGTCATGCCGGTTTCCACCGCGCAGCTTCACATTCTGGCCGTTAATTTTGAACACCTCACCTTTAATCTCCACACGTTTTACACCAAGATGGTAATCAAAGTGCTCTGTTATGTTTCCCTTATTATCAGCCAACTCAACACTGAACGGATAGAGGTTTGGCTTCTCCGCCGACCACAAACGGGGGTTTTCAATCACGTGTACTATACGCAAGACAGTTGTATCACCCTTGCACAGGCTTTTGAGATTACGCTCTATCCTGAAACCGTCAATAGTAAAGTAAGCCTTAATATCCTTGGCCTTCTGTTTGCCCACATTGCAGATAGAGACATTAGCTATGACCTGAGCCTTTGAATAATCAGCATTGGGAAATGCCTGCACCTTATAATCAGCTATATGCACCTGCGGACGTACCCACAGTTCCACACTGCGGTAAATGCCGCTAAGGCGCCACATATCCTGATCCTCCAGGTAACTGCCGTCACTCCACCTGTACACCTCAACAGCCAGCTTGTTGTGGCCCACGCAGAGGTATTTTGTAACATCAAACTCTGCAGGCGTCATTGAGTTCTGGCTATAGCCTACCAACTCACCGTTTATCCACACATAGAAGGCTGAGTGAACTCCGCCAAAGTGCAAAATAAGGTTCTTGTCAAGCATCTCCCTTGTTATGTCAATGAATGTCACATAAGAACCTACCGGATTCCGATGGGCATACGCATACCAGTTCTTGTTGGGTTCACTGGTTACGCTAGGATGATTACGTTTGAAGGGATACTGCGAGTTTGTATATATGGGCATTCCGTAACCCTGCAACTGCCAGTTGCCCGGAACAGTAATCCTGTCCCACTTGCTCACATTGTAATCCAGAGCCTCAAAGCCCACCGGGCGTGACTCAGGATCCTTGGCCCAACTGAAAAACCACACTCCGTCAAGAGAAATAATCTCCTCACATTGACTCTGCAACGAAGGCAGTTGCAGTGTAGCGTGGTAAGGCAGTTTGTTAATTCCAAGTACAGCGGGGTTCTCCCAGTCATGTACCTCCTGTGCCTGCAGGGTTATAGGCAATAATGCTGTCAGTAATACAAGGAACTTCTTCATATACAATGACTTTTTTTAGGCTTTAATCACTTGCTTATAACCAGTAAGAATCCGCCACGCGGCTGACACTCAACCTGAGTGGGCAGTGTAGTGATGTCGCTTATCTGCCACTGACCTGAGGCATTATCAGCAAAAAGCTTTGCTTTTCCTTTTTTGATAAAACTGAGAATCACAGAAAGAGTCTGCGGCTCATCCGTTCCGTTTATGCCTGCCACAAACCAGGTCTTGCCGCTGCGACGGGCCAGCACGGCACTTTGGCCGGGATAGCCGCTCACATAACGTGTCTCATCCCATACTGTAGGCAAATTGCCCAGAAAATCCTGAACCTCCTGAGGTTGTGCCAGAAAACTCTCGGGGCGGTCAGCCAAATGCTGCAAACCGCTCTCAAAGAGTACGGTCAGAGCCAGCTCATGGGCATTTGAAGTAATGTGCGGATGCTGTGAATCGCTGAAGGCGCAAGGCGTATAATCCATAGGGCCTATCACATTACGTGTATAGGGCAGTGTGGCATTGTGACTGGCAGCCTTATTGGTAAAAGAAGGCACGTTGTTATACCACTCGGCACCATATACTCCCTCTGTGGAAAGCAGGTTGGGATAAGTGCGCTGCCATCCGCGCGGTATAGGTGCGCCGTGGAAATTGACCAGCAGATGATGGCGGGCGGCACTCTCCATCAGATCCTGACAGTAGTCCATGTTGGCTTGGGTGTCACCGCTAAAGAAGTCAATCTTTACTCCGGCTACGCCTATTTTTTCACACCACGCAAACTCTTTCTCTCGGTCCTCAGGCTTGTTGAGACGGTACTTGGGGCCGGGAGCGCCATCCACCCATCCTATTGATGAATTATACCAGATGAGAGGCTTGATGCCGTTTGACTTGGCATATTCAACGGCATCCTCTATGGTCTTGCCGTCTTTCATCTCATCCCACTCAGCATCAATAAGCACATAGGGCAGATGCAGTGTTGAGGCCATATCCACATATTTCTTAATGATATTGAAGTCATTTGAACCGTGATTATATGCCCAATATATCCATGATACCACTCCGGGATGGATCCAACTCACATCCTTATACTGAGTAGGCTCACTCACGTCAGTAACCAGCGTGGACTCTACGATATCTGCCAGAGTACCTATTATGACCACGCGCCATGGGGTGTGCCAGTCACCTGACAGAAGCAGGTCATTCTGGTCCTGCACCACATTGAAAACCTCACCCTCATTGAAGAGGCTGGAGGCACTCTGACGGCGCTCAATATTGGCTTCCGTAATGAGGGCAAACACTCCTTCCTCAGGCTCCATCAGCAACGGATAACCCCAATGGGTGTTGTTATCCCTGAGAGTCATGGAACCGCCGAATCCGCCTGTCTTCTTGACATTGGCAGTGGTTGACATGGGGAAAAAGCCCTCATAACCGTCACTCCACTGCTGCATCCAGCGTTTTGTCCCCTCCGGTATTATGTATGATGTCTGTTCCTTAGGGACGCTGCTCTCATTGAGGCCGGTGTATTCATAACGGAATGCTATGCCGTCATTGTAAAGGCGCATCACCACCTTTGCGTTTTTACCTATCGGTGCCTCATATTCACGGGCCAAGTTGGTGCAGCGCAGGCGTTTGCCCTCCAGCATGCGGTACTTGGTCTTAACCTTCTTAACGTATTTCAAGTCGCTGAACGGTATATTATCCATATCCAGCACATGCTGATTTTCATAACTTATGACAAGTTTCTGATCAATGACTTTAGCGGACAGTTTCCCGTTTGGAGATACGGCGTTTTGTGCATTTACTGCTAAGGCTACGCAGCAGATAATGATAGTTGAAAGGATTTTCTTCATAATTCTCATATATTGTTCCGCAAAGTTAAGCGGTTTTTTCTTTTTTGCAGAAATCAGTTTTACTTTTGGAGTGTTTTTGCAACCTATATACAGAGGGAACAAGAATGACAAGGCAGGAATTTGACATATTCACAGTATCTGTCAGGAACAAACTTCTGGCGTTGGCCTGGCGATACAAGGCCGGCGCCGGCATGAATGATGATCCTGAAGACATTGTACAGGAATCCCTGCTTACCCTGTGGCGCCTTATCTCTGAAGGCTATCCCGTAAGGGACGTTGAGGCACTATCCGTCAGAATAACCAAGAACCTTGCTGCAGCAAACATACGCAGTCATAAGAATGAAACCGTATCGCTTAAAGACATAGAGATTGAAGGCGGGGCATCGGCCACTGAACTTACTGATGCCGATGACCGCAGCACTATACGCCAGGAACTGTATAGGGCACTCACCGATACGCAGCGCCATTATCTGGAACTAAGAAACGAACTTGGCCTGTCACTTGATGATATTGCCAAGATGACCGGCAAGCCCAAGACAAGCATAAAATCAACCATATCAGCAGCCCGAAAGCAGATGCTGGAGCAAATAAAGAAACCTATATGATAAAGGACAAGAAACATAGGCAGAAACTCATAGCCAGATACCTGGAGGCCGATACTACCATTCAGGAGGAGATTATGCTGGCGGAGTACTACATGACCCACAAGCCCGATGCCGATGAGTCTGACATAGCCCGCCTTATACTTATGGATCATCCTAAGGCCGATGTGCTGTCAGACACGGAGCGCAGCAAAAACATCCGCCACATAAGCCTGGCTTTTACAGCCATAGCCGCATGCATAGCCCTGATGGTTATGTTCATCGTACCGCGAGGCGGCCAATTCACCCCGATAGAGATTGCAGAAAACATTAATATACTGATGGAAATGAACGTTCAGGATGTTGAATCCATTGTTGCAGAGCCCAAAGGTACCAGGGTTATTCTGACAGCAAACATGAAGGACGGAAGCTCGAGCACCTTCATAATGGTCCGCAACTGGAAGGACGGCTCCACCAGGATACTTGCACAAAACAATTAAAAATCACACAACTATGCTTACATTATTACTTTCAGCGCTTATCGCAACCGCTCCCAACACTGGAGAGATATCAGCCCAGGCCGATACTGTCAACCGCTATAACATTGACAGAAAGGATATCCCCAACTTTGACGGCTCACAGCTTGTAGGAGCATCAATAGCCTATTATGACATTTTGGTCACCAATGAGAACGGTAAGGTGGTAAAGAACCATCTTATTACCACAGAGAAGTATATAAAGGACAACAACATTCCTCCCGCAACAGGTATAACAATGATCCGTCCAAGCAACGAATCCATAATTATCAGGGAAACTGTACCCGGAGCAAAGGATAACGTGATCTACTACGTCAATGACAAGAAAGTTGATGAAGAAAAAGTCAAGGATATCAAGCCCTCAAATATCAAATCCATTACAGTCCTAAAGGACAAGGCTGCGGTTGAAGTATACGGTGAGGAAGCCCGGGCCGGCGTGGTTGTCATCACCACAAAATGATAAAAAGGACCCCGAGAGCAACAAAAACTCCCGGGGTTCTTTTTACTTCTGGTTGTTACTTGACAGAATCAATATGTAACTGTGGGCTCAAGAGTCTTGGCCTGGGCAATCATCTTTTCCAGTTCAGAAACAGAAGGAACCCTGTTGCACAGATTCTTCTCATTGTTTACTGCCACAAGTTTGGGCTGCAGATTAGCAGGAACCCTGTGACGGAACTCCTTGATGGTGTCAACACCGGCAGCCTCAAGCAGTTCTGCAAACTGGCCGGCAATTCCGTTTACGCGGAACAGGTCAGCATGGTTAGTCCATTTAAGAATGAGCTTGGGAGAAATGCCTGTAGCCTCTGCGATCTTTACACGACCTTTCTTGGCTGCGCATTGTTTCAGCAAATCATCGGTAGTCTTAATACCGGCAGTTGCCAACTTGGCTGCATATGCAGCTCCAATACCTTCAACTTGTTCAATTTTGTAACTCATATCTGTCCTTATTAAGTTAGTTGATTAGTGGCCTAAAATTAGTGCATTATAATTGAACAAACAATCTCAAACTGTGTATTTTTTCAAATTATTTTTGCGGGAACAATAATAGGCGTAATTATTGAAGTTCTGTTTAAGATTGAAAATACGTTGAATCTGTAATGCGACAAATGTGAACAAACTCTTATGAATTAATATTTTTCAATAACAGATGTTAATCAAAAAATGGATATATTTGCAACCGATAAACTTAAACCTTAAATAGTTCTGCTTATGAAGAAAACCGCTACTACTATTTTGTTCGGAATGATTTTTATGGTATCAGCACACGCTCAGACTCCTAATTTCAAGGGTTTGAACGGTCTTGTGCTTGACAGCACCTACACCACCTCTGCTGACGGAACACGCACTTTCAAGAGTGTTTTTTTCTATAACAGCAACAAAGATCTTACATCAATGGAGGGCTACGATTATGATGAAAATATGTCAGCCTTTCTGTCCACCCGTGCCGAGATCACCTATCAGAATGACGGATACATCGAGTCAGAGATTTTTTACGATAAAGATGAAGAAACCGGAGAGTTTGTTATGACTTCCAAGTTTGAGTTTTCTGAATGGAACGAGATCAACAAGGAACCAGGAGTTACTATAACATACGTCCTTGATGAAGACAATCCAGAAGCCGGCCTTCAGCCTGCTGGTAAACAAGAAATCTTTTTCAACGATAATGGACTGCCTCTTGACTATCATCTTTACGAATTGAATGAAAATGACGACTGGGAATTAGCAGGTAAAGGACATTTAGAATACAATGAAGACGGAGTCCTGGTGAGCGATGAAGGATCCATGACAATGGAGGTGGAAGGAGAAACATATAATTATCAGACCATGACAACATATGAATATGACGGTCATGGGAACGTTTCTAAAGAGATAACAACCATGAAGATGTTTGGCACGGTGATGGGAACTACCACCATCATATATGAAAATGACTATTATGATGACGGTAATCTGAAAGTGGTAAAGACTGACTCCGGCCAAGGATACGGACATCAAATTGAGTTTGAATACTATTTCTGGGGTAACGGAAATACCACTCTGATACGTTCTATTGAAGCTGCCAAGAAACTTGCCGGAATATACTTTGACCTGAGCGGACGCCGGCATCAGGGTACTCCCACAGAAAAAGGCATTTATATCATTGAGGGCAGAAAGGTGATTGTTGAATGAAGCTTAAGGATTCAACCTTTCAACTAATGTTAAAATAGGCGACAACAGAACAATCAATTGAAATGTTACATACCTTTGCGCCCGGAATGAAAGCAATCAACGCATATTACTTTTACTTTTGGTATGCCAGACAGTATGCCGGGTAATTTGTTGTATGCCTACTAACAAACAAGATAACAGAGAGCCCGGATCAATGATTCGGGTTCTTTTTTTGATATACAGATTTGACGGAAATAAAGACAAAAAGATATGATAGCAGTACTTAAAGCAGGAGTCTCAGAGACTCAAAAGAAAAACCTTATCAACTGGATCAAAGGCCAGGGAGTAGACGTACATATCAGTGAAGGACAGTTCCAGACCGTAATAGGTCTTATAGGTGATACCAGCAAGATAGACCCCGACCTGCTGAGCGGACTTGACATAATTGAGTCAGTAACCCGCATCAGCGAGCCGTTCAAATGCGCCAACCGTAGGTTTCACCCCGCCGACACAATTGTTGAGATTGGTGAGGGTGAGAACAAAGTCAAGATAGGCGGCGGTAACTTTGCAATGATAGCCGGTCCCTGCTCAGTAGAATCCGAGGAGCAGATCACAGCCATAGCACAGGCCGTTAAGGCATCGGGCGCAACACTTCTACGCGGCGGAGCCTTCAAACCCCGCACATCACCCTACGATTTTCAGGGAATGGGGGCCGATGGTCTTGAACTGCTGCGCAAGGCACGCAAGGCAACAGGACTGCCCATAGTAACCGAGATTATGAGTGAAAAGCACCTTGACCTGTTTGAGGATGTTGACCTGATCCAGGTTGGTGCACGCAACATGCAGAACTTTGAACTGCTCAAGACCCTGGGTCGTACCCGCAAGCCTATCCTACTCAAGCGCGGTCTGTCAAGCACCATCAAGGAGTGGCTGATGTCTGCCGAGTACATCATGGCCGGCGGCAATGAGAACATCATCCTGTGCGAGCGCGGCATACGCAGTTACGATACATACACCCGTAACGTGCTTGACCTGAGTGCAATTCCCGTCATCAAGGAGCTCTCACACCTGCCCATCATCGTTGACCCCAGCCACGCAACCGGCAAGTCACGCCTGGTTCCGTCAATGTCTCTGGCAGCAGTTGCAGCAGGCGCCGACGGTCTTATCATCGAGGTGCACAACGATCCCACCCACGCACTGTGCGACGGCGCACAATCTCTCACACCTGCGCAGTTTGACGAGGTTGCAAAGAAAGTAAACGCCTTAAAACAAATAATCTGAGTACTTTTGTAAATCAATAAACCAGCAAGATGATTGTAGCTGTTGTAGGATTGGGTCTTATAGGCGGTTCGCTGGCCAAGGCATACAAGGAGGCCGGCTGGACGGTTTACGGCTATGACCTGAACGAGTCGGTGAGCTGTTTTGCACAGTTGGAAGGCACTCTGGACGCAGTGCTGGACAGCAGCAACATAAAGAAGTGTGACCTTATACATATTGCCGTCACCCCCGATGCCGCATGCGGCTGGATCAATGAGCACGCACCGGAAATTGCCAAGGACACAATCGTGATCGATGACTGCGGAACCAAACGCAAGATAGTTGAGTGCGGAATGAAAGCCGCCGCCAGGTACGGATTCACCTACGCCGGCGGTCACCCTATGGCCGGAACACATCTGTCGGGTTACAAGAACTCACGCGCAACGATGTTCCAGAACGCATCCATGATTATCATCCCGCCCACACATGATGATATCCAGCTGCTTGACCGCATCAAGCATCTGCTGGAGCCCATGCAGTTAAAGCGCGTGGTATTCACCACACCTGAGCAGCACGACAGCATGATTGCATTCACATCGCAATTGGCCCACGTGGTGTCAAACGCATACATCAAGAGCCCATCGGCCCAACAGCATAAGGGTTACAGCGCGGGCAGTTTCCGCGACCTTACACGCGTGGCCTGGCTCAACGAGAATATGTGGACAGAGCTGTTCCTTGAGAACAAGGACAACCTGCTACGCGAGATACATACCCTGATTGACAACCTCACGCAGTACGCCGATGCCATTGAGGCCGATGATGCCCAGACATTGTGTGCACTGCTGCGTGACGGACGTATAGCAAAAGAACTTTCAGAAAAGAACTGATATGGAAACAGCCCGAATCACCGTCCATGCCTCAGGTACATATGACATCCTTATCAGCAAGGGTGGCTTGAGCGGCATAGGCAAGGCTGCGGCGGAGCGTTTCAAGCCCTGCACGGTAGCCATACTGAGTGACGACAAGGTGTTCCCGCTCTACGGCAAAACCGTGATGGATTCACTTGAGGCAGCCGGTTTCAAGACCGTAGCCCACGTGATTCCCAACGGCGAGCAGAGCAAGACCCTTGATAACGTGACCGCATTCATTGACTGCATGGTCAAGGCGCAGGTTACACGTACCGATATGGTGCTGGCGCTGGGTGGCGGTGTTGTAGGCGATATGGCAGGTTTTGCGGCTGCAATCTACCTGCGCGGCATTCCATACATCCAGGTTCCCACTACCCTTCTCGCTGCCGTTGATTCATCGGTGGGCGGCAAGACAGCAGTCGACATCAGTGCCGGCAAAAATCTGGTGGGCGCATTCCACCAGCCCGCTCTGGTATATCTGGATACCAAGACTCTGAGTACCCTTGATCCGTCAGTTCTGCGTGACGGCTTTGCCGAGGTTATAAAATACGGTATCATTTTGGACAGCAAACTGTTTGACACTGTTGCAAAGCCAAACAGTTTTGAATTGAAGGACGTGATTGCCCGCTGCATTGAGATCAAGCGTGATGTTGTGGAGCAGGACGAATTCGACAAGGGTATGCGCAGTCTGCTCAATTTTGGCCACACATTCGGTCACGCCATTGAGAAGCTGAGCGGCTTTACCATCACCCACGGAAGCGCTGTTGCACGCGGCATGATCATTGCCGCGAAGGTGGCACGGATCTACGGATTTACGGATTATACGGAACAGATAACAAAAGTTGTAAAGGACTACGGTTTCGAGACCGGTTGTCCCTACTCTGCCGATGAGCTCTACAGCGTTATTCTTTCTGATAAGAAACGCAGCGGAGCGGATATTACACTTGTGCTGCCCAAACAGATTGGCGCATGCTCTCTTGAGAAAATGCCTGCAATGCAGGTTCTTGAACTGATGAAAAAGGCCGGATTATGATTCTAGAGGTATCGGGAGCAGTATCAGGAAACGTACAGGTGCCACCTTCAAAGTCAGTGGCCCACCGCATGCTCATATGCGCAGCGCTGTCAGACGCGCCCTGCACAATTGTATGCCAGAGCGTCAACCGCGATATGGAGGCAACGGTAAATTGCCTTAACGCCCTTGGCGCAAACATCACTTACGCTGACGGAAAGTTCAACGTCCAGCCTATCACACAGGTCAAGAAAGGCGCAATCCTTGACTGCGGCGAGAGCGGCTCAACCTTAAGGTTCCTGCTCCCCGTAGCGGCTGCACTGGGGGCCGATGCCACCTTCACGGGCCAGGGCCGTCTGCCCGAGCGTCCGCTCTCTCCCCTTTACGAGGAGATGACCGCTCACGGCGTCAAGATGACTGAGAACGGCCACATGCCCCTTAAGTGTGAGGGAAAACTGCCCGCCGGACTCTACACCATTGACGGCGGCGTATCATCACAGTTCATTTCAGGTCTGCTCATGGCGCTGCCCCTTACCGGAATCCAGAGCAAGATTGTTGTTACCGGCAAGCAGGAGAGCGCATCATACATCGGCCTTACTCTGAATGCATTGAAGCAGTTCGGAATTGAGATTCAAACCGTAACCGACGGCTACAACATCCACGCAGGCCAGGAGTTCACCACCCCGGCCACACAGGTTGCTGTAGAGGGCGACTGGTCAGCCGCCGCATTCTGGATAACCGCAGGCGTAGCAGGCAGCAAGCCCGTTACCTGTACCGGTCTGGATTACGAACGTTCGGCACAGGGTGACCGCCGTATAGTTGATGTCTTGCGCCGCATGGGTGCCGACATCACTACGACCGCAGGGAGTGTTACAGCACGACCTTCAACCCTGACCGCAGCACAGATTGACTGTGCCGATATTCCGGACCTTGTTCCCATATTGGCAGTAGCAGCAGCATCAGCCCAGGGAACAACAATCTTTGACAACATACGCCGTCTGCGCATTAAGGAGAGCGACCGCGTGCAGTCCATACTTCAACTCCTGGGTATGGCCGGAATATATGCGTTTGCATCGGACAACACCCTTACCGTTACGGGAGGCCCGGCAAAAAACTACGCATACAATCCGTCCGGAGACCATCGTATGGCGATGGCTGCAGCCATCCTTGCATCGGCCAAAAATGTAAGAATAACCATAAGCGATGCCGAGTGTGTCGCTAAGTCATACCCCGCCTTCTTTGATGATTTCAACGCACTGGGAGGCATAGTTCAGAAACAACAGTAAATACCACATGGACCTTACAGATTACAGAAAACAGATTGACTCTATCGATGAAGAGATGTGCCGTCTCTTCAGTGAGAGAATGAAAGTGGTTAACGAGATTGGCGAGTACAAACGCAGCCACGATATGCCGGTTAGCGCAAGCTCACGCGAGCGCGAGGTGCTGGCACACATTTCAAAGCAGCTGCCCGAGGACCTGGAGGACTTTGGACGCGTGCTCTACCGTTCGATTTTTGACGTGAGCAAGGCTTATGAGGCTATGTACAAGGAGAAGGACTCCCCACTCTACAAGGCCATTTCAAGTCTTATAAACGCCGATCCCGCCCCGTTCCCCAAGCGCGCCGTTGTGGCTTGTCAGGGACGTGAAGGCGCATACTCACAGATTGCAGCCGAAAAGCTCTTTGAGGTACCCGAGATTATGTTCAACAACACCTTTGAGGGTGTTATCCGCATGGTGACCGACGGCCTTTGCGAGTACGGTATTCTGCCTATTGAGAACTCCACCGCCGGTTCTGTGAATGAGATCTATGACCTGCTGGTTAGATATAATGTACACATCGTACGCAGCACACGCGTGCGCGTTGACCATCAGCTGCTGGCCGCCAAGGGTACCCGTTTCCAGGATATCAAGACCATCTACTCTCATCCGCAGGCTATCAACCAGTGCTCACACTTCCTGGCTGCCCTGAAGGATGTTGAGATCATTCCGTTTGACAACACCGCTATGGCTGCCCAGAAGGTTGCCAAGGATCCCAATAGGACATCGGCTTCTATATCTTCAAAGAGTTGCATTGACCTCTATAACATGGAGGTTCTGGCTCAGGATATCCAGAACTTTGACAGCAACCACACCCGCTTTATCTGCATTGCCAAGAACGCCCGCATCTATCCGGGTGCCAACCGTACCAGTATCATGATGGTCATGAGCCACAAGCCCGGTACGCTGTTCTCAGTGCTGAGTAAGTTCAACGCAACCGGTGCCAACCTTGTAAAGCTAGAGAGCCGTCCCATCCCGGGCCGTGACTTTGAGTTCATGTTCTATTTTGACATAGAACTGTCAATCTACGATAAGAAGTTCGCTTCGCTTATCAGTGAGCTTGACCATTGCGGCGAGCAGTTCAAATACTTTGGCACATACCAGGAGATTATTTAATTTTGAGGCATGAAAAAGATTCTTGTAATAAACGGTCCCAATCTCAATTTGCTTGGTTTGAGAGAGCCGGCCATTTACGGAAGCCGTGATTACAATGCTCTGGTGGCATTTATCCTGGAGAGCGGGCTTGACATGGGCCTGCAGGTGGAGTGTTTCCAGTCAAATCATGAAGGCGCCATAGTGGATTGCATACAGAAGGCTTACGGAAAGTTTGACGGCATTGTGATAAACCCTGCCGCCTATACCCATACCAGTGTAGCCATACTGGACGCACTGAAAGCGGTCTCATTACCAACTGTTGAGGTGCACCTGAGCGACGTTGATGCACGAGAGGAATTCCGACGGCATTCATTCGTATCACTTTATGCTGAGAAAGTTATTAAAGGACACGGTTTTGAAGGCTACAGAGAAGCCTTGGAACATTTTTCAGAAAAAAAATAAAAAAAATGCAAGGTCCGGACCAACAAATCCGGACCTTTTTCGTCTAATATGCAAAACATCAACAAAAATGAACAAAAAATATCTGATTACTGCTATTGTGACACTGCTCACACTACCTGTGTTTGCACAAACCGAACGAGTTTACGAGTATGATGAGTACGGCAAGGTAGGCCGTAGTGAAGGATGGGCCCGCCGCTTTGCCCACAACTTTGTGGATGGCCTTATGGGTGCTGAATATTATGAAGTATATGATAATAACGGCAACAAGACTGAAAGCAAGTCAGATGATCCCAAAGCTAAGAAAAATGTAAGCAAAAGTTACCGCTATTACGGCCCCGGCCATACCCCTGATTTTTACTTTGGAATTAACCTGCTCTGCACAGACCGCCCCCCCGTACTGACACCAGACCTGCCCCAGAAACCCGGCAAGGGATTTGAGTTCGGTTTTGCAATAGGCCAGTGGGGATATCACATGACCAAGAACATAGGTGTCAATACCGCCTTATACCTGACCCGCTCACGTTACTGGTTTGACAAAGGCCAGTATCTCAACTACAACATCAACAAGGATTTTAAGTTTGTTAATGACCCTATAGGTGATCGCGAGGTCAAGCAAGGCTATCTGAGATACTGGAGCCTGCGCGTCCCGCTCTGTCTGGAGATAAGTTCCGCATCCAGCCGCGGACCGTTCATAGCTGTTGGACCTGAGATTGAATACCGCTTTGGCGACGTATCAATAGTGGAATACCAAGGAGGCAAATCAGAAAAGCTTATTAAAGGAACCAACGTCAATCCACTTGGACTGAACGCAGTGCTTCGCGTAGGAATAAGTGATTTCGGCCTGATAGCACGTTACTCTTTCAACAGTCTTTTCCTGAATGACCAGCCGCTCCAGACCTATCCGTTCATGATTGGCGTATCAACAACTTTCTGATCTGAATTTGTAAGATAAAATCAGCAAAGCATCCTACCCTGAGGGCGGGATGCTTTGCTTTATGCGCGTTAATGCGCGTACATTTTTATCTAGTTTGCAAAAATTTGTTTATTTTTGCATCATAATAACAAATTCAAAGAAACCGATTAATGAAAAAATCAAACGCTATAATCCTGACAGCCATATCATGGCTCATGCTTTCATCTGCACCGTTGACAGTTTTTGCACAAAACAAGACAGCTGCAAAAAAACCGGCTTGGGTAACAAAGGCTCCCACAGTCAAGAACACATATGTGGGTATAGTAAGTGTTTCCAAACGATCCATGAATCCTGACGGAGAACAGGCAGACAACCTTTCTGCACAACAGATATCATCAATAATTGTTTCGCAGCTGTTCTTCAATGACAAGTACAAGGAGACGGCCAAGAAAGAGGCACAGAAAAAGATTCTGAGTTCACTCCATCTTGCTGTTGACCCCAATTCCCTGCTGGGCAACCTTATACTCAAGGGTGAATACAACACCTCTTTTGACGAAGTATTCATTAAGGAAGTCCTCAACACACCTTCTCTCAAACTCCAGGGGGAATGGGAGGATGACGAGGAATACTGGTGCTATTACAGTATGACTGAAAAAGATTATCAGACCAGGATAGAATCATTTGAGGACAGTATATGCAATGAGGCGCAGACCATGTGGAACGTTGGCATGTCATACCAGAAAGAGGGACAGCTTTTCAATGCCGCCAAGACATTCTCACAGGCTCTGAACCTCATACATCCGCTTATTTACACTCAGCACACCATCAAGTACAACTTTGAGAACGTGGATCTGTTTACAAGCATCTATAACAGTTATATCCATGTTTATGATGACATCAAGATGACCTGTTCCTTAGATGAGATTCCAGCCGTAGCAGGTGAGAAAGTTCCCGCCACTTTCCAGGTTACCGTTGACCAGAACGGAGTGCCTGTACAGAAGGTTGGTGTGGTAATTGATTATGAAGGCACCACTGACGGTTCTTTCATAACTGATGAAAACGGTGTTGTCACCTTCTCCATAGAAAAGGCCACCGATGAACCGCTTCAGGAGATACAATTCTCTATTGACAAGGATGGAATGTATGATCTGCCAGAGACCTATGTATTCAAGCAGCTCACAGCCGGCGCCGATAAGATAGGCACCACACAGGCGTTCGTAAAACTGTTTGATCCCACCAATTACATTTACATCAATGTAAATCCTTTTGACTCCGTCATCGACAAGTCTGTAAGACAATTGGTAGCAGACCGCAAGGATCTGGTTATAGTAACTGACAAGAAAAAGGCAGACCTGATACTTGAGGCCTCAGTTGCCGCCAAGCTTGACCAGGAATCCGTTTCAACTGACAAATGGCCCATAAACAAGTATCTGTCATCAGTGGACATTGTTGTAAATGAGGTTTCGTCAGGCAATGAACTGTTCAAATACGGAATTGACAATTTCCAGTATCTGGCTCCGTCCAGCAGGAACAAAGATCAGGTTCTGCACGCATCGGCCAAAGAGATGGCACGTCAGCTTAACCGGGAGTTTGCAGAGAGTTTCAAGCCTTTCAGTTATGACAAGCGCTCCATCGTCTGGTCAGCACTGAAATAACCCAAGCCTTCTTATGAGAAAATATATCCTTTCACTTGTTTTACTGCTGTTTGTGACAGCCAACGCCGATGCTCAGATGACGCGCGGCCAGTTGCTGCGTAAATACTATCAGATTACGCAACTGCACAACAGCGGCAAAGACGCTGAAGCCATAGCTCTCTGTGAAGAGATAACCACCATGTATCCCAAACTGCCCGACACCTATCTCCGTATGGCACAGATTTATGATGACGGCGGAGAGAGTGAGATGGCTCTCGTTATGTACCGCACCTACACAAGTCTGGAGATGGATGACAAGAAGGTGGCGGAATGCAGTTCCAGAATGAAGGAGCTGGAGACCAAGTTAGGTGCCAAATCCTTTGAGGAACAGGAGAAGGAGGAGTTTGAAAAACTGATGGCAGAGACCGCAGCATCTGCTCCCGCAGCCGCAGCTGCTGTGAATGAGACTGCTGCAACCGTAACAACTTCTGCAACATCTTTGTTTGATATATCCGCACTGGTGGCATCGGCCAATACCTCACCGGAACCTGAACCGGAAAAGGAGAATCTGGCAGAGGCCGCGCCGGAACCATCCGCAGGTGAGGAAGTCTCTATCTTTGAGATAACAGAATCCACATTTGCCAAAGTAGAGCCGCAAGACGTGGCAATGGTCACGGAACCTGAGCCGGAGCCCGAACCCGAACCTGAACCTGAACCTGAACCCGAGATTACACAGGAGATTCAGCAGGAAGCAGATAAGATACTTGAGCAGGTTACGACCGCACAGAATGATGCCGATTGCAACACGCCATATCTCTTCAGCCCGCATCCCGAGATCATAAATGACCTCAAACTTAAGCGTGATGCCCAATATAACGCAAAGGTTACTCCCAAACGCGCATTCGGATCCAAGGATGAGCTTACCGGCAAGTGGGTTTCATCAACCTATGAACCCGAGAGCGGCAGGGATTTCATCATCCTGGACATAGATCAGGTGGGTACCTATCTGACCGTTATGATTGATAAGGAATCCGGACTGTTTATAGAGAAGAAGAATAATCTGCTCAAAACATCATGGAACGCAATTAAGAGCATATGGTCAAGTGACGGAGCAGACTTTGACGCCTCTGAGCTTTTAGGCTCCGCCATACGCGGAGAATACTCAAATGAAAGCTTTGACTTTACGTTTGCGCTCAAGACAAAAGACAGGCCCAATGTAGCATCGATAGGACGCACCATCATGGACGGTCTGTCCACATTCATCCCGTTCGGTGCAGTGGCCAGCCGCATAGGCAGCACCCTGCTCAACTACGCCGGCAAGAAACTCTCCAATGACAAGTTCCAGACCACCATCAACTTCTCCATCAAGAGCGTAACCGATAATGTGCTTGCATGTAACTACGTAGTAAGTGAACGCCACAGTTCAGCCGACGGCAAACGTGAGGTACTTGTTGAAGAGAGAAACTTCCACATGTTCCGCGTGGATGATTCATACACTCCGTATGAGTACAGCAGCAACATTCAGGAGAATGCTCTCTACCGCGCCATGTATACTAAACTTGAAGAAGAGACACAGACTGACCCGGACAAGTTGTTCCCGCTTGCTTACATGAGTTACTATGGCGCAGGAATGGGTAAGAAAGCCGATGAGACTGACCGCCTGACAAAGGCTATCGTACAGATGCAGAAACTTGCCGACAACGGTTGCCTGCGCGCCAGCGCCTGGCTTATTCCCGTCTACTACAATCTCTCTATTGATGAGAAGCACTATCCCATGCGTATGCAACGCAAGAAATTCCGTGATCTGAGCGACCTGCACATGAGCACCATGCTTATGGCCTACAACCCTTATGTTTACGGACTTAACGGCGACATCCTGGCCAGCGGTAACTCTGATCCTGAGGAGGTTGCCGCCGAATATGACAAAGGCGCATCGCAAGGCGACGCATATTCGCTCTATTGTCTGGGCAAAGCATATAAGGAGGGTGTGATAAAGAGCCGTAATGCAGAACAGTCATTGGAGTGTTTCAAGAAATCGGCCGAGAAGGGTTATGCTGACGCATACTGGCAGATTGCACTGGCCTACAAGAACGGATTCGGCGTAACAGCTGATTACAACCAGTATATCCACTCCCTGTTCCAGGCAATAGATGCCGGCTCCATTGAGGCTGTCGATGAGTTGAGTACAGCTTTCTTCTGGGGCATAGGCGTGGATCGTGACGTGGATATGGCCCAGCAGGTAAGACGCAGCTACTTCTACCTCAAGAACAATGTATGGCGTGACGTGCTGACTCTTTATGGTTTCCCAAGCGTTTAATAAGATGATGAACATTAAAATTAGACATATACTCATTGTTGCACTGCTGGCATTCATGCCTGCCGTCTCTGCCCAGAACGGGATTGAGATAAAGACACCTGAACGCATAACACGTATGCTGGAAAGCATACCTGCAACCGGTATCCCTACAGCCGGACAGTTCAGATGCCCTGAACTGAGCGGCACCTTGCAATTCTACACTGAGGCATACAGTGGCGTCACCATTCAGGTGGGGGCACGCCTGTTCTCCGATGCGGTACGCACATCATATGATCCGGTTATAATCAGTTTTGTGGAACGCCTGTGGGTAGAGCTCTTGCTGCGCAAGACAACAGCCTCACAATCCAGCCTGCTCAAGGAGTACGGAGTGCGCATGGTACTGGGAGGATACCCCTTAGGTTCAGGCAGTTTCAAGCAACTGGGCCAGGCTCTTGATGTCATAAACAATCTCTCATCGCTCTCCATTACCACAGGAGGCAATGAGATTGACATGTTCATGCGTGACAAGGCAGGATCAACGCTGCATATCTACATACCCGCCAGCCGCGACCTCTTGTTCTCCTATGACAAGAAAGAACATGAGGAGATATTCATAAACGACATGTTAAACAACCGGGCAGGTTATAAGCAGGCTCTGCCGGAATCAACTGTTTTCACAAATACTGATAACGGACTTTTGGTAACCGGAGGTGAGTGCTACATGATTGATTCACTGCGTAACGATGTCTTTTACACCAAGGACAAAATAATCGTATTCAGTTCAGAATATCCCGAGGAGAGTATGCGCAACCTGATGATGAGCGCAGTTGATCTGAAGGATGCTAAAAATTTCTATCTTGATATAACCCCTCACACTTACAATCGTGACATCAAGGGTTTCAGGACCACGATGTCCCGTTTCATGGGTTTTGTACAGCAGCAGGGATACCGTTTCTATACCGGTGATGCAGGACGTAACGGAGACAAGTGCCAGTGCCTGTTGGCAATGTATCACCCCGTTTACAACTACCTGCACATACTGTCCGTAAGTTTCACTCCCGATCAGCTTGAATCAGGAAAGGAGGAGACGATCAAAGCTGATCTTTCAACATTCATACCCCAACATAACATTAAGAACCTCTTTCAGGAAAAATAACATACAATTATGAGAATACAGCACTTTTTACTGACTGCAGCACTGGCATTCTTCACAGTGGCAGCACACGCACAACTTGATGTTGTACGCTTTACCGTTTCTGACGGTATTTCTGATGCCGCTCTCAAGGCGGGAGTTGAAAAGAGCACTTCAACAATGCTTTCAGTTCTCAACAACACGGTTATTACCGGAAAGTCAAAGATCAAACTTGACAAAGAGAGCGAGCAGCTGTTTACCAAGGATGGCCGCAAGTGCCTGGATGAGATGTGGGCATCAAGCGCGATGATGTGCCCCGTTTCACAGATAACTGAAAAAGGCATCTCCATGCAGAACGGCACTGTCCAGGTCCGTAACATCCCCATCACCCTGCTTGCCGCCGATGATGACAACTGCGAGCAGGAACTGGTGGTTTGTTTTAACCAGCAAGGCCAGATTGACAACCTTATGATTGCGCTGGAGGAGCACCGTTATCTGGATGTGATCAATGCTCAGATAAGCGTTAAGGATTTCCATCGTCGTCAGGCAATAATTGACTTTGTGGAGAACTTCCGTACCGCCTATAACCGCAAGGACATTGACTACATCAACAATGTATTCAGCGACAACGCCCTTATCATAACCGGTAAGGTTGTCAAGATTGACAAGAAAAAGCAGGATCTGACCGCCCAGTCACTCAACAACGAGCAGATCCAGTATCAGAAGTCAACCAAGGAGGAGTACATCACCAACCTTAAGAAGTGCTTCAAGAACAACAGTTACATAAACCTGATATTTGATGACATTGAGGTGATGCGTCACCCCAAGCGCGATGACATATTCGGTGTTACACTCAAACAGCATTGGAACTCATCAAACTACTCTGACGTAGGTTACCTCTTCCTGATGATTAACTTTGAAGATGAGATGAATCCCAGCATCCAGGTACGCACATGGCAGCCTGACAAATACAACGGCAAACCTCTGCCTCGTGATGAGGTTTTCTCACTTGATATGTTCAGCATCTGATTTTTATACTAAACTATTTCTAACAGACTAAAATAACATCGCAATGAGAGCATACAGAATCCTTTTGGCAATGGCGGCATTCGCTGTTTCCACGAATACATTTGCACAGAGAGAGAGTCAGCTCAAGAATTTGACCATAACAAACATTACTCCTGAGTTGAGTGTCTATCCCTGCGGTGACAGACATGAGGCACAGGTTATCCTGCGCTGCCAGGAGCCTTTTGACCTGGTACTGGCATCAAACTATGATGCAAACCTGGACCTCAGCGTCACACAAGAGGGTCCGGAAAAAGTATATAGCATAGTATTTAAGACCAAGGAGGAAGGTACTTCATTCAAGGGTCGTCAGCTTTCAATTGTGGCAGAAGGATTCAAGAAGCACTATATTCCACTGAACCTGAATGACAAGGAGAAACTGGAATTCCTGGTATCTGACCCCTATTCAAAATTACGCAGCCTGTTTTACACAGCCACAGATGAGGGTCTCAGCCTGATGTCTGACGGATATTATGACGCAGCTATCGACAAATTCCGTATAGCAATGCAGTGTCCTGAATATCCCGATACTCCAAATCATCTGGAAGAGTATATCAAGCAATGTGAAACTTTTAAGGAATGGACAACTCAAGCTGCCGAATATGCCGCAAAAGAAGATTATTACAATGCCAGAACAATCTATTTGAACATATTGAGAGACAATCCCAACTGCCAAATAGCACGCGAGCTCTATTCTGATGCAAATGATAATTTCAACAGGGTAAGCACACATGATATGCAGGTGGCTCAGGCTTACTATGAATCAAAACGTTATGAGGAGGCACGCGCCCTTTATGAGCATGCCATTGCACAGAACAACCCGCAGGCAGCTCAGGCCGGCATTAACCTGGCTGATATAAAGTTGAGAAGTTACAAAAAGGATAACCACACACGCTCTTTATCCTACATTTATGAAAAGAACGCGCCCATAGGTCTCATGACAGCCAGCCTCAAACCCGATAAATCCGGAGGTTATTTCTCATTTGGTTTTGACAAGGGCTGCATTGACATACTTTCCAACAATATTGATCCTGTAACAGATTTTAATCCCGAAACCAAGACTGCAGTTACCCCTGCCCAACCCATGTATCAGGCTTCTGTAAACGCAGGTTGGACAATCAGGCTTTACACTCAGGGCGAGGAAGAGTATATCCCCAAGGTTTGGGCCCTTCTATCACCTTTTGGCTATGCAACAGGTGGATACTACTCCAAAATTGACATAAGCGGAGAGAATGCCACAGAACCCGAGTATGAAAAGAGCTACCACCTGATGCACGCACTTGCTCCTGAAGCAGGAGTAGCAATCCGTATATGGAGAGTAGTTCTAAGTTATCGTTTTCAGTACCGTTATATGCTCAACCATGAGGAGCCGGTATCTGATGAATTGGGCAAAGCCAGAAATATGCTCGGCATAGGTATCTGTTGGTAAGAATTCAAGATGCTTGAAATAAAGGAAGTCCTTACTGACAAGGACAAAAAGAAACTGTTCAAGTTTCCCATTGACTTGTACAGGGATTGTGATATGTACGTGCCTGTACTCATCGGCGATGAGATGGACACTTTCAATCCCAAGAAAAACGGAGCATACAGCTATGCCGAAAGCCGTCTGTGGCTGGCTCTGCGTGACGGAAAGATTGTGGGACGCATCGGAGCCATCCTGAATCATGCGGCCAATGAGAAAGACAACGTCAGGCAACTGCGTTTTACAAGGTTTGATTTTATCGATGACTTTGAGGTATCAAAGGCGTTGTTTGACACAGTCATAGCATGGGCACGTGAACTTGGTATGAATGAGGTGGTAGGTCCGCTGGGATTCTCCAACCTTGACAAGCAGGGAATGCTTGTGGATGGTTTTGACCAACTGGATATGTACATAACGCTCTACAACTATCCATACTACATAGAGCACATGGAGCGTCTGGGCCTGACCAAAAAATGGGACTGGACTGAGACCAAGGTGATAGTACCTGACCGTGTACCTGAAAAGATGGACCAGATAGCCGCCATCTCTGAGAAACGCTACGGCTACTCAATCAAAAAGTTCCGTAACATGAAAGAGGTGCGTCCCTATATCCGCAAGGCTATGGAGATAATCAATACCGCTTTTGCAAAACTGCACGGCGTGGTGCCTCTGTCTGACAAGCAGATTGACAACATGGAGCACCTTATCATGCTGGTAGGCCGTCCGGAATACTCACTTATGGTACAGAACCAGCAAGGTGAGCTTGTTGGATTCGGATTCATCGCTCCATCCATAAGCCGCGGAATCCGAAGCAGTCACGGAAAACTGGGGCTCTTCTCTACCCTAAGAGTTCTGAGTGACCTGAACGATCACCGTCATATTGACTTTTACATGATAGGTGTAAGGCCTGAAGATCAGAAAAAAGGCGTGGAATGCATCATTCTGCGTGACGGAATCATAGCTATCCAATCACACGGAGGCATAGACTGCCAGACCGGACCCATGCTTGAGGATAACGCCAACGTGCAGAACATCTGGAAACATTTTGAGCACTACACCCACCGACGCCGTCGCTGCTGGAGCTTCGTGATAGCAAGCTGATGGAAAGTATTCTGCAAATAGATAATCTCTGCAAATCCTTTGGAGACAGGATAATCTTTGACGGCCTCTCACTCAATATAAATCAGGGTGAGAAGGTTGGTCTTATAGCCCGTAACGGACAGGGTAAGAGTACACTGCTGGACGTTATTGCCGGCAATGCCGATTACCGCAGCGGCAGCATAGTTTTCCGCCGCGACATCAAGACTGCCTACTTGGTGCAGACACCGCAGTTCCCGCAGGAGTCAAACGTACTGAATGCCTGCTGCAATTCACATGATGAAGAGCTGCTCCTTAAGGCCCGCCAGCTGCTTACAAAACTGGGTGTTGCCGATCTTGACAAACCTGTCAAACAGCTTTCCGGCGGTCAGGCCAAGCGCGTGGCTTTGGCGCAGGTACTTATGTCAGAGCCTGATTTCCTGATACTTGACGAGCCCACCAACCATCTGGATGTGGAGATAACGGAGTGGCTTGAGGATTACCTTACGGCCAGCCGCTTAACGCTTCTGATGGTAACGCATGACCGCTATCTGCTGGATCGCGTGTGCAACCGTATTATTGAGATTGATGATTTCCGTGCCTATTCCTACTCGGGCAACTACAGTTACTATCTGGAGAAACGTCAGGAAAGGCTTGACGCAGAGGCTTCACAGCGTGAGAGTGACCTTAACCTTTACCGCCGTGAACTGGACTGGATGCGCCGCATGCCCTGCGCCCGCGGAGGCAAAGCCCGCTACCGCAAGGAATCATTCCATGATTTGGAGGAACGCCTGCAGCACCGTCGTGATGAACGCAGCGTAGCCCTTGACGTAAAAGCATCATATATTGGTAAAAAGATATTTGTCATTGAACACCTCAACAAGGCTTTCAGCGACAAAGTCATTCTTAAGGATTTCAGCTACATATTTACACGGTACGAGAAACTGGGTATTGTTGGTGAGAACGGCGTAGGCAAATCTACTTTCCTTAAACTCCTTCTGGGCATTGAACAGCCTGACAGCGGTATCATTGAGCGCGGCACAACCCTTAAGATAGGTTATTACTCACAGGAGGGATTGAGTTTCCCTGAGAGCGCCCGTGTAATCGATGTCGTTACCGCCATTGCCGATCATATTGAACTGGATGACGGCCGCCGCATGTCAGCCGGACAGTTTCTGCAGAAGTTCCTGTTTCCGCCCAAGACCCAGTACAGTTACGTAGGTAAGCTGAGCGGAGGTGAGCGCCGCCGTCTCTATCTCTGCACCATACTTATGCAGAGCCCCAATTTCCTTATCCTGGATGAGCCCACCAATGATCTTGACATCATGACACTGCAGGTTCTGGAGGAGTATATTGCGCAGTTCAAGGGATGCGTAATTGCAGTATCGCATGACCGTTATTTCATGGACAAGACAGCCCAGCACCTGCTGGTGTTTGAAGGCAATGGCCGCGTGACTGATTTCCCGTCGGCCTACAGTGACTACATGGAGTGGAAGGTACTCAAGGAAGATCAGGAGAAAGCCGCTGCTGCCGCTCTCGCCGCAAAAAGCAAGCCAGCATCAGATACGCCTAAACCTGCCGCATCAGCCCGTCCTGCCAAGCTCACCTTCAAGGAGAAACGCGAGATGGAACAGATTGAGCAGGAACTCCATGATTTGGAGCAGGAGAAAGCCTTGCTTGAAGAGGAACTCAACAGCGGCTCCCTGCCCTATGACCTGCTACAACAGAAATCAGCCCGCATAGGCCAGATCATGGAGCGGACTGACGAGATAACAATGCGCTGGCTTGAGCTAAGCGAGAAGGCATAAAGAAAGCCGGGCTGATGTGCCCGGCTTTCTCCACCTTTTATCCTTTTAAAACCTTATTGTTTACTTTGCTATACGGGCGTTGATGTATTCCATCGGGATGCTGTTGATGGCAACCTCATTCTGAGCGGTAACCAGTACTGTGCTGAACTTCTCAGTGTACTCATCCTTGAGGTCCTCAATCATGGC
>Ga0265298_10000230_pt1 | contig 85738 bp, 70 predicted proteins | sample AusTroGonzalo_MG_3_FD_193486 | JGI IMG/M metagenome (GOLD analysis project Ga0265298, IMG submission 193486) | Bovine rumen microbial communities from tropical cattle in Woodstock, Queensland, Australia - Gonzalo_01 | ecosystem: Host-associated > Mammals > Digestive system > Stomach > Rumen ...
TAGTACCCTCTGCTGCTGTGTTAGGAGCATCTTCCTCAGCGAGTGAGAGGTTTGTAACGTCATCAACGATACCGAGAGTGAACTGAGGCTTGGGATCAGCCTTTGCAAGCTCTGCGTAAACAGCGAATACAGATGCAGGAGGAGTATCCTTGGAACCGAGACCGTAACGGCCGCCGATGACCTTGATACCGTTTCTGCCTGTAGTATTAAGAGCTGCAACTACATCGAGGTAGAGAGGCTCACCGAGAGAGCCGGGCTCCTTGGTTCTGTCGAGGACAGCGATCGTCTTTACAGTTGCAGGGATAGCCTCAACGAGCTTTTCAGCTGAGAAAGGACGGAACAGACGAACCTTAACGATACCGACCTTCTCACCCTTCTTGTTCAGGTAGTCGATAACTTCCTCAGCAACGTCGCAGATAGAGCCCATTGCAACGATAACGCGCTCTGCATCGGGAGCACCGTAGTAATTGAAGAGCTTATAGTCAGTGCCGAGCTTTGCGTTTACCTTGCCCATGTACTCCTCAACGATTCCGGGAACAGCATTGTAGTAGGAGTTGCAAGCCTCACGGTGCTGGAAGAAGATATCTCCGTTTTCGTGAGAACCACGCATTGTCGGGTTTTCAGGATTAAGAGCACGGGCACGGAATGCCTTGACAGCGTCCATATCGCACATTTCCTTCAGATCCTCGTAATCCCATGTCTCGATCTTCTGGATCTCGTGGGATGTACGGAAACCGTCGAAGAAGTTGATGAAAGGAACGCGGCTCTTGATAGAAGCGAGATGAGCAACAGCAGCAAGATCCATTACTTCCTGCGGGTTGGTCTCAGCGAGCATTGCGAAACCGGTCTGACGGCAAGCGTAAACGTCGGAGTGGTCGCCGAAAATGTTCAGTGCGTGAGAAGCTACGCAGCGCGCAGATACATGGAATACGCAGGGGAGAAGCTCACCGGCGATCTTGTACATATTCGGGATCATGAGGAGCAGACCCTGAGAAGCAGTATAGGTTGTGGTCAGAGCACCAGCGTTCAGAGAACCGTGAACAGTACCTGCTGCGCCAGCCTCAGACTGCATCTCCTCAACCTTAACGGTCGTGCCGAAAATGTTCTTGACACCCTGAGCAGACCACTGATCAACATAGTCTGCCATCGGGCTGGAAGGTGTGATCGGGTAGATACCGGCAACTTCCGTGAAGGCGTAAGAAACATATGCAGCGGCGTTATTACCGTCCATTGTTTTCATTTTTCTTTTGATTGCCATAGGAATGACCTCCTAAAAAATAATATTAAATTTTAGGTTATAGAAATGGTTAGCGGGTGATAACGTTAACCAAATATAACTACTGTGAAATATTATACCACAAATCGAGTCCTTTGTAAACACTTTTTTTGCTGTCTTGTTACAAAATTATCAGGCGTATTTTTGGCAATTTGTCTATAAATTGCCGTTTCCGGTTTGTACTGCCAGTGATTGCCGGTCACAATATGTACAGCTGTCAGTATTTCAGAAAAAATGGTTGTGAAAAATGTATTACAAACTTTACTTAAAGTTGTACATTTTGACAAAAGTTAAGAGATTTGCTTGACGTAAGAGCAGAAATAAGGTATAATAACTACAGTGTTAAGATTTATTTAACACTCGTTTTGTTGTCTCCTTTCTTTTGTTCTACACATATTTATTTTCATCTGTTTATCTAAGACAAGCAGGGCATTTGCCCTGCTTATTTTTTTGCGCAGAGCCTGCGCTCCTTGCCACGTTGGCGCTTGCAAGCTCGCTCACTTTTTTCAAAATCGTTACTTGTACATCGCTTACGGCACAATATGTATGGGTTACCATTTGGTGCCTGTACTGATATTATCGAAGTCTGCGGGCGCCCAAAGGGCGCCCCTACACATTGTAATTCATAATGTGTAAGCGTAAGCCGACACAATTAATTACGCATTAAAACAGCGTTCAGCGGCTGAAAAAATAGTATACCGCTCCGTAGACCGCAGCAGCCGAACAGCCGTAGAGCAGCACAGGTCCGGCTATGGTGAAAATCTTTGTACCCACTCCGAGTATGGGACCTTCCGACCTTGCTTCGATAGCGCATGAGCTTATCGCGTTTGAAAAGCCTGTTATTGGGACAAGAGTACCTGCGCCTGCGTGTTTTGCGAGCTTCTGATACCAGCCGAAGCCAGTACATACCGCACTGATCCCGACAAGTATAATGGAAGTCCATGTACCTGCTTCCGTGCGGTCAAGTCCGTATGCTTCCAGCAGCGAAAGTAATATCTGTCCGGCAGCGCATATAGCTCCGCCGACTAAGAACGCGGCGGTGATATTTACTCTGTAGTTCGACTTGGGTGAAGCCTGTCGTGTCATATCGCTGTAAAGTTCCGGTGTAATTTTCATATTATCAGCTCCTTTCTGGTAGTATCTGCGGTTATTTTTTAATTATACCGTAAATCATAATTTAACGAAATAACTTGCTGAGCGTATGAATGGGATTCCAAAGGGACTGTGTTCCTTTGGCGGAGTCCAGAGGCAGCGCCTCTGGTCGCTGTTCACAGCTTTCAGAGAACAGCGAAATATTACGAAGGCGCTCCGCAAGGGTGAATTCCGAAAACAATCCAGTGAATTGTTCTCGGAAGAGGGACGCCCTGCAAGTGAGGGCGTCCCTTAACAGGACGTCGAGTGACTCCCTGCTGTGCAGGGAGATGTCCGTAGGACAGAGGGTACGTGCAGCTGTTGGCTGCGCCGTCCCCTACATTGTTTTTTGCGGAACGCCGAGGGTGACTCCACACAGTGTGGGGAGATGTTGCAACGCGACAAAGGGGTGCGGCGCCTGTTAGGCGGCGTTCCCTACAAATATAAATTATGATTTATAATAACATCTATCACTCTTTTGTGACATATACTTTAGTAAATGCCATGGAAAGAGGTGATATGTTTGAAGGACCGGTCAGAGGGGAGAGCGGTGATGCTCGGGAAGTACATAACCGAAAACAAGTCTACTGTAAGAGCTGCCGCAGGACATTTCGGCATTTCAAAAAGCACTGTCCATAAGGACGTCAGCGAACGGCTCAGGCTGGAAGACCCCGAGCTCTATGCACGGGTCAAGGAGATACTCGAAATCAATAAACAGGAACGCCATATCCGCGGAGGACTTGCTACCAAACGGAAGTACGAAGCTATTGCCGGCAGAGGCAAAAAAAGGTTTTACAGATAAAGAAAAAGCAGCACGTATCGTGATACACATACGTGCTGCTTTTGGATCATTCAAGTCCTGCCAGTTTTTTGAACTTCAGATAGAAGTCGCTTACTGAATTTCTTCCTGTGAGCATCGTTTCGTCAACGTAAGCTCCGGTATATTTGCCGTCTATGAATACATAGTAATTTGTTCCGTCGCCTTTTACAAGGTCTATTTTTTTGCTGCTGCCGTCTTTTGCTTCAAGCACGGCGGAAAGCGCCGGATCCTTCAGCTCGGGCTTTGCATCAGTATCTGTGCCGGTGAGTTTGAGTACCGAGAAAGAATTGCAGAAATTGTTGAGTGCAAGGTATTTCTCAGAGGCGTTGATATCTATGCTCCTGCCGTTGTAGGTACATTCCTTGTTCTCCGTGTCGAGCTTGCAGCTGTCGTCGCCGCCCTGGAACTTAAAGCTGAATCCGCTTATATTTGAGAACGCCATTACATTCACGTTTTCTGCGATGTAATCATATGGGAGCTTCTGGGTGAACTCAAGGTCTGACCTGTAGTACATCTCTACCTGCTCGCCGTCAACAAGCACGAAGCAGTATGTGGGATCATTGTCGTTCGCGCTTACGAGGAGACGGTGCTCGGTGCCGTCGAGACCTTTTACCACAGCTTCGCCGTAAGGCTTGTCAAAGCCGTACTTTGAAAGATCAGTGAGCTTTTCGTCCATCATTTCCTCAGCTTCGATACGGACAATGTTATTGAATACTGATGTGACCTTTGTCTGGTCGAGAGTAAGCAATGAGTATGCGGCAGGAAGGCTCCATGAGTCGCTCTCCTTGTTGTATGTAAGGTCGCAGAGCACCTTGCCGTTTTTGTATGTGATTACCTCCTTCAGGTCGTAGAGCGTATACGGGAGAAGCTCCTTGTTCTTGATGAGGAGCCTGTCGAGCTTCAGCACGCTTCCGTGCTGCGCGTCTACTGCGTATACGTTTTTCTTGCCGTCTACAGTTACGTAGAAGTAATCATTCGTCGGGCTCTGGTTGCCTATGTAAATGGTATGAGTACCGTTAGGCTCTGTTATCTCCACCTTGTCGGGATCGTCGAGACCGTACATTTTCAGCTTTTCGTCTGTTATCTCGCCGTAGCTTTCAGCGGCTGTGAGATTTGAACAGTAGGTGCATACCAGCTGACAGTAGGTCTGGTCAACGGCGAAATCGCCGGAATCCAGCACCCACGTTTCACCGTCGAGTTTGCAGGTGTAGCTCTCGCTGCCCTTTGAAAAGACGAGCTGAGTCGGGCTGTAGGGATCGAAGCTGAACAGCACATTGTCGTCGAGCTGTTCCTGCTGTTTGCGTTCATTTTCTTTTACTCTGCCCTTGAAGAACAACATCGTTCCTGTTGACGCTGCCGCCATGAGCAGAAGAACTATAAGTGCTATGATCTTTTTATTCATCAGGAATATCTCCTCTTGAGCCATACTGCAACGCCTATGCACGCAAGTATCGCAGGAGCGATATACAGTAAGGCGATAGTGCCTGTTGCGTCCTTTGAATCCTTGAATATCATGTGGTCGTAGGCGTTTATCTTGTTGCCGACACCGAACTGTATCTCACTGTCGTAGAGCCATGTGTTCGTGAATACGGTAAGTGTTCTTGAACCGCTCAGTGATACAGTGCTCATGTTCTGGTCGATGACAGATGTGGTACCGATAACTATGAGCTTTGCTCCGGTCTTCTTGTTGAAGGAGTAGTATCCGAAATCAAGCGGCATACCGCTGAGACGTTCGTCTGCTTCCGCGGCTGTGTTTGCGTCGCCGCCCATTGACTTGCTGACTGTTGTGTAATTTCCGTCCGAATCGGGAACGCTTCTGATGATAGAAGAACGCTCGACATAGGAGGCGGCAGGGAATGAATCCTCAGGTATCTCCGTCATGCTTCTCGGATAGGCTATACCTGCTATGAACTTGCCGTCGCTTACCTGTAAATTCAGGTCGGTAGTGAGGTCCTGAGTGAGCTCTGCTCCTGAGTTGGCTCCGGCAGGATACTGTACGCGGAAGAAGTTCTCACTCTGCTTTGAGTCGGAATCTTCAAGCATATTCGCGGGAGTTTTTTCGGTAACGATATTGTAATCGAGGATAAGACCGAACTGCTCCATTATGTATTCGATATTTTCAAAGCGTCCCTTTGTCTCGCATGGGTCTATGAGGAAGGACATTGCGCCGCCGTTTTCAGCGTAGGCGAGAAGGAGTTCCTTTTCCTTGTCGGTGATATCCTTTGTGGGACCCGCAAGATAGATTATCTTGGCGTTTCCGGGGATAGCTCCTGTTTCATTGAGGTCAAGCTCCTGAACGTCATAGTTGTTGGTCTTGAGTACAGAAGCATATACGGCAAAATTTCCGTTTTCGTCATCTTCGTTTATAGTCTTTTCACCGTGACCCTTGAGAAAGTATATAGTCGGCAGTGAGCCGCTTGCGCATACGGATACAGCTGAAGCGATAAGCTCCTCGCCCGCGTACTGCCATGAGCCGTCAGCTCCTGTCTGGAATATCTTGTCCTTGCTTACCTTCTTGACAACGCCGTTGCACTTTACGAATATATCGCCTTCATATGTTCCGAGAAGTCCGTCGGGGTCGAGCTCCTTTGCGAGAGCTGCGTTCTCGTTGGGACGGAAGCAGGTGAGAGTGATATTATCGCGCTCATCAAGCTGTGTAAGGGTGTGATAGAGCGGAAGGTACTCGGATGCCTCAGCGTCCCTGAAGTATTTCAGGAGCGAGAGATAGTAGATGTCGATGTGCTTGTCCGAGGTCTCGTCAAGAAGCTGCTGGGTCTTTTTATTGAGTGTGTACTTGCCGGCAGGTGTCATATCGTAGCCTTTGTCGAAATAGTCCGCTATAACATTTATGGGTATCAGTATAACGAGCACGAGTATCGCAAGTATAGCTGCGAATGTGAGGGAGAAGTTGAACTTTTTCTTTTTCATTTCAGCTTACCCCCTGTTCCAGCGTCTTTTCTCGACGGATATGTATGTCCATGCGAGAAACAGTATAGTTGCCGATGCGAAGAAAACGATGTCCGAAAGACGTATGAAGCCTTCGGAGAAGTATGCGAATCTCGGCTGAGCCGCGAATTTATAGAGTACAGACTGGAGCTTCGGGAACTGTGCCATGAAGCCCGAGTTTGCAAAGTTGTCAACGAAGAGGAGCATGAACAGCACGACTTCACTGAGGATAGCGGCGATCAGGTAGTTTTCCGTAAGTGAGGAAATGAATATACCTATAGCGATATACATTGTTCCCCAGCAGAAGATACCGATGTATGCGCATATCAGCTGGCTTATCACGACTTCGCCCTTTATCGCTGTGATAATGGGGAAGAATAAAGTGCAGACGAGCATGAACAGGTATACGGTGACAAGCGCGAGGAATTTTGCGAGAACTATTTTTGCAACGCTTACGGGTGAGGTCATGAGCAGTACCTCTGTACCGTTCCTGCGCTCGTCAGCGAAAGCCTTCATGGTGAGTATCGGCAGAAGGAATATGAAGTAGAGTATTACCGAATAGAACATCTCGGTAAACGAGAAGATCATTTTGTTGGTGCCTTCCATGTCGCTGATGGCATTGGCGAGCGGCATTGAGAAGAACAGCATGAAAAGCGCTGCTACCGCATAGGCGAAGGGAGTGTAGAAGAATGACTGCAGCTCCTTCTTATATATAGGAAACATATTATTCATCCTCCTTTTCTTCGCTGGCGCCGGCAGCGTCTTCACCGGATTCGTCCGGCATCTCGTCAAGCAGCTCCTGAAGTCCGGATTTCTTTGTCGGACGGTTTATGAGCTCGATGAATACCTTTTCAAGATCGGGCTTGTCGGTATATATCTCAAAGATACTGATACCGCTGCTGATGCACTCAGCCATTATCGAGTCCCTTACCGGGTCGGCATCACCCTCAAGGGATACCGTGAAGGAGTAGATACCGTTTCCTTCGTCATCAATGGAAGTGATCTCCTTTACGCCCTTTGTGAGTTCTATTATGGAAGCGGCTTTTGTCCTGTCGCCCTTGACCTTGATGTGAAGAACAAGTGTGGCAGTGAACGACTTTTCAAGGTTCTCGATGGTGTCCATAGCCTTGATGTCACCCTTGTTGATGATTATAACGCGGTCGCACACTGCGCTTACCTCGCTGAGGATATGTGAGCTGAATATGACGGAGTGTCCTTTTTTCAGGCTCTTGATTAGAGCCCTGACCTCTGCGACCTGATTCGGGTCAAGTCCGACTGTGGGCTCGTCAAGTATAAGGAACTTCGGGTCGCCCAGCAGTGCCTGCGCAAAACCAACACGCTGCTTGTAGCCCTTTGAGAGATTGCGTATCAGCTTCACCTCAACGTCCTTTATTTTCAGAAGCCCCATAACGCGCTCTATCTCTTCTTTTCTTTTTCCGGAAGGCACTTTTTTGAGACCCGCACAGAAGGAGAGGTATTCCTTTACCTTCATATCCGGATAAACAGGCGGTATCTCAGGGAGATATCCGATGTTGCTCTTTGCCTTGGTAGGCTCTGTTGTTATGTCTGAACCGCAGATGTTGACAGTGCCGTCTGACATCGGCAGATAACCTGCGATCATATTCATTGTCGTTGATTTTCCCGCTCCGTTCGGACCGAGGAAACCGAGTATCTCATTATCGTTTATTGTAAAGCTGATCCTGTTGACGGCACGGTTGCTGCCGTAAAACTTTGTAAGATTTTCAATAGTGATCATGAGGCGCTCCTTTCCGATCGTTGATCGTTTATTTGGGGTAAAAGCGGATACGATTACCTCAGTATAACATACTGTTTTATTATCGCAGAATAATATTAACACAAGATGAATAAACTATGAATAAAAAGTTAATTCAACACTGCGGCGTGAAATAAATATATCCTTGTAAAAGTACCGTGACAGGTAAATATTATAGCTATTGTGTGAGGATTTTGTGTGGAAAAATTGAGGAAGAGATGAATGTTGGAGCTTTTTGTTTTGAAACAAAACTTGTTCATATATCGTTAATACATGGAGATTTTTCGGTAAATGCTGAGTGGCTAAAATGCACAAAAAAGGATTTGCTATTGTGTGCATTGCACCAAAAATGACTTGGACCAAATGTGAAAACAATATAAACTGTTGACACAAATTAAAAGGTGGGCTATAATGATTTTGAAAATAGTTTGAGAATTGTGTGCAGTCTGCGTGAAAATGCACACAGTGTACGAAGTATTTTCGTATGCGCTCCCGAAATTAAGCCTTTTGGGGGCAGTTATCCATTTTTTAACCACTATATTATTACGAGAGGGGTAAAAACAAATGATAAGCAAAAAGAATAAGGCTCTCGCAGCCAGCGTTCTCGCTGCAGCTATGTCTGCAACCGCAGTTCTTCCTTCAATGGCTTCTGCTGCAACAAAGTCATCTTACGCTAAGGAAGATACATATGCTGATATGTTCGCGTCACTCTATGAGGACGTTGTAACAAACGGTCAGACAAACGGCTATCTCAGCAAACAGACAAACGGTTCAGGCTTTGGTATTCCTTACCATTCAGTAGAGACATTCATCGTTGAGGCTCCTGACTACGGTCACGAGACTACATCTGAGGCTATGTCCTACATCGTATGGATGGCAGCTATGCACGATGTTCTTGCTGCAAACAACACAATTTCCGGCTCCAAGGGTGACCTTGCAAAGGCATGGAACACAATGGAAGCTATGATCCCTGGCTGGTCAAAGGCTTCAGGCAGAGACACAGAGATCAAGTACAGCTCCATTTGGTCACAGAGTAACGGACTCAAGGCTGATACAGCTGAAGAGTGTGACCAGCCTGAGGACTATCCTTCAAAGCAGCCCGGCGTTGACGCTATCAACCCGATCTATGACACATTCAAGGCTGCATACAGCAGCGATAACGGATATTACCTTATGAACTGGCTCGCTGACGTTGACGACTGGTACGGCTTCAGCAAGGGCACAAAGGGCGAAGGTAAGTTTACATTCATCAACACCTTCCAGAGAGGTGAGCAGGAGTCTTGTTTCGAGACAGTTCCCGCTCCTTGTCTTGAAGAGCTTAAATGGGGTATGAAGAGCACCGATAAGGATAACGGTAACGGTATCAAGGCTATCTTCAACGGCAAGGACAAGGTTCCTTCACAGTACTCCTTCACAAACGCTCCTGACGCTGAGGATCGTTGTATCCAGGCTGTACATTTTGCAAATATGTACAACGCAGGTGATTCAAGCGTATCTGCTCTCGCAGGTAAGATGGGTGACCAGTGCCGTAACGATATGTTCGATAAGTATTACAAGGCTATCGCTAAGGACACAAAGCTCACTTCTTCATCAGCCGGTATGGATTCCAAGCACTACCTCATGTCATGGTATACCGCTTGGGGCGGAGCTCTCAGCGCAAGCTACGGCGATTACGGCTGGGCTTGGCAGATCGGCTGCTCACATTCACATCAGTTCTATCAGAATCCTCTTGCTGCTTACGCTCTCCTCTATGATAGCGATATCAATTCAGGTATGAAGGGCAAGGATGCTGATACAGACTATAAGGAGTCTCTCAAGAGACAGATCGAAATGTACCAGTGGCTCCAGTCCAAGGAAGGTCCTTTCGCCGGCGGTTGTACAAACAGCTGGAGAGGCCGTTACGAGGAGTATCCTTCTGGTCACGCTACATTCTATGATATGGCTTATGTTCCTCATCCTGTATATGCAGATCCTGGTTCAAACCACTGGATCGGTAACCAGGTATGGTCAACACAGCGTCTTGCTGAGCTCTACTACTATGTAGTAACAAACGGCGACCAGTCAGGTCAGAAGTACGGCGGACTTGATCTCGAGACAGCTCTCGATAAGCTCCTTGAGAGATGGATCGGCTGGTTCGAGGAGAACACACAGTTCGATTATGAGGACGAGTACGGTGTATCACATACATACGTTATTCCTTCAACTCTTGACTGGGGTTCAAGCGATACAGACTACACCTGCACACCTGACACATGGACAGGTACATACAGCGAGTCTGCTAACTCAAGCCTCAGCTGCAAGATCGGCGGTTACGGCCAGGGAGACGTTGGATGCGTATCCTCACTCTGTAATACACTTATCTACTATGCAAAGGCTAAGGGCGTTGACGCTTCATTCGCAAGCAAGGAAGGCACATCTGTTGCTGAAAAGGCTCTCTACCTTGCAAACAGACTTCTCTCATATCAGTACAACGAGGCTCGTGATGATATCGGTCTCACATTCACAGACTGCAATCCAAGCCTGAAGAGAGTATTTGAGCAGGAAGTTTATATCCCGGATTTCTACAGCGGCGAAATGCCTGACGGTTCAAAGCTTGAGCCCGGCGCTACATTCTCATCCATCCGTACAAGCTACGAGAAGGATCCTATGTGGCAGGAATGCCAGAAGTACTGGAAGGGCGAAGGCAAGGACAACAACGGCGACGGTAAGGTTGACGTTGCTGACTATCAGTTCCAGTATCACAGATTCTGGCACGCTGGTGACGCTGTTGTTTCCTATGGTACAATGGCACTCCTCTTCCCTGAGGTTAAGCCTCTCCCGCTTCCTGGTGAGGGAACAACAACTACAACCACAACAACCACCACAACAACAACTACTACAACCACAACTAAGGATACAACTACAACTTCGACTACAACCAAGGACACAACAACTACAACATCTACAACCTCAAACGGCGGTTCAACTACTGTTACTAAGTGGGGAGACGCTAACTGCGACGGTGATGTAGATATGTCAGATGCTGTTCTTATCATGCAGTCACTTGCTAACCCGAACAAGTATGGTATCGGCGGTACAGACGCTAAGGCTATCACAGCTCAGGGTCAGGCTAACGCAGATGTAGATACAAGCAGCGCAGGAATTACTGCTAATGATGCTCTCCGCATCCAGGAATTCCTCCTCCACAAGATCTCTACACTCGATCCTACCAAGTAATTGGCAGTAAATAAAACTATCAAAGCTGCACGGCATAGCCGTGCAGCTTTTTTGTGTCGGAGGATACAGGAGTTTCCCCAATATTTTCAGAAAATGCTTGCATTTTTGTATAAATGATGTTATAATATTATAATAGCATATTTATGCGAAAAAATATACTTATTACAATTACAGGAAAGCAGGCGATAAGGTGCTTAGAAGTATGACAGGCTACGGAAGAGCCCAGCAGATACTGAACGGACGCGATATCCTTGTTGAGATACGCTCCGTTAACCATAGATATTATGAGTATTCTTCAAGAGTTCCGAGAACTTATAGCTATATCGATGAAAAACTCAAGGCTTTGCTGAAAAGCGGCATATCACGCGGCAAGGTGGAAATAGCTGTCACTATCAACAACATTGAGGGAAAGGATACCGAGATCGCTGTAAACAAGGGCGCGGCAGAGGGCTATGTAAACGCTCTCAGAAGCATTGCAGGCGAGCTCGGTGTCGAGGACGACATCACCCTCTCAAAGCTGATGAAGCTCCCGGATATATTCAATATACAGAAAACTCCCGACGATGAGGAACAGGTATGGGAGGATGTTGCGAAGGTCGCTCAGGAGGCTATCGGAAAATTCGTCGAAATGCGCCAGATCGAGGGCGAACGTCTTAAAGCTGATATAACCGAAAAGGCAGAGGGCATACTTGCAATGGTTTCAAAGGTGGAGGAGCTCTCTCCCAAGACCGTTGAAAATTACAGGAACAGGCTCTACAAAAAGCTCAGCGAGGTCCTTGAAGGCAGGGATATCGACGAGCAGAGGGTTCTTACCGAAGCGGCGATATTTGCCGAAAAGATAGCTGTTGACGAGGAGACTGTCCGCCTGAGAAGCCATATATCACAGCTTGAGACAATGCTTGCAGGCGATGACGCAGTGGGCAGAAAGCTGGATTTCATCGTGCAGGAAATGAACCGTGAGGTAAATACCATAGGCTCAAAGGCTCAGGATCTCAACGTGACAAAGGTCGTTGTGGATATGAAGGCAGAGATCGAGAAGATCCGCGAGCAGATACAGAATATCGAGTAATGCCATGAAGCTGATAAATATCGGATACGGAAATATGGTCTCCGCCGAAAGGATAGTGACCATAGTGAGCCCTGAATCGGCTCCCATAAAGAGACTGGTGCAGGAAGCCCGCGACGAAGGAAGAGCTATAGACGCTACCTACGGAAGAAAAACAAGAGCAGTTCTGGTGATGGACAGCGGTCATATCATACTCTCGTCCCTTATCACCGAAACTCTTGCTGCAAGAATAAACGGTTCGGGAGGTTCAGACGAAAATGAATAAGGGCAGACTGATAGTTTTTTCCGCTCCTTCTGGCTGCGGAAAGGGTACCATGCTGGAGGAGATACTGAAGGACGAGCGCTTTGCGGTATCGGTATCCGCTACCACAAGAGCTCCCCGTGAGGGAGAGAAGGACGGCGTGAATTACCACTTCCTCACCCGTGAGGATTTCGAGCAGCGCATTGCCGACGGTAAATTCATCGAGCACGCTGAATACTGCCAGAACCTCTACGGTACTCTTGCGAGCGAGGTGGACGGCAGACTGGAGCGCGGACTTAATGTTATACTCGAAATAGAGCCTCAGGGCGCTATGAAGATACGCGAGAAGCGTCCCGACGCTGTGTTTATATTTATAGTTCCGCCTTCCATAGGAGAGCTTCGCCGCAGACTGAAAAAGCGCGGCACTGAAACAGACGAGGTCATAGAAGAACGTATTTCAAAGGCTGCATGGGAGATATCCCAGGCTGAGAAATACGATTATGTTATAGTCAATGACGCCCTGGAGGACGCAGTGAGCGATTTCTTTGCGGTGATACGCGGAGAACAGCTCAAAGTGGACTACTCGGGAGATATTATAGAAGAGGTGTTGAAAAATGCTTAGACCTGCAGTAAATCAGATCATCACAAAGAACGAGAGCTGTTACTCGCTCGTTATCGCTGTTGCGAAGAGAGCAAGACAGATCTCGGAGGAGCTTTACGAAAAGGGTGAGACTCTCGAAGAGAAGCCTGTAAAGACTGCTGTTGAGGAGCTTGCCAGCGGCAAGTGCAAGATAGTCAGCACAGCTCCGCAGAACAACGAATAATGCCCCTTATCGCGGAGACCGCAGTCAGCGGAACAGCCTATTCCTTTGATATGCTGTTCAGCTATTCCGTTCCCGGGAGACTTGCGGCAAAGATCGCCTGCGGCTGTCGGGTGCTGGTCCCATTCGGAAAGGGCAATACGCGCAGGATCGGTGTGGTCATGAAGCTCACTGAAGGCAGTGACGGACATCTCAAATCCCTTGTATCACTTGTGGATGAGAAGCCGGTCATATCCGGAGAGCTTCTGAGACTTGCCTTTTACCTGCGTGAAAATACCTTCTGCACTTACTTTGACGCGGTGAAGTGTATGCTTCCGCCTGCAATGAGCGTAAGTGCAAAAGAAACATTCAGGATTGTTAAGAATTTCACGGATACTGCTTCTCTAAGCCCTGCGGCAGCGGAGCTCCTGCAAACGCTTTCCTGCGCGTCAGACAGCAAAGAGCTGAACAGGCTCATCGAGGAGCATATCATCGAAAACGGAAGACGGCTCTCAGACGAGCTTTGCGACGCAGGCGCCCTTGAATCGGATAACGTGTTCAGGCAGACGGTGGGCGACGCAGCCGTGAGAATGGTCCGCCTTTCGGATAAGTATTTAAGCTCTCCCGAGAGCTTCGACCTCACTCCCAAGCAGAAGAAGGCGGCGGATTTTCTTGAGGAATACGGCGCGGCAGCTGTTCGTGAAGCCGCCTATATGTGCGGTATCACCGAATCTGTCATCAAGCGCCTCTGCGCAAACGGCGCGGCTGAGGAGTACGAGGCGGAGGTGCTCAGGAAGGTCGGAGGAGAAGACGGCGGGGAGAGAAGCCCTGAGGATATAGTTCTTTCGGCTGAGCAGCAGAGTGCAAGAGATGAAGTCCTTGCGCAGCTGAACGAAAGAAGACCGGCGGTATTTCTGCTTCACGGCGTTACCGGCAGCGGCAAGACCTCCGTATTTGAGAAGCTTATAGACGATACGGTGAAAATGGGCAGGCAGGCAATGCTGCTCATACCGGAAATAGGTCTTACTCCACAGACCTTAAAGCGTTTTCGCTCGCTTTTCGGCGAAAGAGTGGCTGTTATACACAGCGGTCTCTCTCTCGGACAGAGACTTGACGAGTACAAGCGTATAAAACGGGGCGACGCGGACATCGTAATAGGTACGAGGAGCGCCGTGTTCGCACCGCTCAGTAATATAGGACTCATTATAATAGATGAGGAGGGTGAGCGCTCCTACAAGTCGGACAGCTCACCAAGATATCACACACATGATATCGCCAAGCAGCGCTGTGCGCATCACGGCGCGTCACTGCTGCTGGCTTCGGCAACTCCTTCCATCGAGAGCTATTACCTCGCCGAAAGGGGAGCCTACAGGCTTCTCGAAATGAAGGAAAGGTATCAGAACGCACCACTGCCGGAGGTAAGTATCATAGATATGAACCTTGAGCGCGAGGCAGGCAACCGTACTGAATTCAGCCGAAAACTGGCTGAGGAGATAAGTGCCAACCTGAAAAACGGGGAGCAGTCCATACTCCTGCTGAACAGGCGCGGCTATCATACCATAATAAGCTGCTGCGACTGCTATCAGCCTGTGTACTGTCCCAACTGCTCGGTGCCTCTGACCTACCACAAGAAGAACGACAAGCTGATGTGTCATTATTGCGGCTACGTCAGCGAGCCTGTTGATACCTGCCCGTCCTGCGGCTCGAAGCGCCTGAAAAATATGGGCTTCGGCACGCAGAAGCTGGAGGAGGAGCTTTCAACCTTCTTCCCGGAGGCGCGTATACTCCGTATGGACGCTGATACTACATTTTCCCGTTACTCCTACGAGAAGAGCTTCAATGACTTCCGTGAGGGGATATACGACATCATGATAGGTACTCAGATGATAGGCAAGGGACTGGATTTCCCCAATGTAACGCTGGTGGGAGTCCTTTCCGTTGATAAGGCTCTGTATGCGGGAGACTTCCGCAGCTATGAGCGTACTTTCTCCCTCATCACTCAGGTGGTGGGACGCGGAGGACGCGGTGAGCGAAGAGGTCGCGCCGTACTCCAGACATTTATCCCGGAGCACTACATCATGAACCTTGCCGCGGCTCAGGACTACAAGGGCTTCTACAATGAGGAGATAGCCATACGCCGCGCAATGATATACCCGCCTCTTTGCGATATGTGCATATTCTGTTTTTCGGGAAATGAGGACATATCCGCAAGGCTCGGCGCTGAGGCTGTACTGAGGCTCATGAATGAAAGACTGAAAGAGCTACAGCCGAAAACTCCCGTGCGTGTGCTTGGACCGGTGCGCTGCTCCTACGGCAGGATAAACGGGAAGTACCGCTACCGGATAATAATGAAGTGCAAGAACAACGCCGAGATGAGAGGCTTCATAAGCGGGATACTCACAGGTGCGGCAAAGCTGAAGGAAATGAAAAACACTGCCCTTTATGCCGATATAAACGGCGATGTGGGCGTATAAAGAAGGATATGGTAAAATGGCTTTAAGAAGAATATTGACCGATAAGGATGAGATACTCCACAAGGTTTGCAAGCCGGTGGATAAGTTTGACGAGAAGCTGGCTCAGCTTCTTGACGATATGCACGAGACGCTGGACAAGGCTGAGGGCGTGGGACTTGCCGCTCCGCAGATAGGCGTTTGCCGCAGGCTCTTCATCATGCATCTCGGCGAGGACGATATCATTGAGGCGATAAACCCTGAGGTAATAAGCAAGGAGGGCAAGCAGAGAGTACAGGAGGGCTGTCTTTCATGCCCGAATGTATGGGGCTATGTCACCCGTCCGGCAAAATGCCGGCTTAAAGCTCAGGACAGGAACGGCAACTGGTTCGAGCGGGATTTCACAGACCTTGGCGCTCAGTGTACCTGTCATGAGAACGACCACCTTGACGGTCATGTATTTACGGAGATAGTTGAAGAATTCTTCGTACCCGAGGAGACTAAGAAATGAAAATAATTTTTATGGGAACACCCGAATTTGCAGTGCCATGTCTGCGTACTCTTGCAGAGAGCGGACATGAGGTGGCGGCGGTGTTCACACAGCCCGACAAGCCAAAGGGCAGAGGCTACAAGATGATACCCACTCCCGTAAAGGCTGCGGCGCTTGAATACGGCATACCGGTATATCAGCCACTGTCTCTCAGAAAGGGCGAGGACGCCGGCGAGGCTATGAGGATACTCCGTGAGGCTGCTCCGGAGCTGATAGTCGTAACGGCTTACGGACAGATACTTCCCAAGGAGATACTGGAGCTGCCGAAGTACGGCTGTATAAATATCCACGCTTCGCTCCTGCCGGGATATAGGGGAGCCGCTCCCATAAACTGGGTGCTCCTGAACGGGGAAAAGGAGACGGGAGTTACCTCCATGCAGATGAGCGAGGGACTGGACACAGGCGATATGCTCATAAAGAGAGCTACTGATATCGGCGAGAACGAGACCTATGAGGAGCTTTACGCAAGGCTTTCCGCTATGGGCGGCGAGGTGCTTGCGGAGACTATAGACGCACTGGAAAAGGGCACACTCAGTCCTGAGGTGCAGGACGACAGCCTGAGCTGCTATTCTCCTATGATAAAAAAGGAGATGAGCGCTCTTGATTTCAGTAAAACAGCCGCTGAGGTACACAATACCATACGCGGAGTAACAGGCTTTGCAATGCTGGAGGGGAAGCGTCTGAAAGTATTCAGGTCTGAGATAGCTGAGGGAACATACAACGCCGAAAACGGCGCTGTTGTTGATACAAAGAGGTTCGCCGTAAAGTGCGGCGACGGCCGGGCGGTGATATTCCGCGAGGTACAGCCTGAGGGCAAAAAACGAATGAACACAGAGGACTTCCTCAGGGGCAAAAAGCTCACAGAGGGAGAGGTACTCGCATAAGGAGGAAAAATATATGCAGATCATACTTTTATTAATAATGATTCTTCTGCCGATTATCGCGCAGATAAATGTAACATCTACCTTCAAGAAATACAGCAGGGTAGGCAATTCAAGAGGGCTTACAGCGGATCAGGTGGCAAGGATGATACTTGATTCAAACGGACTTCATCATATACAGATAGAGCATATCTCTGGAAATCTCAGCGATCACTTTGATCCCAAGGCAAATGTGGTAAGGCTTTCAGATTCAGTCTATGGACAGACTTCCGTTGCTGCTATCGGAGTTGCTGCACACGAGTGCGGTCACGCCTGTCAGCACGCTGAGAATTACGCGCCTATAGTACTCAGGAGCAAGCTTGTTCCGGTAACTAATCTTTGCTCACGTCTGTGGTACTTTGTTCTTCTCATAGGTATTTTTGTAAGCAGTATAGCTGCACAAGCCGGAACACCGTTTTTGTATGCTTCCATAATAATGTTCGCAGCAGTTGTCGTTTTCCAGATAGTTACACTTCCCTGCGAATTTGACGCAAGCGGCAGAGCAATAAAGACACTTGAGCGCGACGGCATACTTGAAATGGGAGAGATACCTCATGCACAGAAGGTCCTCAAGGCAGCAGCTCTCACCTATGTTGCAAGTCTTGTTACATCTATAATCCAGCTTCTCAGCCTCCTTGCGTCTGCAAGAAGAAGATAATGACAGATCCACGCTATCTTGCTGTAAAGCTCCTTGACAAGACCTTCGGGAGCGGCAGCTATTCCAATTTGCAGCTTGACAGCGGTCTGAAGACCTCAGACCTTGACGAAAGGGGCAGGAAGCTGTGCTCGGCTGTATACTACGGCGTTATCGAGCGCAGGATCACTCTCGACCATATAATCAGCGGTCTCAGTTCCCGCCCCATAGACAGGCTGGACAGCATAGTCCTCAATATACTGCGCTGCGGCGTGTATCAGACAATGTACATGGACAGTGTTCCCGACAGTGCTGCGGTAAACGAGAGCGTTGCCCTTGCGAAGAAATTCCGCAAGACCAGTGCTTCGGGAATGGTGAACGCAGTCCTGCGCAGCTTTATCCGCGGCGGCAAGGAGCTTAAACTGCCGAATGACGGAACAGAGGCGCTGTCGGTGAAGTATTCGGCACCGGCGGAGCTTGTAAAAAGTCTTACTGAGGATTACGGCAGGGAAGCCGCGGAGAGATTTCTTTCAGCTTCTCTTGAAAAATCTGTCACATATCTCCGGCTCAATACGATTAGATGTACAGAGGAGGAATTCCTTTCTGCTCTGGGCGGTATAGAGGCGGAAAGGATCAGCGAAAGCTGCTTTGCGGTTAGGAGCGGCGACGTCACCGCGACAGACGCCTTTAAGAAAGGCTTTTTCCATGTTCAGGGACTTGCCTCGCAGCTCTGCTGTCAGGCACTGGCTCCCACTGAGCAGGACAGAGTTCTTGATATATGCGCGGCTCCGGGAGGCAAGACCTTCACTATGGCGGAGCTGATGAAGGGCAGGGGCGAGATATACGCCTTCGACCTTCACGAAAAACGTGCGGAGCTCATACGTAAGGGCGCTGAGAGACTGGGTCTCACCAATATCAGGGCAGCGGCAGGAGACGCGACAAAGTTCAATGCTGAGCTCCCAAAATTTACAAAGATACTATGCGACGTTCCATGTTCGGGACTGGGAGTCATCGGCAGCAAGCCGGAGATAAAGTACAAGAGCTTTTCGGACTTTGCGGGGCTCCCGGATATACAATATAAAATAGTGAGCAATGCGCTCAGTTATCTCGAACCCGGCGGTACACTCGTCTATTCCACCTGTACGGTGCGGAAAGCCGAGAACGAGGAGGTATGTGAAAGGCTCCTCCGTGAGCACAGCGATATAGAAGCCGTTCAGCTACCTGAAATGATGGGGAAGAGCTTCGGCATTATGGCAACTCTTATGCCGCCTGAATTCGGCAGCGGCTTTTTCATTTCCAAATTCAGAAAAGTAAGGTGATATATTGGAAAAGACCGATATCCTCAGTCTTGAACTTGCAGAACTGGAAGATATCCTCGTCAGTCTCGGAGAGAAGAAATTCCGTGCTAAACAGGTCTTTCAGTGGCTTCACGTTAAAAGAGTCCTTGATTTCGACAAAATGACTGATATATCTATCCAATTGCGTTGTGCTCTGAAAGAAAAATTTTGTATAAATGGACTATTTATGCAGAAAAAGCTTGAATCTGCTATAGATAATACGGTAAAATATCTTTATAGGCTTTCTGACGGCAATTTTGTGGAGACCGTCCTGATGGAATACAGCTACGGATACAGTATCTGCGTTTCCACTCAGGTGGGCTGCAAAATGGGCTGTAATTTCTGTGCCTCTGCCATCGCGGGGTATGTCAGGAGCCTCACTCCCTCGGAGATACTTCTTCAGATATATGAGACTGAGCGCGATTCGGGCAAGCGTGTCTCGGGAGTTGTGCTTATGGGCATCGGCGAACCTCTTGACAACTTTGACAACGTCATGAAGTTCCTGAGCCTTCTGTCACACAAGGACGGGAATGATATGAGCCTCCGGCACGTATCTCTTTCCACCTGTGGTATCGTACCGCGTATCTATGAGCTTGCAGACAAAAAGCTCCAGCTCACCCTTTCGGTCTCGCTCCACTGTGCGGACAATGAGGGCAGGAGCGCTATTATGCCCGTAAACAGGAAATACGATCTCAGCAGCCTTATAGAGGCTTGCAGATACTATATTGATACTACGGGACGGCGTGTCACATTCGAGTATGCCGTTATCGAAGATGTCAATTCATCCGCTGCGGACGCCGACAAGCTGGCTGCTCTGCTCCGCGGTATGAACTGCCATGTTAACCTTATCCCCGTAAATAAGGTCAGGGAACGGAATTATCACACAGCCCGCTCAGGAGTTGCTGAGTTCGCAAGGCAGCTGGGCAGGCGGGGGATAAACGCTACCGTGAGAAGAACTCTCGGCAGCGATATCGAAGCGGCGTGCGGTCAGCTCAGACGTGACGCCGACAAACAAAGCAAACAGAATGGGGGTGCGGATACTTGAGGTTTCGATACGGCACGGATATCGGTCTTGCCCGGGAGGAAAACCAGGACGCGGTAAGATGTGAATATTTCGGCCATAATGTGCTTGCCGTCGTATGCGACGGTATGGGCGGCGAACGCGCAGGCAAGGAAGCAGGTGAGCTCGCTGTAGAAGAGTTCTTCCAGCGTTTCTCGGCTGACTATAAGGAAAGCCTGGGCGATGAGGATATCCGCAAGCTCCTTATCTCCTCGGTCTCGGCAGCCAATTCCGTGATATATACACGGGCGAGGTTCGATTTCAAGAACTTCGGCATGGGTACCACCTGTGTGGCTGCATTCGTCACCAATAAAACAGCCTTCATTGCCAATGTCGGCGACAGCAGAGCCTATCTGATAACCGACACAGGCCTTTATAAGATCACTACCGATCATAATGTAGCCTCGGTGCTCTTTGAACAGGGCAAGATAACCGAGGAGGAAATGGAGGTACACCCTCAGAAGCATATGCTCGTAAGAGCGGTAGGTGTTGAAAAAACAGTGCTCACCGATACGTTTATGCTCGATTATGAGGACAAGATCAGTCTGCTGTTGTGCTCGGACGGCCTTTCGGGCTATTGCAGCGACGATGAAATATACAGCGTCATACTTAATTCCGATTTTGATGACGTTGCAGACGAACTTATAAAATTATCGCTCTCAAAGGGCGGCCGTGACAATGTTACAGTCGCGGTGATTTCTGACTAACGCAGGAGGAAAGGAAATGGACAAGAATATTGGCAAGAAGCTCGACGGCAGATATGAAATAACAGAGCTTATCGGCGTCGGCGGCATGGCAGAGGTATACAAGGGAGTCGATGTCATCGACAACAAAACTGTCGCCATAAAGATACTGAAAAAGGAATTTGCAGAGAACGAAGAGTTCCTCCGCCGTTTCAGAAATGAGTCCAAGGCGATCGCAGTGCTCTCTCATCCTAATATCGTAAAGATATACGACGTGGGCTTCTCAGAGAAGATACAGTATATCGTTATGGAATACATCGACGGTATTACGCTGAAGGAGTACATCGAGGAGGAGAAGGTCCTCACATGGAAGGATACTGTACACTTTGTTATACAGATACTCCGTGCTCTTCAGCACGCTCATGACAAGGGTATCGTTCACCGCGATATCAAGCCGCAGAACATCATGATGTTCACAGACGGCACTATAAAGGTCATGGACTTCGGCATAGCCAAGTTCGCACGTGAGGAAGGAAAGACTGCTACCGATCAGGCCATCGGAAGCGTTCACTATATCAGCCCCGAACAGGCAAGCGGAAATGTTACCGACGCCAAGAGCGATATCTACTCGGTAGGCGCTATGATGTACGAGATGCTTACAGGAAGAAAGCCCTTCGACAGCGACAATCCCGTTGCTATCGCAGTTATGCATATGCACGATATCCCGGAGCGCCCGAGAGCTATCAATCCCGATATCCCGGACGGCCTTGAGGAGATAGTTCTCAGAGCTATGGAAAAGGCTCCCGAGGACAGATACCAGACAACTGCCGAGATGATAAGCGATATCGAAGCTTTCAAGGCAGATCCCCACATCTCCTTCGGCTACTACGCTGAGGAGGACGAAGAGGCTGAGGATATGCTCAGCAGCAGCGCAGGAACTGATGTGCAATCTGAGAGCAGACAGGAAGTAGCAAACGCTTATGCCGCAAAGGCAAAGGCTCCCGCTATCGCTGCCGCACTGGCAGGAAGCGCAGGAGGTGCCGGCGGAGCAGGCGGCTATTCTTCAGGCGGCAGTTCTGTTTCAAAGAGATATAACGACGCTTATACCGACAATTACAACAACTATGACGATGATGATGATGACGATGAGGAGGAAGAGCGTTCTTCACTTGTCATACCTGTCCTTACCGCTATAGTGGTGGTTGTAATAATCGTTGCGGTAATATTTATAGTATCGCTCCTTATTCCCTATATCACAAACGGCTTCGGAAAGAACACCAACAAGATGCCGGAGCTCATCGGCAAGGATTACAATATAGCCTGTCAGGAATACGGCGAGTACCTTAATATCGAAGTCAGCAGAACTGAATACAATGAGGCTGACGAGGGTGTCATCATTGAGCAGAGCATTGATATAGACGCTCCTTTCAAGAAGCATGATGTGTGCAAGGTCGTTGTAAGTAAGGGTATGCAGACCGTTGAGGTGCCAAGACTTACGGAGTTCAACGCTGACCTTGCAAAGATGCAGCTGAAGGAAAGAGGTCTTGAGGCTGAGATCAAAAAGACCTCGGACGCTGTTGTGAAACCGAATTACGTAATCAAGACTTCTCCTGAAGAGGGAGAAGAGGTACCTAAGGGCTCAAAGGTAATCCTTTATGTAAGTATGGGACCGAATGCCGAGCCTATAAAGATGGAAGAATATGTCGGAATGCCTGCAAAGGACGCGGCAGTAAAGGCTGGCTTCCAGAACCTCAAGGTAAAGACGGAGACAGAGCCTTCTTACGAGAAGGAGGGTACAGTTGTACGTCAGGAGCCTGAGAAAGGCACTGTTATATCAGCAGGCGACGAGATCATACTCTATGTCAGCGACGGTACTATCCCTGACGGAAATGTAGACTTCTCACTCAGCTTCCCGTCAGACGCAAAGGGTACTTTCAGCGTTGATATCATACTCAAGGACGAAAAGGGCAAGACTACCGTTGAATCAATGGGTACAGTCCTCTGTCCCGAGTGGCCGAACCTTTCAAGAAACATCAAGGGTTCAGGAAAGAACGTAACAGGTGATGCTTACCTCACTAATAACGCTAACGGTACAAGAGCACGTCTTGGTTCATATACCTTTGACTTTGCAAACGGCAGATATACCACAAATTCAGAGGATATCTCCGGAGCACTTGCTCAGGTAAACGGCTTTGCTCAGACAACAACAGAGGCAACTGCAGCTCCTGTTGAAACAACTACGACACAGGCTTACGTTACAGAGCCTTCTACAGAAGAAAGAGTTCCCGGACAGAACGGTGAATACAGAATACCTGATGTCTGGACACCTTATCAGCCCGGCACAAACGGTTCATGGGTAACAAAGGAGAACGGCTCTACTGTCTGGGAGTGGTACGATTAATAATGGCAGATAAGTTCTGCGGAATAATAGTAAAATGCTTAGGGGGACTCTACAGTGTAGAGTCCCCTGACGGTATATATGAGTGCAAAGCGAGGGGAGTTTTCCGCAACAGAGGGATAAGTCCCTGCGTCGGCGACAGAGTGACCGTGGAAAACGGAGTCATATCGGATATTGCCGAACGAAAAAACTGTATCATAAGACCTCCTCTTGCAAACCTCGACCAGCTCATATTCATAGTGTCTACCTGTGAGCCTGCGCCGAATTACCTTATACTTGACAAGTTCATAGCAATAGCGGAGTACAAGGGCATAACTCCTGTGGTGGTCATAACCAAGACCGACCTCGGTGACAGCCGTCCGATACATGAGATATACGGCAGGATAGGTATAGATGTGGCTGAGGTGAACTATGACGACGACGCCTCAGTTGAAGCGGTAAGACAGCTCCTGCGGGGAAAGATTAGCGCGTTTACGGGTAATTCCGGAGCAGGAAAATCCACCCTGCTGAATGCTGTGGACCCTGCACTGAATACCGCTACCGGCGAAATAAGCCGCAAGCTTGGCAGAGGAAGGCATACAACCCGTCACGCTGAGCTTTTCAGGCTGAGCGGAGGCGGATATATAGCTGATACTCCCGGCTTTTCCACCTTTGATACCAACCGCTACGACATTATCCGCAAGGAGGAGCTGGCAGGCTGTTTCAGAGAATTTGACGGACTTACGGAGGAGTGCCGCTTCAGAGACTGCGCCCACCTCTGTGAAAAGGGCTGCGCGGTAGTTGCGGCTGTGGAGCGCGGAGATATCTCCGTAAGCCGGCACGAAAGCTATAAGACCATGTACGAGGAAGCAAAACAGCTGAAGGAGTGGGAACTGAAATGAAAAAGTGCGCAATAATCGCAGGCGGTGAGCTGCCTGACAAGGAACCTTATAATACTGACGGCTACTGGGAAAGGTTCGCCTGTATAATATGTGCGGACAGCGGACTTTATAACGCAAGAAAGTTCGGTATAAAGCCTGATATTATCGCAGGCGATTTCGATTCTTTTACCGAGGAGCTCCCAGAGGACGCGGAAATAATCGCAAGCATACCCGAAAAGGACGACACGGATACCCTCATGGCTGTTAAAAAGGCTATAGAGCTGGGATATAAGAATATAGAGCTGTACGGGGCTCTCGGAGGAAGCCGCTTTGAACATTCCATCGCAAATATCCAGACAATGGTATATGCTTTGCAGCAGGGCTGCGACCTGAAGATAATGGGCGAGAGCATTCTTATGGTGCAGAGCGCCGATGACGGCGAAGTTTTATACAAAAAGAAGGGCGAAATGTATATGTCGGTATTTGCTGTTACGGAATCTGTCGGTATCGACTATCTCCGCGGAGTGAAATATCCTCTTGAAAACTACCTTATGGTGCAGTCCTTCCCGATAGGCGTAAGCAACGAGATAGAGGGAGAAAAAGCGTTGCTTCGCATCAATCACGGAATCGCGCTTATTATTCTCACCGATAAGAAGTAACAAAAAGGCCTTTGATGAATATAATGGAGTATATCATCAAAGGAGGGATTACATATTGAAGATAGTAGTCATAAAAAGTCCTAAGTTCATATCGGGACTGCTGAGGGTAATATTCGGCATAAAAAAAGAAGAACAATAATCAAAGGGCTGACATTATGTCAGCCCTTTTGCTTATTTCTTTTTATTGTAGAACTGTCCGACATCTTCGCTGCCTGCAAGCAAGAAGAATATCACCCATGAGATTATGAGCGGAACTGCATAGAATACGATCTTCAGTACCGCATTACCTTCGTGCTGAGATATCATCATTATTCCCGGAACTATCTGAACTATACCGAACAGAAGCATCACGACTGATGTGAGCGATTTGAGACCGCCCATACCTGCAATAAGTGACAGGGAAAGCACTCCGACTATTGCCGCTATATAAATAGCTGACTGCTGAACTGTCTCTTTTATTCCGCCAAGCTCACCCTTGTAGCTGAACATCGCAGCTCCGGAATAGAATATATAGAACATTACAGCTGCGATAACTCCGAGCAAAGCGAGCACCGAAACTATTATAAATCCCTTATGAGCCTGCTGCTGACGTGCCTGTTCCTTCAGCTCAAGCATCATACGGCGGCTCGCTTCCGAGTCCTTCGGCTCTGAGACGAGCTGAGCGGATACAGCCTTTTTTGAAGCCTCAGCCTTTGCTCTTTCAAGGTCTTCGTCAACGTATTTTGGCTGATACTTTGGCGGCTCCGGCTCGTCGTCAAGTACGGGAGCGGTTATGGGAGCCTCCGGCTGTCTGGGTTCCTCTTTTTTCGGAGGGGGAGTATAGTTGTCCTCATCAAGTACCGGAGCTTTTATTTCCTCAGGCGGTGCAACTGCGCCGAGCTGAGTTCTTCTCATGTCGATTATCTGCTGCTGCTTGTCAGCAGGGAGAGCGTCAAACCGGGCTTTCAGTTCCGGAGTGAGACCGTTTATTATGTCATCGTCTGTGAGGACGAGCTTTTCGTGTATATACGGAGCGCCATCATCGAGCACCGGCGCGGAAACTCCTGTGGGAGCGCCCTTTCTGGCTGTTCCGCTGTACTGCATACCGTCATCGAGAACAGGAGCTGATACACCTGTGGGAGCGCCCTTTCTGGCTGTTCCGCTGTACTGCATACCGTCATCGAGAACAGGAGCTGATACACCTGTGGGAGCGCCCTTTTTCTCAGTTCCCTGAGTATAGGATCTCATATCGTCAAGGACAGGTGCGGATACTCCGGTAGGACCGTCCTTTTTTGCGGAAGGTGCAACGTATCCGAAGTCGTCAAGGACTGGGGCGGACACGCCCTGCGGAGCGCCTTTTCTTTCACCGCCGGGATTGTAGTCTATCTCCTCCGGCATACCGCCTGCGGGGTTCTTTTCATCATACATAATAAACACCTCGGTCTAAATTTTTTATAAAGTCGGACAGTGATATATCTGAGCCGTTTGATATCTGTGTGTAATATGAAAGGACTATGGAAGCGTCTACCGCATCTATGATACCGTTGCTGTCAACGTCCGCATAACCTGACTGAGATGTGCTGAACGAGCTGAAGCAGCCGGTGGAGCTGCGGGCGTATTCGGCGAGTATCAGTGAAGCATCTACTGCGTTTATCAGCTTGTCGCCGTTTATGTCGCCCTGACTGTATTCAGGAGCCTTGTACGCTTCCTTTGCTATAGGATAAGCGGCGGCAAATTCCTCCGAAGCATAGTCCGGGAAGGTCTTCTGATCCGCGTTTGTTGCTATATGCTGAAGCCTCGGCGCAGCCGAATCGAGATCGTATGTGCCCTTGAGGAAGTAATAGAAGGATTTCCCTCCGAACTTCATATCCCATGTGGGGTCAAGGTAATAATACTGTCCGTCCAGTTCGACTATCAGCCATACATGGTTACCTCTGTTGGAACCGCTTACCGAAACTGTCTCTCCGGCAATGATCCTGCATGGTATACCGCAGTCGTTGTACATACGGTACAGCAGCTGAGTGACTCCCTGACATACCGCAGTTCCTCTGAGAAGTGCGCTGTAAGCGGTAAAGGCATACGGGTCCTCCTCGTTCTCCGAGTATTCGACATTGGAAGTGATGTACTGGTATATACTGCGGATCTTGTTGTAGTTCCCGATTATACCGTCGAAGTTCTGGGAACTCATTATCTCCTCAAGCTTTTCGGTAAGCTCGTTCTCCTCTTCGGGAGTGGTGTAGTATCTGAAGCTGTAAAGGAAATGCCTTTCGCTGTTGACCTTTGAGATACTGCACTTGAAGCCCTGTACAGAAAATCTGAGATAATCGCCCTCAGTGCCATTTCCGGTCTCGTCAAATGCGTCGTACAGCAGCTGATAGCTTTTTTCCTTAGGTTCCTCGCCGTTATCCGGTAAAACGACCTCTACGCTTTCGATATGATCTTTCAGTGACTGCCTTAGCTGCTGTATCGCTTCGCTTTCGGAAGATAATACATATTCTCCGGATATCTCCGGTACGGATAATTGCGCAGCGGCTGCAGAGAACGGCGGCAGAGCTGCAAATGCAAGTACCGCAGCCGACAGCAGAGCAGCGGCTTTAAATGGTAATTTCACATTAAGACCTCCTTTTGCGAAAGAGCTTATTTTACTGCATGGTCCTTTATGCTTTCGGGAGAAGTTCCTTCGCTGATCGTTGAAACATAGGCGTAATATGACAGGATACGGGAAGCGTCAACGGCATCGACAAGATTGTTTTCGTCGATATCGGCGGCTCTGCTCTGAGCCTCGCTGAAGTTTCCGGTATGTGTGTCGCCTGAAAGCAGGGTATATTCTTTAAGTATGAGAGAAGCGTCAACAGCGTTCACTTCACCGTCGCCGTTGACATCGCCGTCTCTGTAGCTTGCGGGAGCCGGTTTTACATAGGCTGTACGTGCTATTTCAGAATCCTGCATTACCTCATCCAGGGGGATATCGAAGATCATCTGGAAGAGGTGGACATGGGTGAACTCTTCACTGCCTTCGTTGCTGCTGTCAAGGTCTGAGTAGCCCCTGAGGAAGAAACGGTGCTTGTTTTCGCCCATCATGTGATCCCATATCGGGTCAAGGAAATAGAATTTTTCGCCTATCTGCGCCAGAGCAAGCAGATGACAGCCTATAGCTTCATCTGAAAAGCTTGACAGATTGGTAAGGTACAGCATCGGCTGTACTCCTATCTCCTGGAGCAGCCTTATAAGGAAATGCACCTGTCCGGACTCGTTTGCCGTTTTCTTTATCAAAGCGCTGTAGGCTGTGCTGTAGGCGTTGTCCGCAAGGTTATCGTAGAGATCCATATTGTCAGTGACCGTATCGTAAGCCCAGAGTATCCTGTCGTAAACATCAGAATCCTTCACTGCGAGATATTCCGGAGACTCCTTCAGCTTTTCAACGGCTGCCGTGACCTCCTCCTCTTCCCCGGGAGTGGTGTAGTATTTCACCGCATACTTGGCATAAGCTCCCTCTGACGGATAAAGACAGCCGCAGGTGATGTTGGCTGTGAGAGAAAGGTACAGGCCCTCCGTCGGGTCGTCGGTTATAGTTATCAGCTTTTCATTGATATGGTCTGTGATGTCGTCATCGTCGTTTTCAGGCACCCAGCCTGTGACTATAAGGTCGAACTCACAGACGCGCTGCTTTAGCTGGACTTTTACGTATTCAGCCGCCGCGTCAATGTCATCGAAGCGAGGAGCGTTTTCGTTCACCTCAATTGAGAATGAGACGTTCCCTTGATCGTCGTATACCACGGCGGAGTCTGCTGCTGCGTATACCGGAGCTGCCGTGCTTACGCATAATGCTGCTGCAGCTGCCGCGGCAGCGAGTCTTGTTCTTATCTTCATAAATGATCCCCCCTGATCATTATAAGCAAACAGCCGCCGAAGCGGCTGAATGCATATTATTTATCTTTCAAGTATCTGTGCTCTGTCAGGACCGATACCCACCATGCTGACATGGCAGCCTACCAGTTCTTCAAGACGTGCTATATAGCTCTTGCAGTTTGCGGGAAGCTCGTCGAAGCTCCTGCACTTTGAGATATCCTCGGTGAAGCCGGGGAACTCCTCATATATAGGCTCGCAGCCCTCGAGCTCCTCCAGTGTCGGCGGGAACTCCTTTATAACGCTGCCGTCGGGCTTTTTATAAGCTACGCACATTTTGAGAGTATCTATATTTGCGAGAGTGTCAAGCTTGTTGATAGCGAGGCTGTCAAGACCGTTGACTCTTACTGAGTGACGTACTATAACAGCGTCGAACCAGCCTGTTCTTCTCGGTCTGCCTGTGGTAGTACCGAACTCTCCGCCTACGTTTCTGATCTGATCGCCTGTAGCGTCATCGAGCTCTGTGGGGAAGGGACCCTTGCCCACACGGGTGGTATAAGCCTTTGCAACACCGATGATATTTGTTATTACCTTGGGACCTACGCCTGTGCCTACGCATACGCCTGCTGAGAGCGGATGTGAGGAGGTAACGTAGGGGTAAGTACCGAAGTCGATATCGAGGAGAGTAGCCTGTGCGCCCTCGAACATTATGGTCTTGCCTGCCTTGTGAGCTTCAAAGGTGAGTACCGAAACGTCGTCCATGTAGGGGAGAAGTCTCTTTCCGTACTCTGTATACTCCTTTGCAACAGCGCCGAGATCAAATGCCTCTCCGCCGTATACCTTGGTGATTATCTCGTTTTTGAGCTTTCCTGTGGACTGTATCTTCTCAGCCAGCACCTCTGGGTGAACGAGGTCGTACATACGGATTCCGCAGCGCTCGTATTTATCCATATATGTAGGTCCTATGCCTCTTTTTGTAGTACCGATGTCCTTGCCGCCGCGGAAAGCCTCGGAGAGACCGTCGAGAGCGATATGCCAGGGCATAACGATCTGGGCGCGGGGATCGACCTTTAAGTGGCCGAGAGTCTTTATACCTCTTGATTCAAGGTTGTCAAGCTCGCCGATGAAGTCCTTGGGATCAAGAACGACACCTGCACCGATAAGGTTGAGGGCATTCGGGTAAAGGATACCCGATGGTACAAGGTGGAGCTTGTAGACCTCACCGTTATTTACAACTGTGTGACCTGCGTTGTTTCCGCCCTGTGAACGGACTACAACATCTGCACGGGAAGCAAGGATATCTATTATCTTGCCTTTTCCTTCGTCTCCCCATTGAGTTCCGACTACAATATTTGCAGGCATTTGTTTTCCTCTTTTCATAATAATTATTTGTGCCGGCAGTACCTGTAACTGCCGAAAATGCACACTTACAATCTATTATAACACACTATATGAAAAAATGCAACACTCACAGTAAATTATTCCACATACAAAAACAGGACGTCCCTGAAAGGAACGTCCTGCGTGAGAACGGTATCAAAGAGCCGAGCCCTTCTCAACGGACATTTCAATGGTGGTGCCGTTGCTCACGGCGGTTATATCTCCGTTGAAGCAGGTAGCGTAGGTAGTCGCTCCGATTTTTTTGAGAGCGTCCTGCACCTTGCCGGAAAACTCATTTGTGGAAGTACACACTACCGCGCATTTAGGCTTTACAGCACCGAGAAAGTCCGAAATATTGTCAAGCTTTCTGCCGTGATAGGGCACCTTCAGAAGAGTGCAGGTGCCTATGTCCATTATCTCGCTGAGGCGCTGCTCCATAGCGTCGCCGGCGAACAGAAGTGTGTTCTTGTTATGTACCACCTTTGTGACGAGGGAGAAGTTGTTCTCATCGCTGTCATTGTTGCCGTAAAAGTCGTTTTTTGGCGCGTATACCGTGTAATCTATACCGTCAAGCGTAAAGGAGATATCCTCCGTAAGCTTCATGGGAGTAATGTTCTTTTCCGCAAGAGCATTCACGTATTTTTCGTATTCCTCGACATTGCCTTCATAATTCGGGGTGAGCACGTTTTTCACGTTCAGGCTGCGTATGAGCTTTGCTGCGCCTCCAACATGGTCCTTGTCAAAATGAGTGATTATGAGGTAGTCTATGGTGTCCGAGTCATTCTCTTCAATGAGTTTTTCTATCTTTTTTCCGTCGCCCTTTTCGCCGCAGTCGATGACTACATTGGCAGTCTCTGACTGGAGCAGTATCGCGTCAGCCTTTCCAACGTCAAAAAATGTTACCTTCAGCTCTCCCGCGGCAGCTCCTCCCTGTTTCTCGTTGCAGGAGAACAGCGATAAAGCCATAAAGAATGCCGAAAACAACAATGCGGCTGCTTTTCTGTTCTTTTTCATGTTTCAGACTCCTTCCCGTGGTGCAATGATCTGCACCGTTACTTTATACATTATACCATAAATTTCTTAAAAGTGTATTGAAAAATGAAAATTTCTTCTTATTTTTTTGCCGGACATTCTTTAGCAAATCCGTACTTGCATTATAATGTATTATATGGTATAATTATTTATTACAGGATTTTTGGAAGGCGAGGTTCTGCGAATTGAAGGACAATACCGCAGTTATAAGTGAAATAAACGGCTTATTGGGCAGCAGCCCCCGACGAGCCTATGTCAGAAGCTTCGGCTGTCAGCTGAATGTTTCGGACGGTGAAAAGATACAGGGACTGCTGAAAAAAATGGGCTACTCCTTCACGGAGAACGAGCAGGAAGCAGATCTGATAATACTCAATACCTGTGCGGTGCGTGAGAACGCGGAGGACCGTGTTTACGGCATAGTGGGCAGCATGAAGAAGCTGAAGGAGCTGAAGCCGTCACTCATCATCGGTATAGCTGGCTGCATGACCGCTCAGAGACATGTGGCTGAAAAAATAAAGAAGTCCTATCCGCAGGTGGATTTCGTTATGGGAACGTCAGCGATAAGCGCACTTCCCGATCTGTTACTCGAAACTCTAAAGGGAGCAGGCTTCTCGGCGGATATAACCGAGTATGACGACTTTTCGGAAACTGTCGAGCAGGTGCGCGGCAGCAGCTTCAAGGCTTCCGTGCCGATAATGTTCGGCTGCAACAACTTCTGTACCTACTGCATAGTGCCCTATGTCCGCGGACGTGAGCGCAGCCGCCGCCCGGAGGATATCATTTCCGAGGTAAGGCAGCTGGTGAGCGAGGGCTACAGGGAGATAATGCTCCTCGGACAGAACGTCAACTCATACGGCAGGGATTTGGGCGGAGAGATGAGCTTTCCGCAGCTTCTCCGTGAGCTTAACAGAATAGAGGGCGATTTCTGGATACGCTTTATGTCCTCTCACCCCAAGGACGCTTCACGGGAGCTGATAGACGCCATATTCGACTGCGAAAAGGTGGCAAAGCATCTGCATCTGCCGGTACAGAGCGGCAGCAGCAGGGTGCTTGAACGCATGAACCGCCGTTATACCATAGAGGACTACCTTGAGATAGTGGACTGTATACGCGGCAGAGATCCCGGTTTTTCACTGACAACAGATATTATCGTTGGTTTCCCCGACGAGACGGAGGAGGACTTCCTTGAAACGCTCAGGCTGATAAAAAATGTCAGATATGACAACCTTTATTCGTTTATATATTCGAAGCGCTCCGGTACCAGAGCGGCAGAAATGCCGGACAGCACCTCCGAGGAGGAAAAGAGCAGACGTATGAGAGAGCTGCTGGAGGTGCAGCGTGAGGTATCCACGGAGCACTACAAGCGCTTCATCGGAAAAACTATGCGCGTACTCGCTGAGGATATATCAAAGAAAAAGGAGGGCTGGCTGACAGGAAAGAGCAGCGAGTTCATAATAGTGGAATTTGAAGGAGCAAGCTCCCTTATCGGGCAGTTCGTGGACGTTGAGATAACCGGCGCTATGAACTGGGCGGTAACGGGAATAATAACAGAAAGGGATAAATCAAAATGAAAAAAGCGATCACATTAATATGCCTTTCAGCCGCAGTGCTGACAGGCTGTCAGAACACAGCAAACAACGGGAACTCAAATAATGATACCACAGCGGCGGCAGTCACGACCACGGCAGAGATAACAACTGCGGCTGAGGATATCACAACAGAGGCTTTAACTACCACCACGGAGGCTGTGACTACCGCAGCTGAAACGGAAACAGCTCCGGCTGCGACACACGAGGCAAACGTGTCAGCAGGGGGACGCATGGATATGTATCCTGCTGTCTATCAGGGTGAGATACGCCGCGTTTTCGAGCAGACTGTAAATGAACATGACGGCGCGGCAAGCGTAGAATATGCATTCCGCGACCTTGACGCAGACGGCATCCCCGAGCTTATTCTGAAATACGGTTCCTGCGAGGCAGATTTTCAGATACACATATACAGATTCGATGAGGAATGTGAACTGAAAGACCTTGGCATTTTCGGCGGCGGACACACTTCCTTCTGCTACGACGAGAATACAGGGGACTTTGTTATCCTTTGGGGACACATGGGCGCGGCAAGTATTAGTTATTACGAATGGGAAAACGGAACAATAGTATCAAAGGACCACTATGATTTCACCCTTGATGATCAGACTAAGTCATATGACACAGTTCTCAATGAAAAGGGAATAAAATATATTGAGTGCGTATCGGCTTACAGATCCGGTCTTGACGGTGAGATCAAGTCGTGGATATATCACAGCAACGGTGAGACCGAGGAAAAGGACGGACTTTACCTTGATTACATGGGTTAAGTAAATAATAAAGGAGAAGAAAGAAATGGATATTATGGAAATGACAAGAGAGCTCGGAAAGGCTCTTCAGCAGGACGACAGATACATCGCTTATATGCTTGCGAAGCAGGCTAACGATGAGGATAAGGAGCTTCAGGCGGATATAGCCCATTTTGAGGATCTCCGCATAAATCTCGGTACTGCAATGAGCACTGAGGAGCCCGATTCCGACAGGATAAAGGAGCTCGATACAGAGCTGAAAGCAGTATACCAGAAGGTAATGAAGAATCCTAAAATGGTAGTATATTCCGGAGCACAGCAGGCTCTTGAAAGTCTGGTGTCGAATATGCAGCAGATAATCAGTATGTGCGCAAACGGCGAGGACCCAGACACCTGCAAGATACCGGAATCAGGCTGCACGGGAAGCTGCGCGACCTGCGGCGGCTGTCACTGATAAATAGTGAAAAAACAAAAAGAAGCTGTAAATAGCAAAAAAAGAGATAATATCAGGTATCTTTTTGATTATTATGTTATTGATATTGGCATATATGGTTTATTCCGGTCGTGTTTAAATGTAACACACAACAGCTGATGAAAGGAGGTCTTTCTTATGGGATCAATGTTCAACGATGAACAGCAGCGTATCAACAGAATAGACGAGCAGAGCTTCAATGAGGTCATAGATGCTTTCTGTGAGGATACAGTCCGTGAGACTTCCGATAATTTTGTGGTAAAGACGTCATGGACAACGGCGGCAAGCTATAATGCTTCATTATTTATTCCATTCATTCTGTGTCTCAGGTTTCTTGGACAGTATAAAAGAGAAGGCAACACGGTAACAGTTATCCTTATCTGTATAACGCTCATAGGTTTAGTGGCAGCCTGCGTTTACGCAAATGTCAAAAGGGGCACGGTAAGAGCCCGTGTAAACGGCAGAAGTATCCGGATCGGCGGCAAAAGCTACGACTGCGGACAGATAGACAGGGTATACGGAGCTCCCAGCAGAAATGTGGAGATATACTCCGGGGGAAGACGTATACTCCGTGTCAGCATGAAGGACGAAAACTGTGGGGCGCTGGTGAGCTGGGCTCGCAGGAACGGCATAAATACCGAGCTCGGCGATCTCTATAGTGAGCCTAAGGATTCAACGAAAATAATATTAGCAGTTATTGGAGCGTTAGTTTTTATCGCGTTGATGATGATCGCGGTCATCTACGCACTCAGTGCATAAGTCTGAAAGGAGTATCATACCAATGGAAATCGACAGAAGTAAAATATCCCCCATGATGCAGCAATACTTCGAGGTCAAGGACAAGTATAAGGACTGTATCCTGTTCTTCCGTCTCGGCGACTTCTACGAGATGTTCTTTGACGACGCTGTGGTCGTGTCAAAGGCTCTTGAGCTGACACTGACAGGCAGGGACTGCGGTCTCGAGGAGCGTGCTCCCATGTGCGGAGTGCCCTATCATGCGGCGGATATGTATATAAAAAGGCTCATAGATACGGGCTTTAAGGTGGCTGTATGCGAGCAGCTCACCGATCCTGCCGAGACCAAGGGTATAGTAGTACGCGACGTTATCCGTGTTGTAACTCCCGGTACTCTGACTGAGAGCAGTATGCTGGACGACGGAAGCAATAACTATATATGCAGTATCTTCTACGACGAGGAGAATAAGACCTGCGGCGTGGCTTCTGCTGACCTTTCCACAGGAAAGGCTTCCCTGAGCCTGTTTGAGGGCAAGGACCTTGAAGCAGGCGTTATCAACGAGCTTTCACGCTGTCAGCCTGCGGAGATCATCTTTCCGCAGAACTTCCTTTCACTGAAAACTGTTGCTGACTTTGTGAAGGTGCGTCTGAACTGTGCGGTAACTCTCCGTGATAATCTATGCTTCGCTCCATCTGAACGAAGGGATATGGCTGCGGCAGTATTCGGCGTGAAGACGGTGACTGAGCTGGGCATAAGCGAGGACGGAGCGGACTGCGCGGCTGTATGCGGACTTTTCGATTACATAAACGATACTCAGAAATCATCGGTATCGAGGTTTACCGCTATCGAGATACTCAGCGGCGACTCCTTCATGGGACTTGACCTGAACGCAAGGCGAAATCTTGAACTCACCGAAACTCTCCGCAGCAAGGAGAAGAAGGGCTCACTGCTGTGGGTGCTTGACTCCACAAAGACCTCAATGGGACGGAGGCTCCTGAAAAGCTGGCTGGAGCAGCCCCTGAAGAGCCCCGCAAGGATAATCGAGCGCCTTGACGCCGTAGAGGCTCTCTACAGGAAGAGCGTTGTGCTTTCAGACCTTACGGCGCTGCTTGACAGGGTATATGACCTTGAGCGCCTTATGACGAAGGTCATGTACAAGAGCGCGAATCCCCGCGACCTGAAATCACTTTCCGCTACGGCGATGCAGCTCCCTCTGATAAAGCAGGAGCTGGAGAAGCTGAGCGATTCAAAGCTCCTTGCACGTTACAACAGCGAGATATCCACTCTTGACGAGCTTGTGAACCTTGTGGAGAACGCCATAATGGACGAGCCGCCCATATCCGTAAAGGACGGCGGCGTTATCAAGGAGGGCTTCAACAAGGAGCTTGACGAGCTGAGACATATAATGAACAACGGCAGGAGCATAATCGACGAGATAGAGCAGCGCGAAAAGGAAGCCACAGGCATCAAGAACCTGAAAATAGGCTTCAACCGTGTGTTCGGCTACTACCTTGAAGTAACACGTTCTTATTACGACCTTATCCCTGAGGGCTGGATACGCAAGCAGACTCTTGCCAACGCCGAGCGCTTCATAACCGAAGAGCTTAAAAACGCTGAGAACGCTATACTCGGCGCCAAGGACAAGGCTCTCTCTCTTGAAGCGGATATATTCGCAGAGGTACGTGATTTCCTTGCCACAAAGCTTGAAGCCGTACAGAAGACCGCCTCCGCTGTGGCTGCGGTGGACGTGCTCTGTTCCTTTGCGGACGTAGCGCTGAGAAATCAGTACGTAAAGCCGGATATCACCATTGACGGCTCAATTGACATAAAGGCAGGACGCCACCCTGTTGTGGAGCTCATGCTCACGGACGAGATGTTCGTGCCCAATGACCTGTATATCGACAACAAGGCGGACCGTATGTCCATAATCACCGGTCCGAATATGTCAGGTAAGTCCACGTATATGAGACAGGCTGCCCTGATAGTCCTCATGGCGCAGACAGGCAGCTTTGTGCCTGCTGATTCAGCAAAGATATCCGTGGTGGACAAGATATTCACCCGTGTGGGAGCTTCTGACGACCTTACTGCTGGACAGTCCACGTTCATGGTGGAAATGAGCGAGGTTTCGGACATACTTAAAAACGCTACTCCCAACAGTCTTGTAATACTTGACGAGGTGGGAAGAGGTACCTCCACATTTGACGGAGTGAGCATAGCCCGTGCGGTCGCGGAGTATATATGCAGCTCCAAGAAGCTGGGCTGCAAGACCCTCTTCGCTACCCATTACCATGAGCTTATAGGGCTTGAAAACGAGCTTGAGGGCGTTAAGAACTACAGCATCGCCGTGAACAAGCACGGCGGCACTATACGCTTCCTGCGAAAGATAGTCCGCGGCGGCGTGGACGAGAGCTACGGTGTTGACGTTGCGAAGCTGGCGGGACTTCCGCCAAAGGTAGTCGCAAGAGCAAAGGAGCTTCTTGAGGAAATGGAAAAGGCTCATGCGTCGGAGCGCCCTGCCGCGGTACGTGAGGAATCCGGACAGATAAGCTTCGGCAGTCTCGGACGCGAGGCGGCTCTGGATATGCTTGAAAAGACCAATATAGACGAGCTGAGCGACAGCGAGTGCCGGGAGCTTCTCAGAGATATGCTGAATGTTCTTCAATAAAACTGCTGGACCTATGAATGGGTTCCCAAAGGGTTCACGACCTTTTGGTCAGGTCAAGGGCTGAAAGCCCTTGCAGTGTTCGGGGCAGCGCCCCGAAATATACAAAGCGCTTCGCAAAGGGTGAATCAAAAAACAGTCCGGTGGACTGTTTTTTGAGAGGGAACGCCCTGCAAGTAAAGGCGTTCCCTGCAATACACAAAATTAAAAGAGGTGACAATTATGCCCGCATACTTTTCGATGATAATGGAATTCAGCCGCGCAGAGCTGGATTTTGACAATATGAAGGAGCTGTGCGCTTATATAAAGCACGCAGGGCTCGAATTCAAAGGCGGCGCCTACAATGCTGAAAACGAGACCTTAGAGGACATCATGGACTGGAATCAGAAAAAGCTTGAGGACGATTTTGAACTGGGCTATGACGAGGATTCCTCCAACGACTACAAGCAGATGTATTTCAGCTATGACGGATTTTCCGAGATACGCGGCTTCATTATGAACGAGGAGCCTATACGCGGTGAATATACCTTCACTCTCCTCATACCTGAGGATGAGGTCGCAATAGACCCAAAGACCTACAAAAAGGAAGCTGTTGACAAGCTGAAGGAGATAGCGTCAAAGCTGTGGATACTTCCCAAGACACGTACCCTTCAGACAGAACTTGAACTTGGTGAGGGGATTGTTCCCGATGAGGATATAAGAGACGGTGCGCTGCCCTCTGCCTGTCCATTTGCCATAGTATCCGAAAAGCGGTTCGGACATATGGACACAGCTGATTATACTGCCGAGCATATCGCATACGGCGGCGTGATACTCACGCCCAACTGGGTAAAGCTGGTCTGAACTGCGTTCCATTCAGAAAGGAAGTAAACAAATGCCGTCCATAAACGTGCTGAGCAAGGAAATATCAGAACTGATCGCTGCAGGCGAGGTCATCGAGCGCCCCTCCTCCGTTATAAAGGAACTTGTGGAGAATTCCATAGATTCGGGAGCGTCGCACATAACCGTCGAGATAAAGAACGGCGGAACTACATATATGCGTGTTACCGACGACGGCTGCGGAATGTCCTTTGACGACGTTCCGAAGGCGTTCCTTCGTCATGCCACCAGTAAAATAAGCGCCAAGGAGGATCTTGAAAATATCCTCACTCTCGGATTCCGCGGAGAAGCACTTGCCTCCGTGGCTGCTGTCTCACGTGTGGAGATAATGACCAAGCAGCGCGAACAGCTCTACGGAACTCTTTACACTATTGAGGGAAGCACTGAAAAGTCCCATGAGGAGAGCGGCTGCCCCGACGGTACTACCGTGGTCATACGTGACCTGTTCTACAATGTTCCCGCAAGACGGAAGTTCATGAAAAAGGACGTTACCGAGGGAAATGCGGTGAGTACTATACTTCAGAAGATAGCCATGTCTCACCCTGACATCGCTTTCAGATTCATACGCGACAACCGCACGGAGTTCAACTCCAGCGGCGACGGGGAGCTGTTTTCGGCGATATACGCAGTGTACGGACGTGATTTCGCCCGTGACCTCATGCCTGTGGACTATGAGTATGAGGGAGTACACGTGGGCGGGTTCGTGATAAAGCCCCTTTACTCCAAGACAAACCGCGCATTCCAGAACTTCTTCGTGAACGGAAGATATGTCCGTTCACGGCTGTGCTCGGCTGCTCTCGAAAACGCATATACCAACATGATAATGACGGGGAAATTCCCTGCCTGCGTACTTCTCATAGACCTTGCGCCTAACGCTATGGACGTAAATATACACCCTACAAAGGCTGAGGTGCGCTTTACGAACGAGAAATCCGTTTCTGACGCTATATATTTTGCAGTGAAGAACGCCATGATGAAGGACGGGCTCATATACGAATTCGAGCTGAAGCCCCACGCCGACTGGACAAAGGCTGCTCCGGAGCCGGAGGAGATAAAGCAGCAGGAGTTCCTTTTCACTCCTGTTGACAAGATTGATGAGGTCGAGAAGAAGCTTTCAGAAGCTCCTGCCCCTGTGTATACAGCTCCCGAACCGGTCAGGGAGGAACCGCCTGTTACTGCGGATATAACTCCCAGCCCTGCCTACAGTCAGCCGGAGCCGGTACAGCAGCAGGTTCCCGTATATGAAAGGAAAGCGGAAAAAGCTCCGGAGCCTGTAAAAGCTCCCGAACCTGAGAAAGAGCCTGAGCCCGCAAAAGCAGTCGAGGGCTTCAGCTATATCACACAGCAGTCCTTTGCGGCGGCTACTGCGCCGAAGCCTGCGGAGCCGGAGGCTCCAAAGGAGTCGGTATGGACGGAAAAGCCTAAGATACGTGTGATCGGTGAAGCCTTCGGACTTTACATAGTCGCTGAGGTGGGCGGGGACACCATGATAATGATAGACAAGCACGCCGCTCATGAGCGTATAATCTTCGAGCGCTTAAAGAGCCGCAACTGCCGGCAGTACAGCCAGCAGCTCCTCACTGGAGTGAAGGTGCTGCTTACGGGAGACGAATTCAGCGCTCTTGAAACGAATCAGGAGCTTCTTGCGGATATGGGCTTTGCCTTTGATTTTTCCGAAAAGCCCTGCGTTACGGCTACTGCTGTGCCAACCTTCATAATGGATCTGGACATGGAGGACATAATCTCCGAGATAGCAAATAATCTCCGTATGTACAGTCACGATCCGCAGTCTCATATGCTGGACGATATGCTCCATACAGTTGCCTGCAAATCGGCAATAAAGGGCAATGACAGGAACGATATCGCGGAGCTGCAGTCCCTTGCGGAGCAGGTATACTTCGACGAGAGGATACGTCACTGCCCTCACGGCAGACCTGTGATGTTCACCATGACCAAGAGCAATATCTCACATCAGTTCGGAAGAACGTAAGGAGAAACGATGAACGGAACGAATAATAAGCCCTTTGTGCTTGCCGTTGTGGGACCTACTGCTTCGGGCAAGACATGGCTGGGCGTTGAGCTTGCAAAGATATACGGCGGAGAGGTCATCTCCGCCGATTCCATGCAGATATACAAGGGTATGGACATTGCCTCGGCAAAGCCTACGGAAGCCGAAAAACAGGGGATACCCCACCACCTTATGGGCTTTCTCGACAGGGACGTGAGCTTCAGTGCAGCCGACTATGTACAGCTTGCAAACGAGAAGATACAGGATATCCTCTCCCGTGGAAAATTGCCCATAATCGTAGGCGGTACGGGACTTTACATCGACTCTCTCCTTGAGAACGTGAAATTCTCCGAGGGCGGCAGCGATGAGGCTTACCGCGGAGAACTGTACGCATTTGCCCGTGAGAACGGAAACGAGGCTCTCCACGCGCGTCTTGCGGAGCTGGACAGCGAAGCCGCTGAGGGGATACACCCGAACAATCTTGTGCGTGTAGTACGGGCACTGGAGGTCTGTCACGTCACCGGCAGAAAATTCAGCGAACTCAAACGTGAGAGCAGAATGGTGGAAAGCCCGTACAATTCCCTTATTATAGGGCTGAATTTTGATGACAGGCAGAAGCTTTACGAACGTATCGACCTCAGGGTGGATGAAATGGTGAAGGCAGGGCTTGTGGAAGAAGCCCGTCAGCTATGGCAGGAAAGCGGCATGAAAACTGCCGCCAATGCTATAGGCTACAAGGAGCTTATCCCGTTTTTTGAGGGAAAAGCAGAGCTTTCCGACTGTATCGACCTGATAAAACAGGAAACGCGGCATTATGCCAAGCGCCAACTGACGTGGTTCCGTAAAAACGCCCGTATAGAGTGGCTTTTTTTGGACAGATTTAATAAAAATAATGAAATATTAGAAAAATGCAAAAAAAGTATAGCCAAATACTTGTAAATGTGTTATAATGTACTGTGTGTATTTCTGCGCGGCTTATTTGGCAAAAATTTTTACCCGCAGTGCTTTACACTGAAACAAATATTGATAGGAGTAATGTGTATGAACAAAACAATCAATCTGCAGGACGTTTTCCTCAATCAGTGCAGAAAAGACAAGATCATGGTAACTATCATACTTACCAACGGTTTCCAGTTCAAGGGAATGGTAAGAGGCTTTGACAGCTATGTTGCGATCTTCGACTGCGACGGAAAGCAGCAGCTCGTTTACAAGCACGCTATCTCGACGATTATCCCCGCAAGATCAGTTTCTATCCTTGACGCTTCCGAAAAGAACGACTAAAGGTGAGCTGAATGGGATTTTCCAAGTCGGACGGCAGCTTCATGGTCAAATTGCTGAGGAATGTTGTACTGGTGCTGCTTCTGATCGTTTTCATAAGTATAGTCTATAATTTCCGAAACAGGGAAAGCGACACTGTCTCCGCCCTTATGGCTACGGCGACTTCGTCAAAGGAGTACAAGGGCGTGTTCATCAGGGACGAGGAGATACAGCTTTACAGCGGGAACGGAGTTCTCAGCTATAATGTGTCGGACGGCGGAAAGGTCGGAAACGGCACTGTTATCGCAGAGGCTTACCGCGACGACGAGCAGCTGAGCATAAAGCGTGAAAAGGCTAAGCTTGAAAGAGAACTGGGTATCCTTGAAAAAATACAGAATCCCGGTACCCTTGAATCGGCTCAGCCCGCAAGCCTTTCCGAAAGCATAGACGACAGCTACCGCAGCCTTATCTACTACAGGGATATGGGCAGGCTCGAGGAACTGAACGAGATAAAGGACGATTTCCTTATCCAGCTCAGTACCTACCAGATCATTACCGAGAAGGTACAGGGCTTCGATCAGAAGATATCCGATATCAAAGCGGAAATAGAAAAGCTCAACGCAAAGGCTGTTCTCCCGAGCGAGGAGGTAGTATCCCCCCGTTCTGCTTATTTCGTAAGCTATATCGACGGCTATGAGGACAAGCTGAGCACGAAGGAGCTCGACAAGCTGACTGTTTCCATGATAGAGGGCATTACCGACAGGAAGTCCACTGCCCCCAACGTCGTAGGAAAGCTTATTGACGGCTATGGCTGGTATCTTGCGCTTGTTGCCGATAACTCCAGAAAGGAATACGCTATCGGTGATAATGTAAGGCTGAGATTCGATTCGTCGGCTGAGAGCTATCCTGCCGTGATATATGATATCCGTGACGAAAAAAAGGATAAGAGCATTATTATAATATCCTGTGACAAGTTCAATTATGAGCTTGTGCAGCACAGAGCCGAGATTGTCGAGCTCATAAAAGGCAATGGCGACAATACGGGACTCAAGGTGCCCCGTGAAGCGATCCGCTTCGCCGACGTCACTTCAAATGAGGAGGACGGGAACGGCAATGTCACCGCCAGGACCTCAAAATGCAAAGGAGTATATATCCGCAAGGGCGAACAGATACTCTTCAAGAAGATAGACGTTATCTACGAGGGAAGCGATTACGTTCTCTCAGCTCTGAAAAACGACGATGATTACCTTGCGCTTTATGATGATATACTTATAGAGGAGGTCGATGGCGATGAAAAATGACGATCTCGCTTATATCGACGAGAACCTGCGCATAATAAAAGAGAGATGCGCCGAGGCTAAGGAGAAGTACCGCAGTCCCGGCGACGAGGTCCGCATAATGGCTGTCACCAAGACAGTTGCGCCCGAGGCGGTAAACCATGCTGTGAAGCTTGGTATCGACCTTCTCGGCGAGAACAGAGTGCAGGAGTATCTCTCAAAGGCTGACTTCTACGACAAGTCGGCAGAGGTACAGTTCATAGGTCATTTACAGACAAATAAAGTAAAATATATCATAAATACTGTAAGCATGATACAGTCCGTTGACAGCCTGAAGCTGGGACAGGAGATAAGCCGCCTCGCCGTTAAGAACGGCAGGGTGATGGATATTCTCTGCGAGGTGAATATAGGCGGGGAGGACTCCAAGAGCGGTATCGCTCCCTCCGGACTGAAAGAGCTTATCAGCGGTCTCTCAGAGCTTGAAGGAGTGCGCATAAGAGGTCTTATGACCATACCTCCGCCGTCAGACAGCGATATCTTCCTCGGAAGGATGAAGGAGCTGTATGACAGTATCTCCTCGGAGTACAGCGGTATGGATATACTCTCAATGGGCATGACTCACGATTACGCCGAAGCGATAAGATACGGTTCAACACTGGTGCGTATAGGTACGGGACTGTTCGGCGCAAGAGACTATTCAAAGTAACTCCCGGCGGAAAGCCGTATATCAACACGGGATACTCCGCATTGATCCTGTGAAGAGAGATAAAAATATATATAATGCGGAGAAGGAGTATTAAGATGAAACTTTTTGAGAACATTAAGGAATTTTTCTTTGCTGAAGAGGACGACGATTTTGACGCAGATGTTCCGGTTCGTCACGAACGCGGCGAAAGAAGCGGTTTCTCATCAGCTGCTATGGACGATGCTCCCGTAAATGAAGGCGGAATCAGCGGCGGAATGAGCAGGGAAAGAAGAAATAAAGTAGTTAATATACAGACAACAGCACAGCTTCAGGTGGTGCTGGTAAAGCCTTCTGCTTTCACAGACGCAAAGCAGATCGCAGATCACCTTATCGCAAAGAAGACAGTTGTACTCAACCTTGAGACAGCTTCGCCCGAAAACAAGAGAAGGATCATCGACTTCCTCGTAGGCGTTGCTTACGCAAACGGCGGAAGCCTCAAGCCTGTCGCTAACCTCACATATATCATAACTCCTTACAATGTTGGATTTATCGGTGAGGATCTCGTAGGCGAGCTGGAGAACAACGGCGTATTCATCTGATGAACGATCCGACGGATAAGCTCTTTGCCGCAAGGCTCGGGGACATGGTATCACTCTGTGAAAGGGACGGAGCACCCGTGTTCTCGTCCTTTTTCGATGAAAGACAGTGCGCGGAGGCAGAAGCGTGGTGCGCAAGGAATACAGGCAGCCTCAGGTACAGACTGTGGGGCGGCTATGATGACGCAAGACGCAGGATGCTGGCGGTATATCCGGATTACTGCGAGGACTATATCCTTGAGGATTTCCCCTTTGTCTGCCTTACCTTTGCCTACAGGGAGGAGGACAGGCTCTCTCACAGGGACTTCCTCGGCTCCTTCATGGGGCTGCAGCTGAAGCGCGATGTCATAGGAGATATCGTTGTCACCGAGGGTACCGCACAGGCATTTGTCACAGAGGTGGCTGCAAAGCTCATAAGCGGGAGCATATCCAAAATAGGCAGGGTCGGAGTGAAGATCTCCGGCGATAAGCCGTTTATACTCGAAAACGCTCAGAAGTTTCAGGAAATAAGCGGAACAGTGGCTTCGCTGCGGCTTGACTGTGTTGTCGGACTTGCCGCGAAGATAAGCAGGGAAAAGGCTGCGGCACTTATCCGCACTGACAGGGCAGAGGTAAATCATCTGCCGGTTTCATCAGTCTCCCATGAACTCAGGGGCGGAGATGTATTGTCAATTAGGGGCTACGGAAGATTTGTACTTTCTGAAATAAACGGTCATACAAAGAAAGACCGCATACACATTATCCTTAAAAAATATATTTAGAGGTGAATTGAAATGATAACTTCAAAAGACGTCAGAAACAAAAGATTTGAAAAAGCAGCTTTTGGATATAAGCAGGAGGAGATAGACGAGTTCCTCAATCAGCTGGAGGCTGAGCTGGACGAAATGGAGCGCGAGCGCTCTGAGGCAAACAGTAAGATACAGGTGCTCGCAGACAAGGTAAGAGAGTATATGAGAGATGAGGACGCTCTCAAGGACGCTCTCCTCGGCGCTCAGAAGCAGGGCCATCAGGTGCTCAACGAAGCAAACGAGAAGGCTGAGAAGATCATCGCTGAGGCTCAGGCTAAGGCAGACGCACTGGAGGACGAGGCTGTACGTCAGCACGCTGAGGCTATGGAGAAGAACCGCGAGGAGATCGCAAAGGAAAAGGAAGCTCTCATCGAAGCTCAGCAGCAGGTAGCAGACTTCAAGAAGAGCCTGTTCGATATGTACAAGAGCCACCTCGAACTCATTTCCTCTATGCCTGAGACCTTTGACGACGAGACAGAGGAAGAGGAGACAGAGGAAAAAGCCGAAACAGCTGAAGAGATCGCAGCAGCAGTTGCGGCAGAGACCGAGGAATAATCAATAATCAAAAAGATCGAAAGGAGGATCTCTCGGAGCTTTTGAAAGAGAGATCGGATAGTATGGCACAGGATTATAACAGCACTCTTAATTTACCGCAGACAGAATTTCCCATGCGCGGAAATCTGCCTAAGAGAGAGCCTGAAACTCTCCAGAAATGGGAGGACGAAAGACTCTACTACAAGATGATAGATAAGAATAAGGGCAAGCCTTCTTATATTCTTCACGACGGACCTCCCTACGCAAACGGCGAGATCCACCTTGGTCACGCGCTGAACAAATCGTTAAAGGACTTTATCGTAAAGTATAAGAATATGAGCGGATTCTGTGCTCCCTACGTTCCCGGCTGGGATACACACGGCCTTCCTATCGAGCTGAAGGCTATGAAGGCTATCGGAGTTGAGAACGGCGCTATCCCCGCGGTAGACCTGAGAAAGCACTGCCGTGAATACGCTATGACACAGGTCGCAAATCAGATGAAGGGCTTCAAGAGACTCGGTTCACTGGGCGACTACGATTACCCCTATCTTACCCTCCGTCCCGAGTACGAGGCAAGACAGGTAGAGGTATTCGGAGAAATGTCAAAGAAGGGCTATATGTACAAGGGTCTGAAGCCTGTCTACTGGTGCCCTGACTGTAATACAGCTCTTGCAGAGGCTGAGATAGAGTATTCCAACGATCCTTGCTATTCGATATATGTAAAGTTCAATGTTACTGATGACAAGGGTATTTTCACAGGTCTCGGTCTTGATCTTTCAAAGATATTCTTCGTTATCTGGACAACTACCACATGGACTATCCCCGGCAACCTGGCTATATGCCTCGGTCCGGAGTACAACTATACCCTCGTTCACGTAGGCGACGAGTATTACGTAATGGCTGAGGAGCTTGTAAAGACCACTATGGAGACTGCCGGTATCACAGAGTATACCACAGACCATATCTTCACAGGTGCCGAGCTGGAGGGTATGAAGACAAAGCACCCCCTCTACGATCGTCCGTCACCGATAATCGTCGGCGACCACGTAACTCTTGAAAGCGGTACCGGCTGCGTACATACAGCTCCGGGCTACGGTGTCGAGGACTTTGAGGTGTGCAAGAACTACGACGATATCGGCATAATCGTATGCGTTGACTCAAAGGGTAAGCAGACCGCCGAGGCAGGCGAATTTGAGGGCATGGACACCGATCAGGCTAACAAGGCTATCGCCGCAAAGCTCACAGAGCTGGGCGCTATGCTGGCTACGCAGAAGATCGTCCACCAGTATCCTCACTGCTGGCGCTGCAACAGCCCTATCATATACAGAGCTACAGAGCAGTGGTTCTGCTCTGTGAACGGCTTCAAGGACGAGGCTATAAAGGCCATCGAGTCAGTACAGTGGATACCCGACTGGGGCGAGGACAGAATAAAGGGCATGGTACGCGACAGAAGCGACTGGTGTATCTCACGTCAGAGAACATGGGGCGTTCCGATACCCGTTGTTTACTGCAAGGACTGCGGCAAGCCCATATACACTGACGAGACTATCTCCGCTATCGCAGAGCTCTTCCGCAGGGAGGGCGCTGATTCATGGTGGACTAAGGATACAAGTGAATTTATCCCCGCAAGCGTAAAGTGCGAATGCGGCTGCGGCGAGTTCACCAAGGAATATGACATCATGGACGTATGGTTCGACAGCGGTGTATCACATACATCTGTTATGGAGGGCAAGGACTTCCCGAGCCTTACATGGCCTGCCGATCTTTACCTTGAAGGTGCCGATCAGTACAGAGGCTGGTTCCAGTCATCGCTCCTCACATCTGTTGTGTACAAGGGCTGCGCTCCTTACAAGGCAGTCTGCACACACGGCTGGGTAGTTGACGGCGAGGGCAAGGCAATGCACAAGTCCCTCGGAAACGGTATCGACCCAAGTGAGATAACAGAGCAGTTCGGCGCTGATATCCTCAGACTCTGGGCAGCTTCTTCCGACTATCACAGCGATATCCGTATATCCAAGCCTATAATCAGCCAGCTTTCCGACGCCTACAAGAAGATCAGAAATACCGCACGTTTCATACTGGGCAACCTCGGAAACGGCGCGGGCTTCGATCCCGACAAGGACTGCGTAAGCGACGATAAGCTCACAGAGCTCGACAAGTGGGCTCTCATGAAGCTGGACAACCTCATCGACACTATGAAGAAGGGCTACGAGGCATTTGATTTCCATATCGCCCTCCATGCTCTCCACAACTTCTGCGTAATAGATATGTCCAACTTCTACCTTGACATAATCAAGGACAGACTTTACTGCGAGAAGGAGGATTCAGTTCTCCGCCGAGCAGCTCAGACGGCAATGTACCGCATCATCAGTGCGATAACAAGACTTGCCGCACCTATCATTTCATTCACCGCTGAGGAGATATGGCAGTTCATGCCACACTCCGCAGACGACGACACTCAGAGTGTATTCCTCAATCAGATGCCGGAAAAGAGCGGCATTGAGTTCACAGCCGACTTCATAGACAAGTGGCAGTTCATTTACAACACAAGACTCGGAGCAAACAAGGCTCTTGAGGACGCAAGAAACGAAAAGACTATCGGTAAGTCCCTTGAGGCTAAGATAATAATCAGGAGCAGCGAGGCTGACTACGATAAATATGTATCTCTTGCTGACCAGCTCAAGGATATCCTCATCGTATCAGGCGTTGAGGTCGAAAAGGGCGGAGCCGAGACTGTTTACGAGGTCGCAAAGGCTGAGGGAGAAAAGTGCGAGCGCTGCTGGTGCTTCAGCAAGTACGTCGGCACAAATCATACTCACCCCACCCTCTGTGAGAGGTGTGCAGCAGCTGTGGAGGTCTGATCTGTATTATATTGCCTGTCGGCTGATCGGTCGGCAGGCAGTCTTATTGAAAGGATAAAACAAGTGGCTATATTACTTGCTTTGCTGGCGGCAGCCCTTATCGCAGCCGATCAGCTTGTGAAATACTGGGCGATATATGAGCTGAAGCCCGTGGGAACTAAGGATTTTATCCATATCGGCGATTTTAAGATATTCGACCTTACCTACCTTGAAAACAAGGGAGCTATATTCGGAATGATGTCCGGAAAGCGCTGGTTCCTTGTAGGTTTCACGAGTATCGTGGTGCTCGCAGGCATAATAATGCTCATAAAGGTGTACAGGCGCTCGAAATTCCTTGATGTGGCGATAGTTCTGTTCATTGCGGGAGGAATAGGCAATCTTATAGACCGTTTCCGCTTTGCCTATGTAGTGGATATGTTCGAGCTGAAACTCTTCCGCTTCGCTATATTCAACGTGGCTGACATATGCGTTACGGTGGCTTTCGTAATGCTGCTGATATACGGCATATTCATAGACCCGAAGATAGAAAAGGCAAAGAAAGCCGAAGCGGCGGCAGCAGAGAGCAATGAATGAAGCTGTGATGCTTACGGCAGCTCCGGAGGACGCAGGGAGCCGTATAGACAAGTATATTTCGGACAATATTGCTGAGCTCACACGTTCTGCGGTGCAGGGGCTCATTGAAAAGGGACTTGTCCTTGTGAACGGCAAAGAGGTCAGCAAGAACTGCAAGTTGAAATCAGGGGACGAGGTGTCGGTGGAGATACCGGAGCCAGAGCCGATGGACGCTGTTCCGGAGGATATACCCCTTGATATAGTCTATGAGGACGATGACCTTCTCGTTGTGAACAAGCCCAAGGGCATGGTTGTACACCCTGCTCACGGGAACTATACCGGCACTCTCGTGAACGCTCTCCTGCATCACTGCGGAGACAGCCTTTCGGGCATAAACGGAGTTATACGTCCGGGGATAGTACACCGTATCGACAAGAACACAAGCGGGCTGCTGATAGTTGCCAAGAATGACGCCTCTCACCTGAAGCTTGCGGAGCAGATAAAGGCTCACAGCTTCACAAGGGAATATGAGGCGGTAGCCTGCGGTTATTTCAAGGATACCGAGGGCACTGTGGACGCTCCCATAGGCAGGCATAAGACCGACCGCAAGAAGATGTGCGTGACTACAGAGAATTCCCGTAACGCTGTCACTCATTACAGCGTGATAAAGCAGTACGGCGGCTACGCCCATGTGAGACTCAGGCTGGAAACTGGAAGAACTCACCAGATAAGAGTACATCTCAGCTACATAGGACACCCTGTACTCGGAGATGACGTTTACGGAAAACCTTACAAGGGCATTGAGGGACAGTGTCTACACGCGCGTAAGATAGGTTTCATACACCCGTCAACAGGGGAGTATATGGAGTTTGAGAGCGAACTGCCGGATTATTTCATATCGGTGCTCGCAAAGCTTGAAAAAATGTAGGAGGGATACCGTTGTTTGAAGATATATCAAAAGTAGTTCTGCTCAGCGACATGGACGGCACTCTCCTAAGCACTGACAAGAGGATAACCGACTCCGACCGATGTGCCATAGAGCGCTTTACGGAGCTTGGCGGACGCTTTTCAGTGGCTACGGGACGTACAGTGCAGTCCTTTGAACAGTACCGCTCCATGCTGGGACTGAAATACCCCATAATCATGTACAACGGAGCGGCAATATATGATTATATGAGTGGGAAAACACTCTATTCACACCCTCTCCCCGATAAGGCAAAGGCATATGCAAAAGGTATAATGGAGCTTATGCCGGAGGTGGGCGGAGAGGTGCTGAAAGCGGACGGTACCTACGTTTTCAGCAATACCGATTATCAGCAGCTGCACACAAGACTCTGCGGCATAGAGCCGTATTATAAGGAACTTGAAGAGATAGAGGAAGGCGGCTGGCTGAAGGTGCTGTTTGCCATGTCCCCCGAGGACGTGGAATGTATGGAGCTTCTCGTCAGGAAGCTCGGCTACGGGGACGTTGATTTTGTGAAGTCCTCGGAGATATTTTATGAAATGCTCCCCAAGGGAGTGAGCAAGGGCTCCGCTCTTGCGGAATACAGGAAGCTCAGCGGCATGGAGGACTGTACCTTCGTGTCAGTAGGCGACTTCGACAACGATATAGAGATGATAGTCGAAGCTGATCTGGGAGCTTGTCCTGCAAATGCGGAGGGTTCCGTAAAGGCAAAGGCAGACCTTATACTCACCCGCACCAATGACGAGGGAGCCGTTTCAGAGCTCATAGAATATATCATCGAAAGGTGCAGAAAGTAGAACAATGAAAAATAAGAAGGCGGCAATAATTGCATACATAGTCGCAGTAGTGTGCGTACTGGGACTTATCGGGCTGCTCATTTACAGCAGAGTCAGCGGCAGGGCATCTGAAGCTGCCGCAAGCTTCACTCTTGAGGACGTGGCGATACTTGCGCTGGCGGTATCCGCTGTTCCCATGTGGATAATATCGTTCCTGCTCATGAAGGCTCTCAGGCTCAGGGGCACGCTCCACGAAAAACAGAACAAACTGCTCATATCACTGCCTGCTGCGGTGTGTACGGGCTTCTTCATCTTTTACGTCATAGTCCTTATTATGACAGCTATGAGATGATGTACATATTTATTTTACATTTTTCAGCAAGAAATGCATTGCAATAACTCAAATATTGCGGTATAATATTGGTATAGCCAACCCCGCAGGGGCAGGACCGGCCGTCTGATGTTTCAATTATGAGGATGGAGGAGAAAGCCTGCCCCTGCTACCAAAAAATGCAGATCACGGCATGAGCCGTTAAATAAAAAATTGGAGGTCAATATGGACGCAAAGCTTAAAAAGGAATTGCAGAAAACTGCCTGCAAGGTAAGAATGGGCGTTATCGAAGGAACCTATAACGCTAAATCAGGTCATCCGGGCGGTTCGCTGTCGATAAGCGACACACTCACTTATCTCTACTTCAACAAAATGAACAATGATCCCAAGAACCCCGACGCTCCCGAAAGAGACAGGTTCGTCCTCTCAAAAGGACATACTGCACCCGCACTCTACTCGGTACTTGCGCAGAGGGGCTATTTCTCTGTTGAGGAGCTGAAGTCTCTCAGACACATAGGCGCACTTCTTCAGGGTCACCCCTGCATACACATTCCCGGCGTTGATATGTCAAGCGGCTCTCTCGGACAGGGCATCTCAGCAGCCTGCGGTATGGCTCTCGCCGGCAAGATAGACGGCAAGTCGTACAAGGTATATACTATCCTCGGCGACGGCGAGATCGAGGAGGGTCAGGTATGGGAGGCTGCTATGTTCGCAGCTCACAAGAAGCTCTCAAACCTCGTTGCTATCGTAGATAACAACGGTCTGCAGATAGACGGTCCTATCACAGAGGTATGCTCACCCGAGCCTATCACTGATAAATTCGCAGCATTCGGCTGGCACGTTATCACTATGGACGCTCACGACTTCGACGATATCGACAGAGCCTTCACAGAGGCTGGCTCAGTAAAGGACAAGCCCGTGGCTATCATTCAGAAGTCAACAAAGGGCAAGGGCGTTTCATTCATGGAAAATCAGGTAAGCTGGCACGGTACAGCTCCAAATCAGGAGCAGTACGAGCAGGCTATGTCAGAGCTTAATGCGCAGTTAAAGGAATTGGAGGACTAATCACATGGCAGATGTTATCAAAAAGGCTACCAGAGAAAGCTACGGCGAGGCTCTCAAGGAGCTTGCCGGCGAATATAAGGACCTGGTAGTTCTCGACGCAGACCTTGCTGCTGCAACAAAGACAGGTATATTCAAGAAGGCTTATCCGGATCGTTTCTTCGACTGCGGTATCGCAGAGGCTAATATGATGGGCGTTGCTGCCGGTCTTGCAGCCTGCGGAAAGATCCCCTTCGCAAGCACATTCGCAATGTTCGCTGCAGGAAGAGCTTTCGAGATCGTAAGAAACTCTATCGGCTACCCCCACCTCAACGTAAAGATCGGCGCTACACACGCCGGTATCTCTGTTGGTGAGGACGGCGCTACACATCAGTGCAACGAGGATATCGCTCTTATGAGAACTATCCCCGGCATGACTATCATCAACCCCTGTGACGACGTAGAGGCTAAGGCTGCTGTAAAGGCTGCTCTTGACTTCAACGGTCCTGTGTATATGCGTTTCGGCAGACTTGCAGTACCGGTGATCAACGACGCTGCAAGCTACAAGTTCGAGCTTGGCAAGGGCGTTGTCATGAAGGACGGTAAGGACGTTACTATCGTTGCTACAGGTCTCATGGTAAACGAAGCTGTAGAAGCTGCCAAGGCACTTGAAGCTGAGGGTATCTCCGCAAGAGTTGTTAATATCCACACTATCAAGCCTCTCGATAAGGAGCTCATCTGCAAGTGTGCAAAGGAGACAGGTCTTATCGTTACTGCTGAAGAGCACAGTGTTATCGGCGGTCTCGGCTCTGCTGTCGCTGACGCAGTTACAGAGTGCTGTCCTGTTCCTGTTATCAAGATCGGCGTGAACGACGAGTTCGGTCACTCAGGTCCTGCTGTGGCTCTCCTCAAGGAGTTCGGCCTCTCAGCAGAGAACATCGTCAAGACAGTCAAGGCTGCTCTTAAAAAGTAATAAAAAGCAATAATATTTATTCAGGCAGTTCCCATGAATAGCTCCGAAGGTCATCGGCATCACGGGAACTGCCCTTTTTATTAAAAGGGGGACAAATTATGAAAAAAATGTCTGTTGGAATACCGCTGTTCGTAGGATTTCTGCTGATCCTGCTCGTGCCTGCAACACTTATCTTCGCTGCGAAGAACGCTATGCTCCCGCCGCCCGGCGGAAAGCTTACGGACTGCGTTGTGACGGATTTTGTCAAAGCGGGCAACCATGTAAGTGCAAATGTGGATTACGTAAACAGCAGCGGAAAGACCATAAATGCCAGCATAACAAACGGAGTCGGCAGTAAATCAACTTATGTCGGTGCGCATTATCAGTGCTATGTATACGAGGACAACCCCTTTGAGGTGTACAGAAAGCCCGATAAGCTCGGACTAATATTGCTGTATGCAGGTGCAGTTGCTTCGGCGCTGGCAGGTATCATTGCTGTTGCAGTGCTTCTCAGGAAGCGCGGTGTTCAGGGATACCTTATGAAGAACGGCACGCAGGGTCAGGCTTCCGTCACCAATGTGACCGTAAAGCAGGATAGCAGCGGCTTTACCAACTATATATGCGATTACAGCTTTACTGACAGCAGCGGGCAGCTGCATAAGGGTACCCATACATTCACGAACAGACGTGTAGGCATAGGGGACAGCTTCCCTCTGGTCTATGCAGAAAAAGGCGGGAAAATGCTTTCTGATATTATTGAATGACGTCGGGGCTGTTTTTTGGCAGCAGCCGTTAACTGAACGGGAAAAGAACAGACATAAAGTTCGCTGCTGCAATATTTTTTCAAAAAACGCTTGACAAAGAGAAAATAATCTGCTATAATTACAAAGCTGTTAAAAACAGCATCGTATTCTAAAGACAGCTGGCAGAGCGAAAGCTCAGTAAGTCCCGCCGAGGAATAGCAATTGATAGAATTATCGTTGTCCATTCTGCGCTGTCGGAATGGGCATTTTTTATTGCTCTCTCTGAATACGATAAAATACATTCGGAGGTGAATACACACTATGCCAAGCAATGCTGTACTCGAAGCAAAGAAGGCTAAGGTCGAGAAGCTCACCGAGATCATCAAGAACTCCGTTTCAGGCGTTCTCGTTGACTACAAGGGTATCACTGTTGAAGAGGATACCAAGCTCAGAAAAGAGCTCCGTGAGGCTGGCGTTAACTACTTTGTAGAAAAGAACACAATGCTTCTCCGCGCTTTCAAGGAATGCGGTATCGAGGGCTTTGAAGAGGCTCTCAACGGCACAACTGCTCTCGCTGTATCAAGCGACGATCAGACTGCTCCCGCAAGAATCCTCGGTAAGTTCGCTGAGAAGGCAGGCGATGAGAAGTTCAATCTGAAGGCAGGTTTCGTTGAAGGTGAAGTTTACGATCAGGCTGGAGTTGTTGCTCTTTCCAAGATCCCTTCAAAGGACACCCTTCTCGCTCAGCTCGTTGGCTCTCTCCAGGGCCCTCTTCAGAAGCTGGCAGCTACTCTCAACGCTGTTGCAGACAAGAAGAAGGAAGAAGAAGCTGCATAATTGCCGCTTAGTCTTTCACACACGTTACGCGGAGATATGCTCCGCAGTTTAAAATCACAGCCCTGAAGGGCAAATACTATTAAAAGGAGATTATTATCATGGCTTCTGAGAAGATCACAAAATTTGTTGAAGATATCAAGACTCTTTCCGTTCTTGAGCTTTCTGAGCTCGTAGACGCTATCCAGGAGGAATTCGGTGTAACAGCTGCTATCGCTGCTGCTCCTGCTGCTGGTGCTGCTGCAGGCGGCGCTGCTGCTGCTAAGACAGAGTTCGACGTAATCCTTGCTTCCTTCGGCGACGCTAAGATGGGCGTTATCAAGGTTGCTAAGGAAGTTCTCGGTCTTGGTCTGAAGGAGGCTAAGGAGATAGTTGAGGCTGCTCCTAAGGCTATCAAGGAAGGCGTTTCTGAGGCTGAGGCTAACGAGCTCAAGGCTAAGTTTGAAGAGGCTGGCGCTACAATCGAGATCAAGTAATCAGCTTGTATCAAAAGATGATTACAGAAGGCTGTACCTTCGGGTGCAGCCTTTCTTGTTTGATGTTATAAAAAAATTATTCATAATTTGTGCAAAGCTACAATCGGAACGGTCAAATGTTGACTTCTATAGTTAACTGTGCTATAATTTGATTGGGATATGATTTTTGTCATGGTATTGTAAAAGTGTATTTTCTTAACGTCCGCACATTCGGAGCCTTTCCGTGAGGCAGGACATAAAGGAGGCATTACTATGAAAAAATTTGCAGTATTACTTGGTTCTTTGGTACTGGCAGCAGCCTTTGTTACTGCTCCGGCTGCCATAGCAGCATCAGTTGACAATACAGTTAAAATAGCGACAAAACAGCAGGCCGTTCCCGAGTCACAGAATATCATATACGCGGACAGAGTAATTCAGCTCGTGAATAAAGAAAGAAGAAGCAGAGGACTTCAGGAGTATAAAATGGTCCCGAAGCTCACGAAAGGTGCAGTTATCCGCGTAAAGGAGACCACGACGTACTGGAGCCACCAGAGACCTAACGGTACATCTGGAATGGATGTTATTGATGAGGTAGGTCTCAGCTGGACGGGTAAGGCTGAGAATATTGCCGTCGGTCAGAATACTCCCGAGAGCGTTGTGAACAGCTGGATGAATTCAGCCGGACACCGTTCAAATATACTCAGCTCAGACTATAAATATATCGGGGTCGGCTGTGTCTGTTACAACGGGCAGTATTACTGGGTACAGGAATTTCTCGCTTCCAGGGAGAATTTTGACTATGCCTTTCTTCCGGAAAAGCACGGCGAGGTAAACGACAGCGGAGTTGTTGATGCTGTGGACGCTTCGATAGTGCTTGCGGAATATGCGTCAGTATCTGCCGGCAAGGGTTCGATACTCAGCAGAAGTCAGCGTGCAAGGGCTGAGGTCAACGGAGATGATATCGTTGACGCCGCAGACGCTTCGATGATACTCAATATCTATTCTTTCAATTCTTCAAAATAATATAAAAAACTTTGAGCCGTCCCTTATTGGGACGGCTTTTGCTGTTACCTCTTATTAATGAAATGTTAACGAATTGTAAACTTTACAAGAGCTGTATTGTGAATGAAATATGAATGTGATATAATTTTTTCAAGCCCAAGGCGATAAAAAATATATGAAGGAGGAAAAAACACATGGAAAAAGCAAGAATTGCCGCAGCTGTTCTGGCTCTTATCATCGCCGGCGGAGTCTATCCTGTTTCATCGGGAACAGCATACAGCACGGCAATTGCAAGCGCCGCAGAAGAGCTTACCGAGAGCGATTCTGAGGGGTCAGAGTATTTTGAGATAGCAGTGCAGTACGGCGTTGTGTATGCGGAATACAAAGATCATGCAATCGCCAGGGGGTTAACAGAGGAATATGAGGATATGGAAGAGCCCTTCGATATAGAAATACCGGACGAGATAGAAGGTATCCCGATTACAGAGATAATACCGGAGGCTTTTAAATCAAGTAATGTCCGGAATGTGAAGCTGGGCAGAAATATAAAGACTATAGGGGATTACGCATTCAGCGGCTGTTCGTATATAACGGAGATAAAGCTGCCGGAAGCTCTTGAAAAGCTCGGCAACAGTGCTTTCAGTGAATGCAGAGGACTTGTGAAGGTCGTTTTCAACGATAAGCTTGTAAGTATAGGGCGCAAGGCTTTTATGAACTGCCGTGCCATCACTTCCGTGGAACTTCCTGACAGTCTCGTGAAGATAGATGAAAACGCTTTCAGCGGCTGTCAGAAGCTGAGCAAGGTGAAATTCGGCGCAGGTCTTGCTAATCTTGGCACGGGAGCGTTCTATGGTGTCAACCTGATGTATATGGAGATACCTGCAACTGTGGAAAAGCTGAACGGCTGCCCCCTTTTGTATACTGATTATGATGAGCTCCCCGATATTGCCATAAGGATACTTGCTCCCGAATGTGTACTCGGCGGTGAGCGTTCTGAGTGGAAGGATTTCATTATAATCTGCGATGAGGGCTCTGTTCCGGAGAAATTCTGCGAGGACAACGCCCTGAGGCACTGTACTTATGAGCAGTACCAAAAAGGTAAGTATGACAAGAGAGTCGATACCGAATACGGTGAGGTATTCAGTAATGATACCATGAGCTGGTGTATGGTAGACGGCGGCTATGAGGTCTTCGATATCACTATGGGCGATGGAGAAGAGCTTATTATCCCCGATGAGATAGGCGGAGTTCCCGTTGTAGCTGTCAGCAATAACCTGAGCAGCCGCGAGAACAATTCCAAGGTCAGGAAGATAGTGATAGGAAAAAATGTCAGAACTATCTGGAGCGCTGCGTTTTTTGAATATCCTGCCCTTGAAGAGGTCGTATGCGGGGAAAATCTCGAAAGAATAATGTCGCTTGCGTTTTATGGCTGCGAGTCCCTTAAAAAGGTGACTTTCAACGAAGGTCTGAAAGAGATCGAGCATACCTCGTTCTTCAACTGCACCTCGCTTGATGAGATAAACGGTCTTGGTTCGGTCACGAGCATAAAGCAGGGATCGTTCTATATGTGTTCTCCTGATTTCCTTATACTGCCCGAGAGCGTGCAGTATGTGGAACAGGCTGCTATATGTATGAATTATTCTCCTCAGGGAAATAATACCAATCCGGCGAGGATAGTGGTCCTGAATCCGGACTGTGACTTTGAGCCTCTTTCAATAACTGGAGCAAGGAATATATGCATTTTTGGATATAAGGGCTCAACTGCCGAAAAGTACGCAAAGGAGAACGGCTTTACGTTCAGGGTGCTTGAAAAGCCTAAGGACAGCACTGATGAGTTGGAGTATGAGACTTTAAGAGAAAGAATAGAAGCTGACAGGTGTGCCGGAGACGCCAACTGTGACGGCGAGATAGACCTTTCTGACGTTGTGCTTATCATGCAGGCGCTTGCGGTGCCTGACAGATACTGGATCGATGGCACGGATCCCACGCATCTGACAGATCAGGGACTGTGCAATGGTGATGTGTACTATCACGGAAGCGGTATCACCGCAAGAGACGCGCTGTGGATACAGAATTATCTTCTCGGCGATCTTGATATCTTTGACTGATAAAAAAGGCTGTACAATAGTACAGCCTTTTTATTACAGATTTGAATGAAAAGTACGTGAGATCACATCGTCCTGCTGTTCCTTTGTCAGCTTTACGAAGTTTACCGCGTAGCCCGAAACCCTTACGGTGAGCTGCGGGTATTTTTCCGGGTGAGCCTGCGCGTCAAGGAGAGTTTCGCGTGTGAAAACATTTACGTTGAGGTGGTGACCGCCTTTTTCAACGTAGCCGTCAAGAAGCTCTATAAGGTTGTCTACCTGTTTCTGGTTATCCATAAAGATCCTCCTTTTATTCAATTGAGAATTGAGAATGGAGAATGAATGTGTTCGCTTTCACTCAAGAATTAATAATTCTCAATTTTCAATTCTACATTCTCAATTATTTATAGTTCGTCGTCTTTGTCAATGGCGTTCTCGGTGGGCTGACAGCAGGCGCCTTTTTTGCCGCATATGTCGGTGCTTTTAACGGTATCGACCTTCAGCTCCGAGCCGTTTCCGATTATATTTACATGACCGCTTCCATGCGCCATGAGCTGATCTATAAGGTCGGCAAGCTCAGCAGGGGAGCTTTTATCTTCGGGGAAACACATATCATTCTCCTCTGAGCTTGTCAAGGTCGAGGTCTCCTGCGAATACCTCCATATCCTTGCCGAGTGCGTCGGGAACTATGGAGAATGTATTGGAGATACCGTCCTGAGCGTGTCTGAAAGGCAGCTTTGCAACAGACGAAAGCGAAGCTACAGCACCGTGTGTGTCTCTGCCGTGCATGGGGTTAGCTCCCGGAGCAAGAGGCACGCCCTGCTTTCGTCCGTCAGGAGTATTGCCGGTCTTCTTGCCATATACAACATTTGATGTGATAGTGAGGATAGACATTGTGGGAACACCGTCACGGTATGTGTGGTGCTTTCTTACGCAGTCCATAAATCTGCGGACAACTTCGACCGCAAGCTGGTCGACACGGTCGTCGTTGTTGCCGTACTTCGGGAAGTCTCCCTCGATCTCATAGTCAACTACCACGTTCTTTGCAACGCTTGTGACATTGCCTGCCTTGTCCTTTATTTCGATGTCCTTACGGACTGGCTTTACCTTAGCGTACTTTATAGCTGAGAGCGAATCAGCAACGACGGAAAGTCCTGCGATACCTGTTGCGAAATAGCGCTTTACGTCTCTGTCGTGGAGAGCCATTTGCAGTCTCTCATAGCTGTACTTGTCGTGCATATAGTGGATTACATTCAGGGTGTTGACATAAAGTCCTGCCAGCCACTCCATCATATCCATATACTTTTCCCATACGTCATCGAAGTCGAGGTACTCAGAGTCAACGGGTCTGTACTTGGGACCTACCTGAAGTCCGAGACGCTCGTCCACACCGCCGTTTATAGCGTAGAGCAGACACTTTGCAAGGTTGGCTCTCGCGCCGAAGAACTGCATTTCCTTGCCCACTACCATTGATGATACACAGCAGGCGATAGCATAGTCGTCACCGTGAACAACTCTCATCATGTCATCGTTTTCATACTGTATGGAAGAAGTCTTGATTGACATCTTAGCGCAGTATTCCTTGAACTTTCTCGGCAGCTTCGTTGACCAGAGTATTGTCATATTCGGTTCGGGAGCTGTTCCGAGATTTTCGAGGGTGTGGAGATAGCGGAAGCTGTTTTTCGTTACAAGGTGATGACCGTCAACGTCAACGCCGCCTATAGATTCAGTTATCCATGTTGGGTCACCGGAAAAGAGCTCATTGTACTCGGGAGTACGGGCGAATTTTACGATGCGGAGCTTCATGATGAAGTGGTCGATGAGCTCCTGTGCCTTTTCCTCAGTGATAAGTCCTTTTTCGAGGTCACGCTGAATGAAAATGTCGAGGAATGTTGAAGTTCTTCCGAGAGACATAGCTGCGCCGTTCTGTTCCTTGACTGCCGCAAGATAGCCGAAATAGAGCCACTGTACAGCCTCCTTTGCGTTAGCCGCAGGCTTTGAGATATCAAAGCCGTATATCTTGCCGAGTTCCTTGAGGTCCTGAAGTGCGCGTACCTGCTCTGCAAGCTCTTCACGGAGACGGATATTCTTTGAAGTCATTCTCACAAGTGAGGTATCTATCTGGTGCTTTTTGTCATCAATGAGCCTGTCCACGCCGTAAAGCGCAACTCGTCTGTAGTCGCCGATGATACGTCCTCTGCCATAAGCGTCGGGAAGTCCCGTGAGTATAGCGGAGTGACGGGCAAGTCTCATCTCGGGAGTATATGCGTCAAATACGCCCTGATTGTGGGTCTTTCTGTACTTGGTGAAGATCTCGACTACCTCGGGATCCACCTCATAGCCGTACTCCTTGCAGGCCTGCTGAGCCATACGGATACCGCCGAAGGGCTGTAATGCACGCTTGAAGGGCTTGTCCGTCTGGAGACCTACTATCTGCTCTAAATCCTTGTTGAGATAGCCTGCGCCGTGTGAAGTAATAGTGGATATGATCTTTGTATCCATGTCGAGGACTCCGCCTGCTTCGCGCTCCTGACGGGAGAGGTCCATGACCTGTTCCCACAGCTTCTTTGTAGCCTCTGTAGGCGGCGCAAGGAAGCTCTCATCGCCCTCGTAAGGAGTGTAATTCTTCTTGATGAAGTCTCTGACGTTTATGGAACTGCTGCTCCAGCGTCCTTCTGTAAAGCCGTCCCATTCCTGAGCCCATGAATTGACCATAACACATTACTCCTTTTAATTTTAATATCTATAGTAATCTTACCACTTTGAACGGTGATTGTCAAACCGGGAGTTGCACGCGGAAAACTAAAAACAGGGGTATTTCGTTTTATCATATTACAAAGTCAGACCAGTGTGAAGCGAAAAGGAATTTTGTCTTACGGTGAATAGAAGAATAACGCGGCATGATATCTGTCGCGTATCAAAATGTAATGAAATTGTTTGAGCGATTTGTGCATTAGATAGATTTTCGTTTTTTATAGCTGAAAGGGCGGATAATATCCGCCCGGTGGAATCACTTCTTTTTGCTTGCTTTCTGAGGTTTGGCTGACTGTTTCCGCGGCTTTCCGGATTTTCCGGGCTTATTCTCGCAGGGAACAGCTATACCGAGTGCCTTTTCCTTGTTTTCAAGGACGTGGAAGCTCAGCTTGTAAAGCGTCGCCGTAAGCGGAACGCCCAGAATCATGCCCAGTACGCCGAAGAGACCGCCGCCTACGGTAACAGCTGCGAGGGTCCAGACGCTCGGCAGACCGATGCTGCCGCCCACAACTCTCGGGTAGATTATATTGCCCTCAAGCTGCTGGAGAATGATAAGGAATATAATGAATATCAGCGCCTTCATAGGGTCAACGGTGAGTATTATGAAAGCGCTTATGCCTGCGCCGAGGAAAGCTCCGACTATGGGTATGAACGCGGTAACTCCCACGAGGGTGCCTGACATAGCCGCATATGGCAGCTTCAGCAGCTTCATGCCTATGAAGCAGAGAGAGCCGAGGATTATGGCTTCCACGAACTGTCCCACGAAGAAGCTCTGAAAGGTGGAGTTTGCCGTCCTGAGGACTATTGAGCTCTTTTTGTTGAACTCGTCGCTGAAATATGCACGTCTTATGCGGTTTGCGTCGTGTATGAGCTTATCCTTGCGGAGAAGCATATATATAGCGAAGATAAGTCCGAGGACTATATTCGTGACAGCAGAGGTCACTCCTCCTATTATACCCACAGCTGAGCTGAGTATGCCTGCAAGTCCGGAGGTAAGTATCTTCGAGGCTTTTTCCGCGATATTTGCCCAGTCGAATTCAAGGGAGCTTATCTGCTCCTGTATCTCCGGGTACTCCTTCAGCTTGCCGGTAACGAAATCCTTGGCGCTTGTGAAGGCAGGAGGTATCTCCTCATACAGCACTCCGAAGGCTTTGGCTATCTCAGGGATAACAATATACATTATCAGGACTATTATTGCTGCTGTAATAGCAAATGCAGCCGCAATGCAGAAGGGTCTGCGTGTCTTTGATATCAGCTTTGAATCGTTCTTTGGAAAGTACAGCTTTTCAAAGCGGTTCATGATTATATTGAATATATAGGCGATAAAGAAGCCTATGACAAGCGATTTCAGAGCTCCGAGCACTACGGAGATAAAATTTGCCAGAACGGCGAAGTTCTGACATATAACGCAGACTGCTACAGCAAGCATCGCGATAAAGATATACCGTTTGATCTCACTTTTTTCCATAATTGATGCCTTGCGGCAAATCACTCCTTTTAAGGCGGTTATTAAGTTCACATTAATTATATATCAATACAGCTTGTTTGTCAATCGGATATATGAGCTCCTGCGGCATTACAACTGAATTAACAAACTACTTGACCGAATGAGAGTTTCATGATATAATAAGAATAATTAGTTCCGTGATATGGGGAACTTAAAGAAAAATGATGTGAAAGGGGATAACCCCCGCCGGTAAATATGCCCGGTCATAGAAGTTATATGCGAACGGAGGTCATAATAATGCCAGGATTAGACGATTACGCTCCCGCTGTCAGAAAGGTCATGACGCTTTTTTACGTTATAGATACTTCCGGAAGTATGCAGGGAAGCAAGATAGGACAGGTAGAATCAGCGCTTGAGGAAGTAATGCAGACACTTCAGGAAATAAGCGATGAAAGCGATGACGCTGAGATAAAGATCGCAGTGCTGGAGTTCTCTACGGGAGCTTCATGGGTAACTCCGGAGCCTGTATCTCCCGAGGGATACCGCTTCAAGACCTTTGAAGCCTGCGGCGTTACCGACCTCGGTGCCGCCTGCAAGGAGCTGGACAAGAAGCTCTCAAGAAATGAATTCCTTCAGACTGCTGCCGGAGCTTATCCGCCGGTAATACTTCTCTTCAGCGACGGCGGTCCCACAGATAACTGGGAGAGCGGTCTCGACGCTCTGAAAAAGAACAACTGGTTCAAGCGTTCCATAAAGATAGCATTCGCTATAGGCGATGACGCTGACAAGGATATACTCGCACGCTTCTCCGGAAGCTCGGAAACTGTCCTTGATGTAAAGAACAAGGATCAGCTCCGCCTTATGATAGAAAAGGCAAGCGTTATCACAAGCGTTTTCGCAAGCCATTCAAGCACTGTTGACAGTGATACCGATCCTGTTGAGATCTCAAAGCAGCTTGCCGAGGACGTCAAGACCCAGACAACAGAGGCTCTCAGCGACGCCAATACCGCCGACTGGGACGAATCCGACTGGTAAGGTGAGGTTATGCAGAGATTACATTCCTTTGCTCAGACAAGTATCGGCGCCTCACATCTGAGCCGCGGTCTGATCTGTCAGGACAGCTCTGCCTGTGCGGATAATGAGCAGTATTCATTTGCGGCGGCGGCGGACGGTCACGGAAGTCCCTGTTATCTGCGTACTGACAGAGGTTCGGCTTTTGCGGTGGAGTGTGCTGAGGACTGTGTCAGGGAGTTCCTTGAGGGACTCGGAAATGCGGAGGAAGTTCTTGCGGACGAGCGACAGCGCGGGGAGCTATTCAATCAGCTCTGGCGCGGTATCATAGCAAGATGGCACGATAAGACCGAGAAGGACTTCAAGAGCGATCCCTTTTCGGAGGAGGAGCTTGACCGTATACCTGAGAAGTTTGCGGGTTACCGCAAACGCTATGAGGACGGAGACTATATCGGCGCTTACGGCACCACCCTGCTGTTTGCGGTGGTAACTGAGAATTACGCTTTCGGCGCTCAGATAGGCGACGGAAAATGCGTTGTGATCGACGGCGACAGCAACGTGTTCGCGCCTGTTCCGGAGGATCCCCGATGTTATGAGAACGTGACTACTTCCATGTGTCAGGACGACGCGGCTCTCTCGGCAAGATTCTTCTATCTGCCTAAGGGACTTATGCCTGCGGCTGTGTTCCTGTGCTCGGACGGCGTTGAGAATTCCTACTGGAACGAGGAGCAGCTTTTCTGCTTTTTCCGCGGACTTGCCCTTACCATAGTTGAGAACGGCATGGAGGAGGGGATATCCCAGCTTGCGGAGTTCCTGCCGTCCATGACAAAGAAGGGAAGCGGCGATGATGTTACCTGTTCGGGTATCATAGATCTTTCAAAGCTGAGTTCTTGTTCGGACGGTATCCGTGAGGATCTTGAGGTAGCTTCTCTTGCAGCGGCTGAGACCGTAGGAGAAGCTCTTGACGCTGAGGAAATAGAATATGACGACGAGGACCTGCAGCAGGTCATCTCCGATGTTATAGCGGATAATGCGGAGAAGGCGGGCAGTGAGGGCAACAGTGAGCCGGAAGCTCAGGAAAAGACGATCGATCAGTAAAGGGCGGATAGTATCCGCCTTTTTTATGTCCGGTTTTTGTCGGAGAGTGTCGTGAATATTTTTTTTTGGAAAAAGCCCTTGACAAATAAGAACAGATGTTCTATAATATGATTACAAGGAATGGAACATAAGTTCTTAAAGCTATCTTATTATGAACTGCATTTTAGTTATGCGGACCCGAAAAGGGTGCAGCTGACTGCTGCTTCGTGCTTCTTTATTTTATTTAAGGGGGCAAATCATGAACGATCTTATCAAAAACTATACCTACAGCCGCAATCTTGTCAAAAAACGCATCTCTGAACTTCTGACACTGCGGCATTCGCTTACTGAAAGGGGGGACTCTCTCCGCGCCGGACAGCCTGACCTCGACCGCCGTATACGTATACTCTATACGGAGCTTGAGGAGCTTACGGAGATAATTTCAAACCTGACCTCATATCAGAGGAGGCGTGCAGAAAGTGTCAAAGCGTGAGGCGTATTCAGATACCTTTACCGGTGAGGCTGACAGGGGGATAAGGGCTGTTCTCGGCTTTGACGACGAGGACGAGTCAGGAAGAAAGCTCCGCCGGCTATTATTAAAAGTTATTAATAATGAGCTTACCCCAAGACAAAAGGAAATAATTATGCTATACTATTTCAGGGACGTGGATATCGTGTCTATCAGCAAGATGCTGGGGATATCTCCTCAGGCTGTTTCGTCGATCATGTCACGTGCCCGCCTGAAAATGTACAAGATACTTCAATACTATATCTGAGGAGGTTGCAATGGATACTCCTTTATACGATTTTCTGCGGAGGTATGCCGGTTCGGATATGCTCCGCGCTCATATGCCGGGACATAAGGGCATTTCGCCGGCTGCGGAGCTTGAGCAGCTTTACAGGCTCGATATCACGGAAATAAAAGGAGCGGACAGTCTTTTTGAAGCCGACGGTATTATTGCTCAGAGCGAGCGTAATGCTTCGGAGCTTTACGGTACAGTCGCTACTGTTTATTCCGCCGGCGGCTCCACTCTTTGCATACAGGCTATGCTCGCTCTTATGAAGCAGGAAAAGCGACGTATAATTGCTGTCAGGAATGTTCACCGCGCTTTTCTCAATGCGGCAGCTCTGCTCGGACTTGATGTACAGTGGATACTTCCCCAGTACAGCGGCGGTATCCTGTCGGGCAGGATACTCCTGCCCGACGCCGAGGAGGCTTTAGCCGCCTCGGCTGAGCCAGCCTGTCTTTACGTGACCTCACCTGACTATACTGGCAGGCTGGCGGATACCGCCGCACTGGCGGCTTTGTGTCATCGCTATGGAGCAAGGCTCCTTGTGGACAATGCCCATGGCGCACATCTTGCCTTTTTTGAAAAAAGCCTGCACCCTATCGCTCTCGGTGCAGATATGTGCTGCGACTCAGCGCATAAAATGCTGCCGGCACTTACAGGAGCAGCTATGCTCCATACCTCCTGTGCGGAGTATGCTCCGGTACTGAAGCAGGCGATGAGCCTTTTCGGCTCTACAAGTCCGTCTTATCTTATCATGGCTTCGCTTGATATATGCAACCGTTACCTTTCAGATAATATAAGAGACGATATCGCCGCGGCTTTGCCGCGGCTGACTTCGCTGCGCGAAGAATTTTCGGACAGGCTTGTTTTTGCGGATTCGGAACCGTTCCATATCACGGTAAAAGCCGCTGAAAGCGGCTACAGCGGACCGGAACTTGCGGAGCTTCTCAGAAATAGCGGCGTTGAATGTGAATACGCGGACGAGGAGCTTCTTGTTCTGCTCATGTCGCCTTTTTCACCTGCCGGGGACTACGGGCGGCTTCGCGCCGCGCTTGAGAGCGCGGTGTCGGGAGCTTCCCGATACAAAAGGGAACCCCCGTTTTTTTCGCAGAAGCTCCCGAAGATGGCTTGCGCCATCCGCGAAGCCGCCTTTGCGCCTGCGGAGGAGATAGCCGTTGAGGAAGCAGAGGGGAGAATATGCGCCTCCGTAAAAGTACCCTGTCCGCCTGCCGTGCCTATAGCTGTGATCGGAGAGATGATCGACAGGGAATGTATAGAGGTGTTCCGTACTTACGGTATAAAAACGGTGCTTGTAGTGAAAAATTAGCGCAGACTATTGCAATTTGCGGCCATATATGTTAAAATGAGGTATAATAATTTTGCGGAGGTACTGCCATGAGCGATATTAACGATAAGGAGCTTGACGAGCTCGAGGAAGAAGAGGAGATCGAAAACTACATCACCCTGACGGACGATGACGGAAATGAGGTCTCATTTGAGATAATAGGCACAGTCGAGTATGAGGAGCATCTTTATGCAGTGCTTCTGCCATTTGACGACGAGGACGACGAGGTAGTGATACTTGAAGTCATTCCCGGCGAAACTCCGGAGGAGGACGACTTTGTTTCAGTAGATGATGACGAGCTTCTCGGAAAGGTCTTTGAGGAGTTCAAAAAGAACTACGACGGAGAATATGAATTTGAATGAATACAAACCGGCGCACAATTGTGCGCCGGTTTTTTGCATAGTCACGTTATTTGATAATACCTGCCTTGTAGGCTTCAAGTAGCTGACGCAGGTCGTTTATCTTGTCCATTATCTCCTCGCCTTTGTCGGTATCGGAAATATTCGCACGGTGCTCCAGCTTCTCAACAAGGTGGATATTTGGAGTATTTCCGCTCTCACCTGCAACAAAGGGTTTATGCTCCGCAAGATTAAGACTGTGCGAGTCGTATATGAGAGTATATCCGGCAATACCCGTTGTGGACTGGTATGCCTTGGATATGCCGCCGTCTATGACGAAAAGCTTGCCGTCAGCCTTTACGGGACTTTCACCGTTCTTTATCTTTACCGGAACGTGGCCGTTTATGATATGTCCCTTTTCGGGGTCAAGGCCGAAGTGCCTGAGCAGCGACATACATACCTCCGCTTTTTCCGAGAAGGTGTAGTAGGAGTTGTAGTTTTCCGTGTGGAGGGACTTGTCCGCAAGCAGTCCACGTTCAAAGAATGCCATTTTGTCCTTGCCGTAAAGCGGCGACTTTGGTCCGCACCAGAGATACCACATGAAATCGCTGGCGTATTCCTTTTCTTCTCCGCTGCTGAAATATGCCTGATTTGCAAGCTCGCCCAGCTTGTCGAGGAGAGCCTTGCCGGAATACTTTGCGCCGTGTATGCTGACGCTCTGCAGTTCGCCGTTCCCGTCCATAGGTATACAGCCGTGGAACAGCAGATTATCGTTGCAGGTTTTGTACATAGCTCCCTTGGCGTATATAAAGCGGATATGCCGCTGCAGCTTCTCGCTGTGCCGGAAGGAAGCCTTCAGCACCTTCATGAGCTCTTCCTCGCCCTCTGAAAGAGTAAGGGGAGAAGCAGGGTCAACGGTAGGAAAGCTCTTGTCGAGAAGCTCGTGAGTTTTACCGTTTTCGGTGACAGTTCCGTTTATGAAATCCGTCCTGCCGAAGAGGTCACGGTCAGCCATTTCCCATTCAGGGTGCTTGGCTATCATCTGACCCTCAAGCTTCATCTGTATAACAGCTATCGCCTTGTGCATTTTCGCGGTGAGTTTCAGGTCTACGGGGTCGTATATATTGTCGTCAAGGGCATTCGGCATATAGAGTACACAGTCGTCGTTCTCGTAGGTCTCGGCAGCAAATACCGCAAGCGCCCTGAGATTGAGACCGTAGCCGTCCTCAAGCACATCGAAGTTGTTGTACCTCATGGCTATGCGTATAACATTTGCTATAAGCGCGGGATTTCCCGAAGCAGCACCCATCCATGAGATGTCGTGGTTGCCCCACTGTATATCCACATCATGCATTTTCATCAGCTCGTCAAGGATTATGTCCGCGCGGGGACCTCTGTCGAAGATATCGCCTATTATGTGGAGCTTGTCTATGCATACCGACTGTATCAGCTTGCACAGAGATATTATAAAGGTCTCGGCAATGCCTGTGCTGATTATGGCGCTGATTATCTCGTCGTAGTAGTAGTCCTTGTTTACGTCCTCTGTGACGTTGAGCAGCTCGTCAAGTATGTATACCATATCCTCCGGGATACGCTTTCTTATGCGTGAGCGTGTATACTTGGCGGAAACAGTCTCGCAGACGAGTATCAGCCTGTATATGCTGAGGCGCTTCCATTCGTCAGAGAGCCCGCCGCTGTTTGCGAGGCGGCTTATCTCCTTTTCGGGATAGTATATAAGCTCGGTCAGCTGTTCACGGTCATGAGCCGAAACGGTCTTGCCAAGCACAAGGTCGGTCTTTATTTTTATCATGCCTGAGGCGCTTCTGAGCATATGCAGAAAGGCTTCGTATTCGCCGTGTATGTCGCTGAAAAAGTATTCAGTGCCTTTTGGGAGGCTCCTTATCGCTGAAAGATTGATTATCTCGCTTGCGGCGCTTTCTATAGTCGGGTACTCCTTTGCAAGTAGGCGTAGGTATTTTATATCCATAGCAATTTCCTTTCAGAGCTGTTTCATTAGTTCATCTATAAGGCTTCTTTTAGCAAGTCCGTCTGAGAATACGGTAGCGCCGCCGCAGGCTGTGCCGAGCTTCAGCGCAAAGCTGTAATCGCCGTCTGCAATGCCTGCGACAAATCCGGCAAGCATTGAATCTCCTGCGCCTACAGAGTTTTTCAGTTCACCCTTGCAGGCACCGCACCTGTGGAGCCCGCCCTTTTCGTCAAGGAGGAGAGCTCCCTTTTCTGCCATTGAGACAAGTACATTCCTTGCCCCCATTTCCCTGAGCTTTTCCGCATATCTGACGACATCTTCATCGGTCACTATTTCAGTGCCGAAGAGCTCCCCAAGCTCGTGAGAGTTTGGCTTTATGAGAAAGGGTCTGTACTTCAGCACGTTCAGCAGCAGTTTGCCTGTAGCGTCAACTGCAAACATTATATCTCTTCCGGACAGGCTTGCGAGTATCTTTTCATATATATCCGGCGGCAGACTGTTCGGGATACTTCCTGCGAGAATCAGCGTGTCGCCGCCCTTCAGCTTGTCAAGCTTCGAGAATAGCTGACCGAGATCCTCTTTCCCGATATGCGGTCCCTGACCGTTTATCTCAGTCTCTTCCGCAGCTTTCAGCTTTATATTTATACGTGAGCTGCCCTCTTTCAGTTTTACGAAATCCGCGTCTATGCCCATATCCTTTACGCCCTGTTCTATTGCTTCTCCGGTAAATCCGGCTATAAAGCCGAGCGCCTTTGACTTTACTCCGAGTTCTGCAAGGACTGCGGATACGTTTATACCCTTGCCGCCAAAGAATATCTCCTCTGAGGCGGCACGGTTCACGCTGCCCAGCTTTACCTCGCCGGTACGTATAACGTAGTCTATTGCGGGATTGAATGTTACTGTGTATATCATATCACAACTTCCTCTGTCCTGATAATACGATCAAAATATATGATTATTATATCATGTTCCGAGGCGAAAATCAATTCATGCAAACGGAAAAAACGGTTGATCATTATAGACAAGATAAAAAAGCTGTTTTTATGCATTTGCACTATATATTATTAAGAGTATGTTACGTTTGGAGGATATGAGTTGATTATGAATAGTGTATGCGATATAATTAAGGTGTACTGAATAGCCTTGGTAAGGCGTATTTACTGAGTGACATACATTATGGTGATGATAGGATTAGAGGTGGATACTATGAGCAGATTTATTGCAGCAGCGGCAGCAGCGGCTATGCTGGTACAGCCCGCAGCAGTAGCTGACACAGCCGATATGGAAGATGACACAGGTTATTTTCTGTTTCTGGACGGTTCGTATTCGGGAGATGTTACCGTACCCGAGGAATATGATGGCAAGCCGGTAACAGAGGTCTATATAGACAGGAATCTGAAGATAACATCAGTGACCCTGCCGGATACCGTTAAGAGCTTTTATGCCGCAAACTGCTCCGCAGCAGCGTATTATGCGGCTGAGGACAATCCCTATCTCTGTTCGGTGGACGGAGTGCTCTACAGCAAGGACATGGAAAGGCTGGTGCGCTATCCTCAGGGCAGGACCGACAGGCGTTTTGAGGTGCCTGATACTGTAAAGGTGATAGACCGTAACGCTTTTTGCTGTGCCGAGGAGCTTGTTGCAGTTGACCTGCCTGAGGGTCTGAAGGAAATAAAGGACGCTGCCTTTGCAGAAACTTATATCCCTTCATTCAGTCTGCCGGAGTCTCTTGAGTCTTTAGGCAGTGAAGTATTTGCGGACAATAAGTGTCTCGAGACCATAACTATACCTAAGAATGTCTCGGATATCGGAATGGCATTTATACAGTGCGATCATCTGGAAAGTATCGTTCTGGAGAGTACGAAAGCCATAGAAAAAAATGGCGGAAGCGGAGTTAAAGACGGCTGGAGCTATGATCCGTTTTCTTTTTTATACAGCTGCGGCGACGAGACAGTCGTATACCTGCCCGATGAGAGCTATGACAGCTTTATGGAGAAGTATAAACAGGTATACGGAACATCTCATGTGATAAAGCGTATAAGCGAATATACCGCGCCTGTACACATCAGTGGCGACCTGAACGGTGACAAAAGAATAAGTGTTGCCGATCTGGTACTGCTGCAGAGGTGGCTGTCGGGAAACAGGAAAATAAAGCTGATAAACTGGGAAATGGCTGATCTCTGTGAAGATGACAGGCTTGATGTTTTCGATCTTGTGAAGCTCAGGCAGCTGCTTCTCATGGAGATAAAAGGTCTTGACAGGGAAGCTCCGGTAAGCGCTCTGGAGCCTACGATGCCCAGTATCGGCAGCAGCCGCATTCCCGTGTTTGCAGTGGATTTCCCCGATTATACATTAAATTCGCTCGATTTTGCGGGCGTGATAAAAGAGCAGTGCTTCGGCGAGGAAAACAAGAAAGACCTGACATATCCTATGGAGAGCGTACCTGCCTATTTTGACCGTGCGTCCTACGGCAAGCTGAACCTTGAGTTTGACGTTATGAATTATACCGCAAGGAAGACTGCCGGAAGCTACGTGAAAAACAACGCTCAGGAGCTTGTCGAGGAGATAATGATTGAATTCGAGCACAAGCTGGATTACAGAGACTATGATGTCAACGGCGATTCCGTAATGGACTCGATGATAATAATAGTCCCCGACAGTCTGACGACGGTGGACGACGATGGTGACAAAGTACCTGATTGGTGGCCGTTCTCTGCAAAGTATTGCGGCAGCAACAGCTATGACGGCGTCAGAGCAGGCTCCTACTGTGTAAGCCCGTTCTGGTTCCAGGAACGCGCAGGTACAAACGTAAAGATAGCTCATGAGCTGTGTCACGCTATGGGACTTACAGATTATTACTGTCTGGACAAGGACAAAGATACAGGTGACGGCGGAATGGAAGGCGATGCTGGCTTTGAGCTCATGGACGAGGGCAAGGGTGACCTGTCCGCGTTTTCAAAGCTCATGCTGGGCTGGATAGCAGATGACGAGATACAGGTCTATACCGGCGGCGAGCAGACATTTACACTGAGATCCTCACAGCAGAAGCCCTCATGTATCGTCATACCGAGAAAGCAGGAGAACGGCTGGCTCAGCGAGTACATGATAATTGAGTTTATCACCGGAGAATCCAATAATACGAATTATAACTGGAACGGCATCATCAGTCCCTTATTATCCAGGGAAGGCGGAGTCCGTATCCTGCACTGTGACGCGGAGGTCTCGGAGGGTGCATTCGGTACGGAATACAGGTACAGTATCAACAGCCCTCACTATGACAGCAGCGACGAAAAGCAGAGGGTGCTGCGCCTTGTGAATCCGGGAGGAATGTTTTATCCGGGCACAAAAGGTCTTGACTATAATAATGTGATCAACAGCAGCACTGAGGGCTTCGCGTGGTACGATGAGAACGGTGATATGACCATAGATACGGGACTTAAAGTGCGGATATCCGATTATCACTACGGTCCTGATTATACCATCGATCCGTTTTCGGAAGCTTCGGCATGGTCGGGCTCGGGATACTATATGGCGAACGATCCTGCGTATCTTAAAGGCGGCATATATAAGATAACCATATCACCATCAGATAAATAACAGCTTTGAAAGGCGGTCTCTGACCGCCTTTTTGCTTTTTTACCGTTAAGAAAAGCGTGGAATAACAGACAATGAAAAAAATTTTTCACTTTGTTGTCTGAAAAGTATTTTCGGATTCGTATATATTGAAAGAACGGTAAAAACAACAAACAACAAGAAACAAAAGCATAAACTATAATTATCAATTTTTAAATTAAAAAAAGGAGAAATAACTATGAAAAAAACAACACTTATCTTAACATTTGCTGCTGCGATCTGCGCACTTGCTTCGTGTGAAAACAAACTGGAGAAATTTACGCAGCTGAATGCTTCAGACACGGAAAACACCGGTATGGCAGCAGTTGACGTCATCGCGCAGGATACTGCGGAGGCTGCTGCCGTTCCCCATAAAAAGGATAATTCTTCTTATGAGGATATAACAAAAGAGACATCAGTGTCAGGAACTATAAATGATACAGACGCTCTCTCAGCAGATGATCACAGAGAAGAACGTCAGAGTACACTGGAAGAGACCGAGGATCATAAAGACGACACTCCTGCGGAAAAATCATTCACAAAGGGCGTGTCTGATGGTAATATATATACCTCGGAATATGCAGGCTTCAGGATAGTTGCGCCCGAGGGCACGGAGTTCCTTGATGAAGCTAACCTCTATACTGAGTATATGATGCCCACCAGATTTATGTATGAAGAGGAAATAGATTATTATCTTACAGCCGTAAAGGACGCTTCTGTACATTTCGGTGACCCTTACGGGGACATAAGCGTATGGTTCTATAATGTTAAGGAAAGATACCCCAAGACCTTGGATATGACACCTGAAAGCTTTATACAGAGGGAGTTCCGCAACGATCACGGCAAGGGCGATTTAGATGAAATATACGGTCCTGATGCAGTGAAAATATGCGGAGATATGTATTTAAAGATATCATCTGTGGACAGCACCACTCCTTATGCTTATTATGTCAGAAAAATAGACGACACTTACATGGTAGTGATAAAAGCTACAGGCGGCGCAGTAGATGGTATGGACAGCAGATTTGAACCTGTCGGCTGATATGTCATGACGATAAAACGGTAGAATGAGTAGGTCAAGAAGGTTCCCTCCGTTCTGATCGCTCATTATATAGAAAAGCTCACGCAGCAGCGTGAGCTTTTTTTTATGTTTACATTACAGCGTGATACGGAAAAAACAGCCTTCAGGTCTTTATGGGAAAGCTGATATTTCAGAAGTGTATATATTGCACAAAAATATACAACGTGTATTCCGAGGCTTTGTTTATATAAGCAATTTATTTTACGATATAAATTTGCTATAATAAAAATAGTATTTTTTACCCAAAATATAATGAAAGAAGGAATCTTATGGGCGGGAAAAGGTTGATTTACCTCTTTTCATTGATATCTGTGGGCTGTGCTGCCGCGTCGGCTACTGTTTATGCGGCGACAAACAATGCAACAGTTCACGGTTATGATATGGAGAACTCGTATATTAGGCTGTCTGTCGAACAGGACAAGAGGCAGAGCGAGTATCTGAGGTACAAACTGAAGGCTGTTGAAGGACAGCTCAACAACAATGAGGACGATAACAAGGACCTCACATACAAGTATTTTTATTCGGGTATAACTTCATTCCGTATAAATGGTACAGACTATGTTTACGGCCGCGGAGAGGATGTCGGCACACCGTCATTCAATGCGGACGAAAAAAGTCATACCTCTGCGCAGCGTTTCGGAGATGTGGTTATAGAACAGAAGCTTACATTTTCAGAGGGCTTTACAAAGGGCTTTGACGATATGCTGAAGATCAGCTACAAAGTTCTTGAAACCGGAGAAAGCGCTTATGTCGGAACGGATATCGTCATAGACCCTATGATAGATACTGACGACAGGGCAAAGTTTACAGTTAGCGGAGCCGAGGTAGGCAAGGAAGCTTTTTTCAGTCAAAATATACCTGCTGAGTGGAAGGCAGAAATGAGACAGAGTAGCTCTGTGAGCGCATACGGCAAGACCAACGGTGTTCCACACGCTCCGGACACGCTTTACTTCGGAAACTGGAACAAAATGTACGATGAGCTCTGGGATTACAGCTCTGATATAAACAGCGACATAAACGACGGCGCTGTATCTGTAAAGTGGGAGCCGGTCAAGGTCGAGGCAGGCTATGAATTCACCACTTATTACGGTATAAAGAACTATGCCGCTGCAGCAGACGGAAATAACGTCAAGCTTGTAGACACTTCGGACAGCTTCCCGAAGGCATCGGCTGCGCTCTTTGCTGTTGCTCTTGCTGCGGCTGCGGCAAGTGTGATCACCTACAGAAAGGAGAAAGCAGATGAAGAATAAGAAACTTTTCAATAAGATCATAGCTTCAGCTCTTTCTGTGGTAATGGGCGTACAGTATACGGTATCTGTTCTTCCGCAGAGCGTTTATGCAGCCTATATAGGCGATGATTATGTTCTGTACTCTTCCGGTGATACTGTTATAAATACGGAAAACGCCGTTATAAACGGCAACGTATATACCGGAGACAAGTTCGATTACCGCGGAAGCTCAGTCTGCTATGTAAACGAACTGCTGAACGCAAACGAAAAGTCCGGTTCAGTCACCCCTGCCAAGAGCGAATATTCAAGATCAGATATGCCTGATTATTCGTACAAGCTCAGCAAGGGCGTTTCGTACGATGTGGTATATGATGGAGACGAGACCATACTCAATGCTTCTCATGACCTTTCTTCTTCGATACTTGCAAAGGGAGCTCTCAGGATAAGCAATACCGTATTCTCCGGAAAGGGCTACGTAAAGGCTGACGGCGACCTGATATATGACGCTGTTCAGAATGCGGACGGCTGCGAGATATTCCTGTGCTCTGAAAACGGCAATGTCGTGATACAGGGTACAGACCTGACCATTGACGGAATAATCTATGCCCCCAACGGAAAGGTCGAGATAAACGCCAAGCACCTTAAAATAAACGGTGCCGTGATCGCAAAGGAGACCGAGATAAACGGTACAGACGTTGAGATCGGCAAAATGAAGGATCCCTATTCTCCTCTCCTTGAAAAAGGTCCTGAGCTTCGTATAAGCGGTTCGGGAGATACATACCGCGAGAACCGCAAGATCACTCTGGATATTTCGGAAAGTCTCGAAAAGAACGAGCTCATCACCGATTCCATTGAGTGGAGCTTCAAGGCTGAAAATCCTGCTCAGCAGGAAGCGGTGAAGATAGATGATGAAACTTCCACGACGGCTGTCAAGAACCTTGTTATAACCGAGGCGGGAAAATACAGGATAGAAGTAGATGCAAAGACCAAAAAGGGCGATACTGTAAAATACTATGATGTACTTACGGTCAACAAGGATATCGCTCCGGTCTCCGGCTTCTGGATAGAGAATGAAACTACCGAGCGTGACGGCAGCGGTGAAGCTGTTTTCAAGCTTGAGGATACTTCATATTCTCTTGACGGCGATAAGATCGGAAGCAGGATATGGTCTGTTTTCTTTGACAGCGACAATGACGGTGACTTCTCCGACGAAAAGGAAGAGGTATTCAGTCTCGGAAATGAGACCAATGTCACATACAAGGCTTCATCTGTAGGTAAGTACCGTTTCCGTCTTCAGGCTGCGGAATACTTTGAGGACACCATACCTAAGCTCATCTCAAAGGACGCTTACCTCAGCGCTGACAGTGCTGACAACGATAAGGTAAACAGCAAAACAGAAGTAATAAATAACGCTCCTGTTTCAAGCTCAGGTATAAGCAAGGCAAAAAACGTGGATATCGTTGTAACTGTCGGTACTGCCGATACTGACGATATCCGTACCATAAACAATAATGTTGAGTCGATAAAGAAGGAGCTGGAGGACAGAGGCTTCTCAGTCAACCTTTCCACTGTCTCCACGTCTACTCTTACCGCCAAGGATCAGTTCGCATGGACACCCTATGACCATTACGATTATCAGGACGGCTGCGGTGCTGTCAACCTGGATCATCACATCTTCAGGGAAAAGGATTCGATAAAAATGGTCGGCTACGGCTGGGCTCCGCTGCGTGACTGGCTTTTTGTCGATGACGGTGTGCAGGCTAAGCGTGTACTTTCCTTCGATATGATAAGGGACAAGACCGACTGGCACAGTATGGAGGGCGGCGGCTTCCTGTTCAATACTTCTATCAGGGAAGAAAAGGTAATACCAGAGGGAAGCGAAGAGGAAGTGACCGTAAAGAAAATGAGCGGTTACTGTATCCTGCTCTGCAACGGCGCTTTCAGACTCGTACAGCTGAACGATATCAATGCTGACGAGTTCCGCGACGGAGGCATAAGCAATTCCGTGACCGGTGCGGGCAAGCTCCTTGTATCCGTGCCCGTAAGCGATTCATACGATAATTACAGCGTAAAGATAATCACAAGCGACAGAACGGTTTCTGTTTACGCGAACAATGAACCCAAGATAGAGAACTTCGTGCTCCCTGACAAGAAATCAGGTACCGGCTTCGGACCTATCATATGTCATGGTTCGCACGGCTGTTCACAGCAGTCATATTTCACATTCAGCAATATAAGGATGACCACTGTAAGCGGAAGCGAGCTCAGTGACATTCTTGACAACTACAAGTGGAGAGATTCGGCAGAGCGCTTTGTTATCAATCTCAGCAAGGAAAGCAACCACGATCTGCAGGACGAGACATTTTTAGGCGCGGTAATAAAATCGCTCACTGAAAAGGATCTCAACCTTATCGGACTTGGCACTGTCTCTTCACAGGAGCAGTATAAAGAGCTTTTCAGATCGGCAGACGGTACGTTTATCGACTGGTATGATCTCCTCAAGGAGCCTGATACGCTGAAAAAGTGTATCATGGACAAGCTCTCTGCAAATGATTATTCCATAAAGGATGATACAATAACCACTTCCGACGAGATAGAATATAATGACTATTTCGTTGACAAGGAAAACGACCCTGTGGGCGAGCAGTCATGGAAGTATACTCTTGACGCCTCTGTTTACGAGAACAGCAAGGGCGAAAGCGGAGAGTTTACAGAAAAGGCTCCCATAACCGTTTTCACATCAACAGGAAAATACAGCATATCCTCGATACTGAAGGACGATCCTACAAAGGGAAATGAAAACCTGAAGGATTACAGCAAATGGTCGAATAATGCTGACTGGACCGACTGTCTCTATGTCCACAGCAAGCCTGTGGCTGAGATAAGCTCGGAGATCGCTGCTTCGGATTCTCCCGACAAGATGATATGCTCACTCAGCTTCAGTGCTTACGATCCAGACGCTGAGAGCAAGGCTAACAAGGGAATAAAGGAAGAAAAGTTCCAGTGGAAGTGCATAAAGGACCAGAACTGGGCAGATGGCAGGATACCGAGAGTTATCGACGCTGACAAGGTATACCTTCAGAAGTATGTGGTATGCGATGAGATGGGACAGTGGAGCGATCCATGTGTTGAGGTCGTATACGCAGAAAAGCAGGAAAACATCGATCAGTTCAAGGACGATATGCCGCCTGAGGTAACACTGACTGTATCCGACCCGAATCCGTACAGAGGAGATACTGTACTTGTATCAGCTGCGGCGACCGATGACAATGAAGTTGCTTCTGTAGTTGTAAAGGCAAACGGAAAGGTCATCTCCAATTATCAGGGAAGTGTCCTGTATACCTGCAGCAGTTCAGGAGAAGTTAAATTTACCGTTGAATGCAAGGACATCGGCGGAAACGAAGCGAGCGCCGAAGAGACGATCACCGTTCAGGGCCCCCGCGATACGACTCCTCCGACTATCAGCATAAACCATAACAGAGACGTAAAGTACGATGACGGAAAAGTTACTGTCAATGGTACAATAAAGGACGAGACCAAATTCGGTGAATACAAGGTCAGCTATGCCGTAAAGGACAGCGAGGACTTCAAGGAAGTATTCAGCTCGGATTCAGAGGTCGAAAACGGCGAGATCGTTTCATTTGATCTTCCTGACAAGGAGCCCGGCGAGTACACCATTGTAATAGAGGCTGTCGATGCGGAGGGCAACAAGAGGTTTGACAACATAAACATTTCAGTCACTGAAGAAAAGGTCAAGACTGACGGCAGTCAGACAACTGAAAAGAAAGTTCAGCCCAAGAGGGAAAATATCCCGTCTGAAATAACTCTTGAAGCGTCTGCGGATACTGCGGAGATCGGAGAGACCGTGATCGTCAAGGTCGATGCGGTAGATGAGGACGGACTTGTTTCACTTATAACCTACGTAAATAATAAAAAGGTCGGTGAGGATCCCGGCGAGCTCCGCATATGCGAGATAGAGCCTAAGACCGTAACGGTAAAGGCTGTTGCTCAGGACTCTCTCGGCGCAAGGACAGAGAAGTCCATAGAGATCGTATTCCAGGACACCTCTGACCATACACCGCCTGTTGCCGAGATCACAGCTCCCGGCAATGAAAATGCAATTTCAGGCAAGGTAAGCATAACAGGCTCAGCATTTGACGAGACAGCTCTCAGAAAGTATCAGCTCGATTACAAAAAGAGCGGTAGCAACACATATTCACCCATTGTTTCTTCAATGCAGAGCAAGCAGGACGAAGAGCTTGGTGAATGGGATACATACGCTCTGGACAACGGCGTTTATGAGCTGAGACTGACAGTTACCGACAACGGCGGCAACAGCGCTGAATTCAAATGTGAATATCAGGTGCAGAACGGTGCTGTAAAGCCCGAGGAGCCTGAAAACAACGGCGAAGGCGATAACAACGGCAGCGATAATAATGGCGGAGAAGATGAGCAGCTTATCTTCTTCAGCAAGCCGGAGCCTAACGTAACTGCCGACAAGGTACTGAAAATAGAAGCTCAGACCGACAGCAGGCTCATCAACAGTGCATACAGTGTATACATTCAGAAGAATTCACGCGACAGCAAGCAGATAAAAGCAGCTTCCGGCGTGATAGGTTCTGACTGCAATATTTCCGCTTCTATTGATACTTCCATACTTGATGAAGGAAATTACACTGTTACTATCGCGGTCAGCGGCAGAGATATCGGCACCAGTGCAAAAACAGGCGCTGTTATAAAGCACGGCTTCAAACAGACTGACAGCGAGGAATACAAGTGTGCCATCGTTTCACCCGCAGATCTTGAACAGCTTACCGGTGTCAGCGAGATCAAGGCTGAAATAACGCCTGATGTCTTCACAAGGTACAAGTTTGAGTATGCAGCGGCAGGAACAGGAAGTTTCGTAATATTCGATGACGGAAAGATCGTTGACGAGAAGGAACTGACTGCGGAATTCGATACGACTCTTATCACAAACGGATACTATGATATAAGAGTTACGGTATACAATGACGAGATCACCGTTTCGGATACTGTTACAGCAGACGTAGACGGAAGCATGAAGATAGGAAACTTCACGATAAGCTTCACTGATATAGAGACATCATTCAGCGGATTGCCTGTTTCTGTAATAAGGACATACGACAGCCGCATGAAGGATATACTCGGCGATTTCGGCTACGGCTGGGATATGGCATATAACAGCGCAAAGATAAGCGTAAGCGGAGTTCAGGGCGAAAACTGGGAGACCCGTACTGAAAGGGAGGGCTTCTTCACAAGATATGATATCAAGGAGACACGCACTCACAGGATAAAGGTAGATCTTGGCAATGGTATCAAGGACGAATTCGCTGTATGCGTAAATCCTGCAAGTCAGATGTTCGTTCCGCTCACATACGGCGTAGGCGTGGAGTATGTTGCCCTCAACGGCTCAAGATCAAAGCTCCAGTCCTATGATATGAGGAGCAGCGATCTTATCCATATCGACAATGTACTTGCCACAGACGACGGCGAAGTGTTCGATCCGCACAGGTTCCTTTATACAAGAGCAGACGGAACAAAGTATGTTCTTGACACAAGGGAAGGAATCATAAGCGCGACTTCAGCTACCGGTGAGACCCTTAACTTCAGCAGGGACGCTATCACAGCTTCCGACGGAAAGGCTATAAGCTTTACCAGAGACAAGGAAGGACGTTTAACCGAGATATCAACAGCCGCGGGTCAGAGCGTGAAGTATACATATGACGCTTACGGCGATCTTGTATCGGTTTCTGATCTGAACGGAAACACGACCCGTTTCGTATACCGCGATCATTACATCACCGAGATGTACGATCCGAGAAATGTATGTATCGCAAAGAATGAATATGACAGCGAAGGAAGACTTGTAAGCGTAACTGATTCCTACGGAAATGTAACAAAGTACGAGCATGATATCGACGGAAGAGAAGAGATAATCACCGACAGGAACGGCGGCGTAACCAAATATGTTTACGACGAGCGCGGAAATGTCATAGCTGCTACGGATCCTATGGGCAATACTGTAAAGAAGTCCTATGACAGCAATGGCAGGATGATATCAAAGACATCCGCGTCCGGACATACATCTACCTATAAGTATAACGAGAACGGCGACGTTGAGACGATGACCGATTCCGAGGGCAACACTGTTTCAAGCAAATACGATCAGAAGGGTATGTTGTCTTCTGTAAATGCTATGGGAACAGATATCATGACTATCAGCTATGACGAGTCAGGACTTGTTACCAAAACAGTGGACGCACTTGGCAATTCCACAGACTACAGCTACAACTACAACGGTCGTCTGACATCAGTTTCTGATGGTATAGGCGAATATATGAATATCGTCTACGATAAGGACGGCAATGTGATCTCTACTGTAAACGGAGCAGGAGATACTGCTGATTTCACATATGATGAAAAAGGCAACTGCATTTCAAAAACTGTCAAGTACAGGGTCAACGGCGAAGAAAAGACTTTCGTTGAGAACTATACCTATGACGAGGCAGGAAATGTTTTACAGATCTCCGACAACGCAGGAAGAGTCACGACTTCAGAATACAATGTCATAGGCAAGGTGTCTGCAACTGTCGATGAAAAGGGCAGAAGGACAAGATATGACTATGACAATGAAGGAAACCTTACAAGAATAACCTATGCGGACGGCACTACGGAGCAGTTCACATACGACAGCGAAGGAAACAACCTTACAGCGACCGACAGACTTAACCGCACGGTAACGATGGAGTACGACAAGGTCGGAAACCTTTTGTCAAAGACCTATTCCAACGGTACTTCCGAGACCTTTACTTATGACAAGGACTATAATCTTATCAGCAAAAAGGCTGTAAACGGTGCTGAGACGAAGTATGAGTATGACAGCATAGGCAGAAATACTGCGATAACCGATACATACGGCAACCGCACCGAATTCGTATACAACAGCAATTCACAGCTCAGGGAGATGAAGGATCCCAAGGGTTATGTCTACAGCTATACCTATGATGCAAACGGCAACAAGACTGACATAACATATCCTGACGGTACTTCTTCACACACAGAATATGACGCAAGAGGAAGAGTAAAGAGCCAGACTGACCAGAACGGAAATACCACTTCCTACAAATACGACGGAGCTGACAGACTGATAAGCGTTACCGACGCACTCGGCAATACAACTTCGTATGCATACGACGGAGCCGGCGAGCTCATATCAGTGACTGACGCTGAGGGCAATATCACACAGTATGGATATGACGAACACAGCAGAGTCAACAAGATCGTAAATGCTGCGGGTCAGACTGCTGAAATGACGTATGACAGCACGGGCAATGTCCTGACTTCTACAGATTTCGGCGGAAAGAAAACAGAATACAGCTATGACGGCTATGACAGGCTTGTCAGCAAGAAGAATGATTCCGGCAGAGTTTCATATTCATATACAAGAGACGGAAAGCTTGCTTCCGCAAACATGGGCAGGGGCAATTACACCTTTACCTATGACGCTATGGATAACCTTACAAAGGTAGCATATCCTGACGGCAGCTATGTTGAGTATGCTTATGATGATTTCGGCAGAATGACAAGCATGGGCACTCCTTACGGAACTAACTCATACAAATACGATGACCTTGACAGACTTGTCAGTGTTACCGACAAGAACGGAGCTTCTGTAAGCTATCGCTATGATGCTAACGGAAACCGTTCCGAGGCGGTATATCCCAACGGTCAGAAGACTGTATACAACTATGATAAGCTGAACAGGCTCGTTTCCGAGTATACAGTTGATGACAAGGACAATGTCATACTGAAGTATGAGTATACGATAGGCAAGGCAGGAGAAAAGACATCAGTTGCTGAAAATGACCGTACAGTAGATTATGTCTATGATGAACTGTACAGACTCGTCGCTGAAGCTGTAACAGACAGCGACGGAAAAGTCACACGTTATTCATACACCTATGACAAGGTCAATAACCGTATCAGCAAAACTGTTGACGGCGAGGTAACTTCTTACACATACAATGAGCTCAATCAGCTCGTAAAGGAAAACGATACTGTTTATGAGTATGATGAAGCCGGAAACCTTGTCAGCGTGACTGCACCTGATAAATCATCGCTGTTTGCTTATAACGCAGATAACAAGATGATACGTGCGACTGTTCAGCAGGGCAATGACGTAAGCGTTGAGGAATATGAGTACGATTTCGCAGGAAACCGCGTATCGAAAAAGACCGAGAACGACTATGTTCATTACCTTAACGACATAAGCGGAGAACTTTCTTATGTCATCGCAGAAACAGACCAGAACGGTTCGGAGATATGTTACTATACCCGCGGACTGGAGCTTGTATCTCAGTTCAGAGACGGAAAGACTTCATACTATCTAACAGACGGACACGGCTCTGTAAGAGCTCTTGCGGACAGTGACGGAAATATAACCGATAAGTATGACTACGACGCATGGGGCAACCTGCTTTCGTCCGAGGGCGATACACCGAACAGCTATCTGTACTGTGCGGAAGCTCTTGACAGCACAACAGGTCTGTATTATCTCCGTGCAAGGTATATGGATCCTTCAACAGGTACATTTACCTCAATGGATACATATCAGGGAGACATTTTCGATCCTGCGACACTTCACAAATACCTCTATGCAAATTCAAATCCTGTAACGTATAACGATCCTACAGGTAACTTCTTCACGCTTGCTGAATTCTCCATATCGAGCGCCATCGACAAGATAATGGAAAGCAGAACATACCTGAAATACATAGAGATCTATAATAAGATGAGGAAAACTCTTACTATAATCAACTGGGTATGTACGATCTATGACACAGCCAGGGAGCTTTTCCTTGTATTTACCGATCCAAACACATCAGGTGTGGATGTACTTAGCGCAGCGGCAAGAGGTATTCTGACTGGTATACTTATCAATGGTCTGTGCAAGATGGCTTATATCGGACCTATCATCAAAGCGGCAGTTAAAGCAGGCGCGGTGTACGGTCAGGTGGAGAGTATCATTGACGCAGCCAAGGACGGACACTATGACCTTGTGGTCGTGCGAATCGTTCAGCTTATAATCGATATCATTTCTCTGCCTGCGGCTTGCTTTACAGGAGATACTCTTGTAGCGGCTGAGGACGGACAGAAGCGCATTGACGAAATCGAAGCCGGCGACAAGGTATGGGCTTATAATATCTTCACAGGTGAGACGGAGCTCAGGGAAGTTCTGACGGTATATGTCCACGACGACGTGACGGAGATACTTCACCTCCATACAACAGCAGGCGATGTAGATACTACAACAAATCACCCGTTCTATGTACCTGGCAGAGGTTGGGTAGCAGCCGGTGACCTTAATGTCGGCGATGAAGTATACCTTATTGACGGTTCAGCAGCATATGTAACAGGCGCAGAGCTCGAACAGCTTGAAGAGCCAATCACGGTATATAACCTTGAGGTCGATGATCTACATACTTACTTTGTCGGCGATAAAGCGATATTGGTTCATAATAATTGCAAGAATGATTGGAATCAGTATCAAAAAGATAATGCTGGTTCAGGAAAATCAAAGGCTGATTTAGCTGCAGAGTATAATGCAACAAAACCTCAGAAACCGACTAATAGTACAGGAAGGGTTCATGGTAATTCACTTGATTATGATGGCACTAATTATGGATACGTTTTGAAGGATAAAACTACTGGTGAAATATTAAAATATGGCGAATCAATCAATCCGAATGGTCGGTATACTCAGTCGTATTTAGATGCTAACAATGCAGAAATGTTCATATTAACGGAAGGAACAAAAAGAGATATTCATCAGTGGCAGATTGATTTCAATCATATCTACCAACAATTAACAGGGTTACTCCCACGTTTAACTGTTTTTGGTAATTAAAATGAAATAGGTGTAAAAATGAATATAAAAAAAATAACTCTATGCCAGAATGAAAAATGGAATTATGATAAAATACCCAGAAGGTTAGATAGTGATTATGAACCATGCTATGATTTTAAATATCCTTTTTCAAAAGACATCGCTCTTGATTGTGAAAGAATAGTATTTAAGTTGATGGAAAATAATGTTTTGTCAGATGTATGTAGGAACTTAAATGTAGTTTTTATAAATGAGTGTACATTGAATAAAACAGAATTAACAAATTTTATCGCATTTAATCAGAAAGATATGAGGTTTGTCAATACTTTTGTTGATCCTAAAGAGTTTAATGAATTTATTGATAAACAAAAAAGGAAGCTTATTTTTGACAAAATAAGAGAAGCTGTTATTGTTGTTTCTGAAAGCGAAAAAAAGAGTTTAATTGAACAAATATGCAATGATGTTTATTTGATGTCAGATGACACAGAATGTGTTTTCTTGAGTAAAACTTTAAGAAAATATGTTATTGAGGTCAAATTTAAATCCTCATTTGACGGATATACTGCAATTCTATATATTAATAATACTTTTACTCATCAAAATAGAAGCATTGTTTTATTTGAAAGGGGTTCTTTTGCAGATTTAGAATATAGGATTCATAAGATAATTGTAAAAAATAGCAAGTGTATAATACAACCTAAAAATATTTTAACCGACGATTCAATAGAAGTTAATATTGAGATTTGATCTAATAAGTTATTTAAGCCGAGGTCTCAGACCTCGGCTATTTTTCTTGACATAAAATAAAAATGATATTATAATATAATTAATGGTTGTTCTATGTATCCGGCAGAGGCTGGGTAGCAGCCGGCGACCTTAATGTCGGCGATGAAGTATACCTCATTGACGGTTCAGCAGCATATGTAACAGGCGCAGAGCTTGAACAGTTTGAAGAGCCGGTAACGGTTTATAACCTTGAGGTCGATGATCTACATACTTACTTTGTCGGCGATACATCGATATTGGTTCATAATCAGTATGATAAAGCCCAAAATAATTCTGGAAAAAATTCAAATCCGGATAGTGATACTGATACAACAAGAGTTAGACATTATACTAATCGAAAAGGAATTAATGGAATTGAAGAAAGTGGTACAATTATTGCCCAAGATAATAACAGGGTATATGTTGAACCAGCAAGTAAAAAGCCATTATCGCCAACCAAGGCAGAAGATTACTATCAATTAAAACCAGGTCGAGGACGTGATTATGTTGAAT
>Ga0265298_10000231_pt1 | contig 85485 bp, 59 predicted proteins | sample AusTroGonzalo_MG_3_FD_193486 | JGI IMG/M metagenome (GOLD analysis project Ga0265298, IMG submission 193486) | Bovine rumen microbial communities from tropical cattle in Woodstock, Queensland, Australia - Gonzalo_01 | ecosystem: Host-associated > Mammals > Digestive system > Stomach > Rumen ...
CTACCAATTCCGCCACCTGGGCATTTCCAAAATAAATCAAAGATCTACTTTTGAGCGGCAAACGAGACTCGAACTCGCGACCCCGACCTTGGCAAGGTCGTGCTCTACCAACTGAGCTATTGCCGCATTTGCTTTGCAAATGCGCGATTGACTTTCTCGCCTCGGTAAAATGAAAGTAAACTTTCCTTTTACGCTCGGCTCGGCGTCAATTGCCGCATCATAATCTGGAAAACTTTTGCTCTCGGCTTGTCGCCAATTGCCTTAATTGCATCATCCAGAAATAGTCAAAGACCGGTGCTTTATCTGTAAAGCGGTGCAAAGGTAAGGCTTTTGTGGATATCTGCCAAAAGCAATTGCAACTTTTTTAGATGCTATTTGAACTTTTTATTTGGAGAGGAGAGCATCAATGTGCTTTTGGGCGGTGCTGCAAACCTCTGTGGCGTTCATAGATAGGCACTTGCGGTTTTTTACCACAATCTTTCCGTTTACAATTACGGTATCCACATCTGATGCATGAGCGCTGTAAACAAGTTCTGATATCAGGTTTGTATGCGGATAGAGGTGCGGTTTTTCTATGTCAACAAGCAGGATATCGGCGAATGCGCCAGGGGCGAGAATGCCCAGCTCTCCTTCGCGGCCTATGGCTTTCGCACCGTTCACGGTAGCCATCTGCAGAGCAGTGTATGCGGGGATGGCGCAGGGGTCAAGTGTGCTTGCTTTCTGAAGCAGTGAAGCGGAGCGCATCTCCTCCCACATATCAAGGTCATTGTTTGATGAAGCACCGTCCGTACCTATTGATACGTTGATCCCGGCTTCAAGCATTTTCTTGACAGGAGCAATACCTGAGGCAAGTTTCATGTTGCTCTGCGGGTTGTGGGCTACGGATACTTTGCGGTCTGCCAGTATCTTAATGTCATTGTCTGACAGAACCACACAGTGGGCGGCCAGAGTGGGGTGGTCAAACAAACCTTCCTTGTCAAAGTATTCAGTAGGACTCATACCGTATTGGGCGCGTGCATTGGAATCCTCAACAGTAGTTTCTGCCAAATGTACGTGACTGCCCACGTTAAGCTCTGCGGCAAGTGAAATGGAGCGTTTGAGATTATCTTTTGATAAGGTATATATGGCGTGTGGTCCCATCCACATTGAAACCAACGGGCTTGCGGAGAACCTTTTCCGGACCTGACGCCAGTCATTTTCAAAATGTTCCATCCTGAAATCCATGGGGCAGGGACTTACTAAAGCACGTATTCCTGCACTTTCAGCAGCCTCGGCAACCGCCTCTTCATAAGGATACATATCCACAAATGTGGTAGTGCCTCCCGTCAGCATCTCCAGAATACCCAGCCTTGCGCCGTCATAAACTTCCTGATATCCCATTTTACCCTCTACAGGCCAGATGTGCTGCTCCAGCCACTCCATAAGGGGTACATCATCAGAAATACCGCGCAACAGGGCCATAGCAACATGTGTGTGGGTATTGATCAGACCTGGCATAACTATCATACGTGAAGCATCTATCCGCATGCAGTCTGGGGCGTGTCTGATATAAAAATCCTGGGCAGCATCCTTGTCTTTGCTTACAAATGTGATGCGTTCATTTTCTATACCTAAATAGCCTTTAAAATAGAGTTCCTGCCCCTGAGAGGCAGTCATAGGCAGTATTATGCCGTTATCTATAAGAATATTCATTGTCGCGTTTTCTTTCTTGCAAAAGTAATGAATTCCTGGCAAATCATCCATTTTATTACTTCTGCCATTAAAAAACGCGCTCCTGACGATGTCGGGAGCGCATTGTATTTATATGTCAACCAGTTCTTACTTGATGTTCTTGCGTTCAATTGACCAGCCGGCCATCTTGCTTACGCCCGGCTCTGCACCGGTAAACATCGTGCTGGCCTCCTTGTCGCCCTTGAGCCACCATTTGAGCCATGCACCTGCCACCTTTGCGTAGTCACCGCCGTTGGGCTGCATGTATGTTCCGCCGTGGCCTATGCCGTCCAGGCTTACAAGGCATGCTGGCATTGAGCCTGCCATACGCTTGAAGTCATCATTACCGTTCTCCCATGCTATGTCGGTTGAACCGCCCAGGATCCAGATAACTGATTTCTGCTTCATCTTGGCAAGGCTGGCCTTGTCTTCACTCTCCTCTGAGCCAAAGAATCCGCTGTTCATGACCATGATGGTCTTGATGCGGGCGTCATCCAGCATATGGAGAGCCTGCAGACCGCCGCATGACATACCTGCTGCTGCAATGTTGTCAATATCAAGCTTGCCGTAGTAGGGGCTGTTCTTATCAGAATTCTGTGCGATAGCCCACTCAAGAGCCTGCTTCAGGCCTTCAGGGTCACCCATGGACATTCCACCGCCCATGCCACCGGGCATTCCGCCGCCCATCTGAGGCATACCGCCTCCCATACCGCCGGGCATTCCACCGCCCATGCGAGGCATACCTTGGCCGCCGCCCATCTGGGGCATACCGCCGCCCATACCACCGGGCATTCCACCGCCCATCTGAGGCATTCCGCCACCCATGCCGCCCATACGGGGAACATCACCGGTCTGACCTGGACGCGGAGCTTCCTGCTGCTGGTAGTTGCTGGGGCCGATTGCTACAATAAGGAATCCCTGTGAGGCAACCTCATTCAGGAAATTGACATGTCCGCTGGGTGAGTTGGCGCAACCGCCGTTACCCCATACCAGGACAGGAAGCAGGTTCTTCTTGTCAAACTTGCTCAGATCCTGCGGACGGAAAATAGTGTGGGTGGTAAGTGAGGCCTCCTCCATCATGATTGCTTTGTAGGGACCTGAACCGCCTTCTTCAACGATTCTTGAATTCTGCGCCTGCATAGGCACTGCAGCTAAGGCTGTTACGGCAATGGCTGCAAAAAACAGATTTTTTCTCATAAAAAATATAGTTTGTATATTTGGTTTTCTGCATCAAATGTAACGCCTTTTTTTTAATTATTATCTATATTCGCGTGTTGTTTTTATACGGAACTAATTCAAATCAGATATGATGGAAGAAGAGAAAAAACCGGTCGAACTGCCGGAAAACGCTTATCGTGAACTAAAACAAGGTGAATCATATGAGCCTATCATGAAACCTGGCAAGATATATCCTGAGGCCAACCTATGGTCAGTGGGATGGGGTTTGCTTATGGCTGTATTGTTCTCAGCGGCAGCTGCATATCTTGGCCTTAAGGTAGGTCAGGTCTTTGAGGCTGCCATACCTATTGCCATCATAGCTGTAGGCGTATCAAGCGTAGCCAAGCGCAAGGGAGCACTGGGTGAGAATGTAATCATTCAGTCAATCGGAGCCTGTTCCGGCGTTATCGTGGCCGGTGCTATCTTTACGCTCCCCGCACTCTATATCCTGCAGGCCAAGTATCCTGATATGACGGTTAATTTCATGCAGGTGTTCATCAGCTCCCTGCTGGGAGGCGTGCTGGGCATACTGTTCCTTATACCTTTCCGCAAATACTTTGTCAAGGATATGCACGGCAAGTATCCTTTCCCTGAGGCTACTGCAACCACGCAGGTGCTTATTTCAGGTGAGAAAGGTGCCGGCCAGGCCAAGCCTCTTGTGGTATCAGGTATAATAGGTGGTATATATGATTTCATAGTATCCACTTTTGGACTTTGGACTGAGACATTCACCACCAGGGTGTGTGCATGGGGCTCAGCCCTAGCCACAAAGGCCAAGCTGGTGTTCAGCATCAATACAGGTGCCGCCGTGCTTGGTCTGGGCTATATAGTAGGTCTTAAATACGCCTGCATCATTGCTGCGGGTTCAGCATTGGTTTGGTTTGTTATTGTTCCGCTGCTGCCTTTGTTCGGCGATGCGTTCCTGCAGTCACTTAATCCTGCAGTCACTGATGCTGTAGCACAGATGGAGCCGGAACAGATATTCTCCAGCTATGCCCGCCATATCGGTATCGGTGGTATCGCTATGGCCGGAATCATAGGAATCTGGAAATCATGGCCTGTTATCAAAGGTGCCGTAAGTCTTGCCGGACGTGAGCTCAAGGGCGGTAAGGGTACCGCAGGCGTTCAGGTGGAGCGTACACAGCGTGACCTGCCCATGAAGATTGTCATCATAGGTATCATTGTGGCTCTTATAGCAGTGTTTGCATTCTTCTATCTTGGAGTGATGGATTTCAATCTGTTGCATGCCGTCGTAGGTATTCTGGTAGTTGGAATAATAGCGTTCCTGTTTACTACCGTAGCAGCCAATGCCATTGCCATTGTAGGTACCAATCCTGTATCAGGCATGACTCTTATGACTCTTATCCTGGCATCGGTAATCATGGTTGCCGTAGGTCTCAAGGGCACTCCCGGTATTGTATCGGCACTTATTATGGGTGGCGTGGTCTGCACTGCACTCTCTATGGCAGGCGGTTTCATTACCGACCTCAAGATAGGTTACTGGCTGGGTTCTACTCCTGCCGTTCAGCAGGGTTGGAAGTTCCTGGGCACTCTGGTATCAGCTCTGACGGTAGGCGGCGTGCTTATCATCCTGAACAAGACATACGGATTTGTGGGTGAGAACGCTCTGGTGGCTCCGCAGGCCAATGCTATGGCAGCTGTCATTGATCCGCTGATGTCAGGTACAGGCGCACCCTGGTGGCTCTATGCTACGGGTGCTGTAATTGCCCTGATACTCAATTTCTGCAAGATACCGGCTCTGGCATTTGCTCTTGGTATGTTCATTCCGTTCCAGCTCAATATCCCGCTCGTAGTGGGCGGATTCATCAACTGGTATGTAAGTACACGTTCCATTGATCCGGCCGTCAATACCTCACGTACTGAGCATGGAACCCTGCTTGCATCAGGCTTCATTGCCGGCGGTGCACTTATGGGCGTAGTCAGTGCAGCATTGAGATTTGCCGGACTTGACCTCTTTATGGCAGAGTCCTGGACCGGATCTCATCTTGCCGAGTGGCTTTCACTCATCATGTACGCTCTGCTTATATGGTACTTTGTACGGAGCGTAATGAAGCGCAAGACAGAGTAAAAGGATTCTGAATTGTCAGATTGAGAGACCGAAGGTCTTCTTGATAGGGCTCATCACGAACATTGACTGGATGGAACCCACGGTATCTGTTGTACCCAGTACATTCATGATGAACTCCTTATAGGTGCGCATATCAGGGCAGTAGACTTTGAGCAGATAATCAAATTCTCCTGATATGTTATAGCACTCCGCCACCTCTTTCATATTACGTGCGGCCTCTTCAAAGCTGTGGGCGGTCTCACGGGTCATCATGCGGAGCTTGACGCAGCAGAATACCACGAATCCCAGATTAAGCTTCTCAGGATCAAGTACTGCTATATACTTCTTTATATAACCCTCGCGCTCCAGACGCTTCTGGCGCTCAAACACCGGGGTGGTGGACAGATGTACCTTTGCGGCAAGTTCCTTGGTTGTAAGACGTGAATTTTCCTGCAGGCAGGTCAGGATTTTGATGTCTGTGGCGTCCAGTTCACCGGCTTTTGGCTCAATCAGAGTTGAAATATTCTCCTTTTCCATAGCTTTTATATGTTTTTATGTTTTGTTATTCTATTTATTTTGCACAAAGGTAGTTTGTTTTTCCTTAATAACATAATATGTTTGGTGGAATTTTCTAACGGTCGTAACTTTGCATCGCAATCGAAAGAAATTGAGAATTGAAAATTGAAATTGAGAATTTTAAAAATACATACAATTATGGCAAACAACAAACTTCATCTTGAGACTCTTGCTCTCCACGTAGGCCAGGAACAGGCCGATCCCGCTTCTGATGCACGCGCAGTGCCTATTTATCAGACCACATCTTATGTATTCCGTAACTCACAGCATGCCGCTGACCGTTTTGGTCTGCGCGATGCAGGTAACATCTACGGTCGTCTGACCAACTCCACACAGGATGTACTCGAGAAGCGTATTGCCGCTCTTGAGGGTGGTGTAGCCGCTCTTGCAGTAGCATCAGGCGCAGCAGCCGTAACTTACGCTCTGCAGAACATAGCACAGGCCGGTGACCACATCGTTGCCGCAAACAACCTGTACGGCGGTTCATTCAACCTTATTACACATACGCTCGCAACACAGGGCATCACTAATACCATTGTCGATGTAAATGACCTGGAGGCTCTTGAAAAAGCCATCCAGCCTAACACTAAGGTTATCTATGCAGAGACTTTCGGAAACCCCAACAGTGATGTGACAAATCTTGATGAAGTTGCCCGCATCGCTCACAAGCACGGCATCGTATTCATCGTGGACAACACATTTGCTCCTTTGCTGATCCGTCCGCTGGAGCACGGCGCAGACATTGTTGTACACTCCGCTACCAAGTTCATCGGCGGTCACGGTTCATCACTGGGCGGTATCATCGTGGACGGCGGCACATTCAACTGGAAGGCCAACCCTGACAAGTATCCTACACTTGCCAAGCCCGATCCCTCATACCATGGTGCAGTATTTGCCGATGTTGCCGGCGTAGCAGCCTTTGTAACCCGTATCCGTGCGGTCATCCTGCGCGATACCGGTGCTGCCATCAGCCCCTTCAACGCCTGGATCCTGCTTCAGGGTGTCGAGTCACTGCCTCTGCGCATAGAGCGCCACGTTGAGAATGCCCTCAAGGTTGTTGAGTATCTGTCAAAGCATTCCAAGGTAGCCAAGGTCAACCATCCTTCACTGCCGGATCACAGAGACCACAAGCTTTATAACAAGTATTTCCCCAACGGTGGCGGTTCAATCTTTACCTTTGAGGTTAACGGCACCCAGGAGGATACCTGGAAGTTCATTGACTCACTGCAGATATTCTCACTGCTGGCCAATGTGGCCGATGTAAAGAGCCTTGTCATACATCCTTACACCACCACACACTCCCAGATGACTTCAAAGGAGCTTGCCGAGCAGCACATCACTCCCACAACGGTACGTCTTTCAATCGGTGTAGAACATGTTGATGACATTATTGCTGATCTTGATCAGGCTTTTGCCAAAATATGATAAAGTGTCCAAGTTGTTTTAAGTTTAACTAATTTTGCCAACGTATTCACTGCCTCATTACGGGGTGGTGAATCGTTGGTTTTCAATAAAGTACAAGATGCCTCTCAAACTGCCCGATAAACTGCCTGCAATAGAGATTCTCAAGGGTGAGAACATATTCGTGATGGATACCTCCAGGGCAAGCCATCAGGATATCCGTCCGTTGCGCATTGTGGTGCTTAACCTGATGCCCATCAAGATTACCACTGAGACTGACCTGATAAGGCTGCTTTCAAACACGCCTCTTCAGATAGAGCTCAAACTGATGAAACTGCGCAGTCATACCTCAAAGAATACCCCCGTGGAGCATATGAGGGTGTTCTATGAGACATTTGAGAGTATGCGTGATGAGAAGTTTGACGGCTTCATCGTAACGGGTGCCCCTCTGGAACAGATGGATTTTGAGGATGTGGAGTATTGGGATGAGCTCAAGGAGATCTTTGACTGGGCCCGCACTCATGTAACATCAACGCTTTATATATGCTGGGCTGCCCAAGCTGCCTTGTATCATTTCTACGGTGTTCCCAAATATCCGCTACAGGAGAAGATGTTCGGCATATTCAAGCACAATACCATAGATGAGCCGCTGCCCATTTTCCGCGGATTTGATGATGAGTTCTATGCTCCCCATAGCCGCCACTCTGAGGTACGCAGGGCGGATATACTGGCTCATCCTGAGCTCAAGATCCTTTCTGAATCCGATGAGGCCGGAGTGTTTATGGTTTCGGCCCGCGGTGGACGTGAGGTCTTCATCACAGGCCATATGGAGTATTCTCCCGATACTCTTGACAAGGAGTATAAGCGTGATCTGGACAAGGGGCTGCCTATAGCCAAGCCCAAGCATTACTATCGTGATGATGATCCCGCAAAGGGCCCGTTGGACCGTTGGCGTGCACATGCCAACCTGTTCTACTCAAACTGGCTCAACTACTACGTATACCAGGAGACTCCGTATAACCTCCAGGAAATAAAATAATTATTTAAAGAGGAAGAAGGCGTAAAAAGCGTAAGCTGTAAACAGAAGGATGCCAGCCATGCGGCCAAGGCGTCCTTTTCTTTTCCATGGGCTTATGAAAAGTAACAAGGCAGCGGCAAACAGCAGCATGATGATGTAATCAGCGCGGTACTGTGCAAAGTCAAACAATATAGGCCTTATCGATGCCGATACGCCAAGCACGCACAGTATGTTGAAAATGTTGGAGCCTATGATGTTGCCTATGGAGATATCCATCTCCTTCTTTACGGCGGCAGCCACTGACGCGGCCAGTTCAGGCAGGCTGGTACCCAGGGCAACGATAGTGAGTCCTATCACCTTGTCACTTACCCCCAGAGCCTTGGCCATTGCTGAGGCTCCGTCCACAAGCAGGTCAGCACCGAATGACAGCATTGCGCAAGAGAGTATTATAAGCAGCAGGGCTATAACGGGCTTCATAATCTTCTTGCCATCAGTGTCTTTCAGAGAACCATCATCCTGATGCTTGGTGCGCCCGTTCTTTATTGAGATTACCGTAAACAGGATCAGGCAGGCAAACAGTACAATCCCTTCAGTTCTTGTTATGCCTGAGCTCAGTGAAAAAACCAGCAGCACAACTGATGCAAGGATCATTATCAGTCCGTTTGCGGTAACCTTGCTGTTGTCAGTGTCAATGGGGTATATCAATGCCGTAAGTCCCAGGATTAGGCCAATGTTGGCTATGTTTGAGCCTACAACATTGCCTACAGCAATGCCGGAACTGCCTTTAATGGCAGAGATAAGGCTTACCAGCAGTTCGGGGGCCGATGTCCCGAACGCCACGATAGTCATACCTATCACCAGGGGCGATATGCGGAAACGGCGGGCCAGCGCCACGCCTCCGTCAACCAGCCAGTCACCGCCCAGGAACAGCAGAATGAATCCTCCTATTATCTGTGCGGCAATAATCAGTACATCCGTTGCATTCATCGGCCGCAAAGTTAACGTATTTTAGGAACAAACGGGTGTGATTTCGTTATCTGTTTTTGGCTCCTATTTAGTAAATTTGCGAGTCAAAATAAAAGATTATGGCAGTTAAGACAGGGCATATAGCCCAAATAATCGGTCCGGTTGTTGACGTGGTGTTCGGCTCAGGTAATGATGAGCTTCCCTCAATCCATGATGCGTTGGAGATAACGCGTGATGACGGCCGCCGTCTCATTATCGAGGTTCAGCAGCACATAGGTGAGAACATGGTGCGTTGCGTGGCTATGGACCTGACTACTGGTCTCAGACGCGGAATGGAGGTACGCCACACAGGCGGTCCTATAACAATGCCTGTAGGCAAGCAGATCAAGGGGCGCATGATGAATGTAACCGGAGCGCCTATTGATGACCTCAAACCACTGGATATGGAGGGTGCGTTCCCCATACACCGTGAGCCGCCCAAGTTTGAGGAGCTCTCTACCGTTGAGGAGGTGCTGTTTACCGGAATCAAGGTGATAGACCTGCTGGAGCCCTACTGCAAGGGTGGTAAGATAGGTCTGTTCGGCGGTGCCGGCGTAGGCAAGACCGTGCTCATCATGGAGCTTATCAACAATATTGCCAAGAAGAACAACGGATTCTCCGTGTTTGCGGGAGTGGGAGAGCGTACCCGTGAGGGTAATGACCTGCTGCGTGAGATGATAGAATCCGGCGTTATAAAATACGGCGATGCCTTCAAGGAGAGCATGGCCAAGGGAGAGTGGGACCTGAGCAAGGTTGATTATGATGAGGTAGCCAAGTCACAGGCCACGCTTGTGTACGGTCAGATGAATGAGCCTCCAGGGGCACGTTCATCAGTTGCTCTGTCAGGTCTTACCGTAGCTGAGTCATTCCGTGACGGTGCCGGCAGTGACGGCGCATACAGCGATATCCTGTTCTTTATAGACAATATCTTCCGATTCACTCAGGCAGGCTCAGAGGTATCGGCCCTGTTGGGACGTATGCCCAGTGCCGTAGGTTATCAGCCTACACTGGCCAGTGAGATGGGTAAGATGCAGGAACGCATTACATCAACCATTCACGGATCAATCACATCAGTACAGGCCGTATATGTGCCTGCCGATGACCTTACAGACCCGGCACCTGCCACCACGTTCTCACACCTGGACGCTACCACAGTGCTGAGCCGTAAGATTGCTGAACTGGGTATCTATCCTGCTGTTGATCCGCTTGACTCAACATCAAGAATACTTGATCCCAATGTAGTGGGCAAGGCCCATTATGATACCGCACAGCGCGTAAAGCAGATCCTGCAGCGTTACAATGAACTCCAGGATATCATATCAATCCTGGGTATGGATGAACTGTCTGATGAGGATAAGCTCACTGTGGCACGCGCACGCCGTGTACAGCGTTTCCTGTCACAGCCGTTTACCGTCGCTGAGCAGTTTACCGGCGTAAAGGGTACAATGGTAAGCATTGAGGAGACCATACGCGGATTCAATATGATTCTGGACGGTGAGGTTGATGACCTGCCCGAGCAGGTATTCCTGAACGTAGGAACCATTGATGAGGCTATTGAGAAAGGCAGGAAGCTTCAGGAAGAGATGAATAAATAACGTTGGCATTGGCTTTGGCATTGGCCCTTCAGCGGCCTTCAGCCGAATGCTACGCACCGGATGGTTAGCTAAAGCCAACGCAAACGCCAAAGTAAAAAATATGTTGAGAGTAAGGATCATAGCACCGGATGAGCTCCTTTTTGAAGGAGAGGTTGAGAGCGTTACTCTGCCGGGCAGTGCCGGCAGTTTCAGCGTGCTCATCAATCATGCGCCCATCATCTCCTCACTTGAGAGCGGGAAAGTTGTGGTCAAAGCATCTGACGGCGTTCAGGAGTATCCACTCAAAAGCGGATTCGTGGAGGTTAAGGAAAACAACATAACAGTTTGTATAGAATGAAAAGACTTGCTTTCATATATCTGACGGTACTTTCTGTCTTGACCATTGCTACTGTTTTGGTGCTGCGTCTGGCCTTGCCTCAGTTCTATCCGTCCGGTCTCTTCTTGATACCCGCGTTCTATACGGTAATGCTTGGCGTCATGCTTTTGATGCGCCGTGCCAATGACAGGAAAGGACGTGACCGCAGCTATTTCATCATGTCTTACAGGATAGTCAAGATGTCGCTTCTTATCCTTATGATTGTCTGCTTTATGAATATTAAAGAGACGGGATTGGTTGCCTTTGCGGTCATATTCATGATATATTATCTGTGCCTCACATCAGTGGAGACGTTTTATTTGATTAAAGAGGAGAAAAAGAGTTGAAGAGGTTAATAGGCATATTGTCATTGTTGTTCCTGATGGTGGTTCCCGCCGTAGCGCAGGAGACTGCCCAGGAGGATGAGACAGTTGATGTCAAGGGAATCATATTCGGTCACCTGAAGGACTCATACCACTGGCATATCATTACCTTAGGTGAAAAAGAGATAAGCCTGCACCTGCCTGTAATGCTATACAGCAAGGTATCAGGCTGGCATTTCTTTTTGTCAGACAAACTTGAGGAGACTGACAGCTATGACGGTTTCCGGATAGCGACAGACGGCGCATATGCAGGTAAGCTGGTAGAGATACAGCCTGACGGTACTGAACTGAAACCTCTGGACCTGTCACTTACCAAAGTGGCGCTTGGCGTTATAATAAACAGCCTGCTGCTTTGTGTTATAGTGATGTTCACAGCCCGATGGTACAGGTGTCATAAGGCTACAGACCCCGCACCGGGCGGATTTGTGGGCCTGATGGAGTTCGTAGTAGCCATGATTGTGGATGATGTCATCAAGCCGTCAGTGGGCAAGGACTACAAGCGTTACGCTCCGTTGTTGCTCACCATATTCTTCTTTATACTGCTGAGCAACATCATGGGTCTTATCCCCATCTTCCCGGCAGGAGCCAATGTAACAGGCAATATAGCCATTACGTTAACTCTGGCGCTCATTACATTCTTTACCGTAAATGTATTCGGTAACCGTGAGTATTGGAAAGAGATACTGTGGCCCGATGTGCCCGTGTTCCTCAAGGCTCCAGTGCCGCTGCTGCCGTTCATAGAGATAATAGGTATATTCACCAAGCCGTTTGCACTTACAGTCCGTCTGTTTGCAAACATAACCGCGGGTCATGCCATCATTCTGTCATTGACCTGTGTCATATTCATAACCGCCAAGATGGGGCCGGCCATAGGCGCTCCCATGACAGTGCTTTCAGTGTTCTTCATGATATTCATGAACTTCCTGGAACTTCTGGTGGCATACATTCAGGCATACGTGTTCACCATGCTGTCAGCAGTGTTCATCGGCCTTAGCCGTCCGGAGCATCATGCACCGGAGAAGGCCAACGCCAACACCAATGCCAACGTTATCAATAACACATTAACAACTTAAATAACAACATTATGATGTTAGCAACAATGTTACAGGCTGCTGCTGGTGCAGCAATGGGTAATGCGGGTATAGCACTTGGTGCCGCTATCGCAGTGGTAGGTGCCGCTATGGGTCTGGGCAAGATCGGCCAGTCCGCTATGGAGTCAATAGCACGTCAGCCTCAGGCTGCCGGTGATATCCGCAGTTCAATGATTCTTATAGGTGCTTTCATGGAGGGTGTCTCCCTGTTGGCCGTTATTGTTTGTCTGCTGGCTCTCTACGCTAAGTAATGGATCTGCTGATTCCTGAAGTCGGTACAATCATCTGGATGCTCATTGCAGCCGGAATTGTCTTCTTCATATTGGTTAAGTGGGGATTCCCCATCATAACTGATATGGTTGACAAGCGCAATGAGTTCATTGACAAGTCGCTCGATGCTGCCAAGAAGGCCAATGAGCGTCTTGCCGGTATCCAGACTGAGTGTGATGAGCTGCTCAAGGAGACCCGTGCCGAACAGGCGCGTATCCTTAAGGAGGCAGCTGACCGGCGTGATGAAATCATTGCAGATGCAGAGTCACGTGCCAAGGAGAGCGGTGAGAAGATCATCTCCGATGCACGTGAGCAGATACGTCAGGAGAAGGAGGAGGCTCTGCGCAGCCTGCGCCGTCAGGTGGCTGAAATCTCTGTCCAGGTGGCTGAGAAAGTGGTCCGTAAGCAGCTTGACTCCAGCGATGAGCAGCTGTCCATGATAGACCGTATGATTGATGACGTAAAGACCGGTAAATAAGGTATGAACACAGGAACCGTTTCAGTCCGTTATGCCAAGGCTCTGCTTCAGTATGCGGTAGAGCAGGCTGATGACAGGCAGGTGTATGTAGAGATGCAGACTCTTGCGGAACGGTTGCGTTCTGTGCGTGCCATACATGACCGTATCGTGGATCCTACTATTCCTGCCAGCGCCAAGTGCAGTCTGCTTGAGATTGCGGTGACTGACGGCAAAAGCAAGCTTAGCGGTTCAACCGCCGCATTCTTCAAGCTTGTGGTTGGGGCCGGACGCGGTGACTGCCTGCTCTTTATGTCTGTAAGCTATCAGGACTTGTATCGCATGCGCAATGGCATTGTGCCGGTAGAACTTGTTACAGCCACTACTGTGGGCGATGAACGCAGGGAGCGGCTCAAACAGTTGGTTGAAAATGTTGAGCACGGCAAGGTGGAGTGGAAACACACCATTGATCCCGCAATTGAGGGCGGTTTTGTGCTTATGGTTGACGGATACCGCATGGACGCAAGCGTGGCTTGGCAGTTGCAGCGTATCCGCAAGGAACTGATTGAAAAGAATAACCGTATCATATAATGGCAAACGGAATAAAGGCAAGTGAGGTATCGGAGGTACTTCTGGAACAGCTTAAGGGCATAGACACATCGGCCCGTTTTCAGGAGGTAGGCACTGTTCTGCAGGTAAGTGACGGTGTGGTCCGCATCTACGGACTCAAGAACGCCGAGGCCGATGAGCTGATAGAGTTTGACAATGGCATACGTGCCATAGTGATGAATCTTGAGGAGGATAATGTAGGTGCCATTCTGCTTGGTCCTACTGACCAGATAAAGGAGGATATGATTGTACACCGTACCGGCCGCATCGCATCCATCAATGTAAGTGAGAATATGGTGGGTCGCGTGGTCAATCCCCTAGGACAGCCTCTGGACGGATTGCAGGAGATAGAGGGCCCGTTTTTTGAGATGCCTCTGGAGCGCAAGGCACCCGGTGTGGTGTTCCGCGAGCCTGTGCATCAGCCTCTTCAGACCGGCTTGCGTGCTATTGACGCCATGATTCCCATAGGCCGCGGTCAGCGTGAGCTCATAATCGGTGACCGTCAGACCGGCAAGACCGCCATAGCCATTGATACCATCATAAACCAGCGTAAGAACTATGAGGCAGGTGATCCTGTCTATTGCATATATGTAGCTGTAGGTCAGAAAGGTTCAACCGTTGCTACTATCGTTAATACACTGCGCCAGCACGGTGCACTGGATTATACAATCGTGGTAGCCGCCACTGCTGCCGATCCTGCCGCTCTGCAGTACTACGCTCCGCTGGCAGGTGCTGCCATAGGTGAGTATTTCCGTGATACCGGCCGTCATGCCCTTGTGGTTTATGATGACCTTTCAAAACAGGCTGTTGCCTATCGTGAGGTGTCGCTTATCCTGCGCCGTCCTTCAGGCCGTGAGGCATATCCTGGCGATATCTTCTATCTGCACTCACGTCTTTTGGAGCGTGCTGCCAAGATTATCAGCCAGCAGGAGGTGGCTGAGAAGATGAATGACCTGCCGCCGTCACTTGTAGGCCACGTAAAGGGTGGGGGCTCGCTTACCGCTCTGCCTATCATTGAGACGCAGGCCGGTGACGTATCGGCCTACATTCCTACCAACGTGATCTCTATCACCGACGGTCAGATATATCTGGAGTCAAGCCTCTTTAACCAGGGATTCCGTCCGGCCATCAACGTGGGTATTTCTGTATCACGTGTAGGCGGTAACGCTCAGATCAAGTCCATGAAGAAGGTGGCCGGTACACTTAAGATTGACCAGGCCCAGTACCGTGAGCTGGAGGCGTTCAGCAAGTTCAGCAGTGATATGGATCAGGTTACCGCTATGGTGCTTGACAAGGGCCGCAAGAACAACCGTCTGCTTATTCAGCCGCAGTATTCACCTATGCCTGTAGGTGAGCAGATAGCCGTTCTTTTCTGCGGTATTCACGGATTGCTTAAGAACGTGCCTCTGGAGCGCGTAACTGAGTTCCAGGAGCGTTTTGTGGAGATTGTACGCGGCAAGTATAAGGAGAACATACTGGATGTTGTTTCCAAAGGTATTATGAATGATGAGGTGGGCGCACTCATTGAGGAGGCTGCCACCAAGACAATACATGAACTGGGTATCTGATAGGGAGTTATGTCACTTAAGGAGATAAAGATACGCATAGCGTCGGTCACCAACACGCGTAAGACCACATCGGCCATGAAGATGGTGTCAAGCGTGAAGCTGCGCAAGGCGCAGCAGGGCATACAGTATGCTGTGCCGTACGTTGAGCAGCTGGACCGTATCCTTAAGTGCCTGTCATCCGTACCCGCAGCCCGCCGGGTTTCACCGTTGGTGGTGGAGCGTGATGTCAAGGAGGTGGCTGTGGTATGCTTCTCATCTGATTCCAGCCTGTGTGGCGGCTTTAACGGCAATATCATCAAGCACAGCCGTGCGCTTTATAATGAACTCTACAAGATTGACAAGACTCCTCTTGTATATACCGTAGGGCAGAAGATAACTGATGCATTCCGCAAGGAGGGGCTCTCCATAAATACCGGATATGCTGACATGATGCAGAGCCGCAGCTATGAAGAGGCCGCATCACTGGCCGATGACCTTATGGATATGTATCTTAACGGCCATCTTGATAAGGTTATCCTTACCTACACACACTTTAAGAGTGCGGGCTCACAGCGTATTGTCGATGAGGTTCTGCTCCCTGTAAGCGTACCTGCGGGTGAGGCGGAAGAGGAGAGTGACTACATCCTGGAGCCCTCAGCCGAAGAGTTGATGAAGGTGCTCCTACCCAAGGTGATTCGCACTAAAATCTACTGCGCAGTCCTGGACTCATACGCCAGTGAGCAGGCTGCCCGAGTCATAGCCATGCAGGCTGCTACTGAGAATGCCGACAAACTTATTGGCGAACTCACCCTCCAATACAACAAACTCCGCCAGCAGGCCATTACCAACGAAATCCTTGACCTGGCTGCCGGCGCTCAGCAATGACCCATCAATTACCGAGCAACGGTTTAATGGTGATGGTACGCTGGTATGTGACGGGCAGGACGCGGTACTGGTTGAAGATTCCGCGGGCTGTACAACCCACACCTGATGTGGCGTAGTCCAGATTCAATGTGATATCACCTCCGCGCTGCAACTGATACTGATAGATGGCCTTGGTAAGGTTATCGGTAGTACAGTCATATGCGTTGAAGTTGAAGTACTGGTCCATGCTGAACTCTAGGCCCTTGCCTGAGTTGTCGGTCAGGCGAACCCAGCGGTTATCGGTCCTGAGACCATAATCCTGAGGGATGAGGTAGGGCTCATACATTTCGTTTACGGTGGTATTGTAGATGCCTACGCGGTATCCGGTCTTGCGGTCAGGATATGAGGCCTGAGGTCCGCGGCCGTACCATTCAACCTTGCTCAGGGATTTGTCAAGGCTCATGGTCACGCCGATTCTGGGAAGCCACTGGGGCGTCTTGCCCATGGGGCTTACCTTATGATGAACGGTGATGGTTCCGTCAGAGTTTACAGTCCAATGCCAGTCATTCTCAAAACGGTTATCGGAACCGTTGGTAGATAGTGACTTGTCTTTCACGTCAACTACAACAACATCGTCACCCTTAATGGTTTTTATGGATACATTAGCCTGGCTTCTCTTATCCAGTGAGGCCGAATAGTAATGGCTGGCCAGTACAGTGTTTGCACCTATGCCGGCATAACCCTGAATGGCGGGCTGGCCGGCACTGCTGCCGTTCCATCCGTCAATCTCATTTGCCACTGGGGCACGCCATACATTGAGCGTGACAGGCTCCTTGAGCATCTCCTTGCCGTCAACGTTCATAGATTCAAGGGCACCGCTCTGTGCATTGAAACGGTAGCTGAATCCCTGTCCGCTTACAATGATGCCGTTACTACCCTGTGTAAGTGTTATATTGCGTTTTATTGCAGGACCGGCCAATAAGGGAGTATTCCATGACTTGAGTTCAAACTGATCCCATGCAACCTCATGACCGGCCTTAGCCCAAACCTCATCCTTCTTAAGTGATGAACTTATCTCCAAACGGTATTCCTTGCCGGGCTCTATTCGGGCTGGTTTATGATACGGGATTGTTATCATCTTTCTTGATAACGGTTCCACGTCCAGATCCAGTGTACCCGATTGGATGACCTTATCATCGGCCATAAGAGACCAGGTGGTGCGGTATATGGAGGCGTTTGTAAAGTGGTTGCGGTTCCAAACCTCAACGTGTCCCATGGCTTGATCAACGAGTGTGAATGAGAGCGGTTGGACGGTTTTCTTCATCTGCCACATCTCGGGTTGGGGTACACGGTTAGGCCAGATGGAGCCGTAGGTGCGGGCACCCTGTCCGTATGAATAGAAGGTTCCCTGATTCTGTTCCTCCTCAAAGTCAAGCCACAGAGCTGCCTTGGCTGGATCAAAGCTTCCGGGTTCAACGGCCTGTGCAAATACACCTACGTTGTCAATCATGGCGTCGCAGATGTAGGGGTTGGCATCCTGACCGCATGACTGCTCGTCACGTCCTATGCAGAGTGACAGGGGCAGATTGCGGATACGGCCCGATGCAGCTTGTGATGCAACCTGTGTGCCGTCAATGAATATCTTCATCTCACTGCCGTCATAGACAGCTGTCACGTTGTGCCATTTATTCTCCCAATCCTGAGGCAGTGGAGCTGACAGGGTATGCTTGCGACCATTGTCGATATAAAAGTCAAGACTTTGTAATCCTTGCTGCTTAAGGCCGTACTGGTTGCTGCCCTTGCAGATCAGGTAACCGCCGCTGCGGTTGAACAAGCGCGGATATATATCCATGGTAAGGGTAAGCTTATCGCCGCTAATCTCAACATTATCGGCCCTATATACCTGTACCCACTGCTCCTGCTTGTGCAGGTCAAGTGCCTTACCTGTAGGTCCTTCCTCAAGAGTAGCACGACCCATAATATGGGCGGGAGTGTTATAAGGTGACTGGTCCTTGAGCAGTCTTACAGGCTCCTCCAGACCGGGGCTCACAAAATCCCAGATGGCACCACCCATAAGTTTGGGATATGAATAGATTACGTTCCAGTAGTCATCCATGCCACCGCCACCGTTTCCGGCCACAGACAGATACTCGTCCATGAATGAGGGACGCATATCGCGCATGTCGCGACCGTAGCGGGATTCATGCTCCTGGGGCGAGGGATAACGAGGACCAACAATATCCTCGGCCGGGTGAACTGCAGCGTTGCCGCCGTACATCCAGTAGCGGGTAGAGTCATATTTCTTGCCTTCGGCTACGACCTCCCGGATGTCATCACCTTCACCGCTCTCATTGCCGGCACTCCAGAACAGTACGCAGGCATGGTTGCGGTCACGCAGTACCATCTGACGTACACGCTCGCGATACATCTCAATGAACTCAGGCATATTGCTCACATACTCTGTGGCATGAGCTTCATCGCCGGTCTCGTCAATGATATAGAGACCATATTCATCGGCTAGGTCAAGATACTCGTTTACGGGAGGATAGTGCGATGTACGCACACCGTTAAAGTTGAACTGCTTGAGTATCTCCATATCTCGGCGTATGGTGGCCTCGTCCATGGCATGGCCCAAAACGGGATGCTGCATATGGGAGTTCTGGGCGTTAACCTTGAGCGGCTGGCCGTTCAGATAGAACACGCCGTCACGTATCTCTGTCTTCTTGAATCCCATGCGCTTTACGATATGATCTACAGCCTTTCCGTCTGGGCCGATGAGGTCCATCGTGAGGTCATAGAGTTCCGGGGTCTCGGAGGTCCATTTCTTGGGAGCCTTGACCTTGGCGAAGAGGTTGATGGTGCTGGTGCCGTCCTTTATGTCGAAAGGACCGTTCTCCATACCTGCAACCTCGCGGCCATCCTTTGAAACAGTGGCCTTAACCTTGTAACCGCTGCCCTCCAGTCCGTATGAGCGTACATCCATAGCCAACTTGAGGTCCGAATCAACAAAGTCGGGACCGAAATCGGTGGTTACATACCAGTCATAGATCCTTACCTTGGGAGTGGAGTAGATGGTAACATCATCAAATATACCGGCCAGACGCCAATAGTCCTGACCTTCCAGATAGTATCCGTCGCAGAACTTGAGCACCATCACGGCCAATGTGTTCTTGCCGCTCTTGATATAAGGTGTGATATCGTATTCGCTGGGCTCCTGTGCGCCTTCATTGTAACCAACCTGACGGCCGTTTACCCATACGAATGATCCCGATGCAACCTTATCAAAGCGCAGGAATACCCTGTCACCTTTCCATTCTGAGGGAATGGTGAACTCTGTGCGGTAAGCTCCTGTTGGGTTGATATCCATGGGAACATTTGGAACACGTACGGCAAAGGGATTTGAAAGGCTCATTCTGTTCTGTGCCATGCGCTTCTGCTGGTCAGAGGCATTGGGGTCATCCAGAATTTTCTGGTAACGTTCAAGCATTGATAAAGGCTGGCCGTTGGGGAAGGGGGCTGCTACATTACGGAACATGGCCTGACCGTATCCCTGCATCTCCCAGTTGGATGGAACCTCAATTGTTCCCCATTTGCGGTCGTTGAAAGAGCTCTTATAAAAGTTTTTAGGAACCTCAAGAGGGTTCTCGTAGAGGTTGAACTTCCAGGTTCCGTTAAGCGAAATGTTACGCTCTGGGATATGGAATGCGCGTCCCGGCTCCTGGTTCACGCCAAAGACTTCAAGATTCTCAACATAGTACGGCAGGTTATCCAAAAAATCGGGATCCTGCTCCTTGGTACTGTTGCATGAGCTCAGGGCAAAAACGACACCAAGAACTGTAAGGCAAAAACGTGGAACAAATCTCATTTTCAGTTAACTGTTATTTGAGGAATCTTACATCAAAAATACGTGTGGCCTGTGCTCCGTCAACGGCGCGGAAGGTAATGCGGATCTTTTCCTTGCCCTGATAGAATCCTACAGGAATCTGGTATTCCTTACGGACAATCTCACTCTGGCCGTTGACCGGAAACTCCCTCTCGGTAATGAACGGCATATCCTCAATCAGAATCTCTATGGCGCGGTTCTGGTTGTTCTCAGCGCCCCAATAACCTATGCTTAAGCTGAGATTTGTATTGCCGTCGGGGTAGAGGTCATAGCTGAATGAGCCGCCGCGGCGTACTGTGCGGTAAGGCTTGTTGTCCTGATTGCCGGTGGTGGAGTTCTGGCTCTGTATCTTGTGGTCAGCCTCGGGCTGCTGCTCACCGGGAACGATGGCATCGACTGTGCGGCGGTCCAGTTCAAGGGCTGCGGCCTCATCAGCTTTTATCTTTTCAAGCATCTGCTTGTAGTCAGACTGTGAGAGTGACAAGAAGTAGATGGCGTAGCGGCTGTCATGCAGGCTGAAGAACGGCTCCAGCTCAACATCAGCAAAACGGCTCTCGTCAAACAGACCGCTTGCCTTGAAGTGCAGCGGCTTACCGGCAATGGGCTTCAGTGCTGCCACTTTCTGCTCTATCTGTGCCTGGGTTCCTATCATTATTGGAGTCTCGGCTACAGGAACCAGTGATCCGTGGGCTATGTGGCTCCAGCGACCGTCATCGGCCACCAGACCGGCCAGATCCTGATTGCCTGTGCGGGCAGCCAGCACAATGGGGCCGTGCTTGACGGCAACATACTCAGTCTCATGATCAAGAGGCTCGATGGTGTTCTGCATAGGCAGTGCAATTTCAACAACGTCGCCGTTCTTCCATTTGCGGTCGATGGTCACGTACGATGAGGGTTGTGCATCGGCTGCAACCTCCTTGCCGTTAACCTTGATGCTGAAACCGCTTGTAGCCCATTCGGGGCAGCGAACCAGCATGCGGAACTTGCGTGCCTTCTTAAGGCTTACGGTCAGCTTTGAAGACTCGGAGTAGGGGAACTGTGTCTCCTGAGTGATGGTGGCTTTGTTCTCCGTCCAGTTAAGGCGTGATGCCACAAACAGGTTCACACGCAACTCATTGGCGCCGTCATGCGTATAGATGAATTCACCGTACTTGCCGTGATTCTCCATTCCTGTACCAACGCAGCACCACATACCCTCATTCACTGCAGAGTATACGCGGTAGTGGGCGGGACGCAGCGGAGTGAAATAGACGTAACCTCCGTGCTCGGGATGCTGGGTGGAAAGTATGTGGTTGAACATAGCCTTCTCATAGAAATCAGCATACTCGGCCTTGGGATCCATTGCAAAGAGGAACTCAGTCAGCTTGAGCATGTTGTTGGTGTTGCATGACTCGGGGCCCTCACGGTGCTCCACGTAGCTCTTGTAGTCCGATGCTGCCGGGAAATGTTCACTGCGGCTGTTTCCGCCTATAACCACTGAGCGGTGGTTGGCTACACGGTCCCAGAAGAACTCTGCTGCCTGTTTGGCACGTGCATCATTGTCAAGTGCGGCTACGCGGGCGTAACCTACTGCTTTGGGTACTTGTGTGTTGGCATGCTTGTTGTCCAGGTTGTCATTGCCGTCGGCCATATTCTCAAATATCTCCTTGTGACGGAAACGCTTGGCGGCCTCAATGTACTTGCGGTCACCGGTTATCTGGAATGCATCGGCAAATATCTCATTCATGCCGCCGAATTCAGTGCCGGTCATCTGCTCCATCTGGTTGTCATTCAGTCCGGAGATGATGTCCAGGCCCCAGTCACAGAATTTTATGAACATATCCTTGGCCTCCTCAATACCGGCATACTGCCAGGCGTCGCGCAGGCCCGCGTACATCTTATGTACATTATACCAGGGCACCCATGCGCGGCGGAACAGGCCGAAGTCACCGTTCTTGAGGTTGCTCCAAAGCTGTTTGCTGTTAGGCACACCGCCCAGATAACCGTTGCCGTTGGCATCCTGGCAGCGCTTTAGCTCACTTATCATATAGACCAGGCGGTCATAGCACTCCTTGTTACCTGTAGCGGCATAGTGTATGGCCAGGGCCGATACGTAGTGCCCTCCCACATGTCCGTCCAAACCCTCCCAGTTAGGGAACAGCTCAGCCTTCATGGGCAGGCCGGCCTCCTTAAGGAACGGTGCCAGCAGACGGTCTGTATCATATTCAAGCAGAGTCTTGACATTCAGGTCCATAGCGTGCTTGAACGGTCCGTCAAGCAACTCCACCTGATTAAGGTTAAAGGTGTTGGTGTAAAGTTTGTCCTGTGCGTTGGCGCAGACAAAAGTAAGGGTCAATGCAAAAGCAATGGCTGTTCTTTTCATCTTATATTATGTATTTGGTTAGTTCTTATACGGAAAGCGGGTTTCAAGTTCCTGTCCGAACCAGTATTTCCACCAGCTGCGGTCATGTCCGCCGTTGAATACCCAGGAGTGTACCTGGCCGCCGCGCTTGCGGATGTCTTTTATCAGGGCAGGGAAGTAGTCAAACATGTTTATCTCCTCTTTTGCGCCCCAGCATATCCTGTAGCTGGTAGGTACTGAGAGCATCCCGTATTCACTTACATCGGAGTATACGGGTGAGTAGCACCAGTATTCAGCCATCAGTCCCTGATTGCGCATACTCAGGGTCAACCCGAAATCAGCGCTGTTTGATGTGCCAAAGAAAATCCTGTCTTGAGCCGATGTTGATACGGGCGCATTCTTTTCTATATAAGGTATAAACTCGTTTACAAAGTAATAGTAGTGGTTGTCAAACAGTTTGGCCAGCTTGTTGTCATTCTTGGCCAGCGTCTCCACATATTCTGCATTACGGAAAGCCAGATCATAATCAGGTATAGTCATCTTGTTCTCATAAGAACAGGCTATCACCACCGGTTTAATGCTGTTGTTGTCCATAAGTGAATCAATCATCTTGCGGAAATTACAGTCCTTGAACACAAGACCGTCAGCCATGTAAATTACCGGAAGCTTGTCTTTGGAACTTATTCCCTTGGGCAGATAAATGCCTCCTGAGCGTACTGTGCCGTCATTGCAATTTATCTCAAACTCATTGAATTGTGACTCTTCAGTAACCTTTTGGCATGAGTTTATTAAACATGACAGGCATATTAACAATATTAGAATACAGGGTGCTTTTTTCATAATCAGAAAGGGTGTTATTGTTATTTGGAGTAATCGAGTACAAAAATAGAAAAACTTTGTTGAGATTAAACCCCAAGGCACTTTTTTAGTCAAAATGTAAATTATTTGTTAATTTGTCAATTTCACATTTAACCAACCGCTTTTGCTGTTATAGTAAAGGTGTATTTTTATTGAACGAAAGCAATAAATCAAACAATAACAACATCTCAAATGAAAAGAATTGCCACTTTGTTCGCATTTCTTGTGACATCAGCCTCAGCGCTGTTTGCACAGAATCTTTCAATTAAGGGTTCAGTTTATGATTTTGACTCAGCTGAGCCTATGTATCCTGCCGCAGTGCAGGTATTTCAGGTAAAAGGTGATTCAACCACTTATCTGGCCGGTGCCTCTACTGATGAAGACGGTTCTTTCGTCATCGGTAACCTTAAAGCCGGTAACTATAAGCTGCGTGCAACATTCGTCGGTTATGACGACACAGAAAAGAATTTCACCCTCCGTTCAGGTACAACCGTAACTGATCTTGGTAAGATTACCATGAGAGGCGGTAAGATGCTTGATGAGGTTGCAGTATCAGCAGTCGTTGCTAAGGTGCAGATGATCAATGATACCGTAATGTTCAACAGTGCCGCTTACAAGTTGCCTGAGGGCTCATCAGTTGAGGATCTTATCCGTAAGCTCCCCGGTGTGCAGATAGGCAGTGACGGAACCATTACCGTTAATGGTAAGGAGGTAAAACAGATCCTGGTTAACGGTAAGGAGTTCTTCAGCGATGACAGGACCGTTGCTCTTACACAGCTTACAGCCGATATGATTGAGAAGGTCAAGGCTTATGATAAGCAGAGTGACCTGGCCCGTCAGACCGGTATTGATGACGGTGAAGAGTCTACAGTGCTTGACCTCCAGGTTAAGAAGGGTATGGCCAAGGGTTGGTTCGGTAACCTTTCAGTAGGTGGCGGTGCTCCTCTTGAGAAAGAGGGATTTGATGTAGCTGCTCTCTATCAGGTTAACGCTTCAATTAACCGTTTTGATGAGGATAAGCAGTTCACCATCATGGGTTCAGCCAGCCAGTCATCCGGTGGTATGGGTGGATTCGGCGGCATGCGTATGGGCGGCGGTGTCGGCATGGGCATGGGCGGCATGGGCATGGGCGGCGGCTTCGGCGGCATGATGGGCGGCGGAGGCGGCGGCGTCAGCAAGAGCTACTCAGGCGGTTTCAACTTTGCAATGAACCTTGGTAAGGAAATTAATTCTGAGGACTCAGAGTATGAGGTAGGCGGTAGCATCAACTGGAGCCACAGCGACAATACTTCCAGCTCAAAGTCATCAGGTGAGAACTTCTATGCTTCAAACGCAAATTCTCCCGGTACTGTTAACCATACTTGGAACAACCGTTACAGCGAGAACGGTAGCGGCAGCAACAGCCTGAGCGGAAACATGCGTATTGAGTGGAATAAGGATACATATACAAGCCTTCTTTTCCAGCCTACGTTCTCATACAGCAAGTCAGACAGCTGGACCACCAGCCAGTCAAGAACTTTCAAGGATGATCCTTACAAGTTCACTTCTGATCCTCTTGCCGGTAAGTATTCAAGTTACAAGCTTGATACTGCAGCTGTAAGCGCAGCAATCTATTCTACAAAGGCTGATATTCCTTCAAAGTATGGTGATTTCATTGCTTCAATCAATATTGATCCTAATTCTATTGATCCTGAGGGTGATCTGATAGACTCTCTTACCTCAATGTACCTTGAGTCTATCTGGAATATCCAGAACAGTAACTCCAAGAGTGTAAGCACCAGCAAGAGCGCCAGCGGTTCAGCTCAGTTCGTTAAGAGATTCGGAAACCGTGGACGTAACGTTTCATTGCGCGGTACATATAACATAAGTAACTCAAACAGCCAACAGTTCTCACGCAGTGACCAGATGTCTCATAACTATATTATGATGACTAAGTCTTATGAGAGACATGATACACTGCTTAACCGTTACAATGACAACCCCAGCAACAGGCAGACTTACAGCATCCAGGCAACCTGGTCTGAGCCTATAGCAACCGGAACATATCTGCAGTTCAGCTACCAGTTCCAGTACAGCGCACAGAACAGTGACCGTGCTACCTATAACATGGATAATGCTCTTAGAGATACATGGGGTAATCCTGACTGGATTTATGAGGATAACCAGATGACCCGTGATGACAAACTGAGCACCAACTCATTCTATTACAACTATGACCAGACTGCTCAGATCCAGTTCCGTAAGAATGCAACAGACCAGACTTATAACTTTACAGTAGGTCTTTCCGTACTGCCTCAGTACTCTAAGATGAACTACTCTGGAATGGGTGTTAAGGATACACTCTTGCAGCGTACAGTATTCAACTGGACTCCTACCGTACAGTTCCGTTACAGAGTTACCCGTCAGGAGCAGATCAACATCCGTTATAACGGTCGTTCAAGCCAGCCTCAGATGTCACAGCTGCTTGACATCCGTGATGATACAGACCCGTTCCGCGTATCAAGCGGTAACCCGGACCTGCTGCCTACCTTCAACAACCAGTTGAGCATACAATATCAGAAATACAATCCTGTTACAATGGGTAGCTTCAACATCAATGGAAGCATAAGCAACAATCTGCGTCAGATCCAGAACAAGACAGACCTTATGGCTAACGGTGGTACAGAGAGCAAGCCTATGAACATGGAAGGTTTCTGGGCTAACTGGAACTCAAGTTTAAGCATTATGTATAACTACACATTCCCCGATGACCGTTTCTCAATCATGACCAATACATCCGGTACCTACCGTCATGAGGAGAGCTGGGCACAGATCATGGGTGGTGCAGCACAGTTGCGTAAGAGTAACACCACCGGTGCCACTGAGAACTTGAGTGCAGAGTATCGCGATGATTATCTGACCGCATCTCTGGATGGAACACTGCGTTACAGCCACTCTACCAATGACCTGCAGCCTGACCGTAACATGGATACCTATGACTTCAGTTATGGTGCCAGCCTTATGGCTTACATCCCTTGGCGTAACATGCGTCTGGGTTCAGACCTCAATATGAACAGCCGTCGTGGTTATGATGAGGGTATGAATACTGATGAGCTTATCTGGAATGCTTCAATGTCATTCTCATTCCTCAAGGGTAACAAGGCCAGTTTGTCACTTGCAGCTTATGATATCCTGCATCAGCGCAGTACAGTAAGCCGTTCTATGAGCGCTACTTCACGTACTGATACTGAGAACAAGAGCATAACCAGCTACTTCATGGCAACCCTTACTTACCGTCTGTCTTTGTTCGGTGACCGTAACGCACGTGCCAGCATGCGTGGCATGGGTGGATTCGGCGGCGGCATGGGCGGCTTCGGCGGCGGCATGGGCGGCTTTGGCGGCGGCATGGGTGGCGGAATGCCCATGGGCGGCGGCATGGGAGGCAGATTCTGATCCTCTCAACACCCCAATACAAAATCAGGGAATCCACTACGGGTTCCCTGATTTGTTTTTACCGTACTGGAGTTACAAGGTATAAGGAAGTTGATTGTTCCGGGCTACTCCGAACCCATACGATGCCTAAACATCGATTGCCTCCTTTCTAGCCACCTTCGGTGTCTAACGGTCGTTAGACGCCACAATGTTTTTACGGCATCTCCAGGGCTCTACGCTTAACGCCCTCCACAAGAACTTCCATATACCTTGTTACTCCATATTCTAAAACAAAACAGGTTGCTCAACATGAGCAACCTGTTTTTGGTTTCTGTAGAGAATAATAATCTGCTTGTTATTTAACAGGAGTGAGCTTGATGATGCCGATGGAGTTCTCCGGGAGGGTCAGGGTAAACTGCTTCTTGATGGTGCCCAGGTTCTTGGTGTGGGGCACAACAGCCTCTGTGTAGCTCACGCGGTTACGGTTGCCGCCGAATCCGCCGAATGGGCCGGGACGGCCGCCGGTGAGTGCCTGAGCCTGCGGCTGTGCGCCGGCGTAGGTGTTCTGGTCACCCTGGTTCTTGATTTTGGTATCATGTGATGATACAAACTCAACGGTTGCGGTGTACTTCTTGCGGTTCTGACCCTTGCCCATGTTGATGGTAAGCTCCTTGTCTACAGCCTCAGAGTTCACGAACTTGATGTAAACCTCACCGGTCTTGGTGTCAACGGTGGGTGATGTGTAGATGCTCTTATCGGCCTCAGTGCCGTTCATTACATCTGTCATACCGAAGGCGCGGTTACCGGCCTCACTGAACAGCTTCTGATAGTAGTAGTTGGTGGTGCGCCACAGACCGCGGTTATCAAACCAGATCAGGTTTGAGTTCCACTTATTGAAGCCCTTCTTGCAGAACAGCGGTGCGTAGGCTGCCATTACAACCATATCACTGTTGCGCTCCAGGCTGGTCCAGTATGCGGCCTCAGCCATTGCTGATGCGTAATCATTGTTGCTGTTGTTGTTTGCAAACTCACCTACAAAGACGCGGGTGGGGCGCTCACGGTCATAGGTCAGACCATCGGCTCCGCGAACCTTATCGGCATGATAGCGGTCACCGTTGGAGTAGAACCACTGGTTGTTGCGGTAGTAGTGCTCATCAACTACGGTGTTCTGATATTTCTCATCAATCTCATGCATATTGGCGTTGAACTCACGGCCATCGGCAGCAGAGCCGGCGGTTGAGACTATGATGATTTCAGGATGTTTGGCCTGCACTTCTTTATATATGATGTCAAAACGCTCCCAGAACTCAGCACCCTGGTTCTCGTTACCTATGCCCAGGTACTTGAGGTTGAATGGCTCAGGGTGTCCCATATCGGCACGCATCTTACCCCATTTGGTATCAGTGCCGCCGTTGCAGAACTCAATGAAATCAAGAGCGTCACAAACAAATATGTCATGGAAACGCTTGCGGTCTGCCTCAGTCTCCAGAGGTGCAATGTATGCATGTCTTGCAAACTGGCAGGTTACGCCGTTGTTGAGTACGGGCAGGGGAGTTGCACCAAGTGACTCTGCCATAAGCAGATACTCATAGAATCCTACGTACTGCGAAGTCCAGTATCCCCAGTGGTTGCGGAATCCTATTCTTTCCTCCTCAGGGCCGATAGAGTTCTTCCAGAAGGGCTGGCCGAAGTAGTTGGGACCCTCACTTGCGCATCCGCCGGGGAAGCGCATGAATGTGGGATGCAGGTCAGCAAGAGCCTGCATCATATCCTTGCGGAACGGGCCGTATTTGCCATCCATCCAGAGTTGTGAAGACTCAGGGAGCAGGGTTACGTAATCCAGCCAGAATGTACCGGCGGCGTTGGCACGGATGGCCAGACGGCTGTCAACAGAACGCTCTGCCTTGAGCTGACCGGTATATTTCTGCCAGTCATTCTTAAGGTTACTTATGGTTATGGCGTTTGAGTTAGCCTGTCCGTTTGCATCCTCAAGCTGTACGGTTATAGTGCCGGGATATGACTTTCCTGCCAGATAGAGGGTAAGGTCATAGCTTACGCCCTGAACGGCGGGGATAGAGGCTTTCTGGGTGTTGTTTGAGTAGTAGTTACCCTGACGCTCGTTGCCGTAGGGGGCTGTGCCGTAACCGTTGGCTGCGATACCGAATCCGGCTCCTATGGTATCAATGTCAAAACGTACGCTGTACTGGATATAGCGCAGTTCATCATCATACTTGTCATTAGGATCATAGTCATAGTAACGCGGCAGGTTCTTTACAAGGGGCTTATCTGCCACAGCGTGTGCCTGACCTACAGAACCTTCACCCTTAAGTACTGTCCACCCGAAGAATACCGTATCAGACTGTGAGAACTCTTTCTCAGGACCATCGGGAACCTTGTATGCCTGGAATGAGTGGTTCTGGATAAGCTGTGCGCAGATACCGCCGTCCAGTGACTGGTTGATATCCTCAAAGAATATACCGGCCAGGGTGGGGCTGATCTCTATGCCTAAGCCTTTCTTGGTGAGGTCCAGAGTTACGGAACGCTCCTCTACAGGCTTGAATCCCTGCAACTGCAGCATCTTTTCTGCCATGCGGTAACCCATAAGGCGCATGCCCTCAGTGCTGAAGTGGAACTGGTCACCGGTGCTCTCACAGCCCAGTGATGAGATTACGTAACCGTTCTTCATTACCTTGGGCAGGTTAGCCAGCACCACCTCGTTGAATGCAGCGCAAACGCCGCCCTGCTCAGCCTGCTTGAGCTCACCGGCCAGCAGAGGTATCTCATCGGGGTTTAGACCCAGGTCGTGGCACAGGTCATCATGTATCTTCTTGAGGCGTGCGCACCACTGGTCATCATCGGGGTTGGATTCACCCTGGTGTACCAGCATACCCTTTATGACACCGCTCTTCTGTGCTATCTTGGCCATATCGACAATGCGCTGGTAGCAGTTCATGTCATACTCCTTAGCCATATTTACAAGCCATGCGCGGCTCTGGTCAGCAGCCTCCATTGCCAGGTATTCCTCACAGGCATCCTTATCCCAGAGCTCCAGCTTGGCGCCGGCTACTGATACGTTGATTACACCTACGCGGTACTGCTCAGGCAGCTCCTCAATCATCTTGCGGCCAAAGAAATCCACCGGGCCCATGTTGTTGCTCTGACGGCAGATAGGGGGTGTGGCGGTGTACCATTCACCCATCTTGCGGTTAAGGCGCGGCATATCTACGGCCGATACAAACTGGAACCTTGGGTCGTTCCAATCCTTGTCCTGATCGGCAGGAGTGGCGCCGGCCTCCATATTGGACTGTCCGAAGCAGAGATAGATAAAGAAGTTGGGGTCAGGCTGTTGAGCCTTGAGCGGCAATGCCATAAGTACTGTCGCTACGAGAATGATTAATCTGGTTTTCATTGATTTATAATTAATTGTTTTCTGAATTATCTATTCCGTTTTTCTCATCCTGCTCCATCCTTTCAAGAGCATTCTCACGTGAATTGCCTTCATGGAAAAGGAATGATGATGCCAGTACCAGCGTCACTATGACGGTTACAATGATTGATAACTTGATCAGTCCTACACCTACGGCTATGCCTATGATACTGGTTGCAAATATGCTGGCGGCCGTGGTCAGTCCGGAGACATCGTACTTGTTCTTTATTATAAGTCCGGCGCCTATGAAACCTATGCCTGTAACTACCTGAGCGGCAATACGCCCGGGGTCACCGTTTATAAGGTTCAGATTGGTCTGGCAGATCCATATTGAGGCCAGTGTGGCCAGCGTGGAGGCAATGCAGATAAGCGTGAATGTTCTCATTCCTGCCGGATGCTTGTGTATATAACGTTCTATTCCGATGATACAACCCAGCAGGGCGCTTATCAGGATCCTTATTATGGCGATATTCTCAGTAAGCATAATACACGCGTTTTAAGAGGAAACAAAGATATGGAATATATTTTCAGTTTTCAATTATTCTTTCTTTCTTTACAAACAATTACTAATCATCGTTATGAGAAAGATATTTGTAGCACTGTCAGTATTGCTGCTGACAGTCAGTCTCAACGCCGAGATTATTAAACGTGGGCAGGTCAATGCGGATAACGTAAAGAAGATGGCCGGTTCAGTGTACGCGTACGAGGCACCCACGGAACCTCTCACTCCGGCTCCCAAGGGCTTTAAGCCGGTTTATCTTACGCACTTTGGGCGTCACGGCTCACGTTTCCTGGACAACGCATCAAACTACGACCGCCCTTACAACATACTCAAGGAGGCCGATGATGCCGGAGCCCTGACCGCTTTCGGCAAGGATGTGCTGCGCCGCGTGGAGATAATCCGCGCTGAGGCAGACCAGCGTGCGGGTGACCTTACGCAGAAAGGTATGCAGCAGCACCGTGATATAGCACGCCGTATGGTTGAGAACTATCCGGAACTGTTCACCAATGACAAGACCATCATGGCTCGTTCCACCACATCACATCGCGTTCTGGTGAGTGAATATTCGGCCCTGATGCAGATTCTGCGCATGCGCCCCAAGATTAAGTTTGATTATGACTCCAGTAACCATGATGAGCCTTGGATGTACACTGAGGATAAGGCCGTATCGGCCCATAAACGTAAGATAAGCGCAGCCGTGCAGGAGTTCAACAAGAATCACACGCATCCTGAGCGTCTTATGAGCGCGCTGTTTAAGGATCCTGAATACATAAAGACCGCCGGCGGACGCGACCAGAGCGGCAGCCTCTATTCGGCCCTCTATGATATGGCATCATATGTACAGGGTTCAGATCCCGGTGTTGATCTATATGACATTTTTACATACGATGAGTGGTATGACCTGTTCCTTATGAACAACATGCGCTGGTATTCACAGGCCGGATATACACCGCTTACTGACAATGTGGTGCCTTACGGACACTGTGTAACCTTGCAGAACTTTCTGGATTTTGCCGATGAGGCTCTGGCCGGCAACGGTGTAAGCGTAATCCTGCGCTACGGTCATGAGGTAACCCTTATGTCATTCTTCTCACTGCTGGACCTGAATGATTCCGGTTACAGCACCGATGACCTGGAGAGCGTGGCTGACCATTGGGCTGCATATAATTACGCTTATATGGGCGGCAATGTACAGTGGGTGTTCTTCCGCAACAAGAAAGGTGAGGTGATTGTCAAGTTTCTTCTGAACGAGCAGGAGGCCACACTGCCGGAGTCCGTTCCGTTCTACAAGGATGCCAAAGGCAAGGAACTGCGCCCGTATTACCGCTGGGATGATGTCCGCAAGTTCTATCAGGCCAAGATAGATTACTGGGAGGATTTCAAGGCTCATGATGATACTCCCGTTGAGGATACATCAACCCGCCGCAGTTTCCGTCAGGAGATCAATACCGCTACCAACTAACCAAATAAACCAACATAACCCGTTATTATGAAGATCTTTAAATTATTGGCTGTAGGGGCAGTAGCGCTGTCAGTTATGGCATGTGGAAACGGAAACTCCAAGTATGAGTACCCGTTCCAGAATCCCAACCTTAAAATTGAGAAGAGAGTTGATAACCTGCTATCACTGTTGAGCCCCGAGGAGAAAGTGGGACTTATGATGAACGGCTCAATCTCTATTGACAGCCTGGGCATTCCGGCTTACAACTGGTGGTCAGAGGCCTGTCATGGTATATGCATGAACGGTGCAACCGTATTTCCGCAGGCTATAGCTCTTGCTGCTACATTTGATGATGCCCAGCAGTATGAGGTTTATACCGTTGTATCCGATGAGGCTCGTGCGCATTGGAATACATCTGACCACAACCAGTTTGGCAAGACCCGCGCCACCGGAGGTTCATGGCATCAGGGACTTTCATTCTGGTGCCCCAACATCAACATATTCCGTGATCCGCGCTGGGGGCGCGGCCAGGAGACCAGCGGTGAGGACCCGTACCTGACCGGAAAGATGGGAACCGCCCTTGTAAAAGGTATGCAGGGTGACAACCCCAAGTATTACAAGACACACGCCTGCGCCAAGCACTACGCCGTTCACAGCGGTCTGGAGGCCAATCGTCACCGCTTTAACGTAAGCGTAAGCCAGCGTGACCTGTGGGAGACCTATCTGCCCGCATTCAAGACTCTGGTAACTGAGGCAAACGTTCAGGAGGTCATGTGTGCGTACAATGCATATGAGGGTGAGCCCTGCTGCGGCAGCGACCGTCTGCTTATTGACATACTGCGTAACAAGTGGGGATTCAAGGCTCTGGTGGTATCGGACTGCGGTGCCATCAACAACTTCTACACTCGCGGCCAGCATGAAACCCATGCCAATGCCGTTGATGCCAGTGTTGATGCTGTACTGTCAGGTACTGACATTGAGTGCGGTACCAGTTACAACGCTTTGGTACAGGCCATGCAGGAGGGTAAGATAAATGAGGCCGATCTGGACGTTTCACTGCGCCGAATCCTGCGCTCACGCTTTGAGTTGGGCATGCATGACCCTGTTGAGATGGATCCCTGGAAGGATCTGGGCGCCGATGACATAAGCAGCCCCGAGCACGCCGCTCTTGCTCACAAAGCTGCCGATGAGGCTATGGTTCTGCTCAAGAACAAAAATAACATCCTGCCTCTTAAGAAGGAGGGCCTGACAATAGCAATTGTTGGTCCTAATGCTGACAACGTATCAATGCAGTACGGTAACTACAACGGCACTCCCACACGTGAGAACCAGATTTCAATCCTTCAGGCCATCAAGGCTAAGGCACCCAACGCCAACATCATCTACGAGCGCGGTTGTGAGCTGGCCGATGATTATCTGACCGTAAACCATCTGCAGGACCTCAACAACGGTCGCGGACTCTACGCTGAGTTCTGGAACAACACCACCATGAGCGGCAAGGCTGTCAATGCAGGCTTCTACAATGAAATCAACATGCGCACCATGGGTGACTACCGTTTTGCCGATAATGTTGAGATGAACAACTTCTCAGCCCGCATGACCGGTACCTACAAGGCAGACTTTACAGGTGATCTGAGTTACAACGTACGTGGTAACGATACCTGGAAACTCACTGTAAACGGCAAGGTTATTGCCGAGCAGAAACAGCCTGCGCAGGGTCGTGGCGGTTTTGGTGGCGGATTTGGCCGCGGCGGACAGCAGCAGACCCCGTCATTCAAGGTTGTAAAGGGTCAGACTTACAACATCCAGCTTGACTACACCAAGGGTGAGACCGGTTCCGCTTATCTGGCATTTGAACTTAGTGAGCGTAAGCTTGCTGAGTTTGAATCAGTTGCACAGAAGGTTAAGAATGCCGATGTAATCATCATGGTATCAGGTATTTCAGCCCGTCTTGAGGGTGAGGAGATGCGTGTAAACTATGAGGGATTCTCTGGCGGTGACCGCACCAAGATTGAGCTGCCCAAGGTACAGCTGAACCTGCTTGAGGCTATGTACAAGACCGGCAAGCCCGTCATTCTGGTTAACTGCTCAGGTTCTGCAATCGGCTTTGGTGCCGTTGAGAACCAGTATCAGGCGCTGCTGCAGGCATGGTACGGTGGTCAGGCCGGTGGTCTGGCTGTTGCCGATGTGCTGTTTGGTGACTACAATCCCGCAGGCCGTCTGCCCGTTACCTTCTACAAGTCAACTGACCAGTTGCCTGCTAATGTTGAGGACTACAATATGGATGACGGCTTAACATACCGTTACTTCAAGGGTGAGCCTCTGTACGCATTCGGTTACGGCTTAAGCTATACCACATTCGCTTATGGTGATGCAACCCTGTCAAAGCAGAGCATCAAGGCCGGCGGTTCAGTGGATATTACAGTTCCAGTTACCAACACCGGTAAGATGGATGGTGATGAGGTTGTTCAGATCTACATCAAGTCTCTTGACAATCCTGCAGCGCCCATCAAGTCTCTCAAGGGATTCAAACGCGTGAACATCCCTGCAGGTCAGACCGCTCAGGTAAAGATAACCCTTGAGCCCAAGGCATTTGAGTACTATGATGAGAAGATTGATGAGCTGGCAGCCATGCCTGGCCGCTACAAGATTCTGTACGGTCCCTCATCACTTGACAAGGACCTCAAGTCCCTTGACTTCACCGTGAAGTAAGTGTTCGCCAAAAAAAGAATAATTTTGTGAAAACTAATTATTCTGATATGAAACGGATTAACTTATTACTTGCTATAGTTTGCGCTGCCTGTGTTTCCTGTACGGGCAGGGAAGAGGGTTCATCACAGGTGTTGAAGCCCAGGATTGTGGTTATGACCGATATCGGGCCGGCTGAGGTGGAGCCCGATGACAATGAATCGGCGGTACGTCTGATGGCGTATGCTGACCGGTTTGAGATAGAGGGAATCATCACCACCATTGGATGGAACTGTGACCCTTATCCTGAGGAGTGGGCGGTGTATCTTAAGCGCGTGATTGATGCATATCAGATTGATGTGCAGAATCTTACGAGGCGTTCCCTGCAAGATGGTTTCATGAGTTTGGAACAGGAGAACGGCAAGCAGGAACTGGGATACTGGCCCAGTGCTGACTACATACGCAGCCGCGCAATGATGGGTAGCCGCCGTGCGGGCATCGGAGTAATAGGTCCGGATAATGACTCTCCCGGAAGTGAGTTGCTGATACGTCTGGCCGATGAGGACGATGACCGCCCCATATGGCTCTGCTCTTGGGGAGGTGCCAATACGTTTGCGCAGGCGGTGTGGCGCGTAAAACAGGAGCGTAGTGAGGAGGAACTCAAAAAGTTTCTGCACAAATTCCGTCTCTATACCATCACAGACCAGGATATGCAGTACAGTATGCGCATGAACCGCGCTTACAGTTCACACCAGTGGTTAAGGCGTGATTATGCCCAGGATCTTATGCTTGTATGGGATGAGAGCGCCTGGCTCAACCAGAATGACCTGGGTAAGGCCAACTGGGATAAGTATGCGGCTCAGATTCAGGGCAAGGGCGCAATGGGTAAGGTATATCCCAAGTTCCTGTGGGGCGTTGAAGGCGATACTCCCAGTTTTCTGCACGTGATGCCAAATGGTCTGAATGACCCTGATGACCCCACGCAGGTTGGTTGGGGCGGATGTCATGAATTCGGCATATCACCTGACCGTGAAACCAGTGCCTGGACCAACTGGCAAGAGCCGTTAAAAGGTATTTCAAACAGATACGAGCATCAGTTTTATCCCGATGAGTTCAATGACTTTGCCGCCCGTATGCAGTGGGCCGATACAGGTAGCGGTAACGTTAACCCTGTAGTTGTAATAAACGGAAAGAGTGGTCTGCAGCCTATGGTTATAAAAGCAAAAGCAGGTAAAAAACTTACTTTTGATGCCGGAAAATCCTATGACCCTGACGGTGACGGGATAGAATTCAAATGGTGGTTCCAGAATTTTCCCACACAAAAGAACTTAGATCCCCATGAGTACCACATGTATTGTCCCAAAACAGGAGTATTCTGCGTAACAATGCCGGATGAGGCGCGTGGCAATACCTATCACCTGATATGTGAGATTCACGATGATGGTCCGTTCAACCTTACCGCCTATCGCCGCATAATCATCGAGTGCAGATGATGCAATTGGGGACTGTCCCCTTTTGCATCATTTTGTATCTATTTGGAGGCGGAGTTCACGGAAGGGGCGTGTGGGGTCGTTGGTGGTGAGGTTGATTGAGCCAAGGGTGGACATGTGCGGAACGTTGGAGTTGGTGATTGCAACCGTGACTTTCATCTCCTTGCCGGGCTTGATCACCTGACCGCTCTCGATGCTGATGGCTGTACCCTCCATAGGCTCAACGTTTCGGAATATCAGGTCCGTATTACCGGTGTTGCCTATAGTGATTGTCTTCTTGTAAATCTTACCGGGAGCTTTCTCGCCAAACTCTACGTAAGCTGGCTCTACGCGCAGTACCGGCTTGGGTTTGCTGTCATTCTGAGTGAACTTTTCAATGCGAATGGCATTTATGGCGATCGGCTCCTGGCTCTTCGCGCCGTCAACCACCAGCCAAACGGTGTCACGAGCCATTCCGAAATAGTTTTTACCCTTGGGAACATCATATGTAATGTGTATGCTTACCACCTCCTGAGGTGCAATGCTTTCAGGGCAATCCACGCTCATTCCGTAACGTTTACCGGTAGTGATGACTGACAGCTTTGAGGCCTTATCGCCCACATTGGCTATCCTGACCACCTTGGTAACTGATTCACCCTGCGTAACGTAACCAAAGTTGCAGCGCTTGGCGTTGGTCTTGACAGTGCCGGCCAGCAGGTGAGGGTAGATCTGCTCCAGTCCCATGGGTATGGGGTTGACATCGGCCGTAATCATGAGGCTGGCGTAGTTGCGGCGGTCCTTGGTGAACACCTCAACCTCACGCAGCACCTTGCCCTCAGTGCGTGCGGGGTCAAAGGCAACGGTAAGCTCACCATAGTCACCGCCTGCAATGGGCTGGGTGGAATAGAGCACTGTGGTGCAGCCGCAGCTGGTGGCTACGTTGTCTATCTGGATGGGGTTGTTTGATACGTTCATGAAACGGAAGGTGTGTTGAACTACGCCGTCAGCTTCATTTATCTGTCCAAAGTCCCACTCATAGGTCTCAAATATCATTGCAGAGTTGAGCTCATCCTGAGCGGCAGCAACTCCGAATGTGAGTGATAACAGTAAGGTTATTAGTGATTTAACTCTCATAGTCAGTAATAGAGTCTTTCGTGTTTGATTGTGGTGGCCGGTCCGTGTCCGGGATAGACTATAGTGTCATCAGGCATAGTAAGCAGCTTGGTACGTATGCCCGTCATCAGGGCCTCGTAGTTGCCGTCAGGGAAATCAGTGCGGCCGTAGCTGCCCTGGAAAATGACATCGCCCGTAAATACACACTGCTGCTCCTTGTTCCAGAACACCAGACTGCCCGGAGAGTGGCCTGGTATGTGGAGCACATGCAGTGTGGTGTTGCCAAACGAAACAGTATCTCCCTCATTAAGCACGTTATCAGGTTCGATGGGGTTTACGTGGCCCTCATAATTGATGCCGAATACGGCCATACGTGCACCCATAGTGCTGATCCAGGGCATATCCAAATCATTGGCGCGGGCCTTAACTCCATACGTCTCTTCAATAAAAGTGTTGCCGAATACGTGGTCAAAATGCAGATGCGTGTTCAATAACAGCTTTATGTTCAAACCGTTATCCTTGATGAACTGAGTAAGCGTATCTATTTCACCCGGATAGAAGCAGCCGGGGTCTATGACAGCGGCCTCTTTTGTCTCATCCCATATTACATAGGTATTTACGGGCAGAAAGTTGAATTCAAAGCATTTGACCTGCATCATATCTGCACGTAAACGGTTTTCTTGTCCTTGAAGAACTCCTCACTGAAGTACTTGCTTATGTCCGTGATCTCTGTCACCTTCTTGAACTTGGCTGTCTCTGCACCCAGGTCACCGCCCTTGAGGCAGATGACGCCGTTGGGATAGGCGTTGCGCTGCACCTTGCGGTCAAGCATACGGCCGGCTACTGAACAGAGGTCAGGCAGGGGCATTACGCCGCGTGATAGTATGAATTCATACTTGTCCTTATCCTCCTCAGCGCGCTCGTGGCGGCAAATAACGTTCTTAAGGCCTATCTGAGCGGCAATGTCCTGCGCTACACGCACCTTCTTGCCGATGCTGTCTATAAGCGTGAAACTGCACTCAGGGAACAGTATGGCCAGCGGTATGCCGGGCAGTCCGCCGCCCGTACCAACATCGGCCAGACGGGTGCCGGGGGCAAACTTTATCACCTTGGCAATGGCCAGCGAGTGCAGTATGTGGTGCTCATACAGATTGTCTATATCCTTGCGTGATATGACGTTTATCTTACTGTTCCAGTCTGTATAAAGCGGACCGAGAGCCTCCAGCTGTTCATACTGGAGTGCTGTCAGGTCTGTAAAGTATTTCCTTATCAGCTGCATTACTTGAGATAGTAAGTTACTGATGTAACCACTCTTACGTTCTTAATCCACGGGGTGTTGCTGTCACGGTCATAGATAGAGAACTGGCCCTGTGATGCGGTCTGAATCTTGCCCAGCTTGGAGCCTGAGTCATCGGCAAATTTCTGGGCCACCTCACGTGCGTTACGTGTAGCCACCTCAACCATCTGCGGCTTGAGTTCATTCAGTCCGTTGAAGTCATACTGTACCTGGTGCTCATAGTCGCTGCCGCTTATCGCAATGCCTTTCTTAAGCAGTTCTCCCTGCTTGAGTATGAGCTGACGTACCAGTTCCACATTGTCAGAGCTTACGGTAACAACCTGCTGCATCTGGTAGCGGTTGGCTATGTACTCATTTGAGTAACGGTTTGCTGTGCGGTCATAAACAGTTGGTGCTGTGGTGCTTATCTCAGCATCCTTAATGCCGCCCTCCTTAAGGAACTTGACTATCTCCTTGCTCTTGTTGTCCATTGATGAGTAGAGCTTGATAAGGTCATTGTCAACATCCTGAATGACTAATGGCCAGATTACATGGTCAGCCATAACCTCCTGTGTGGCAAGACCTTTTACGTTTACAACGCGCTTTGTTCCTGTGAATTTGTTCACAGACAGGATAATGCAGACACCCAGTGCCAGCAATCCCCAGAAGTTACTTGAACTCTTCATTATCGTAATAATATTAAATTGAACGTTCCTATTAACCCCGTAAAGGTGGCAATTTTTTCCGATACTTTTCCGTTCCCGCTCCATAAAGTGAGGATTTTTATATATGTTTGTGGATAGAAACTAACCTAAAAACCTTATAGATATGAGAAAGTCGCTTAGAAGGACTCTCGTGGCCGTTGCCACACTGTTGGTAAGTGCCGCTGCTTTTGCTGAGACCAGGCATACCTTTGCCAATCCGCTTGACGTTGTTGTGGGCAATGAACGCGCCGTACGCGGCGGTGAGCCCGTGGTCATTATTTTTGAGGATGACTATTTCCTGTTTGTGTCACACAGACGCGGATACTGGTATTCACCTGATTTCCGTAACTGGACATACGTGGATGCTCCGGGTTACCCCGCCGGAGTGGTATCAGTCGTAGAGATGGACGGCCAGCTTATAGGCTGCTCCATGAACAACCGCAACGTCTATCGGGCCATTGATGCGCGCAAGGGTCAGTGGGAAAAAATAGGTGAGCTCAGCAGTGACCGTTACGGTGATGCCAATATGTTTGTCGATGATGACGGCCGTCTCTATATGTATTTTGGCTGGTCACAGATAATGCCGTTCCAGGTTGTGGAGCTTGACAAGACCACCTTCAAGGAGATAGGTGAGCCCACGCCTCTGTTATGGAGCGATATCAGAAACCACGGATTTGAGGTGCGCAAGCCTGAGGATGTAATCTACTCCATATTCAACGGCCGACGCGATTACGGCCCCGAGGAACTTCCCTGGATAGAGGGCCCCTATATGATCAAGCATAACGGCAAGTACTATCTGCAGTACGCCGCCATAGGCCTTGAGTTCATATCATATTCACATGGTATTTATGTGTCAGACAGCCCTATGGGCCCGTTCACCTACAGTGAGCACAACCCGCTTACCTTCAAGACCAGCGGATTCCAGGTAGGTGCCGGACACGGAAGCACTTTCCATGACAAGAAGGGCAACCTGTGGACCATCTGCATGATTCCTGCACAGTACGGTGAGGGGGGCCGCGGATCAGAGCTGGCCATCTATCCCACAGCTGTCGATAAGCAGGGCGTCATGTACTCAAACACATCACTTGGTGACTATCCGCAGTACTATCCTGATGAGCGCAAGGTTGGGGGAGTAGACAACTATGTTGACTGGAAACTGTTGTCAGTCAATAAGAAAGCTATAGTATCCTCAACCTTTGAGAACTATGCTCCAAGTCAGGCTCTTGATGAGGATTTCAAGACCTGCTGGGTGGCCGCTACAGGTGATGCCGGTGAGTTCTTTACCGTTGATCTGGGTGGAAAGGCTACCATCCGGGCCATACAGCTTAACTGGGACCACATTGGCGCAGCACGTTCAGGTGGCGGTATGGGCGGATTCGGCGGCATGATGGGCGGCATGGGCGGTGCCAGACCGCAGCAGGCTCAGGCAGAGCAGCTCTATCAGTGCTATGAGGTGTTTGTATCGGATGATAACGCAAACTGGACCAAGATCATAAGCAAGCCCCAGAACAAGATGGAGCTCAAACATGAGTACGTTGAGCTGGAGAACCCGGTCGATGCACGTTACGTGAAGGTTGTGAACGTAGCTACTTATGACGGCGCCAAGTTCTCAATCAAGGACCTGCGTGTGTTCGGTACCACTCCGCAGATGAAGACACAGAAGGTCAAGAAGTTCATGGCTGTGCGCAATCCTGAGGACCGTCGTGAGGCCAACGTCATCTGGGAGCCTGTGGCAGGCGCTGACGGCTATGTGGTACGTTACGGTATTGAAAAGAAGAAACTGTATAACAGCTACATAGTTTATGGCAAGAATGAGCTATACATGCATTCCCTGAATACTGCTCCTAACTATTACTTTGAGGTTGAGGCCCTGTCAAGCGGACTGCCTCTCTACAAGGAGAACCCGCGTGAGACCATCGGCCTGGGTGCAGAGCTCCAGATTGCCAAGCGCGCAGCTGGCGGCAGTGCCGGTTATGCCCAGGGCGCAGGTACCAGGTACATCATGCTAAAGGAGAATGTAAATGAGTACTGGTTTGATGATATTGATGCCGGAACTTGGACTCTGAGCCACTCTTACGGTCCTGTTCTGTGGTCAGGACAACTCTCTGAGGCCGATGTCATATCAACAGCAGCCAACCCCAAGCCTACCGTTACTGCTAAGCTGACGCTGCTGGGTGAGGGCACCAAGACCACCGGTACCCTCCAGATGGAGGTCATTCCCGGCCGCGAGAAAGCAAAAATAAAGATAGTTGTTGTTAAATGAGAAAACTTGTGCAATTGAAAACTTATTAAACTTATGAAGAGATTTATCGTTATGCTTGGTGCTGTTGTGGCTATACCTTTGACCGTAGCAGCGCAGAAATGGGAAGGTCTGGCCGATACGCCTCAGATGGGTTGGAACAGCTGGAACAAGTTCGGTCAGAACATCAGTGAGAAACTTATACGTGAGCAGGCCGATGCTATGGTGGCCGAAGGTCTGGTAGATGCCGGATACATCTATCTTAATATGGATGACTGCTGGCACGGTGAGCGTGATGCTGACGGCTTTGTGCAGCCTGATCCCAAGACTTTCCCGTCAGGGATAGAGGCTCTGGCCGATTACGTTCACTCCAAGGGCATGAAGCTGGGAATATACTCGGATGCAGGCCGCAAGACCTGTGCAGGCCGTACAGGAAGCTTTGGCCATGAGTATCAGGATGCCATTCAGTATGCCCGCTGGGGAATAGACTACCTTAAGTATGACTGGTGTGCAACTGAAAATATCAACCCGCGTGGTGCCTATACGCTGATGCGTGACGCTTTGCGTGCCGCCGGCCGCCCAATATTCTTCAGCATGTGCGAGTGGGGTAGCAACAAACCTTGGGAATGGGCTGAGAACGTGGGTCACTCATGGCGTACCACAGGTGACATAACCGCCCGTTTTGCAGGTAACCCGCGTCAGCGCGGCTGGGGACAGACGGTTCTGAGCATCATTGACCAGAACGCTCCTCTGCGCAAATATGCCGGCCCAGGACATTGGAATGACCCTGATATGCTTGAGGTAGGCAACGGAATGAGCGTGAATGAGGACCGTGCACACTTCACGATGTGGTGTATGATGGCCGCTCCGCTCATTCTGGGCAACGACCTGTCAAAGATGACTGATGAGACCCGCGCCATAATCCTGAACAAGAAGGTGATAGCCATTGATCAGGACAAACTGGGCGTGCAGGGACTGCGCTACAAGACAGAAAACGAGATTGAATACTGGTTCAAGCCTCTGGAAGGCGGTGACTGGGCTTTCTGTCTGCTGAACCGTTCAACCGAGCCTGTGGAGTGCAATATCAACTGGCAGGACTACAACCTGACCGATGATGAGGTGAGTCATCTTTCCACATCATTCGATGCCATTACCTATAATATAGAGAACCTGTGGGAAGAGAATGCCAAGAAGGCCAAGGTAGGCACCACCAAGAAGGCCCTCAAAGTAACTGTCCCCGGTCATGATGTGGCAATGTACCGCCTTACTCCAAATAAAAAATGATCGATTTGTTGCAAATTGAAATTAAATCCGTATTTTTGCCGACAGTTTGAAACAATAATGGAAGGAAAAGTTACATATAACTGTCTGTCTAATCAGATGAATGACAAGCAGAATATTAATTGGAACCTGAATAATAATCAGGTTCTGAATAATTGCTGTTGTTCCTCCAGCCGGACATGTTGATGTGATTTTGAATTTTATTATAAAGGCTGGTTTTTTTTTAAGACCGGCCTTTTTTGTTGTAAACAGTAGAAACAGATTTATATGGAGACAAAGTTCGTATTCATTACAGGCGGAGTGGTTTCATCGCTCGGTAAAGGTATTATTGCGGCTTCACTGGCCAAGCTGTTGCAGGCTAGGGGCCTCAGGGTTACAATCCAGAAGTTTGATCCTTATATAAATATTGATCCGGGCACGCTTAATCCCTATGAGCACGGTGAGTGCTATGTGACCGATGACGGCGCTGAGACAGACCTTGACCTGGGGCATTACGAACGTTTTCTGGGCGTACATACATCAAAGGCCAATAACGTTACTACAGGTAAGATATATAATACGGTGATAACCAAGGAGCGTGAGGGCGCCTATCTGGGCAAGACCGTGCAGATAGTGCCTCATATCACTGATGAGATTAAGCGCCGCATGCTGTTGCTGGGCCAGACGGGCCAGTTTGACGTGGTGCTTACCGAGATAGGCGGCACGGTGGGCGATATGGAGTCACTGCCGTTCATAGAGGCCGTGCGTCAGCTCCAGTGGGAATTGCCAGAGGGCTCATGCATGTCAATACACCTTACGCTGGTGCCTTATCTGAGCGCCGCCAAGGAACTCAAGACCAAGCCTACGCAGCACTCTGTACAGATGCTGCAGCAGGCCGGTGTGCAGCCCGATGTCATTATCTGCCGCACTGAGCATCCTTTGAATGAGGAACTGCGCCGCAAGGTGGCTCTGTTCTGCAATGTAAAGCCCGGTCACGTGATCCAGAGCATTGACGCGTGGAGCATCTATCAGGTGCCCCTGAATATGCACGCCGAGCATCTTGATGAACTTGTGGTACGCAAATTAGGCATAGAGAACTTCAATCAGCCCGATCTTTCAAAACTGGAAGAGTTCCTGGACCGCCTTAAACACCCCAAGAGTGAGGTTGATGTAGCCTTGGTGGGAAAATACGTCTCACTGCAGGATGCCTACAAGTCAATCCTGGAGGCACTTGTACATGCAGGTGCAGCCAACTCCTGCAAGGTGCATATACACTCCGTAAACAGTGAGGATATTACCGCCGCAAATGTTGCTGAGAAGCTCAAGGGCATGAAAGGCATACTGGTAGCTCCCGGATTCGGATCACGCGGCCTGGAGGGTAAGGTTGAGGCCATAAAGTACGCCCGTGAGAACAAGATACCGTTCTTTGGCATCTGTCTGGGAATGCAGATGTGCGTAGTGGAGTTTGCCCGTAATGTACTTGGATTCAAGGATGCTGATTCAACTGAGGTCAATCCCGATACAACACATCCTGTAATAGACATGATGGAGGATCAGAAGAAGACCACCATGAAGGGAGGAACCATGCGTCTGGGCGCCTATGACTGTGAGATAACCAAGGACACCCTTGCATACAAGGTTTACGGAACAAAGCAGATATCAGAGCGTCACCGCCACCGCTACGAATTCAACGCCAAATACGCCGAGGACTTTAAGAAAGCAGGGTTGGTTGCATCGGGCCACAATCCTCAGACGGGTCTGACCGAGATAGTGGAACTGCCTCAGTCAGTACATCCGTTCTTTATAGGCTCACAGTTCCATCCTGAATACAAGAGTACTCCCGAGAACCCGCATCCTCTGTTCAAGGCCTTCATCGCTGCTGCGATAAAGTGAACGGGGCTTACTTGTAGTAGTAAAGCTTTCCGTTGATTATGACTATACCACGCGGCTGTCCCTCTACGGGGCGGCCGTTTATGTCATAGATCATATCCGTACCCGTTGCAGCAGGTATCAGTTCCACATCAGTGGGATACTGCTTAAGGGTCCAGTTGGCAGCCATGTGGTTGTCGGCATTCAGGTCACGAAGTAGCAGTACCGTTGTGCCTGACTGTTCTGATGCAGGCCAAGGTGAGACGCTCATGTAAGTAACCTGGTCAACGACTATACCGGCCGCATTGCTCAGACGCACGGATTCACCGTTGTTGGAGAGCTTTCCGTCAGTCCACTGCCATACCTGTTCACTCTTGACTGATGGTGTGAGCTTGGATGCATCGGCCGCAACATAGACGCTTCCATGTGCCGGAATCATGCTTCCCTGCGGGAATGTAAAGTCAAAGGCCTGGCTGAGTATGTATCCGCTTATGTCAAAAGGTGTATCGGCAGGGTTGTAAATCCTTATGTATTCAGACTCAGAATCAAGCATGGGGTGATAGCATATCTCACTTATCACAGGCTCCCTCTGCGGGGTTTCAGGCAGGTAGGTTGAGCCGATCTTCAGGTTGGCAGGCGTCAACATGTAGTTTGTGGCCGATAAGAACTGCGGATCGCCATATAGGTTGCCAATGGAGAGCGTGTCACCGTCTGAGAGTGAACCGCTGAACCTGATGCTGGATTTGGTATCGCACTCATATGTGCGGTCATAACTGTTGGACAGTATGCATTCTGTTACCACTGCATTTCCGCCCAGACGGCCGTCAACCTTCTCATAGCAGGCCACCGGAGTTGCCACGGCAAAGAATGTGCACTTGTCAATATCGGCATGACAAGAGTCCTTTACGGCAACGCCCATGTTGGTCTGGATGAATGTGGAGTTGCTCACCTTTACGGTTGAGCGCTGTCCTACGCTGATTCCCTTGTCTGTTATGGTGTATGCCAGCAGACTGTCAATGATAACACCGATAGCTTGCTCACCGATATCCACGGCGTCGCTGTTATCGCCCAGGAAGTGGTGGGCTACGACATCCCTGATGATACCGCCGTCTATGCCGTCAAAGTCAATGGCATCGGTGTCAACCTGGTCATTGCCTATGAATGTGCAGTGCTCCACGCGTCCTTTGCCGTACTTGACGTTTATCAGATCACCCGTAACACGGCTGTGTATTATGCTGTTTGTAAGCGTCACGTCACTGTAACGGGCCGCAATGGGATTGCTTACCACATCCGTTATGTTCAGATGGTCAAGCATCAGATGCTGACAGTTGTAGGCCGATATGGCCGCCACGCAGTTGTACATGCGCGGTCCCTGATTGGCATCTCGCATGGTGGCATAACTGATTGTTGACCTGGAGTCGCTGTTAATCAGGCATATGGCTCCCCATGACTGTCCGGCATATTGCGGATTGAGAATAAACCGTATGCTGTCTGAACCGGTGCCCTGGGCGGTAAGGCCTCCGTGTACAATCATGTTTGAGTTGGGTGCAAACCTTATCTCTACACCCGGCTCAATGGTAAGGCGTGCGCCTTTAGCGACGGTGACATCGGCCGCAGTGTAATAAGGAGACTTGGACTTGAACAGTATCATATCAGTGAATATGGTATCAGGAAGCATGTTAAGGCCGTCTGGCTCATACATTGCCTCTACTGCCATATCGGAATCAATGGACAGCTTGATTGTGGGCTGGGTCTGTCCGCTTAACCTATTCTGTGATGCAGTTTGGTTGAGCACTGCCAGAAGCTCCACGTCCATTATGATATCCGAGCTGCTCCTTGATGTCTGGTGTACCTCCACAGCCAGTGTGTTTTCTCCCTGACGGAGCCAGGAGGGATCGATATCATATGTCAGGTATCTGATGGCGGCACGCTTGGGGATGGCATAATTGTCAGCCAGCGGATTGGATTCAAAGTTCTCCCTGAGGTTGCTGCGGATAATCTCTTTGCCGTTGAGCCATACAACAGCACCGTCATCACGTAAGAGGCGGAGCTTTATCTGCAGGTAAGATGAAGGATCATCATCAACAGTGAATTTGCGGCGGAAATATGTGATGACATATTTTGAATTCTCTGAGCCGTAGTTCACGGTAGTATTTATCAGGTCAGTCATCTTGTTGTCGGTGTCATATCCCAGGGGCGATGCTCCTGTTTTCCATGCTGAGTCATCAAAAGAGGGTGTGTACCATGACGTGGGAGTGCTTCCGTCATCAAGATATTTCCATTGGCTGCCGGTGGATATCAGCTTCTTAACGGCATTCTCACGCCAACCCTTGAAGGTATAACCCACACGCTCACGGGCGGTAAGGGTTATCTCCATGTCGGTGGGGTATGATCCGCTCCACTTGTCCTTGTTTATGGCCAGGCCGTTGAAGTCAAAGCCGGTCTTGCCGGTAAGGGTGAGTAGGGCGGGTGCTCCGGTACCGTAGTTCTCATACATATCCCAAAGCAGAACTATCGGGCGGCCGTTGCAGAAATCCCGCAGATAGCTTATTCTGCTGCGCCATTGCCTGGTCGATGTTAGCGCATTGCCGCTGTAGGAGCTGGTGGTGCCCAGCCATCTCTCGACCTGCTGTTCCATAAGCGGCTCTATATCTTTCATGTGTTCTGTTACCTGCCGCTGTATCTCTTCCGGATTGAACGCTGTGAACAGGAGGTCGGCTGTACGTTTGCAGAAATAATTGCGGTAACCGTCATTCTTGAGCATCGATCCGAAAGGCATGTTGGCTTTTTCGGCATACCAGTCGGCATAGTCATCGGCATAATTGTTGAAACCGCGGTCACCGTCGGTAAATATCCAGCGCCATTGGCCGCTGCCCTTGGGCTTCCAAGCCATAGGGTTGTGGTTGACCGATGTGTTATGGCTCCATATCTGCGCCACCATGAAGTCGGTATAATTCTCGACGTCCATAATCTCTACCAGGGCGTTATAATTGGCCTGTACGCTCAGGTCTTTCTGCCACAGTTCCTTGTAGTGGTTCCACTCCTCCCAATCGCCGGCCTCAACGGTCTGGTCACCTTCAATCATATCAAATGTGCCGGATTTAAGCCCGTAGCGGGTCTCTATATACTCCTCATTGACCTTCTCGCGAATATTATGGATACCCAGGAACTCGCCGTTAAGATATACCACTGATGGACGGAAAGCCTGCAAGGCGAGATTGAGCCCGCCCTTGCGGCAAGCCTGCTGCAGAAGTCCGTCACGGAACATGGTATAGTTCCAGTCATTACCCGATGCACGCAATGCAAAGTCATCAAATACGGTGCGCGGATCGTCATGGAACAGCTGGTATGAGAGCTTGCTCTCACCGTATTTCTTCTTGAAATATACTCCAAGCATCTTCTGCGGCAGCTGCCATGCATAGAGACCGTTTATCTTTACGCCTACAGGCTCGTTGAATGCTGCCCTGTCACTGCCGTTGTTCTCATAGAGTTCTATGTTTACCGGAATCTCAAAATCGGCCTTCTCATTATGTGCGTTGGTCCAGCCGTATATTCCATGCTCGGAGTCCCAGAAGTTACTGCTCTCCGTTGCCAGCGATACCACCGGCAGGCTATGGCCCTGGAACTCATCATTAAGGAAATATGTCATGGTCTTGGTCAGACCCGGCATCTTGCCGGCCTCCAGTATGCGTGCCCTGAGCACTGTAGTCTGGGTAAACGTAAGCGGAGCGGAATAAACGTTTGACTCCTCAGTAGGCTCCGAGCCGTCGGTGGTATAATAAACCACACCGCCTTGATCATTGGTCACAGTAACCGTAACGGATCCCGAATAAGCTCCGCCCTGTGTGAGTATAACCGGCTGGTTGGATCTGCCTGTATAGCCCGGGGTAGTATTGGCGGCACCGGGTGTGGGAATCATAAAGAAGACTGTCATTCCGGTATTATCTATTGAGCGGCCAAAACTGATATCACCATATTGCGGCCCGAAACTCATGCTGTCAACCATTTTGCCTTCCGCATCAAAAAGACCCACCTCCTCACCGTCGGCACTTAGCTTGAAACCGGGGTGAAGGCCGGTGCCGACGCCATCGCACCATATGAGCATATACTCACCGGCCTTTATGGATATACTGTCAGGCAGAATATATTTATAAGGTTTGTCCAGGTTGTCTGTGACTGACCAGCCGCCCAGGTTTACGTCGGTCTGCCCTGCATTGTACAGTTCTATCCAGTCTGCATTTGTTCCGTAATCAGGATCCGTATTGGTGCTGCCGTTGGATGCCAGTACCTCATTTATTGTAATCTGTGCTTTAGCGGGCATTGCTGACATTATGGTCAGCACAGCCATAACCGAAAGGTAATTTGATAGTCTCATAATCAGGTCAGTTCCTCTTTTTTGGACGTAAATATACTCATTTTCATAAAGATGGCAAACTTTGCATCATCTTGCAAGATGCTGTAAATTTGCTAGTTGTACTTTCTAAATGTTAGAAATTTTGGAAATTTGATAGAAAATAGTAAAATTTCCGCCCTTTTTGAGAACAATGTATCAAAATAGTTCTTACCTTTGCAGCAGAAATTGAAACAAGAAAACAGTTTTATGTTTATCGGTTTTAAAAATATAACCACCGCTCAGCTGAATAATAATCAGCAGCAGAATAATCAGAACCAGAATAATAATCAGGTTCCGATGGTTATACCTTTTGACCGGTCAGGTATGTAACTGTTGTATTATAGATTCAAAATTTAAAAGGCTGGTCTTTTTGAGACCGGCCTTTTTTGTTTTAACCCCGATGGATCCAAAAAACAAATATTAATCAAACCCCAAAACAACTTTAATTATGAAGAAAATTGAAGCTATCATCCGAAAGACAAAGTTTGAGGATGTAAAGGAGGCTCTTTTTGAGGCCGACATCAACTGGTTCTCGTACTCTGAAGTCCATGCAATTGGTCAGGACCGTCAGGACCGTATCTATCGTGGCGTGATGTACAGTACGGATATCATATCACGTATTGAGATAACCATTATCTGCCGCGACCAGTTTGTTGAGCCCGCCATCAATGCCATTATGGGTGCCGCACGCACCGGACAGGTTGGCGATGGCAGAATATTTGTGAGCCCCGTGGATGACACCTGGTCAATACGTACCGGCGAACATGGAGACACAGTGTTGCGAGACAAGAAGTAATAATACCTTTTAAAAGATCAAGATTATGTTTTTAGATATAGTTGAAGGTGTAAGCGCAGTAGAAGAGATAGTTGATTCTGTAAGCGCTGTAACAGAGAGTGGTATTAGCGGACTGGATACAGTCTGGGTATTGATAGCAGCTATGCTTGTGTTCTTTATGCAGCCGGGTTTTGCGCTGGTTGAGGCGGGCTTTACCCGTTCCAAGAACACCGCTAACATTCTGATGAAGAACTTTGTTGATTTCATGGTAGGTTCATTCCTGTTCTGGATGATTGGTTTCGGCCTGATGCATGGAGTAAACAACGGTTTTATAGGCGGTCTGCATCTTTTTGACTGGTCATTCATAGGTGACTCAAACGTGCCTGCTGAATGCACACTGATATTCCAAACCGTATTCTGCGCCACAGCCGCTACAATAGTATCAGGCGGTATGGCTGAGAGAACCAAGTTCTCAATGTACGTAATCATATCAATCATCATCTCAGTGCTGATCTATCCTATTGAGGGTCACTGGACCTGGGGCGGCGGCTGGCTGTCAGAGCTTGGTTTCCATGATTTTGCAGGTTCAACAGTCGTTCATAGCTGCGGTGGTGTTATTGCTCTTGCAGGTGCTATGGTACTTGGTCCGCGTATCGGAAAATACTCCAAGACCGGCGAATCCCGCGCTATCCCCGGTCACAACCTGACATTCGGCGCTCTGGGCGTATTCCTGCTCTGGTTCGGTTGGTTCGGTTTCAACCCCGGTTCACAGCTGGCTGCTGAAGGGTCTGAGAACGCAATTGCAATCTCACACGTAATGTGCACCACCAACATGGCTGCTGCCACAGGCGGACTTGCAGTACTGTTCCTTACATGGATTGTTTACGGCAAACCGTCACTCTCACTGGTATGCAACGGTATCCTGGCGGGTCTGGTAGGTATCACAGCCGGTTGCGATATGGTTTCAATAGGCGGTTCTGCAATAATAGGTGCCGTTTGCGGTTGCGCAATGGTCGGTTCTGTTGCCCTGATTGACAAGGTCTGCAAGATTGATGATCCCGTAGGTGCTGTTTCTGTTCACGGAGTTTGCGGTATCCTGGGTACTCTTATGACCGGTATGTTTGCAATGGACGGTGGTCTGTTCTACGGCGGTGGCTGGCATTTCCTGGGCGTTGAGGCTCTTGGTTCACTGGTAACATGCGTATGGTCATTCGGTCTTGGTATGCTGACCTTTGTAATCCTCAAGAAGGTTCACGGTATCCGTGTTGAGGCCCGTGTTGAGGAGGAAGGCCTGGATATCTACGAGCACGGAGAAACTGCTTACAACATTTAAAAATCAACCCTTTTAAAGAATTTAGACGATTATGAAAAAGATAGCATTAGTAGTAAGTGCATTGGTAGCAACAGTAGCACCATTGCATGCAGAGATAGAGACAACAGTAGGAGCCGATGTAGTAAGCCGCTATATCTGGCGTGGAATAGAACTTGGTGATGCTGCATTGCAACCCTCACTGGGCATCAGCGCAGGCGGATTCAGCGCATCACTCTGGGGTAGCACCGGCATTGTTCGCGCTGCCGATACCAAAGAGTTTGATATAACCCTAAGTTACAGCATAGCAGGCCTCAGTGCCGGTGTTACTGACTACTGGTTCAGCGTAGGCCCGGAACCTGCCGGACGCTACTTCCGATATGATGACAAGGCCACCAACCACGTGTTTGAGGCATTTGTGGGCTATGACTTTGGTTTTGCATCAGTAAACTGGTACACAAACTTGGCCGGTAATGACTATGACGCTGATGGAGATAACGCTTTCAGTTCATACTGTGAGCTGGCTGCTCCGTTCAGCCTGGGCGGACTGGACTGGACCGCAACCCTGGGATTCGTTCCCATGGAGACAGCCTTTTACGGAACTGACGGTTTTGCGGTAACCAACATAGGGCTTGCGGCAGAGAAGTCACTAGTCATTACTGACAAGTTCAGCCTGCCCATATCGGCCGGTGTAACTTTCAACCCCTGCTCAGAGATGGCATACTTTGTATTTGGAATCTCATTCTGACAATCAGGCTTTATTGCCGGGTTGGCAATCCCCGGGACCGTTTGATTCGTGCGGTTCCGGGGATTCTTTTTTGAGCAAATACATTGTTAATAAAATATTAGTTTGACTAAATTTTTATTAAATCATTTTTATTACTTTTGCGCAACTTTAGGTCAGTGATGCGCAATAGTCTTATCCATAGTGAGATTACTGAAACTTTAACCGTGACCAAACTATTACCCAATTAATATTTATACAAAATGACAAAAAAGAAAAAAGCTTATGTAGCTCCCGTGACAGATTCCGTGGAGCTCAAGACTGAGAGAATTCTTTGTACGAGTCCTGATCCCAATGTGACCAACGCTCTGATGATGTCTGACCCGTTCCAGTTCAACTCCGAAATTGAATGGTAACCCTTAAAATGACTACGATTATGAAAAAGATATTTTCAATTCTTATGGCAGTCATTGCCGTAGTTACTGTTTCATGTAACAATGATAAACTCTTTGAAGAGCAGGGTGTTCCCGCAGGAAGCATCAGAGTAAACATCACCGTAGGTAATAAAGAGCACTCCACCAAAGCCGTTAAGACCGGTTGGGAAAATGGTGATATCATTCATGTTTATCTTGATGATGCTGCAACTTACGCTCCTGATTTTGACCTTACTTTTGACGGGAGCAAATGGAACGCTTCTGCTATAAGTGCCGCTGTTGCTGGCAGACTGCAAACAACTGGAGGCAAACTCAGCGGATTCTGGGAAGGCAGCAATTCATGCATGACTGATGCAAGTTGGTCAAAAAATGGTGGTTATATTGATTTCCCCGGATACGGCAGTGCAACCGGACACAAAGGATATATAGTTGCTGATTTTCAGGAAATCTCCTATACCTTTTCCGGAGGTGTTCTCGAGGCAAACATAAACAGTTGGCGTTTCCGTAGTGACCTTCAGATTGTTGTATCTGGCATATCATTTGAAGATGGCAGATATACACTATGTTCTGACGGCCTTGATAATTTGAGTAGCATAGGTGTTCATACGTACACGGTTGAACATCAGTGCTATGTGAGTTATTATGGTACCGGATATGAAAACGGCCGTGTAGCAGGTATCGCTAATGCAGACGGTGTGGCCTTTGTAGGAAGTTTGAGTACAACTTACTCCGCTGGAGAAAACTTTAAGGTTTATCTGATTGATAACGTAACAGGCGTTACTTACAGTTTTACAAAAGTGTTGACAGAATCTCTTGGAAGTGACCAGTCCAAGGTTATTGGTATCAAGATCCCGTTCAACAAGTTTGCTGTAGATCTGGAAAAAACTCATTATTTCACTTCATATCAAGATGGTTCTAAGTTAGTATTCTCTAAGGGTAACCTGCAGTATATAGGTAGCGCCGACACACCATACTGGCAGTTTGCTAACAACCAGTGGAATTGTCTAGGTAACAATGGTCAAGGCACTTCTGCCACGAACAAAGACCGCGACCTCTTTGGTTGGGGTACAAGCGGCTACAACCACGGCGCAGTTTATTATCAGCCTTGGAATATAAATGGTTCTCCTTCAGATTTTTATCCCTATGGCGGTTCTAATAATCATCTGAATTCGGGCAGCGGTAAGGCTGACTGGGGCTACAATCCAATCAAAAATGGTGGTGACACGGAGAATCTTGGTTGGAGGACACCCTCCAGAGAAAATTGGGTATATATTTTGGGCCCCAGTTTAGATCCTGTTCCTGGTACCAATTGCCGTACATCTGCAACAGTGGGTGGTGTAGAGAACGCTCGCTTTGCTAAAGCATATCTGTTTGGCAGTAATCATGGTTTGATTCTGTTCCCTGACAATTATGTTCATCCTGATGGTGTGGCTGCACCCACAGGTATCAACGCAACAGACGCTACCAGTTGGAACGCCAACCAATATTCTGCTGCTGATTGGGCAAAGATGGAGGCAGCAGGAGCAGTGTTCCTGCCTGCAGCAGGTTATCATATGCCAGGCGTATACAAGGTGAATGAAAACGGTGCTTACTGGTCTAATCAAAATTGCATATCCAGTAAAGCAAATTGCTTGACATTTGACGAAGGAACGATGAAACCTGATGAATATTATAATAAGCAAGCAGGATGCGCTGTCCGCCTGGTCTATAAACTGAAATAAATCATTTCAAATACTCACAGAGGGTGACCACACGGCCACCCTCTGTTGTTTTTTTATGGCAAAAAGGTACGTATTAAACGAATTCATCATGTGTTAATAAATATTTGGCGCTAGTAAATTTTCATTAAATCATTTTTATTACTTTTGCGCAACTTTAGGTCAGTGATGCGCAATAGTCTTATCCATAATGAGATTACTGAAACTTCCTTCTATGTATTAGGTGGGGACAACAAAGGGCTTTTAATCAACGCATTACACATACTACACGCAGATTCCGCCCGGAGTCCGCGTGCTTTTTTTGTGCCTTTTCCAAAACCGCACTCAAACATTAACCCAAATAATATTTATACAAAATGACGAAAAAGAAAAAAGCTTATGTAGCTCCCGTGACAGACTCCGTGGAGCTCAAGACTGAGAGAATTCTTTGTACGAGTCCTGATCCCAACGTGACCAACGCTCTGATGATGTCTGACCCGTTCCAGTTCAACTCCGAAATTGAATGGTAACCCTTAAAATGACTACGATTATGAAAAAGATATATGCATTTCTTTTGACAGTCATTGCAATCATGGCTGTTTCATGTTCAAAAGAGGGTTTCAACAATCTTATAGACCCTGAAGAGAATGATTCTGAGACAATAAAGATAAACATCACATTCCCTGGTGATACCAAAGCACCTAAGAAAGCTTGGGTAGCCGGCGATAAGCTAAATATCTGGTTCCATGAAAAAAAGGACTTTGATAAAGCAAGCGTCAACCATGATTGTCCGGATTTGGTTATCACTTATGACGGCACAAAATGGACTGCCGGAGCTCTGCGTGAAGGTGTAACACTATACGACACAGGTGATAACATGACTCTGCTATATGAAGGTCATAATGATCTTTCTGCACGCACTTTCTATCAATGGTATAGCAATCTTGCATGGTTCAGATATCACTCAAATATCATAAATGATAATAACGTGTATTGCAATGGTTTGACATTCTATGCCAGATGTGTTAATTATGAGTTTTCCAGTAACACACTGACTGCTACCGTTAGCAACTGGAAATATGACACTCGTTTCAAGGTGCTAATTAAGAATGACAATGGTGGAATGACGTATGCAGCAAATAACTATTATCTCCAAGTAATGAACACTACTAACCATGAACCGGCCTACGCAAAAGGTGGCATTGTTGTCGGTCATAATGGTCAGTTTGTTACCATTGAATGTGGAAGCGCCAATTCTGATGAAAAATCAGGAGGTTTCCAGGAGGCAGATGGTATAGCATTCTATTATATGGGGTTCGTTGCAAATAATGCAGATGTCACATTTACATTGACAGACGTAACCGGCAATGTTGTTAAAACTTACTCTGTAACAGGTAAAACTATAAATGGAAATCAGGACGATCGTTGTGTTGGTGTAGCTCTCAATTACTCCAGTTTTGAGGTTCCCAGTTTCTCTGTAAGCGCCACAGATAAAGTTGAAATATCCAAGGGTAACCTGCAGTATCAGGCCAGCACAAACACTTGGCGTTTTGCTGAGAATCAGTGGGACTACATAGGTAATGACAATTCAAATATTGCAAGCGACTACACGGGTTGGATTGACCTCTTTGGCTGGGCCACCAGCGGATATAGCACGGGAAGAGCGAACGGTTATCAACCTTGGAACACATCAGTAGAAAACACTGATTATTACGCATACGGTAACGCTGCTTATCATCTTAGAGATGGCGCCGGTGATAATCACGGAAAGGCTGATTGGGGTTACAATGCCATATTAAATGGAGGTAACCAGGAAAACTCAGGTTGGCGTACGCTTACTTCTGACGAGTGGAATTATTTGATCTTCGAACGCACAGCTTCAACTGTGGGAGGGGTTGAGAATGCTCGTTTTGCCAAAGCATATCTTTTTGGCTCAACACATGGAGTTATCCTGTTCCCTGACAATTATGTCCATCCAACCGGTTTAACTGCTCTTACAGGCATTAATACTGACGATAACACGAGTTGGAATGCCAACCAATATGCTCTTGCAGACTGGAAAAAGATGGAAGCAGCCGGTTGCGTATTTCTTCCTGCGGCAGGTTCTCGGTATGAAAAAACAATAAGCGGTGCGAACCTTAACGGTTTTTACTGGTCATCAATAAATTATAATGGTAGTGGAAGCGCAATAGCATATACCTTTTCCAGCACCTTTAATAAGAATCAGAATCCATATCGCAGGACAGGTCTCTCAGTCCGTCTTGTACGTAACCTTTAATCAATAAACGTGCAATTGGGGACAGTCCCCAATTGCACCTTTTGCTCTAATCCCTCCGGTCAGCAATCAGCACTGGAGGGATTGCTGTTTCAAAAGAAGCTTTGCTGTTGTACAGATTTGCTAAAAAATGCCGAAATTCGCAACCTGTAAAAATGATTATCACAAATTACTATAAGGTAGCGGGACACCTGTTCTGCGTTACGGCTCAGGCTGATGATCTGGGTCTGATGCAGAACTATACACCGTTTTGCTGCGAGCCTGAATGCGGGACTGAGCCTGTTTTCTCCCTGAGCGTGAGTGATGGGGATGCGGTTAGTTTCAATGAGGAGATTAGGCAGTCTGAAGAGGGGCAGGAGATAGTGTGCGGCAAGGCGGGGAGTGATCCTGCGTTCAGCTTCCTGTGGGCCGGACGTGCGGCGGGGTGGCTGGTGTGCTCTACAGATTACCGCCGGGGGCAGCTGGTGCTGAGCGGGTATCAGCGTAAATCGGCTATTGACAATGCTTTAATGGTGCTGTTTGCGCTGGCTACGGCGCAACAGGGTACGGCGGTGTTCCATGCATCGGCGGTTAGTTATAAGGGCAGGGCGTATATGAACCTGGGCAAGAGCGGCACGGGTAAAAGCACTCATGCCGCTTTGTGGCTGCGTCATATTGAGGGTACGGAACTGATTAATGATGATAATCCTGTGGTGCGTGTTTATGCTGACGGCAGCGCTGTTATTTACGGCACTCCTTGGAGCGGCAAGACGCCGTGCTACAGGAACGTGAGTTATCCGTTGGGCGGCATTGTGCAGCTTAGTCAGGCTCCGTACAATAAGATACGCCGCCTGGGAGGCATTGAGGCATACGCATCGCTGGTGGCAAGCATATCGGGCAAGCGCTGGGACAGATGTATTGCTGACGGCCTGCACGCTACAGAGGACAGCCTGGTACGGAGCGTGCCTGTGTGGCATCTGGAATGTCTGCCCAATGATGAGGCTGCGCTGCTTTGCCGGAATTCTATAGCCCAATGACTGATGATTTTATCATAGAAGAGGCAATCCGCCTGGTTGGTGAGGGGGTGAGCGTGACCTTCCCTGTAAAGGGACGGAGCATGCTGCCGTTCATTATAGGCGGCCGTGAGAGCGTGATCCTGAGCAAGCCCGTTGAGCTGCGTCGCGGTGATGTGGTGCTTGCCCGGGTGGAGGGTGGCCGATATGTGGTGCATCGCATTATAAAGATTGACGCTGAACGCATTACGCTGATGGGTGACGGTAACGTTCGGGGCACTGAGCGCTGCACCAAGGCCGATGTCAAGGCTATTGCCACGCATGTGGTGAGTGAGCGCGGTCGCAAACGTGATCTGTATAATGCATGGCGCAGGGCAGGGGCCCGTGTGTGGTACTGGCTGCGCCCTTTTAGACGCTATCTGCTGTATATCTATAGACTGTTATGCTTAAGAAACTAAGTGATTTGTTAAGCGCCCAGGCCAGCGTGTTCATTATTCTGACTGCTGTGGTCACTTTCTTTTGCCCAAGTCTGTTTGCGTGGGTTAAAGGTAATATGCAGACCATCATCCTGGGTATTATAATGCTCACTATGGGGCTTACCCTTACACCGCATGATTTCAAGCTCCTGGCGCAGCGCCCGTTTGACATACTGATAGGTGCGGTGGCCCAGTTTACCATAATGCCGCTGGTGGCGTTCTCGCTCTCGTGGCTGTTCAGCCAAGTACCCGCCTTTGCGCCGTACAGCACCGCTATGGCCATAGGCATAATACTGGTGGGCTGCTGTCCGGGTGGCGTATCCAGCAATATAATGTCATTTCTCTGTAAGGCCGATGTGGCTTACTCCGTGGGCATGACCTGCGTATCGACCTTGTTGGCTCCCGTGCTCACTCCGCTGCTGGTGCTCATGCTTGCGGGTGAGAGGGTGGATGTGGATGCCTGGGGTATGTTCCGCCAGATACTCATAGTTACAATCATACCTATTACCATCGGCTTCTTGCTGAACGTATGGCTGGGGCACAAGGATGTGTTCCGCAAGATTCAGGGCTGCATGCCGGGCGTATCAGTTATCTGTCTGGCCTGCATTGTGGGCGGAGTCATCACCGCCGTTCATGATCCGCTGGTAGAGAACGGCCTTGTGCTGTTCCTGCTCACATTCGGAATGGTGTTCTGCCACAATACGATAGGCTATGTGCTGGGCTACTTTGTGGGCAAGCTGTTCAAGTTCAATACCGCTAAGAAACGTACCCTCTCAATTGAGGTAGGCATGCAGAATGCGGGCCTGGGCACCAACCTGGCAATGACTTTCTTTGTGGCCACCAACCCTATGGCTGTGGTTCCTTGCGCCATCTCATGCGCCTGGCACAGCATCAGCGGCACCATCCTGGCCAATATCTTTGCCCGCCGCAAAGCATAAAAAATTCAATCAGCTATTTGGGATTTCTGATTATAGATTTTCGGTTTTATCGGAGGAAGTGGTCCTAAAGTAGAGGATGCGGGTGCAACTCTTACCGTCGTCCATTATAAAATTCTCCTGACTGAGGGTCATAGTAAAGAGTGAGGCCTTGTCAATGAGATACTTCTTGGTCTTTTTGGCAAGTGTAAGGATGAGAACGTCTTCATCAACATGCCATTTTCCGGTATAGATGGCTTCATAATCGGTGCCCACAGCTTCCTTCTCTATAAACTCATAATTATCATTGAATATGTAATAATGATTAGATTCATAGTCCGTGTTAAATACCTTTCCTCTGTCTGAATACTCAATCTTGTATAATTCCCACGTGCCTTGTACGGCTATTTCATTACGTGCGGTTTCTGTGCATGATGTGGCAAAAAGGCCTACTGTCAGGATAAGGAACAATGCCTTAATAGTTCTTTTCATTGTTATATTTCAGTTTATTGGTTATTAACTGGATGCAAAGATAAAGAAATATTAATTAAATTTGTTCCAGTTATACTTACTTGGACGGAACATAAGCTAAAAACATATAGGCTTACTCCTAACAAGAAAAAGTAAATAAGAAGGGGCGGTACTAAGAACCGCCCCTTCTTGTGTTCTGTATTATGCTTACAGCGAACTGATAAAGGTTACATCGGGATAATCACCGGAGTTGAAAGTAACCTCCTGCTCTGATACTCCGAACCGGATATCGGTCTTACGGGTTATCTCAATTACGTCAGAGGGCTCTCCGTCAATTACATCATAGAAAGCTACGCTTACAGGCTGATAGGTATCCTTCTTTATGGTAAACTCTACTTTCTTTGCGGCGTCTTGATACTGGGTGAGCAGCTTCTTCTTACCGGTAATAACCCAGGCATCATCTGTCTCATCTGTGATCTTGTATCTGTAAGCCGGCTTGATATAATCCAGGCCGTTGTAATAATTGCCTATTGTATTGGCATCCTCAACAGTTGCGGCCGATGTTTCAATCTCCTTGTTATCGGCGGTATAGACCCACTTTCTCTGGTTGTCAAAGTCTGTGTACCAGATACTCTTGTCTGATATAATGCAGTATTTGTTTCCTGCATTATAAAAGGAAATCAAATCCTCCTTGAATGAAATGCCTTCTGATTCATGTTCACCGACATAATCCTGCATTTTTAAAACAATCTCTGCGGCTGACTGTGAGAAAGCAGTTACAGCCCAAACAAGTGAAAACACTGTACAAACAATCTTTTTCATAAGCGTAATTTAAATTATTGGAACACCTAATTGACGTAGCTGTCCTGATTTTGTTAATGGGCTGCGCAAAAAAAAATAATGGCACAAAAGGAAATGCCTTCTGTGCCATTATAATAAAAGAAAAGGTACTACGGTGCCATTAGTTGTGGCGTTTATGAAAAGTATATTAGAGTTTTTGAAATGACACGGTAGTACCTGTTACTGTTTATTGTTGCATCATCTGTGCTGGTGGTAAGCGGTGGCCGGACCGGGGAGAATTGTATTTACTACTGCGGAGCAACTTTTTGTGGTGCAGACACAAACAAGAATAAAAGATATCAAAACGATGATTGATTTAAAACGACTATTTCTCATACTAAAATTCAATTATAAGGATTATACAATAAAAAATTCTGATGGATTTGCCGTAACGTGCATAGCAGCGTTACTGGCCAGATAATACTTGGAAGTAATGTCTTTTTTCCCAAGATCATAGGGAAACCGTCGGGGATTGTAGTCGGTGGTGGTGCGGTGGTGATCCAGCACGACTTCCATCTCTGTGGGGTGGGAGTCGGCTGAATCCACGACCTCTACAACAAGGGTTTGGCTGTTACAACTGGGCATAAGAATGGCCGTCAGCACTAAAGCTGACCCTACAAACAGGTTCATCTAAAAAATAATTTTGAGAAAAGAGTTAGTTCGCTTTATTCAAGGGTATATTCCCCGTAATAGCTGTTGCCGTCAGACAACGATATCAGGAGGAAATATGTGCCAGGCTCCTCAGATACACTGAGTGTGAGTACGTTTCCGCTGGCAGCATTGTTCCACTGCAGATCGTTATCAAGACAAGTGACAGAAGCACTTATATGGGTAATGTTACTCTGTGCCTCAATACCTATTATACCATTTGAGAAATAGCACTCAGGCATTGAATCAACGCGCGGGAATCTGATTGCACGCGGGCGAGTACCGCCGCCTCCCGGTCTTGGGAAAGGAGTAACAGGGATGTTGTTGGGATCACCTGCACTGGCCGTTACTGGCATTTGTAAACACAGTAGTAATGTCACAAGGATCATTAAAACTTTCTTTGCGTAATTCTTCATCTTGTTTTGTAATTAGGTTTAAAGACTACTGAAATCGTAAATTTCGTTTGATACAAAATTATGGTACTATTTCGTGCTGACCAAATATTTTTGCCTTTTAAAGTCTGACACACCTCTCTGTAAATGACTGACAATGAACAAGATATAACCTTGGTCGTCTGTTTTTTTCTGACAGGCCTGTTTTTGGCTCCAAAAAGGGGTGCTTTTTTTGCACAATCATTGCCAAATGGCTGTCAGAGCCATCCACAAGTCCTCTGAGTTCTTTTTTACCTTCTTGAGAAGGCGGGACTTGATCTGATAAATATTTTGGGGGGATTCCTTGATGATGACGCTTACAGATTTTGATGAAAGGCCTGCAAATGAAAAGCGCAACAGCTGTTTCTCTTTCTCGGAAAGACCTATATCCTCAACGGAGAGCTTGTCCATAATTCCGTCATATGATTCATTGATGAGTGCATCCAGCTTCTTTACGTTCTCAGGGGCGGTGTAGTCACGGATAAGGTTGTTTATTGTTACGGTGAGCTGTTGCTTTGTTATCTTTTCCTGGTTCTCAGAATCAAAATACATTGAATAGAGGCGGTTGGACATATCATGCCGTTCATGGAACTGTGTGAGAAGCTGATGCCTCAACTTCTTTATCATATCCTTATTCTTATGGTTCACGGCCGTGAGCTCTTCAACCACAGTGAGTGAATCAAAGAGCTGTTCTTTCATCTGTTTTCTCTTGTAGTAGTAGGTAACCAGTGCTATTACATTAATCAACAGGAAGATGACAATGAAAAGAATCAGATTGGACATGGCGTGTCTGTACTTGAGCTGTTCATTCTCAGCCATTATCTTGTAATGTTCATTCTGGGCACCCAGGAGTGGCTGGCTCAGGACTGATCTCAGGTTGGCATTCTGGAATGAGTTGTATTTCTCATAGTATTCCAAGGACTCATCGGCCTCACCACGGCTTTTGGCTATAAGCGAGCTTACATAATATAGGTATATGGAGTCGCCCTCTGAGAGAGCGCTGTTCCAGGCTTTCTCCATATATGATTCTGACCGGGCATAATCCCTGATGGAGTTGTAATAGAGGGCCATCAGTTCCTGATATCCCGGTGAATCAGCGAACCGCTCATAACTGTGGGCGTGGGCACGATACAATGCTACAGCCCTTTTGGTCTCATTCATGCATAACGCGCAGTACAGTCTGTAGTACTGACACCCATCATACAGTTCATCATCATTAAACGCAATGGCTTTATCCTCAACAATCTGCAACAGTGAATCGGCGGTACGGAAATCAAGATTGTTGACTTTGCACCGGCTTATGTCAGAGAGCGCATATACTCTGTGCAATTCCCTGTCAGCATACCAGTAGTAGGTTTTGGCTTTGGTGTAATACTGTTCTGCGCGGTAATAATCACATGCCTGGTCAAAGATATCGCCCAGTTTGGAGTAGAGCAGGCCTTTCCAGTAGTCATTGTCAACTCTGTCACTTAGCTGTTCAGCCTGGGCCAGAGCTACTGCGGCATCAGTGTATTGCTTTAACTCTACATAAACACAGCCCAGATAGTAATATGAGAGGAAAAGATAATCGGGGTACTTGTCTATGGAATAGAAGAGCGTGGCTTTCATGATAAGTGAATCACTCTTGATAGGCTTGTAATTCTTATACATGGCGGCCGTATAGAGTAACGCGTATCGGGCCTGGAGTGTACGTCCCCTAACTGAACTTGAGTCTATTCTGGACATCAGTTCATATGCATGAGTGGGATCATAGTCGATAATACGTTCAGCGCTGTCCATTACCTCAGTGATGGCACGCCTACCATATATCTTGGTGTCATTTGAACGATGGCATCCCGCCATGTTAAATGTTATACAAAATATAGCAGGCAACAGCAGTGTCGCCCACTTAAAACCCAATATACTTTTCATAGACTATTTGAGTGTGCTAATTTAGCAAATGACACGATATGTGCCGCAATAAAAAAGGTCCTACTGCGTCATTTTAAGTTTTATTTTGAAAATGGTATAAAAAAAAGACAGGCCCTTTTGGGGTCTGTCTTTTTTTATGCTGTTTCCTTGAATTACTTCTTGAAGTCACGTACAGTGTAGTAAACGGGCTTGCGGTTGTACTCACCGTCAAACAGCAGCGGGAAGTTGTTGGCTCCAAGCCATGAATCGCGGTCACCAAGGTTCCAGAATGTTACGCAAGAGAAGTTCTTCTTGTACTTGCGCAGTACGGTGAAGAGCTCTTCATATTTCTTCTTCTGAAGCTCTGCGATAGAATCGGTAAGAACCTGACCCTCGCCACGGCTGAACTGGAGCTGACCGCCGGCCTCGTGGTTGATACGTACGTCAAACTCAGTGATCTGGATATCGTCAACCAGCTCAAGGTACATCTGGATAGCCTTCTCAAAGTCCTCAATAGTGGGGTTGTCATAGATGTTGTAGTGACCCTGCATACCGATACCGGTGATAGGAGCACCCTCGGCCTGCAGCTTCTTGACCATATTGTAGATGAAAGTTCTCTTGGCAGGAGTCCAAGCGCTGTAGTCATTGTAGAACAGACCGGCATTGGGATCAGCCTCATGAGCAAACTGGAACGCCTTGAGGATGAACTCATCACCGCAGAGCTGATAAGCTGTTGACTGACGGAATGACTGCTCATAAGGAACATCGGGGTTGTTGCCGTCACTCATAGCCTCATTTACAACATCCCAGCAGTAAACAACGTCCTTGTAACGGTTTACTACAACCTGGATGTGGGCGCGGAGTGAATCATAGAACTCCTCCTTGGTTGCCTTGGCATACTTGGGAACCTTGGTCATCTGAGGAGCCTGGCCCTGACCCTGAGGACGCTGGCCGCCGCCAAAGCCGCCAAAGCCACCGGGGAATCCGCCCTGAGGAGCACCCTGGGGAGCACCTTGTGCGCGCTGGCCACCCTGAGGAGCACCCTGCGGACGCTGACCGCCCTGAGGAGCACCACCGCCAAAGCCACCGAATCCACCAAAGCCGCCAAAGCCGCCGAATCCGCCACGAGCGGGCTGCTCTACCCAAATGGTATCACCGTTCTCGTCACGCTCAACAACCTGGTTTCCGTTCTCGTCATACTTGTTGAACATCCAGTTGGCAAACTGGCTGTGCCATACAAGGCAGTGACCACGCATCTTGATACCGTTGGCACGGCAGAAATCTGCAATGGCATCAGCCTGAGTAAAGTTCCATACACCTGGCTGAGGATGGATCTCACCCGGTTTCATGCAGTTCTCAGCGGTAATGCTGTTGAACTCCTTAAGGATAACGGCTGCCTGAAGTGAATCAGTTACGTTACGCGGGGTAACGGCAACACCAATCTTGAAATAGTTTTTGTAAGCGTCCTTAAGACCCGGGTCTTTCTGACCGCATGCGCTCAATGCAACACATGCAATGAGAGCGATAGTAAAAAGCTTTTTCATTAATAATGAACTAAGTTTGTGATTAATAATTGTTGGTTATTCTTTCTTTTTCGTGCCCCAAAATTAATCATTTTTTTTCTAACATGTAATAAGTTACATAAGTTGACTGCAATTATTTGCAAATCACTTTGGCGGAAAGGTTGGGGTGGTGACAAAATGATAGCCTATTATATATAAAGGTGGCAATTTGTCAATGGCTGAAAATTTTTAATGATAAAGTGCTATTTTTTCTGTTTTTTTCTTGGTGGATAAAAAACAAGTGCGTAATTTTGTGCTCGTAATTAGCAAAAAGAGATATGGCTAAAGGTTTGGTCTTTGTAACCAATAATAATCAGAATAATAATCAGAACCAGAATAATAATCAGGTTTTGATGGTTACTTCTTTTGGCCAGCGGGAAAGCTAATCATTAAAGACAATACAAGAAAAAACAATAAAGACTGGTCAATCTGATCAGTCTTTTTTTTGTTTTATACGCTTGAGGCAGAATAAATAACAAAAACAAAAATATTATGTGTGGAATAGTTTCAATCTTCAGGATTAAGGAGCAGTCAGAACAGTTGCGACAGCGTGCGTTGGAAATGAGTAGGAGAATACGTCATCGCGGTCCCGACTGGAGCGGTATATGGTGCGGAGGCTCTGCTATTCTGGCCCATGAGCGTCTGAGCATTGTTGATCCCCAGTCCGGCGGTCAGCCTCTGTTCAGCATGGACCGCATGCAGGTGCTGGCCGTTAACGGTGAGATTTACAACCATCAGGCTATACGCCGCGAGTATGAAGGACGTTATACGTTCAGTACCGGCAGTGACTGTGAGGTTATACTGGCTCTGTATCGTGATGCGGTTGCAGCAGGCGGCAGCCAGGAGGATTTTATCCGTATGCTTGAGAGATTGAACGGCATATTTGCATTTGCACTGTATGATGCTGAGCGTGACGAGTATCTGATAGCCCGTGATCCCATAGGCGTTATACCTCTTTATATTGGAAAAGATGCCGAGGGCCATATCTGCGTGGCCAGTGAGCTCAAGGCTCTTGAGGGTATATGCACTGCGTATGAGCCGTTCCTGCCTGGACATTTCCTGAGCAGCCGTACGGGTCATGTGGAGCGCTGGTGGACACGTGACTGGTTCAAGTATGATGCCGTAAAGAACAACGGGGCCGATGTGGCTGAACTGCGCAAGGCTCTTGAGGCTGCCGTTAAGCGTCAACTGATGAGTGATGTGCCTTACGGCGTGTTGCTGAGCGGCGGTCTGGACAGCTCTGTCATATCGGCCATAGCAAAGAAAAACGCTGCCCGCCGTATTGAGACTGATGACCAGCAGGAGGCCTGGTGGCCGCGTCTGCACTCATTTGCAGTAGGTCTTAAGGGTGCGCCTGATCTGGCTAAGGCCCGTGAGGTGGCTGAGCATATTGGAACTGTTCATCATGAGATCAACTATACTGTCCAGGAGGGTCTGGATGCTATACGTGACGTAATATACTTCATTGAGACTTACGATGTTACTACGGTCCGCGCAAGCACACCGATGTATCTGCTGGCACGTGTTATACGCAGTATGGGTATCAAAATGGTACTTAGCGGTGAGGGTGCCGATGAGGTTTTCGGCGGATACCTTTACTTCCACAAGGCTCCCGATGCCCAGGCATTCCATGAGGAGACGGTGCGCAAGATCTCAAAGCTTCATCTTTATGACTGCCTGCGCGCCAACAAGTCTCTGGCAGCATGGGGTGTTGAGGGACGTGTGCCTTTCCTTGACAAGGAGTTCCTGGATGTAGCAATGCGCATGAATCCTGAGGCTAAGATGTGTCCGGGTAAGAGCATTGAGAAGAGAGTTGTCCGTGAGGCTTTTGCCGATATGTTGCCGGAAAGCGTAGCATGGCGTCAGAAAGAACAGTTCAGTGACGGAGTAGGATACAGTTGGATTGATTCGCTCAAGGAAATAACCGCAGCTGCAGTAAGCGATGAACAGATGGCTCATGCTGCAGAGCGGTTCCCCATCAATACCCCTATGAACAAGGAGGAGTATTATTATCGTTCAATATTTGAGGAGCATTTCCCCAGTGAGTCAGCAGCCCGTTGCGTACCAAGTGTTCCAAGCGTTGCCTGCTCAACAGCCGAGGCCCTCAAGTGGGATGCCAGTTTCAGCAAACTGAATGATCCAAGCGGCCGTGCCGTAAAGGGCGTTCACGAAAATGCCTATAAATAAGCACAAAAAATGACAGTATTGCGGATTAAACATATTTTAAGTGTCAATTTTGAAAATTATTATTAACAATGATATACAAAATGTCGCAAAAATGACTAATTTTGCATCGTTTTGTATGTCGACAATAAAAACCACAAAATAATACAATTATGAGTGAACTTAGATTTGATGTGATACAGGATGCTTTCAAGAAGAAGGCTGCTGTAGTGGAGGCCCCCGCCAAGAAGACATCGGAGTATTTCGGTGAGCTGGTGTTCAATCGCGACAAGATGCGCAAGTATCTTGATGACGCTACTTTCAAAGCTATTGTGAGCTGCATTGACAATGGCGAGCCTCTGGATCGCAAGACTGCCGACGGCGTTGCCGCAGGCATGAAGACCTGGGCTATGGAGCACGGCGTTACACACGTAACACACTGGTTCCAGCCTCTTACTGACGGAACTGCCGAAAAGCATGACTCTTTTATGGAGTATGACGGCAAGGGCGGAATGATTGAAACCTTTGACGGTAAAGCCCTGGCACAGCAGGAGCCTGATGCATCATCATTCCCAAGCGGCGGTATCCGTGCCACTTTTGAGGCCCGCGGTTATACGGCATGGGATCCTACATCACCTGTGTTCATACAGGATGACACTCTCTGCATACCTACCGTATTCATTTCATATACCGGTGAGGCTCTTGACTACAAGACTCCTCTTAAGAAGGCCCTTAAGGCTGTCAGCGACGCTGCAGTACCTATCTGCCAGATGTTTGATCCAAAGGTAAAGAAGGTATATTCATACCTGGGCTGGGAGCAGGAGTACTTCCTGGTTGATGAGGACCTCTACGCCGCCCGTCCTGACCTGATGCTTACAGGCCGCACACTGATGGGCCATGCCTCATCAAAGAACCAGCAGCTGGATGACCACTATTTCGGTGCCATCCCGTCACGTGTTGCCGCTTTCATGCGCGACATCGAGATTGCCGGTTACAAACTGGGTATACCTCTTAAGACACGTCATAACGAGGTTGCTCCCAACCAGTTCGAGCTTGCTCCCATCTACGGAGAGACCAACCTTTCAAACGATCAGAACCAGCAGATGATGAACGTGATGAACAGCATCGCCCGTAAGCACGGATTCGTAGTGCTGTTCCACGAGAAGCCTTTTGACGGCATCAACGGTTCAGGTAAGCACAACAACTGGTCATTGGGTACCGATACCGGCACACTGCTGCTTGCTCCCGGTAAGGATGAGATGGGTAACCTGCAGTTCGTTACATTCTTTGTAAACGTTCTGGCAGCCGTACAGAAGCACAACGATATCCTGAAGGCTTCTATCGCTACCGCTACCAACGCTCACCGTCTGGGCGCCAACGAGGCACCTCCCGCAATCGTATCGGCTTTCTTAGGCCGCACTATGACTGCTGTGCTTAAGAAACTGCTTGAGGTTCCGTCCGATACTCCTATCGAGATTGCCGGCAAGAAGGGTAAGTCAGTTGGTCTGGTTGAGATTCCTGAGATATTCGTTGATAACACAGACCGTAACCGTACATCACCGTTCGCATTCACCGGTAACCGCTTTGAGTTCCGTGCCGTAGGTTCAAGCGCAAACTGCGCAGGTGCCATGACCACTCTGAACGCCGCTGTTGCTGAGCAGCTGATTGCATTCAAGGCCGATGTAGATAAGGAAATCAAGGCCGGTAAGGCAATGAACATAGCCATCATGGATACCCTGAAGCCCATCATCAAGAGCATTATTGATGTTGTATGCTTTGACGGTAACGGTTATACCGATGAGTGGAAGGCTGAGGCCAAGAAACGTGGTCTGGACACTCTGACCAATGTTCCTGAGATGTTCAAGTCATTCACCACTCCCAAGGCTATCGAGCTCTTCACCAAGCTGGGTGTTTACTCAGAGAAGGAACTTGAGGCCCGCAACGAGGTTAAGTGGGAGATATATACCAAGAAGGTACAGATTGAGGCCCGCGTAACAGGTCGTATGGCTCTGAACCATATCATTCCTGCCGCTCTGGCTTATCAGACCAAGCTGCTCAAGAACATCGACCTTATGAAGGATGTTTACGGTGACAGCTACAAGGAGATGGCCGCAGTAAGCATGGGATTCGTTACCAAGATCTCTGAGCTTGTCAATAAGCTGAAAGTTCAGGTTGACGATATGGTTGAAGCCCGCAAGAAGGCTAACGTCATTGAGGGTGAGTATGAGAAAGCTCTTGCTTACCATGAGATTGCCGAGTCTCTCTTCCCGCTCCGCAAGACCATTGACAAACTCGAAGAGGTTGTGGACAACGATATGTGGCCGCTGCCGAAGTACCGCGAGTTGTTATTCATTAACTAATTGCAGCTTAATAAGATAAGGGTAGCCGCTTAAAGCGGCTCCCTTTTTGAAAAATAATCAGGAGTGTAGATAGTTTTACCATTGCAGACAAACATTTTTCTATGATAAAGACACGTGGATTATATGACCCCCAGAATGAGCATGATGCCTGCGGTATAGGCATGATGGTTGATTTGAAGGGAAACAAGACGCATGAACTTGTTGACAGCTCTCTGACAGTATTGGAGAACATGAAGCACCGTGGTGCTGAGGCTGCTGATAACAAGAGCGGTGACGGAGCCGGAATCTTGCTGCAGATACCTCATGAGTTCATCCTCTTGCAGGGTATCCCGGTACCCGAAAGACTTAAATACGGTACAGGACTTGTATTCCTGCCCAAGGACAAGAAACTTAGAGAGAGTTACCTTGACATTATACGTGAGGAGGTAACCAGAATGGGACTCCAGCTTACTCATGTGCGTGAGGTTCCCGTAAACAGCAATATTCTGGGTGATGCGGCCCGTGCGACCGAGCCTTTCACTGCACAGATCTTTGTTACGGGCTCACCTGAACAGGAGGGTTTGGAGACCTTACTGTATAAGGTACGCAAGCATGTTGAGCAGAGGATTTCAGACGGTGATTTCTATATAGTTTCACTGTCAAGCCGTATCATGGTCTATAAGGGAATGCTTACCTCTACACAGCTTAGGGAATACTATCCTGATCTGAGCAGCCCGTTCTTTACCAGCGCCATAGCAATGGTACACTCCAGGTTCAGTACCAACACATTCCCTACCTGGTCACTTGCCCAGCCGTTCCGAATGCTGGCTCACAACGGTGAGATCAATACTATTCGCGGAAACCGCGGTTGGATGGAGGCCCGTGAGAGCGTGCTCTCATCGGAGGTACTTGGTCCCGTGAGCGATATTCATCCTATAGTACAGCCCGGCATGAGTGACTCTGCATCATTTGATAATGCGCTTGAATTCTTTGTACGTTCAGGTATGTCACTGCCTCATGCAATGGCCATGATGATACCGGAGTCATTCAATGAGAAGAACCCTATAAGCAGCAAGCTCAAGGCTTTCTACGAGTATCACTCAATACTTATGGAGCCGTGGGACGGTCCTGCTGCAATGCTGTTTACCGATGGCCGTTATGCCGGAGGTATGCTTGACCGTAACGGCCTGCGTCCGGCCCGTTACCTTATTACTGATGACGGCAAGCTTATTATGGCTTCCGAGACCGGTACCATACATGTGGACGCTGCAAAAGTCATAGAAAAAGGAAAACTGCAGCCTGGTAAGATTCTGTTGGTTGATACCGACAACGGCACTATTATCAGGAATGATGAGATAAAGAACATGCTGGCAAGCGAGTGCCCGTACGGAGAGTGGCTCTCTGAGGGCAGGGTTGAGCTGGCCAAGCTTAAGAGCGGACGTAAGGCTGAGGACGCTGTTCCTGACTACACTCGCCGCCTGAGAGCTTTTGATTACACCCGTGAAGACATAGAACGCGTGATTGTTCCCATGTGCCAGACGGCTCAGGAGCCGCTTTCATCAATGGGTAACGATACACAGCTGGCGGTTTTGTCAGACCGTCCGCAGCTGCTGTTCAACTATTTCCGCCAGCAGTTTGCACAGGTTACCAACCCGCCTATTGACCCGATACGTGAAGAGCTTGTAATGTCACTTACTGAGTATATCGGCGCAGTTGGCATGAACATTCTTACTCCCAGTGAGGGGCACTGCAAGATGGTACGTCTGCCGCAGCCTGTCCTGACCAACACTGAGCTTGACACGCTGCGCAATATCCGTTACAAGGGATTCAACACTGAGGTTCTGCCCATACTGTTTGAGAAATCAAAGGGAGCCAAGGGCATGGCCGATGCTATTGAGGACCTGTGCCACCAGGCTGAGAAATCAGTTGAGGCAGGTATCAACTACATTATATTGAGTGACCGCGGCATTGATGATACGCACGCAGCCATTCCGTCACTGCTTGCCGTAAGTGCTATCCACCATTATCTGGTATCAATCCAGAAGCGCGTTCAGACCGCCCTGATTGTTGAGAGCGGTGAGATACGTGAGGTTATGCATGTTGCTCTGCTTATGGGCTACGGCGCAAGTGCGGTGAACCCGTATATGGCATTTGCCGTGATAGATGACCTGGTTAAGAAAGGTGAGCTCCAGCTGGATGTTGAGACTGCACGTCACAACTATATCAAGGCTGTTGACAAGGGGCTTAAGAAGATACTCAGCAAGATGGGTATCAGCACCATACGTTCTTACCGCGGTGCCAAGATATTTGAATCAATAGGTTTGAGCCAGGAGCTGCTCTCCAAGTATTTTGGTACAGCTTCATCGACCATAGGAGGCGTTACGCTTGAGGGCATAGCAAGGGATGCCGAGCGTATGCACGCACAAGGATTCAGCTCAGATGAGCCGGCCGATGTGCTTCCGTTCATAGGTCAGTATGCATTCCGCAAGGACGGAATACGTCATGCATGGACACCTGAGGCTATCTCAACACTGCAGCTTGCCACACGCTTGGGCAGCTACAAGAAATTCCAGGAGTTCTGCTCCATAATTGATGACAAGAAGGATCCGCTGTTCCTGCGTGACTTCTTCAAATTCAAGACAAATCCCATACCTGTTGATCAGGTTGAACCCGCATCAAACATAGTAAAGCGTTTTATCGGTGCCGCAATGTCATTCGGTGCCATAAGCAAGGAGGCTCATGAGGCTATAGCAATAGCTCTGAATACTCTTGAGTCACGCAGCAACACCGGTGAGGGCGGTGAGGACAGCGAGCGTTTCCACACTGATGTGGACGGCGTTTCACTGAGCAGCAAGATCAAGCAGGTGGCATCAGGCCGATTTGGCGTAACTGCTGAGTATCTGGTCAATGCCAAGGAGATACAGATTAAGATAGCACAGGGCGCCAAGCCAGGTGAGGGCGGTCAGCTGCCCGGCTTCAAGGTGAACGAGATTATTGCCCGTACACGTAACTCAATAGCCGGAATATCACTGATTTCACCTCCGCCACATCATGATATCTATTCAATTGAGGATCTGGCACAGCTTATATTTGACCTCAAGAACGTCAATCCTGAAGCCAAGATCAGCGTCAAGCTGGTGGCTGAGAGCGGCGTAGGTACCATTGCAGCCGGTGTGGCCAAGGCCAAGGCTGACCTGGTGGTAATATCAGGTTCTGAGGGCGGTACAGGCGCATCACCCGCATCATCAATACGTTATGCAGGCGTATCACCTGAAATCGGTCTGTCAGAGACACAGCAGACTCTGGTTCTCAATGACCTGCGCAAGGAGATTGAGGTTCAGGTGGACGGTCAGCTCAAGACCCCGCGTGATGTCATATCAATGGCTCTGCTGGGTGCCGGCGAGTTCGGATTCGGAACTGCACAGCTTATAGTTCTGGGTTGCCTCCTGATGCGTAAGTGCCACACCAATGCCTGCCCTGTAGGCGTGGCTACACAGGATCCTGCTCTGCGTGCCAAGTTCCGCGGACACAGCCAGTATCTTATCAACTATTACAACTTCCTGGCCGAGGGCGTAAGGGAGTATCTGGCACAGTTAGGTTTCACACGCTTTGAGGATATCATAGGCCGTACGGACCTTATAGAGATAGACAGCACCAAGTTTACTGAGAAGACCTCTCATCTTGATTTCAGCAAGCTGCTGACCACGATTGACGGCAGCCTGTTCAAGACTCAGGAGCAGCATCACCTTATTGATGATGTTCTGGACCGCAAGATTATTGCTGACAGCAAGAGCGTTCTTGACAATGGCGGTAAGGTATATCTCAAGTATAACATAATCAATACCAACCGTTCAGCCGGTGCAATGCTCTCAGGTGAGGTTGCAAAGCGTTACGGTCATGACGGACTTGAGGACGGCTCCATCAATGTGGAGTTCAAGGGTTCCGCAGGCCAGAGCTTCGGCGCATTCCTGATGAAGGGCGTAAGCTTCAAGCTGGAGGGTGAATCAAATGACTATGTAGGCAAGGGCCTGTCAGGTGGCCGCATAGCAATATGCCCGCCTGCAGAGACCAAGTACGAGGCATCAGAGAACATCATTGCAGGTAATACTATCTTGTACGGTGCCACCAGTGGTGAGATCTTCATAAACGGCCGCGTAGGTGAGCGCTTTGCAGTACGTAACTCAGGTGCCACCGCAGTCGTGGAGGGTACAGGTGACCACTGCTGCGAGTATATGACCGGCGGCCGTGTGGTTGTGCTGGGTACAACAGGCAGAAACTTTGCAGCCGGTATGTCAGGCGGTCTGGCCTATGTATGGGACAAGAACCATGACTTTGACTACTACTGCAACATGGATATGATTGAGCTTGACCTCATAGAGGACAAGGCCGGCCGTGATGAACTGCACAGCCTCATTGAGAAGCACTACAAATATACTGGCTCTGCTCTGGCCAAGAAGATGCTGGATAACTGGAGCCAGTATGTAGGTGAGTTCATTCAGGTTACTCCTATCGAGTACCGCCGCATACTGCAGGAGGAGAGGATGAAGGCGTTGCAGCAGAAGATTGACAGTGTGCAGCGTGATTATTGACCCGTTTAAACTGAAAGAGATATGGGAAATCCAAGAGCTTTTCTGACCGTACCCAGACAGGATGCCGGTCATAGACCAATACATGAGAGAATAGCTGATTTCAGTGAGGTGGAGCAGACCCTGAACGACAGCAGCCGCCAGTTGCAGGCTTCACGCTGCATGGACTGCGGTGTTCCGTTCTGCCACTGGGCATGCCCGCTGGGCAACAAGCAGCCCGAATGGCAGGATGCCGTATACAAAGGCAAGTGGGAACTGGCTTACAAGCTGCTCTCTGCAACCAATGACTTTCCGGAGTTTACGGGTCGTATCTGCCCGGCTCTGTGCGAGAAGAGCTGCGCACTTAACCTCTGCATAGATGCTCCCGTAACCATACGTGAGAACGAGTGCTCAATAATAGAACATGCTTTCCGTGAGGGTTACATAAAGGTTCATACATATGCACGCAATGGCAAGAAGGTGGCTATAATAGGTGCCGGTCCTTCAGGACTGTCAGCAGCCGTCCGTCTGAACTGCCTGGGTTATGAGGTGACTCTGTTTGACAAGATGCCTTCAGCAGGCGGTCTGGTTCGTTACGGAATACCTAACTTCAAGCTTGACAAGTATGTGATTGACCGCCGTATGGCCATCATGGAGCAGGAGGGTATAAAGTTCAAGTTCAACACCATGGTTGACCTGAACGACCTGCCTGAGGGCTTTGACGCATACGTGATTTCAAACGGTACACCTACCGCACGTGACCTCAAGATTCCGGGACGTGAGCTCAAGGGCGTATATTTTGCCCTGCAGATGCTTACGCAGCAGAACCTGCGCCTGGCCGGCCAGGAGTTCAGCGCTGATGAGACCGTTTCAGCCAAGGGCAAGAAGGTGCTGGTGATTGGTGGCGGTGATACAGGCAGTGACTGCATAGGAACATGCCATCGTCAGGGTGCCGTAAGCGTTACACAGATTGAGATAATGCCCAAGCCGCCTATCGGCTACAACCCCGCAACACCTTGGCCGCAGTGGCCTAACATTCTCAAGACTACAACCAGTCATGAGGAGGGTTGCGAGCGCCGCTGGTGCCTTACGTCAAACAAGTTCCTGGATGACGGCAAGGGCAATCTGAAAGGTGTCGAAGTTGAGACTGTGGAGTGGGTACCGGATCCTAACGGCGGCCGTCCGCAGATGAAGCTGACCGGCAACAAGGAGATTATTGAATGCGATATGGTGCTGCTGGCTATGGGATTCCTCAAGCCTGAGCATCCGCAGTATGCTGAGAACGTGTTCCTGGCAGGCGATGCCAAGAACGGTGCCAGTCTGGTGGTTCGCGCTCTGGCAAGTGGCCGCGAGGTTGCAGCACAGGTTGATGCATATCTAAAGAACAAATGATATGGGCGTAATCCGTTTCACAAAGATGCAGGGCCTTGGTAATGACTATATTTATGTCAATACCATGGAGTGCCCCATAAGCAATCCTGAACAGTTCTCCATACGCTGGAGTGACCGCCGCAAGGGAATAGGTTCTGACGGGCTTATCATGATAGGTAAGTCAAAGGTTGCCGATTTCAGCATGCGAATATTCAATGCTGACGGCTCAGAGGCCCGTATGTGCGGCAACGGCGCACGCTGTGTTGGCAGGTATCTTTATGAAAAGGGATTGACTGATAAGACTGAAATACGTCTAGAGACACTCTCCGGCATCAAAATACTCAGGATGAACCTTGACGCTGACGGTAAGGTGGAAACCGTTTCAGTCAATATGGGACAGGGCCTGCCGCTTAGGGTTAACGTCGGCATTGGCGTTGGCGTTGGCATTGGCGACCATGCGGGTGAGGATACTCTTATTGGACAGATTCTGAATGTTGGTGAGGGACCTACTATTTGCTCTGCCATTGATATGGGTAACCCGCATCTGGTCATGTTCGTAAAGGATGCCGAGAAGTCACGTGTACAGGAGGTAGGCCCGCTTATGGAACATCATCCTATGTTCCCTGACCGTGCCAACATTGAGTTTGCACAGGTGCTGGACCGCAAGCATATACGTATGCGTGTATGGGAGCGCGGCAGTGGCATTACGTTTGCATGCGGAACGGGTGCATGCGCTACGGCGGTTGCATCGGCCATGCAGGGATATACTGACGCTGACGGGTGTGATGTGATAATGGACGGCGGTACGCTTACGGTATCCTGGAACCCTGAGACCAAGGAGGTTCTTATGACCGGTGCCGCTGAATTTGTTTTTGAAGGAACAGTAACAGAGTAAGATAAATGATAAAAGCTAATCTGAATTTCTCAAAACTGCCGCAGAGATACCTCTTCCTGGATATAGCCAAGAGGGTTGCTGCTTACAGTGAGAAACACCCCGGTGCGGATATCATACGCATGGGTATAGGCGATGTGACACGTCCGCTGGCTCCCGCTGTGATTGAGGCCATGCATAAGGCTGTCGATGACTGCGCAGCATCTGAAACATTTCACGGTTATGGCCCGGAACGCGGTTACCTTTGGCTGAGGGAGGCTATCGTCAAAGGTGATTACACTCCGCTGGGAGTTCAGATGGAACCCGATGATATTTTTATAAATGATGGTGCCAAGAGTGACACAGGCAATATAGGTGATATTCTTGCGCCAGGTACAGTAGTTGGAATAACAGACCCTGTTTACCCTGTATATGTGGATACCAACCTAATGCGCGGCAATGTAATCAAGTACATTACATGCAGTGCGGAGAACGGTTTTACGGGCGATATACCTAAGGAAAAGCTGGATGTTGTGTACCTTTGCTACCCGAATAACCCCACGGGTGCCGTGATTACCCGCAGCAAACTCAAGCAGTGGGTCGATTACGCACTTGAGGCAGGTGCAATCATCATGTATGATTCCGCTTATGAAGCGTTTATACGTGATCCTGAGATCCCGCATTCCATCTATGAGATAGAGGGTGCAAGGAAGTGCGCAATTGAGTTCCGCAGTTTCTCCAAGACTGCAGGATTCACTGGAGTGAGATGCGGTTATACCGTTATCCCTCAGGAACTTATGGTTAAGGATGAAAGCGGTCAGACAGTGAACCTTAATGCTCTGTGGGAGCGTCGCCAAAGCTGCAAGTTCAACGGAGCCTCATACATATCACAGCGTGGTGCGTTGGCTGTATATTCAGAGCAGGGCAGAGCCCAGACACGTGCCACCATTGATCATTACCTTGAGACTGCAAGTATAATCAGAAAGAGTATGGCTGAATGTGGACTTGAACCTCAAGGTGGCGAGAATGCTCCATACATCTGGGCCAAGACTCCCGGGGGCATGGATTCATGGGAGTTCTTTGATATGCTGTTGGAGAAAGCACAGGTGGTGGTTACGCCGGGCAGCGGATTCGGTCCCGCCGGTCAGGGTTATTTCCGCATAACCTCATTTGCTGACCGACAGCGCACGATTGAGGCAATGGAAAGAATTAAGAAGATATTGTAAAAGATATAGATGGATAGAGAAGCAGTTCTTATACTTGAAGACGGAACCCGTTACAAAGGACGCTCGTTCGGATATGAAAAATCCGTATCGGGCGAACTTGTGTTCTATACGGCTATGACCGGATACCCGGAGAGTTTGAGTGACCCGTCATACAAAGGGCAGATCCTGGTACCTACATTCCCCCTGATAGGCAATTACGGTGTGCCTGGTGACGAGACGGTCAATGGTATATCAAAGTTTTATGAGTCGGACAGAATACAGTGTTCGGCTCTTGTCATTGCTCAGTATTCGGCGGAATACAGTCATTGGGACTCAGCCAAGAGTCTGGGTGAATGGCTTAAGAAATGGCAGGTGCCAGGTATATACGGTATTGATACAAGGGCACTTACCAAGCGTCTGCGTGAGAAAGGCGCAATGCTGGGCAAGATAGTGTTCGGTGATGAGGATGTTCCGTTCTATGACCCCAACAAGGATAATCTGGTGGCACAGGTTTCATGCCCGGAGATAAAGCACTACGGTAACGGTAAGTACAAGGTTCTGATGGTGGATTGCGGAATGAAGAACAACATTCTGCGTTGTCTGCTTGACTATGACGTTCAGATCAAGCGTGTGCCTTGGGATTATGATTTCAGTAATGAGGATTATGACGGCCTGTTCATCTCAAACGGCCCCGGTGATCCCGCCATGTGCGGAGTTACTGTAGAGCATATCCGCGAGGCTTTGAAGCAGGACCGTCCCATAATGGGTATATGCTTGGGTAACCAGTTGCTTGCTCTTGCTGCAGGCGCCAAGACCTACAAGCTCAAATACGGTCACCGCGGTCACAACCAGACTGTACGCATTCCCGGCACTCACAAGTGCTTTGTGACATCACAGAACCATGGTTTTGCCATTGATGACAACACACTGCCAGCTGACTGGGAGCGTATGTTTGAGAATCTGAACGACGGCACCAATGAGGGCATAAAGCACAAGAGCAAGCCTTTCTTCTCAACCCAGTTCCATCCAGAGGCATCGAGCGGACCTACCGATACAGGTAATCTGTTTGGTGTGTTTGTGGAAAACATGAAACAATACTCTAAGAAATGATGCTATGGAAGATGTGAAGAGAGTACTTGTGCTCGGTTCAGGAGCACTCAAGATAGGTCAGTCAGGTGAGTTTGACTATTCCGGATCACAGGCCCTCAAGGCACTGCGTGAGGACGGCAAGTTCACAATACTAATAAACCCCAATGTGGCTACGGTCCAGACATCCGAGGGCGTGGCCGATGCCATATATTATCTGCCCATTACTCCCGCATTCGTGGAGAAGGTTATCCAGAAGGAGCATCCGGACGGTATAATGCTTGCATTCGGCGGTCAGACAGCCCTGAACTGCGGTGTTGAACTCTATCAGAGCGGAATCCTGGAGACATACGGCATCAAGGTACTGGGAACTCCCGTTCAGGCTATAATAAACACTGAGGACCGTGAACTCTTTGCCGATATGATGCGCTCCATAGGTGTAAAGACACCGCGCAGTGAGGCTGTAAACAACATGGAGGAGGCCCTTAAGGTGGTCAAGGAGATAGGTTATCCCGTTATCGTTCGTGCTGCCTATACACTAGGCGGCCTTGGGTCAGGATTCTGCTCCAATGATGAGGAACTCAAGAAGGTGGCTGCAAGTGCATTCTCATATTCTCCGCAGATTCTGGTTGAGGAGTCACTCAAGGGCTGGAAGGAGATTGAGTATGAGGTGGTGCGTGACCGTTATGACAACTGCATCACGGTCTGCAACATGGAGAACTTTGATCCGCTGGGTATTCATACAGGTGAGAGTGTAGTTGTGGCTCCGTCACAGACACTCAGTGACCATGAGTATCATAAACTGCGCCGCATAGCTATCGACATCATACGTCACGTGGGTATAGTGGGAGAGTGCAACGTCCAGTATGCACTGGACCCCAACTCTGATGATTACCGCGTGATTGAGGTTAACGCCCGTCTGAGCCGTTCATCGGCCCTGGCATCAAAGGCTACAGGTTATCCGTTGGCATTTGTTGCTGCAAAACTGGGCTTGGGCTATGGTCTGGATGAGATTCCAAACTCTGTTACAAAGGTTACATCGGCTTGCTTTGAGCCCGCTTTGGACTATGTGGTATGTAAGATACCGCGTTGGGACCTGGGTAAGTTTGAGGGCGTGTCGCGCCTGATAGGCTCGTCAATGAAGTCTGTCGGTGAGGTGATGTCCATAGGACGTACCTTTGAGGAGGCTATCCAGAAGGGTATGCGTATGGTGGGCCAGGGGCTGCACGGATTTGTGGGTAACAACATTCATGTGCCCGATATCGAGGCTGAACTGGTCAATCCTACAGACCGTCGTCTGCCGGCTATTGAGCAGGCTTTTGCGCAGGGTTACACTGTTGATAAACTGCATGACCTTACCAAGATTGACAAGTGGTTCCTGTGCCGTCTGGCTAACATTCACAATATCAAGGAGCAGTTGGCAGCTGCAGGAGACCTCAGGAAGGTAAGTGAGGAGCTGCTGCATGAGGCCAAGTGCATGGGATTCAGTGACTATCAGATTGGTAAGATAGTCATACCTGGTGACAATATGAATCCGCATGAGAAACAGGCTGCTGTACGCAAGTACCGCAAGGGCCTGGGTATCCTGCCGGTTGTAAAGCAGATAGACACGCTGGCAGGTGAGTATCCCGCCTTTACCAACTATCTGTATCTGACATATAACGGATCAGAGAATGATGTTGAGTTTGAGCAGGACGGCAAATCCGTGATTGTTCTGGGTAGCGGTGCTTACCGAATAGGTTCAAGCGTTGAGTTTGACTGGTGCGGTGTGGCTGCCGTAAAGAAGATCCAGGAGATGGGTTACCGCTCAGTGATGATAAACTACAACCCTGAGACCGTAAGTACCGACTACGATACATGTGACCGTCTGTTCTTTGATGAACTGACTCTGGAGCGTGTACTTGATATATGTGACCTGGAGGCTCCCAAGGGCGTTATAGTATCAACCGGCGGACAGATTCCAAACAACCTGGCACTGCTGCTTGACCATGAGGGCGTGAACATTCTGGGTACATCGGCTAAGTCAATCGATATGGCTGAGGACCGTCAGAAGTTTTCTGAGATGTGTGACTCTCTGGGTATTGACCAGCCGCGCTGGAAGGAGCTTACCAGCATGGATGACATCTGGAGTTTTGTCGATGAGGTGGGTCTGCCTGTGCTGATACGTCCTTCATACGTGCTCTCTGGTGCTGCAATGCGTGTGGTAAGTGACCGCGCCGAACTTGAGACCGCGCTCAATAATGCCGCTGTGGTAAGCCAGGAGCATCCCGTTGTGGTGACCGAGTTCCTGCAGCGCGCCAAGGAGGTAGAGATTGATGCCGTGGCTCAGAACGGTGTCATCAAGTGCTACGCCATCAGTGAGCACATTGAGTTTGCAGGCGTCCATTCCGGTGACGCTACCGTGGTATTCCCGGCTCAGAAACTCTACTACGAGACCATCCGTCAGATCAAGAAGATATCAAAGAAGATTGCAGGTGCCCTGAACATCTCTGGCCCCTTCAACATTCAGTTCCTGGCCAAGGAGAACAGCATCAAGGTTATAGAATGCAACCTTCGTGCATCACGTTCGTTCCCGTTCGTGAGCAAGATCACCAAGTTCAACTTCATAGGCATGGCTACTGAGATAATGCTGGGCAAGGAGGTAGAGCCGTTTGGTAAGACGTTTGCCGATATCGACTATGTGGGTGTAAAGTGCTCACAGTTCTCATTTGCACGTCTGCTCAAGGCTGATCCCATACTGGGTGTTGATATGGCATCGACAGGTGAAGTTGCCTGCATAGGTGACAACTACCATGAGGCTCTGCTCAAGAGTATGATATCGGTGGGCACACGTGTGCCTTCCAAGGAAAAGGGTATACTGCTCTCATCAGGCCCCACAAAGTCAAAGATTGACCTGCTGGATGCCGCACGTATCCTGCATGATTACGGCTATAATATTTATGCCACCAGCGGTACTGCCAAGTTCCTTGAGGAAAACGGCATAACCGTCAAGGAGGTTCTCCACTGGCCGGATTCCGATGAGAAACCCAACGTTATTGACTATATGCGCGGCGGTAAGATAGATCTGGCCATCAACATCCCCAAGAACAACACTGCACGTGAGCTTGAGAACGGTTACAAGATAAGGCGTACGGCTGTTGACTTCAACATTCCGCTCATCACAAACGCACGTCAGGCAAGCGCGTTCATATATGCGTTCTGCAAGATAGGTGTGGACGGATTGGCAATAAAGAGAATTGATGAATACGTATAAAAAAATAAAAGGATTATAACTATGTGTGGAATAGTAGGTTATATAGGCAAACGTGAAGCGTATCCCATACTTGTGAAAGGTCTTTCCAGGCTGGAGTACCGCGGATATGACAGTGCTGGTGTGGCACTTATAAATGATGACGGAAACCTGGTCATTTACAAGACCAAGGGTAAGGTGGCGGATCTGGAACGTGCCGTTGAGGGCAAGAACCTGAGCGGTAATGTAGGTATTGCCCATACCCGTTGGGCTACTCATGGTGAGCCGAATGATGTCAATGCGCATCCGCACTTTTCAGAATCAGGTAACCTGGCGCTTATTCACAACGGTATAATTGAGAACTACCGTTCACTTAAGACTGAGCTCCAGAATCAGGGTTATCACTTTAAAAGTGAGACAGATACTGAGGTTGTAATACAGCTTATCCAGTATATTATGGACAGTCATTCCATTACGCTTGAGGAGGCTGTTCCGTTGGCTCTCAACAGCGTGATAGGTGCGTATGCCATAGTGATAGTTGATAAGACTCGGCCAGACCGTATGATTGCGGCGCGTAAGGGCAGTCCGCTTATAATAGGTGTGGGCGATGATGAGTTCCTGATAGGCTCTGATGCAACTCCTATTGTGGAATATACAGACCAGGTGGTCTATCTGGGCGAGGAGCAGATTGCTTTCATTGAACGCGGTAAGGAACTTAAGATCACGGATCTGCGCAGTGTGGAGCAGACTCCTGTGGTAAAGAAACTGGAGCTCAACCTGAGCCAGATAGAGAAAGGTGGATTCCCGCACTTCATGCTTAAGGAGATTCATGAGCAGCCGGATACATGCAAAACCGTTATGAACGGTCGTCTTCATCCGGAATTGGGAATAGTCAAACTGTCAGGTGTGATTGACCACAGGAACAGGCTTCTGGCTGCTCGCCGAATCATTATTTGCGCCTGCGGTACATCATGGCATGCAGCGCTCATTGGAAAGTACCTGATTGAGGATTTGACCCGCATCCCTGTTGAGGTGGAGTATTCATCGGAGTTCCGTTATCGTAATCCTGTGATATTCCCTGATGACGTGGTGATAGCAATTTCACAGTCAGGTGAGACTGCCGACACCCTGGCTGCCATGCAGCAGGCCAAGGCATCGGGCGCGTTCCTGTTCGGTATATGCAATGTGGTGGGCTCATCAATAGCCCGTGCCGCTGATACAGGCTGCTATACACATGCCGGCCCTGAGATAGGTGTGGCATCAACCAAGGCATTTACGGCACAAGTGGAGACGTTGCTGCTCCTGGCATTGAATATTGCCCAGGAGAAAGGTACCGTATCTCCTGAACAGCGTCAGCGTATCATAGCTGAATTGCCTAATATTCCAGGCAAAATAGAGAAGATTCTTAAGCATGACAAAGATATTGCTGAGCTTGCCAAGACGTTTACCTACGCACACAATTTCATATACCTGGGTCGCGGATACAACTATCCTATTGCTTTGGAGGGTGCTCTTAAGCTCAAGGAGATATCATACATTCATGCAGAAGGTTATCCCGCAGCAGAGATGAAACACGGTCCTATAGCCCTTATTGATGAGGAGATGCCGGTTGTGGTCATAGCCCCCAAACGTGGTCACTATGACAAGATCCTGAGCAATATACAAGAGGTCAAGGCACGTAAGGGTAAGGTAATCAGCATTGTGACTGAAGGCGATAAGGATGTGCGCAACATATCGGATTACTATTTTGAGATTCCCGATACAGAGGAGTGCCTGGTGCCGCTGCTGACAGTGATTCCTTTGCAGCTGCTGGCATACCATGTGGCTATTGCCAAGGGACGTGATGTGGATCAGCCGCGTAACCTGGCCAAGTCAGTAACAGTTGAATAGTATATGGAAGAGATACATCACGAATGTGGGGTGTTTGGTATATACGGTGTGGAGAATGCCGCACAGTATGCCTATTATGCACTGCACAGCTTGCAGCATCGCGGTCAGCAGGGTTGCGGTATTGTAAGTTCCGATGAGCAGGGTATGCACCTGCACAAAGGGGCCGGTCTGGTGATTGAGATATTCGGTAAGAATCATTTGGATGAACTTACCGGGAACATTGCCATAGGTCACGTGCGTTATCCCACAACCAATGTAGGCGGCATGGAGAATATCCAGCCGTTTACGTTCCATCATTATACCGGCGATTTTGCCATAGCCCATAACGGTAACATTATAAACTCCAAGGAGCTGCGCCTGTATCTGGAACGCAGGGGCAGCCTGCTGCAGACCACATCTGACAGCGAGCTGTTTGCCCATCTTATCAAAAAGGATCCCAGCGAGGAAGACAGGATAGTAAATCTGATAAATGCCCTGAATATGATTGAGGGTGCTTTCTCATTGGTTATTATGACTCCTAACAGGATATATGCCTGCCGTGACAAATACGGGTTCCATCCGCTTTCAATAGCCAAACTGGGCAACGGTTACGTGGTGGCAAGTGAGACATGCGCCTTTGATGCGATAGGAGCAGAATTCATCCGTGACGTTAATCCCGGTGAGATTATTTCAATAGACCATCACGGAATAAGGTCAAATGATTACTCCAAACTGAAAAGTCACCGTATGTGCGTAATGGAGTATATCTATTTTTCACGTCCGGACAGCGATATTGAGGGATGTAATGTCCACTCGTTCCGCAAGCTCTCAGGACGTCTGCTCTATGAGGAGCATCCTGTTGATGCCGATATAGTGGTAGGTGTGCCAGATTCCAGTCTGAGCGCCGCTATGGGTTACGCTGAGGCCAGTGGCATACCGTATGAGATGGGACTGCTCAAGAGCAAGTATGTGGGGCGTACATTCATTCAGCCCGAACAGGAATTGCGTGACAAGGGTGTAAAGATGAAACTATCACCTGTGCGCAGTATCGTAAACGGCAAGCGTGTCATACTTATTGATGATTCAATTGTACGAGGAACCACTTCACGGCAGATCGTTAGGATGCTTCGCGAGGCCGGAGCTACTGAGGTGCACGTATGCATAGCCAGTCCAAAATATTCTTATCCCTGTTATTATGGTGTTGATACCGGCACATATGAGGAACTGATAGGCTCCAGTCATACCGTTGATGAGATACGTGAATATATTGAGGCGGATTCATTGTACTATCTGTCGCTAGAGGCGTTGTACAAAGCTTCAGGCCGAGATATGGGCCGATGCGAACTCTGCACAGCATGCTTCAACGGCGATTATCCTACAAACCTCTACAATTTTTCTGATGAAAAGCAGCGTCATGACGGCTGTTCATAAGTAATTGGGAATTGGGAGTTGAGAATTGGGATTTGGAAACTACCTTTGTACCATATTTAATTGAATATGGGAAAGTTCAGTACAATTATCAAGTCTTCAATTCTTGCAGGAATCTGCATTGGTATAGCGGGGTTCGGTTTTCTGGCTTTGGGCGGAGTGGTAGGTGCCGTCATGTTCGCTTTCGGACTGATAACCGTAGTTTGCTACAAGCTTAAGCTTTACACCGGTACGGCCGGTTTCATTGAGAAAGGGCAGGTGGGTGATCTGCTGCTCATTCTTATAGGCAATATCATAGGATGTCTGTTGGTGTCAATGCTGGCCAGAGTGTCACCTATGGAGCTTCAGGCTGCAGCCCAGAAGATCCTGGCCGGACGTCTTGCCATTGGTCCTGTACGTGCTGGTCTGCTTGCCATAGGTTGCGGATTCCTGATGACTACAGCTGTCACGTTTGCACGCCGTAACCAGTGGCTGCCGCTGCTGTTTGCTGTCCCCATGTTCATACTCTGCGGTTTTCCGCACTGCATTGCCGATGCTTTCTATTATCTTACGGTTCCATTCAGTTTCATAAAGGAGAATATCTGGGATGTCCTGCTCCTTTATGTATGCCTGGTCATAGGCAATTTCATAGGTTGCAACCTGTACCGCTTCATAATGATAGGGGAGGAAAAGGTATAAAACGAAACAGCCTGACCTCATCGGCCAGGCTGTCTCGTCCTTTTAACCCTAAACTTTTATGAAAATCTTATATTGTGATTTACTTTGCTATACGGGCGTTGATGTATTCCATCGGGATGCTGTTGATGGCAACCTCATTCTGAGCGGTAACCAGTACTGTGCTGAACTTCTCAGTGTACTCATCCTTGAGGTCCTCAATCATGGC